>OLOG01000076.1_pt1 | contig 103127 bp, 96 predicted proteins | sample 1672351 | NCBI WGS metagenome assembly OLOG01 (sample SAMEA3136674, study PRJEB25190) | human gut metagenome | biome: human gut; feature: human-associated habitat; material: faeces | place: Austria | collected 2013 | reverse complement strand
ATTAAGATGTTTTTCATCCGGCAAGATGATATCTTAATTATACTGTGAGGTTCTTTTTTCGTCTATTGACATTATTTATGAATTACAGGAATGCTTTCTTATGGTGGTTATTATTTGTGAATTATTATATCAAATTTTGTCTTCGCTTTGAATATTATTTTATCTGTGCTATAATATCACTAGTCGCATCAGTTCCTGACAGAGTGTGGAATCTTTTGATTCTGCATCGGAGGTGTCTAAGCTCACTTAAAGATTATTCTTAGAAACACGCTCCGGCTGGTGGGCTTTTTTATTTATTTTCGTCATAATTTACTTTCTTATACAATAAAATTCCAGATACGAACAAACAAATGATAGTTAACAAAATTAAATATTTCCAATCATTTACCAAATTATTTTTAGTTGCTTCAAACATGGAATCTATTTTAAGTTCTGGACTAACTTTCAACATCAGGTCATTTAACCTTGAAATACTTCCCAGGGCAGAATATCCCCACTGTGCTGTTGTATATTTAGCAAATGGCTTCATAAATCCTTTCAATTCAAATAAACAACCACTAAATAAGAACTGTGCAATTAACAAAATTGGAATTAATGCCATAGCCGATGTAATATTCTTTACTAGCATTCCCGTTGCAAATCCAAGCATATCCGCACTGATTGCAACCAAAATAAATGTAATTAAGAAGTCAAAATTAGGATTATGAAAAAACACCCCTTTAAAATTAAAATCAAAGAATAGCACAAAAATTGTTGTACTTACAATCCCTTGAATAATGCATAACACAACCTGAATAATAAAATTTGCAATAACATAATCCCGTACAGAAATCAATTTATCCAAATCATCCAGTACATACTCCGATTCTGAATAGAAAAGAGCAATCGAATTAAAAATTCCTGACCATATCGTACACATAAGCAATGTAAACAGACAACTCTTGGTACTGCCGTATACTTCAAAAGCACCATCTTTTACTGCATTACATGCAAAGCCAAAAATAATGGCACTCGTGATCACATTCTTTATAATGTATGGAATATTCGTAGAACACCACCGTTCCAAATAATAAACAAGACCTTTCATGATTATATGCTCCTCTCATACTGATCAATATAAAAATCAGCTAGATTTTCTCCACCCTCATCTTCACTGTTTAATTTCATTAAAATATCAACGTAATCATCTACTTGAAAAAATGTTTTCATCTGATATGGTGATCCATGATATGCTATTCTTCCTGTTTTGTTACTATCCTTTACCAAAACAACAACATTATCATATAATTCAATATTCGTAAGATTATGAGAAATTACAATAACCGTCTTTTTTTCCTTATGTGCAATCTGATTTAACATATTACATAACGATCTTGCAACACCGCAATCTAATCCTGTATCAATTTCATCCGCAATCAATATTTCTTTATCACGAATCAATTCTTTGGCAATTGCTACACGCTGCATCTGCCCGCCAGACAATGCTTTAACTGGTTGTTTACACACATAATTTAATCCAACATCATTGATGCATTTTTCTGTCTTTTTTAATAAATTTGCTTTTGACTGCCTTAAAAAATTTAACCTAGCGGTCCAGTAAATAGATTCTTCTACTGTCTCATTTTTATTTAATGCAGGATGTTGTGGTATGTATGCTATCTTTTCCAGCATTGCTTTATGATCATATTCTTCATCAATGATTGTTCCTTTAAACTTTGTCTGATGAATCAGACATTTTATCAATGTACTTTTACCCGCACCAGAAGTTCCAATGATTAATGTTGTCTGATGTTTTGGAATATCAAGTTTGATATTCTTTAATATTTTTCGTTTTCCGTCATAAGATTTTTCTTCAATATTAACTTTCATTTACTCACCAAGCCAATCTCCAGAATATTTTACATAAGCATCTGGATATTTCTCTTTCACTTTGCTCAAATTCTCATTTGCTGATTCCTTTGTTTCATACACACCCGCTGAAATCACATACCATTTTTCAGAATTTAAATTACTCCACTGAGTTGTTTCAAACACCTGTGCATCAATGCCATATTTTGAATATTCTACTGCTTGCTTTTGTGCTGTTGTACGCTTCTTATAAGCATCACACCAAATACCATAAAATGCTCGCGGTTTCTGTTTTTCTGTTGTTGTAACAGCCTGCCGTGTGCTTGACGAAATTTGCTTTTGTTGATCTGTTGCTTCTGCCGTAGTTCTTGTATTTTCCTGCTCTGTTGCTGTTGGCTGCTCTGTTGCTTTCTTTACTTCTGTCGTTTGACTGGCTGTTGTTGTCGTTTGTTCGGTTTTAGTTGTTTCATCCTTCTTATCATCTTTTGAATTATCCTTTGAAAGTATCACTATTCCTACAATCACTACTATCACTGCCAAAATAATGTACAATGTATTTTTCTTGTTTCTCATAATGTTCCCCTTTTTTCATTTGTTTCTTTTTATCTATATCTTTATTTCCCAATATCCATTCTTCGGTGATCCATATCTTTCTAGTATTCCATATTCTTTCAATTTTTTAATATTATTCTCTATACTACGACTCGAAACTCCTATTTGCTCTGCCATTATTTTAGCTGAACATTGATTATTTTCAGATAAAATATCGAGAATTTGCTTTTGAATATCGGTTAATATCATCTTTTTAATTTCAATCTGATTTTTCTCCGAATCTTCTCCGAACTTTCTCCGAACTTTCTCCGAACTTCCCCCGAATCTTCTTTGTTCTTTCTCTAATCTTTCTTCAACTTCTCTCTTAAGCTCATCAATACTGCCATCCTTTGTATTATCGTACGAATATTCTTCATTTAATGGCACAATAATTCGAAATACGTCCCCTTCAATAAATTCTGGTTCTTCTCCTGAATAATATTTAGAATATTTAAATGTATTTCTTACTCCAGAACCTAAACGATCAGACCATCCTATATTCCTGAAAAATGATGCAATAATAGGGTTCTTCGGATTTGGTTCCATATTATCAGGCGTAATAACCCCATCTCCTGATGATCGATTTGCATTTTCTGTATACATTTTATCTTTTTCTATTACAAATTTAGCTGTATATGCACTTGTAAATTCTCTATGAATCAATGTATTCGCAATCATTTCTCTCGTTATAATATTTCTCAGATTCTTTCGCTCTACTCCCTCTATGAAAAATTTATCTGACAAATATCCATAATCAGATCATCTTTCCCTAATAACATAACCGCTGCCAGATTATATCCACTTTCTCCTGTTGCTCGATCCTTTCCATATAATCCCGCACTTCTTAATAATTCCTCATCATTCATGCTTTCCCAGCTATGCACACCTTCAATATTATTTGTTGCCATTTTTCTGATCCGTGGCAATAAATCTAATCTTAAGTCTTCCAATGAAATATATGGATAAATACGTTTCTCTGTAAATATATTCTGTTTCCTAATATACATCATTGCAAGTTGTGCAGTTGCTGTAACTTTTACATCCGCATCATCTACTCTGTCATAGACTTCTTTCTTAAAGCTGTGTACTTCCGCACTGACTGGTATGTGAATATGGATGATTGTTTTTCCCTCATAATTTATAATTTCTGGTACTAAATATATTGTTGGTGTAAACATATTAGGATTGCTGATAACCTTTATAAAATTTTTTATCATGTCACCTGCTGCCTTTTCTGGGACACCACAGACAGTTCCATTATCTTCAACACCAAGATAGATATCCCCACCAAAGCGATTTAGAAAAGAACATACACTTTGATATACATCATTTTCAATTCGATTGCTGCATCTTTTGAATTCTACGGCTATTGTTTCACCGATTTGTAATGTTGTTTTTAATTTTTCTTTATCCATTGTGTACATTCACCTCTTTCTTTTTATGAGCTATTGGAACTTAACTAATTTTTTATTATTTCTGACATTTTGTCGCAAAATTCCCTTATATCCATTTCATGATATGGCATATACAATTTCAAAATATCACTTGCACAAATTTTATCTAAAATATATTCAAATGAGAAATTGCTTTTCCATTGATAATACGCCAATGCCCATCCCATCCAATATTCTTCGCTTCGATTCATTGTATATTTCGGTTTACAAAATTCTGTCTGACCAGTCGCCTCTTCTACAACGTGTCTTGCAAGTTCTACTCCTGACATTCCAACCAATACTTGATAATCCCCATTTTCAAATCTTTTGGCGTATCCAGTTTTAATAAATAAGTCAAATATCTCATCAATTGCATATTCAAGATCATATACAGCATAGTCCGTCATTCTTCCCAAAACTGTCTGTGCCTTTTCCAAATAGATTTTATCGTAAGCGTTTGTCATCTGGACTCATCTCCTCATCTAAGATTTGCGTAATGTAAATATCGCCCCTCTGTCTTCTATTTCTCTCTACATCAAAATACTCTCTTCTAGCAGATTTATCTCTCTTCATTTTTTTCGCATACCATTCTTTATAATCTGCTTCTTCATAACCATCAAAAACAATTCTATTAAACGCTTCTTTACTTTTTAATACATATTGTATTCCTAATTTTCCTAAATGCATCGCATTATTTAACTGACGATATGAAATCGTACCATTAATAAAATCTTGTGCAAATGAGAAATAACTATCATCTGCACGATATCCTTTTATAATGTCATATTTTTTATAATCTAACATAAAATTCTTCTTTAAAAATTCTTTTGCTTCTAACGCTAATCCTGCCGGCGTATCAAATTCCCGATTAGATAAAAGAATTGCCAACCAGTGTAAAATACAGTATTTATCATCATTTAAATCAAGAATTGTTAATCCTGTACAATCTATCTGATATCGATTTGCATATCCACTTCTTTCAAAGCTAGTTCCCCATTCTTTGGCTAATTCTATATTATCTGTACAATAAAATCCTAATCCATAATCATTATATTTTTTTCCTTGTCCATAAATTGGTCTTTCTATGATATCTTTTGAACCATGATAGAGAATCATTATTCCGCACCTCTTTTCATACTTTCATTCGGTCTCCATTTACATCAATGTGAAGCAACTCATAGTTTTTATTTTAGCAAATCTTTCTTGTTAATTCAATATATTAGTTTTTTATTTCAATTTATTAGTTTATTATTTCTCAACCCTTCAAAATTGCATTTTTTCTATACTTTTCCTTGCCTCTCTCATTTATATATGCTATTATATTTTTATTAAATGGAGGGGTATTTCTACGAGCCAAAAATCTATCATATCCAAACATTTATATCAATCAATTTCATTAATTCTGCTTATATTATTGATCTTTGTATCAATTTCATCTGGTTATGCAAATACACTTTTTTATAAACTAGGACTAGGGACAGAATCTCCTGTCAAATCCGATGCTTCTTTATCCTGGGAAAATTGCTTAAAACAATTAAACGTAACATCAAATATTGTATTTATCGGTGATTCCTTAGTCGCTAATGGACAATTTCAAGAGGCTTTCCCTGATGTCTCTATTTGTAATCTTGGCTCCTATGGTGACAGAATTGTTAATGTTCGCTCAAGAATCAGTACTGTTTCTTCTCTTCATCCTTCCAAAGTTTTTATTGCTTGTGGAGTAAATTCTCTTGCATGCAGGAATTTAAAAACTTGTAAGTATCAATATAAAAAATTAATTACAGAATGTGTAAAAGAACTCCCTGATACTAAGATTTTTATATGCTCTGTACTGCCTGTAGCTGATGTCAAGAATCCATATTGTGATAACGACAAGATCCGTAATTTTAACCACTATTTGAAATCATTATCTCAAAGCCAAAAACTTACTTTTATAGATTTATATTCTGCATATGAACAAAATGGCTCTTTGCCGAAAAAGTACACTCAGGATGGTTTACACTTAACTTCATCATCTTATGTTATCTGGTATAAACTTATTAAAAAATATGTTTATACCAAATAACACTTTATGTTTCTTACTTAATTAACTTTCTAACAACTCTTCTTAGCAGTTGTTTTCTTGCTGCTTTCTTTTCTTGCTTTTGAACCATTAACAACTTCTTTTCATAAGTTTTTATTACCTGATCATATTCACTTGCTTCCAGATATTCACTGATTTCTTTATCCATCTGGTCTTTTTGCGTGCGATTCTTATACCATGTCTTTACCTGTGGTTCTCTCAAGATCTTACTGATATTTTCAATCACTTCTGGATGCTCATCCTTTACTCTTAACTGATTCATGATCATATTCTCAATGGAATTACACCAATAATCTGTTACATACTGTACGGAAAAGTCATAATCATCACCAAATAAATCAATATATAAATTGTAGTTTGCAAGAATTAATTCTAAAAACTGTGCACTGTATCTTCTACTTAAAGAATTTGGTACACTAACATAATTATAAAAACATTCATCCATGCAATAATAGTTTTGACAATATTTCAAAAATTCTACTATGAAAATTCGATCTTCCCAGACTCTTCTTTGTTCATCAAATCTAATATTATATTTATCAATAATTTCTTTCTTAAATATTTTCATACAAGAAAAATCAAAAATAAAATGTTCCTCATCCTTTTTTAAATTAAGAAGTGGTGGTAATATTATATTTTTTATATATTCTTGATCAAATAGAATATTCTTCTCATTACCATTTAGATTTTCTGTTTTTTCTCCTGTTTCGGAAATATATCTCCACCCAAAATCTAAGATATCAGCATTTGTTTTCTTTAAACAAGCTATGATTTTCTCATATGCCATCTGATCCATAAAATCATCCGCATCTATAAAAGATACATATTTCCCATCAGCATGCTCTAGTCCTTGATTTCGTGCTGTACATGTTCCTCCATTTTCTTTATGAATGATTTTAACATTCTTTAGTCCATCATACTGGTCGCAAATGCTTGCACTTTCGTCAGTTGATCCATCATCTACTAATATAATCTCTATCTCATTTGTCGTCTGATTTACCAAACTTTCAATTGATTTCTTTACATATTTCTCTGCATTATATATTGGCATAATAACTGAAATAAAATATTTACTCATTGATCCATCCCTATACCTTTTTATTATCTCTTAATCTTATGAAACATACCAGTTACCAAAGATTTCTCATAGACATTCATCTCTAAGATCCATGAAGCGATTCCAAATAATGCTACATAGATGATTCCTAAGATCAATACCATCCAAAGATTCTTTATCGCAATTACTCGAAGTGCTGCTGTTCCTGCAACAATCATAATAACTGGAACAATACTGATTCTTAAAATGTTTTTCCAAAAACTTACGATATCAAGTTTAATAACTTTCCAATAATACCAGTTCATCAAAATTCCATTTCCTACAACGAAAGCCACTGCTGTACACGTTGCTGCTCCAATGATTCCGAATTTTGGCATAACTAGAATTGTTCCTATGACATTTAATACCGCAATAACTGCATATACAATTGTTCTGAATTTCAATTTATTCTGTGCTGAAATTACTGAAAAAGCAATACTTTGAATTAATGGAACAGCTAATGGAACCATCGTCAGTAAACCAATAACGTATGCCTGAGAATAACTTTTTCCAGCCCATACATCAATGAATATCTGTCCAAATACAATGTAACCTGACAAAATTAATGAAACAATATAATATTGCAATCGTCCAATTCTGATTAATAATTCTGACAACTTCTCCATTGGCTGATTTCCAAAAACCATCATATTGACCCTGGTTCCGAAAACTCCACTGATTGCTGATGACATATTTTGCAGCATTGCAGTAAACGTTCCACCGATATTATAAACTGCTACCGCAACAGTTCCTAAAACTGCTCCGATCAATACTTTATCTGTTGCCCAATACAGCATATCGATAATCGAACTTGCAAAAACATATACGGAAAATCCCAAAATTTCTTTAGCCATATAAAATGGCATATTTTTAAATCTTGGCACAATATTTAATTTCTGCTTACAATACAGTGTGAAGATGATTCCATAAAGAACCTGTGTGATCAATCCGATCATTGCCAATCCAATAGATGCATATCCCATAAATAATACAAACAGATTTAAGATTGGTGCCGCAATTGTAGCTACCATATCAACCATTTTACGGAAAATATATTTTTCATAAGCAATTGATACAGACGATAATACACTTACCGGGAATGAAATTGCTGTACTGACTGTCATAATGATCATTAATATCTTTAATCGCTGTATTTCACTTCCATTTAATCCTGTTCCAAAAAATAAACCGGTTCCTTTTGTCAGTAAAAATCCGATAATGCAGACAACCACTGCTATGATCGCATAAATAAAAAGAATCAATCCTGTAACCCCTTCTATTTTTTCATGATCTCCTTCTACTCTGAATTTTGATATAAATCGTATGATCGCAGTACCAAAACCAAAGTTTAATAATGTCAAATAACTGATCACTGAATTTGATAAGCTGTATAATCCATATTCTTCCTGCCCTAGAATCCTAAGCATAATTGGTGTATACAATAATGGTATAATTGTACTGATGATCAAATTTATGTATGTAATAATTGATCCAACTTTTAACTCATTAACTTTTTTTTGTCCCATATAAGCCCCTTATTTCTTTAAGATTTTACTTTTGAAGCGATAGATGCTTTCTTTTCTTTGAAGTGTCTTCTGCTGCTTGTATAATTGTCCTGCATTCTCTGCTGGCAACTGTAAAATTCTTTCTTTCTTCTCTTTTGTCGTCATATTTTCATCATGCATGATCGTATATGCATAATATTGTACTTGTTTTTCTTTCTCAATTCTAAGCAACTGCTTGATCTCATCGGATGATTTTCCCATAAGTTCATACATGATTTCAAAATTATCTAGCCCATCCTGAATCTTAACTTCCAACAATCTGGACATCAGTGAATGTTCATTGTCTCTCATATAATGATACAAAGCTTTGTTTACAAATTTAAATCCTGAAATCTCTGCTGCTTTCATGTATTCTAATAAAAATCTGAAATCTTCTCCAATAAACATTTCTTCTTTAAATCGGATGTTATTTTGTTTGATCACATCTAGCATAAATACTTTGTTCCAGATAATCTGTAACATTCTTTTTTCATATAATTCTGGCATAACCTGAATTGATGTTCCTAAATGTTCCGATTCGTTTTCAGGAAGGAATATATCTATACGATCATTTTTCTTTTCATCATGATTGACATATCCGCAAACTGGCATTGATTTTTTATCATCCGTACAAGAAACCGCATTTATCATTGTTTCCACATAATCTGCTTCTACATAGTCATCACTATCCACAAACATCAAATAGGTTCCATCGGCGTGATCTAATCCATGATTTCTTGTATAGGAAACTCCATGATTTTTATCATTTTCAATGCATAACACGTTATCATAATTATCTGCTAATTTTTTGCATACCTCGATTGTCTGATCTCCTGAACAGTCTTCTACTAAGATAATCTGAAGATTTTGATATGTATTTTTCTCTAAAGATTCTACGCATCTTGTGATTGTATCTGCTGCTTTGTATACTGGAATCACAATGCTGACTTTTTTATTTGTTTCCATAGACTTCTCCTAGCAAATGTGCATACAAGGTTTCCTGTCCATCTGCTGTTTCTTTCTTTAAATCAATTTTGTAGGTTAGTTTATGAATAATATTGCGCTTTGTCAGACGTTCATATAATTCTTTGGTATATGGTTTATCCAATACCTGATACATTTCAAAAATATCCAGATTATTATCTGGTACATCATCGATCAATTCTCTGATCTGCTTAAAGTTTTTATATCCTAATAAGATCAAATAATCAATTAAAACATAATCTACAATATCGTCGTATTTTCTCCACCATTCAAAAAATGCATCTCGTCCAAACTCAAATATTGGATTGTGAGCATATCCTGTCATAAAAAATCCACACCAACGTCCTTTACAAGCTTCTCTCTGGCACTTCACTGGATCGTACATTTTCTGTGAATAGAATGGTTTTTCTAAAAATTCTTTTGGAAATTCTCCTGTGAAAAATACCGTTGCATCCATCCAGAATCCACCATATTCACTTAGAAGGCAAAAGCGCAGAATATCTGACAGTGTAGTCATTGTGATTTTCTTTTCTTTAAATTTCTGCTCGATATGCTCTGGCAGTGTGACATAATCTTTGTAATTATCAAATGTAATGAAATGCAATTCTGTCGTATCATCTGGCAGTGTATCTTTCAGCCGCTGAAAACACATTTTTACCAGTTCCGGCATACTTTCTTCTCCCTGCCACCAGCATACCCATACTGGAACTTTCTCTGATTTTGGATACTTTTCAGATTCATTTTGCCAATTGTCATTAATCTTATAATTTCGTACAAAATCGCCCATTGCTTCATCTATATAACGTTCTATTTCTGCAATATACTTTTCTGATTTTCCTGGCGGAAATAATCCATCCACAAAAATTGCTTTTGCAGTACGAAATCCAAAATGTTTTAGATTCTTTGGAAAATTTCTGCTCTCATTTTTGATTCTCTCTAAAAAATGATATGCTCTTTGAAAAAAACGTCTCATCTCATCACCTTCTTAATATTTTTCTTTTCACGAATGATCCAACTCTTCTGATCTGCTTTCCGATTCCTATGACACACAGATAATATCTGATCTCTTGTTTTAAATCATAGAATCTTAATTTCATTCCTGTATATGGAATCTCAAATCCTTCTTTTTGACAGTAATCAAAGAATTCTTTTCCTGTTTTGATCAAGTATGGACCTTCTCCTAATGATTTAGGATATCCTTTTAATGGCTCCTTATAGACATTGATAAAGTCTGCCTCTATCTTTCTCATATACAAATAAATATATGGATTCTTATGATAAATACTCATCTTATTTAAGACCGTTAATTTTAATTTTTCATTTTTACAAAAGACAACATTCAGTGGAATCGTTCCATTCATACATGCGATCGCTTCTGCATGATTCCATACATAAATCTGTTCTCTTAATGATAATGTTTCTGGTCCTAATGATTCATAGCCATTTTGATTAAAACATTGTTCAATATATTCCTCGCCAAATTCCGTTGCCACGGCTTTTCCAAACTGTCTTCTTGAGAAGTATATCTTCTTGAGATCTTTAAATTTTTCTTTTAACTCTTTATCTTCTATCACAGATTCTGCCATCTGATTGAACATTCTCTGATATTCTTCTGTATACCATATACATGGACGAAAACCAGCTTCAGGTACTAAAACTTTTTGAAATCTTGTAGGATTTTCGATGTGCATTAACTGTTCCTCTTGAATTCCTAACATCTTATAAAATTCAAGATAATTTCCTGATGGTTCTTCTTCCCCGATATAAGCTACTTTATAATCTTTTATATTTTCCTTCATTTCAGGATCTGCAAAAGCCCATAGTTTTGAAGTCATATCAACAAGGAAGTGTCCCCAATGTTTTGCAAAAACTCCGATGTAAATGACTTTTTCATCCACATAGGTTTCATCTTCCTTCGTCCATTCATATTTTCCACCATTCTGAGCCCATCCTCCGTCATAAAAGGAGCTTTGAACAAACTCATCATCCTGATCACAGACTCCGCCTTTTCCCCATGTTGGGGCATTTTCTTCAAACTTTCTTGGTAATATAATGGCATTTTCATATTCATAAATATGCAGTTTTTCCTGCTTCTTATATATTTGTTCTTCTTTGTTATTCAAAATAGTTTTTCTCCCCTTCATTCACATTCATACAAGCCTTGGTTTTATCCAAAAAGCTTCTGGAAAAAGAATATTTCATCTTCACCGGAACAGGTCCAAACATGATCTGATTCCAGTATTTCTTCTTGATTCTCTTAACATCTTCTTCTAAATCTTTTGTTCCTTGCGCCTGTCTTGTGAAGCTGATCAGATTATCCGCTAAATTATATAAGTATTCTGCCTTTAAATCAGGGTATTTTGCCACTACCATCTCATAACGCTTTGTCATATATGACAAACGATCTCTTAGCATCTGTGCCTGATATTGTGTTCCTGAGAGCATAACGCCTGATTTTCTCATTCGGTACCAGTATAAAGGTTCATCAAAAATGATAACTTTCTCTGCCTTTAAGATTGTCTGATATGTAAAGAACTCATCATCAATCTTATGTCCTTCTTCAAATCTGACTCCTTCTAATGTTTTTTTATGAAACATCTTGTTCCAGATCAGTCCACATGTCCAGTCTGATAAAAATTTTCTGATATAATCTTTGCTGCTATATTCTTTATTTTCAAAACCTGTACTGTTTTCTGTGTGCTCTTTATACCATTGTTTAAAAGAACAAACTGCAATATCTGCCTGATTTTCTTTTATTGCATCCAACAGCTTTTCTACATAATCTAATTCAATTTTATCATCACTGTCGATAAAGCAAATATACTCACCAGTTGCTATATCTAACCCGTGATTTCTGGCATTTGCTGCACCGCCATTTTTCTGATGTATCACTTTGATCCTTACATCTTTTTGTACATATTGGTCACAGATTTCCGGACAGCGGTCTTTTGATTCATCATCGACTAAGATAATCTCTAAATTTTTGTATGTCTGATCTAACACTGTGTCCAGACATTCTTCAAGATATGCTTCTACCCCATATACTGGTATGATCATACTAACTAATTCCATCGTAATTTCCCCTAGTTGTTTAAAAATTCATCTAATTTCTCAAAATGTTTTTCTGCATTTTTTACTGAATCTGTGACATCAATCTTATATTCGGATTCCAGATTCTTCTTGGCATTTTCAAAACTTAAAGAATCTGGATGTCTTAAATCTGCATATGCTCCATGAAATCCAAGATCTTCTAACACATATTTTGTTTTATCACTATATAGAATCGGAAATACAGATTTTTCTGCTGCCAGACCAAGGATCGTTCCATGGAATCTTGCAGCAATGATATAAACTGAACTGCTCATTTCTTCTAACAGCTGCTTACGATTTGTTCCGTCATAATCAAATATTGTGATATTTTCCTGCTGTTTAGATTTATTTTTAATTGCCTTGGCTGCCTCAAGATCTCCTTCTTCACGACAAAAAGATGCCAGAATTACCTGATATCCCTCTTTCGTAAATCCGCTTGTTATTTCTGCCATTTTTTCGATATATTCTTCGTTTGTCATCTGATTAAAATCTGAATTTAGTTCTTTGTCTTTATATGAGATCACTGATATAAAAATCTGTTTTTTATTTTCCTTAACTTTCGGCATTGGATAGGAGAACAAAATGTCTGGTGCCTGTCTTACATTATCGTTGTCTGCAAAAAGATTCTTTGAATAGGTATCTCTAAAACAAATATCTTTTAACTGGGCATAGATTCTGTTCATTTCGTTACGATATTCTTCTGTATGATATGGTCCAAAATTGGCTCCTAACACAAAAAACGGATGCTGATTGCTTTGGTAGTCCCACCATGATACGATATCTTTCCATGTTGGATATTCCATGAAGATAGATCCTCCGATATATACCTGTGCATCACATTTTTTTTGGATTCCTGCTTTATATCGAGCCTCTAATGATGGACGGATTTTCTTTAACAGCTTTGTCTTTGTCGAATTTTCATCTATAATCTTTAAATTTTGCTGTTCCTGAAAGACTTTTTTATTTTTTTCATTTGTCCAAAAATAAAACTCTATATCTTTATACCGATCTGTAATTGTCTCAATAAACAGATCATCCCCTAAGTTAATATGATCATATGCATACAAAAATATCTTTTTCATGATTGTCCCCTTTTTACTCTACTCCATATCCGAATTTATTTCGGATCTTACACACGAAATCTAAAGAAATCTTAGATATGTAATACCAAATTTTTTCTTTCTTTGTATATTGTCTGATGTCATTTTTATCAATCGGAATATCTTTATACATTTTTTTGATCTTTGATCTTAAAATTTTTAAGTCTTCCCCTGATAAGAATCGTAATCCTTTTTGATAATGATACATACAGTTAAAGATCAACTCTCGTTTTGCAATTCCATAAATCTCTGGATATTTTTTCAGATATTTCATTCTCTCATATCTTGCTTCTAATGCGTCCATTCTTCGAATATTATATGTTTCATTGATAATACTGTCTTCTCTGAAGAAATAATAATAGCAGACATCGTCAATCTGTATGATTTTTTCTGCCTTCTCAACTGCATGGTATGTCCAAAATTCATCTTCATTATATTTTCCTTTTTCAAAATATAATCCTTCTACGATTTCTCGTTTGTATATTTTATTCCATACGACCGGATTGATCTTTTCCTGTACAACAGCTTTCAGTGCTTCTTCTTTACTTAAAGTTACTACTGTATCTGCCTTGGCATTTGCAGTATCTTTTATAACTCCTGCTGTCTTTTCAAACTGACATTCGCATATATCTGCATCGTTCTTTTTGATTGCCTTTAACATCTTTTCATACATATTTTTTGCAATCCAGTCATCACTGTCAACATACGACACATAAGTTCCTGTCATAATCTGCATTCCTGCATTTCTTGCATCAGACAGGCCCCCATTTTCCTTATGTATGACTTTGATTCGATCATCTTTTTCTTTCCAGTTATCACAAATTTGTGGACATCCATCTGGAGAGCCATCATCTACAAGAATAATTTCAAGATTCTTGTATGTCTGATCTACAATACTTTCAATACATCGATCTAAATAAGCTTCTACTTTATAAATTGGTACAATGATACTGATTAATTCTTCCATAATTTATCCTTCATCTACTTTATATTTTTTTGATGTTCCTGTTTTTAAATCATAAATTTTGTATATAACCTTAATGATTCCCGGAAAATAACAGGACAAATAACTCATAAGTCTTAATTTTGATGATATATGTTGTTTAAAATCTTTTGTTTTCAATTCAGTCTTTAATATATCTCTCTTCGCCTTTTGATACTCTTTTTGATCAGTTCTCATTCTGCAGATCACCATAAGTAAATAAATATATCTCCTATAAGCGATAGGATAGATATCTGTTTTATTTTTACAATCATTTTTTATCTGCTGTAAAACTTTAAAAGAATCTTCATTTTTTCTTATTAATGTGTTAGATCCTGTTGCTGAATTTTTTCGTATCATATAAGAATACAATGGTACATCATAATAAACAGATTTCTTGCTTTTCTTAAATAAACGATAATTTACTTCTAAGTCTTCGTTGATCTTTAATGTTTCATCAAGATGAATTCCATCAAACAATTCTTTTTTATATAATTTATTATATAACGCTGGCTCTATCATTTCTCCTGACAGAAGATCTTTTAGCCCTTCTTCTCTTGTCTGCACTTTTCTGTTTTTGGTATTGTGATAGTAATCTACACGATCAGGAAATACCATCTGATATCCACAATGTGCTATATCTGCATTTTCTTCTTTCAAAAGATTTACCAAAGTTTTATACATTTCTGGTTCCATCAGATCATCCCCATCAACAAATCCAATATAATCTCCTGTTGCAGCCTCAATGCCTATATTTCTTGCAGATGACACACCGCCATTTTCTTTATGTATCACTCTGATTCTCTGATCTTTCTTCTCATAATCATCCAGTATTTCTCCTGTGCAATCGCTTGATCCATCATCTACCACCAGAATCTCCAGATTCTTATATGTCTGTGAAAGAACAGAATCAAGGCATCGTCCAATATAATCTTCTATGTTATATGCTGGTATGATCACGCTCACTAATTTCTCATCCATATCTAATCCACGTATCCTATCTTATCTTCTAATTCCTTGTTCATCTGTTGTTTCTTTTCTTCTGTAAGATTTCCTCTCAGGGTGTAATCTACATCATAACATGGTGCATTTTCCATCTGTTCTTTCTGTTTCTTTAGATATTCATCTGTCTTTGCTATGATCTTTGCTGGACTTCCTGCGATCACAACATTGTCTGGAAATGATTTTGTTACCGTGCTGTTTGCCCCGACGATCACATTATCTCCTAATGTTACATTCGGCATGATCACACTTTCTGCTCCGACAAATACATTGTTTCCAATCTTTACTTTTCCGATCTTTGTGTATCCTAAATGAACTTTTGTACTTGCATCGTGGCACAACACATGGACTCTTGGTGCCATGGTTACGTTATCTCCAATCTCAATGAGCCAACAATGGGATGGATCTAAAATAGTTCCATGTAATCGTCCAAAATTTTTTCCAACTTTCATTCCCATAGAGATTAATTTCTCTGTTGTATAATCACCACGGATTCGATATAAAATTTCTTTTAATACTCCCATATTTGTTCAGCCTCCAACTTAGTTCATTTTTTTCGTATAAAATTCCAGTAACATATCTTCTACTGCATCCACTGTATCCTGCATACTGAATTTCTCGCCACGGATCTGTGCCTGTTTTGTGTATGATTCTAACAATTCTGGCTTTGAAACAACTTCTTTTAATCCTTCATAGACACCTTCACTGCTGTTTTCCACAATGATTCCATACTCGTTGTTTTCCCCCAACATTTCTTTCATCCCAGAACATAATGTTGTCACTACTGGTGTACCTACAACTAATGCTTCCGTTGCTGCTGTACTAAACCCTTCTTCAAAGGATGGGCAGATAAACCAGTCGCATCTAGCAACATATTTGTATGGATTTGTATCGTATCCAAGGAAAGTAAAAGAATCTGCAATATCATTTTTATCCAGATAGCCTTGAATCTTTTCTTGTTCTTCTCCTTCACCTAAGATATAGATATGGTATTTGTATCCTTCATCCTGTAATCGTTTGTGTGCTTCTGCAAGACGCATAAATCCTTTCCTTGGTCTTACTTTTGCAACTCCACAAATTTTAAGAACATCTTCTTTTTCCACAAATTTTGGATTCTCTACTGCTTCTTTGCACAGTTCTAGTATCTTATCTGTTTCATTTGTGTTATATTTTACCGTTGAAATCCCTTTTAGTCCTGTTAATTCTTCAAACGCTTCGATGACTGTCTGTGATACTCCAACAACCTTGTCAAATCTTTGATAGATTTTCTTTGCTTCGTCCATGGAACGATATGCCTGTAAAAATTCTTTTTCATTTTCTGCAAAATGGCGCCATGCGATTTTTACTTTCTTATCATCTGGGCATCCACCGATAATTCTTGTACAGCTTCCTTCTAAATATGCTACTAAGATATCATAGTCATCTTTTATGTATTTTCGATATAATCTTTCTGGTGAAAATAGTTTGAAATATTGTGTATTTCCTCGAAACATCTTCTTATAACATGTTTTGTAATTTACTTTGTCTGATAAGAACTGTTTATTTACTCCTACATCAAATAAGGTCTGGACTGTCACATCAAATTTTTCATGATCCATGTTATTTACAAGATTTAATAATACTTTTTCTGCGCCTCCATGCATCAGATCATGGATTAAAAATAATACTTTGATTTTCTTCATACGCTAATTTTTCCCCTTTATTATCAAGCTTAAAATAACTCCAAAAGGAAATGCCAGCACAGCATATCCTTTTCTAGGTGCCTCTTTTACCGCATCTATCCATCGTCCTGCAAGAATACAACTGGAAACATAATGAATAGAATGTTTTAGTTTGAATTTAAATGATGTATTTTCAAATGAAAGATATAACTTTCTTGTCTCTGCAAAGCTATTTGGGCTGTTATAATACTGTTTTAACATGGAATTAGACATTCCACCTGGCTGGTAATCCACGTATTTCAGATTCTCATTTAGTACAAGGAAATCATATTTTTTGCTGATCTCTAAGTGCATATAATGTGGGTTGAAATTCTTTTCTCCATTAAAAGATTTCATTGGTGCCACGGCTTTATATAACTCAGTTCTTATAACATTGGTTCTGTCTCCATTAACGATCGGATACTTTCCAACTAACAGATCGATCAAGTTGATGGTTTTCTGATCTGGCAGGGGATCTCCGATCAAATGATTCTCCAAATCATAATCTAATCCAACAATTCCTGCATACTTGTCCGATCCATTTTCTTTCCAGAGATTAAGGATCTTCTCTACCGCATCATCTGGCATATAATCATCTGAATCAACACATACCATTAACTCTGTTTGTGCAAGCTCGATTGCTTTATTATATCCTGTATGCAATCCACCATTTTCTTTTTTTATGTATTCAGTTTTAAATCCAGCATTCGTATCTTTTAAAAATTCCTGTACAACTTCTTCTGTATTATCTGTTGATCCGTCATCAATGATCATCCAGATAAAATCTTTTAATGTCTGACGTTTTAATGCTTCAAATGCTCTTGGCAGAAATTTCGCACGATTATATGCTGGTGTGAATATTGTCAATGTTTCCATATATACTCCCCTTATATCTAGTATTTTTTTATCTTTGTATATAATTTTAGGAATCTGATCAGATTGTTATATCCAAATATTTTCTTTACATAATACTGCAATTTGATCTTAGGATTTACATGATAAGCGAGCAGCCAGCTGTATGCTTTCATTTCTTTCATGATTGCTTTGATCCTGGCTTTATCACCTTCTACCAAAGTGTTGCTTAATAATAACGTTCCATATTGATATGCTGCGAAATCATGATATAATTCATAAAATTTTGTTTCCTTTGGAATTTTCTTTCCAAATCTTACACATTTCTTCACGTTATTGCTAAGATCATAAATATTCTTATAAGAAATCGTGTGAGTGATTGATTCACTTCTCTGACGATATACATAAGCTTCTACATTGTTATATCCAATGCTTTTACATTTGATCAGCATTCTTGCGCACCAGTCGATATCTTCTGATGTAATTCCTTTTTCAAAATATAATTCATTTTCTTTTAGGAAAGAGGCAGATATCAACTTATTACATGCAGATGAAATATATAATCCTTCATTGATCAGTCTTTCTAATATCTGATCTTTTTCCTGCTGTTTGATATCTTCTACGGATTTTAAGCATGTTACAAACTGCTTGGTATCTTCCATATATTTTTTATAACGGAAATTTAAAATGTCTACTGGATATTGTTCCATTTGGTTAACAAGCTTTTTAACCATCTCTTTATCATCCCAGTAGTCATCACTGTCAAGAAATAATACATAATCTCCACTGCACTGTTTGATTCCCGTATTTCTTGTATCAGATAATCCTCCATTTTGTTTATGTATTACTTTAATTCTCATATCTTGCTTAGCATACACTTCACAAATCTGTGGACTGGAATCTGTTGCTCCATCATTGATCAATAGAATTTCTAAATCCCAATATGTTTGAGCAAGTACACTATCTACACATTCTTTTAAATATTTCTCTGTATTATATACAGGTATGATCACACTTATCTTCATTCTTCTTTCCCCTTAAATTTATTAAATCATATATATAAATGTAAAATATCACTTTCGTAGCCTAACCCCCATGTCAGTACCATCTGGAAATAGAAAAATACTAAATAAAATGCCATGCACAATAAGATTACGATTTTTCTGCTCCTTTGTGTAAATGCATGATGCATCAACCAAGGAAGCAGTATCAGATTATAAATATCAAAATATGTTGTAAGCCTTCCAACTACCATTCCACTGGAGAATGTCGCTATAATATATAAACAAAAATTGATGACTGACATATTAATACTGAAATTTATAAGTTTATTATTTTCTTCTTCAATCGCATATCGTGCCATATATGCTATCACACAAGGAATCACTGCAATTGCCAGTCGAATAACACTACTTCCTCTTCCCTGTGATGAAATGTAATCAACATAACCTTTATACTGTGTTTCTGCCAAAAAATTTCCAAACAAAGGGAATAGCTTATCAAAACCTACTCCTGCAATCAGAGATAAAAACATAACCATTCTCATTTGAGAACCCCATGGTTTCACATTTCTTAAGAAATACACCAATAATAATATCAATGCCGAACCATGAATTGTAGAAAGTAAAAGAATTAAAATTACATATTTCGTCCATTTTCCTTCCAAGATCATGTATGTTGCATAAAAAAATATTGTAACAACAACAAATTGCCGCATACCATTTACAAAATAGGTAAACATTGTTCCCGCAATCAATAAATAACAACTTAATCCAAAATATTCTGAATATTTCATCAAGCCTAACATTAATGCAACACCTGAAATCAGAGCCATTAAAAACAGCCATCCATGAAAATCTGTTGAGATAAACTGTTTATAAAGAACTGATATAATAAAAAATCCTTTATCTTTATTGATATCATCTAAATGGATTCCAAATATACTAGATGGATAGCTTTTAAACATTTGTATATATGTTCCTGTATCTGCAATTCCACTTCTTAATCCACAGAAAAAAATCACAACTGCAAAAAAGATAATTGCCTGGCTCCAATACGCTTTCCTTTGATATCTTCTGCCATTCCATACTATTTTACTGCTTGATTCATTCCAAAAACATATAATTGTCGCTAATACTAAAAACAACCAATAAATACTCAATGTTCTTCCTTCCTTTATCTATCATCTCTCAAGTCCTTCTATTGTCATCCCAACAACTTCCACCTTATCAAACTTCTCAACCATCACTTCTCGTGACTTCTCACCCATCATCTTCTTCTCATCATAGGAAAGATCAATAAACTCCTTCATCTTCTCTTCCAGACCTCTGGCATCTTTTACATCTACCAGATATCCGTTCTCACCCTCATTGACTGCCTCCATACATCCATGTATCCTGCTCGTGATCAATGGTCTTCCCAGGGCTGCGGATTCTAACAGAGTATTTGCCATTCCTTCATGGTATGACGGCAGTACAAAACAGTCGCATTTCTTGATGAATGGTTTTACATCTTCCTGATATCCGTAATAATAGATGATCCCGTTTCTGACTAAAGAATGAATTCTGTCTTTGTAATCGTCTTCCATTGGTCCGACAATATCAAAAGACGCTTCCGGATATATCTTCTTGATGTTCTTTGCTGCTTTAAACAGTTCTTCGACTCCTTTTTCTTTCATCACTCGTCCGATGAATAAGAATCTGATGTTTCTTGATTCTTCTGGATATGGTGTCATTTCATATTCATTCAGATCAATTCCTGCGCCTGGCAGAAGGCATGTCTGTGAATCTTTGATGATATTATTGCTTAGAAATACCTGTTTATTTTCGGCATTTTCAAAGAATACTGTCTTAGCCTTTTTGCATGACAGTTTGTATAGAAATACGACCAGTTTTTTGATCATATTTTCACTCTGAAATGCTGTTCCTAATCCTGTAATATTGACTGCATATGGTATTCTCTTTAATCTTGCTGCAAGTCCACCATAGATATTCGGTTTGATCGTGTAGGTGATCACCTGATCTGGGCGGATTGTTTTCATGATTTTTAAATATTGCAGAATTAATTTAAAGTCTGTCACTGGGTTGATCCCTCTGCGGTCAACAGGTGTTTCAATAAAATGACAGCCCATTTCTTCAAGCTTCTCTACCAGCATTCCTTTCGGCAGGGAAATATAAACTTCATTTTCCTGATCTAATAATTCTTTGATCAGTGCCTTTCTGAATTTGTATAATCCTACATCTAAATTTGCTAAAATTAATATCTTTCTATTCTTCATAATTTACTCTTCTTACGGGACTTCCTACATAAGTTCCCGGTGTATCTATATCTTTGATGATCGTGCTTCCTGCACCTGCGGTCACCTCGTCGGTGATGCGCAAGCCTTGTATGATCTGGCTTCCTGTTCCTATCTCTGTTAATGTACTGATTCTTACATTCCCAGAAAGCAGGACTCCCGGATAAAGTGTGTTATAATTTCCAATTCTGTCATCATGTCCGACAATACTTCTGTTACAGATCAGGTTAAAATCTCCAATCCAGATATTGGTCGTCATGATCACAGAAGTACAGATAATATTTCCTTGTCCGATCATAATTCTTTCAGACATAATAACAGATGGATCTATAAGATTTGGGTAAGTGAGATTCGGATTTTCTATACACTTTTCTATAAGTTTCTTTCGGACCTTCACATTGCCTAATGCAAATGCAACTGACAGCTGTTCCTGCTGATTGACAAGATAATCAATTCCACCAAGAACAGGGTGATCATCAATCATTGTCCCTGCTTTGATCCCATCATCTATATAACCGAGTATCTCATACTTTTCTTGTTGATCTGATTCATTGATCCGCTCGATCAGCCATTGGGTATCTCTTCCCATACCTCCGGCTCCTACGATCACGATCGGTCTGATCTTCTTTTCCTTACTCATACAACCCATCCTCGTTTTTCTTCCAATAACACTCCATTCCTAATGCTCTTGGAGCAATAAAGTCTTTCTCAATATCATCACCCACAAATGCCATATTCCTGCATGGAACATCCAGTCGTTTTTTCATAATCAAAAATGGTAGATCATTTGGTTTTCGAAATTCCATAACATTTCCGTGTCCAGCCAGCTCATCGGTGATCAAAATCTCATCGGCCATTTTGTCCAATCCGAGGGCTTCTATCTTAGCTCTCTGGACTTTTGGTGTTCCATCGATCAAAAGTCCGATGCTTCGTTTTTGTGTGTGCAATTCAAAAAATAACTCTTTAACCCCTTCATATAATGTAATCTCTGGTTTGTGATCTCTGATTGCTTCTCTGCATTTTAAAAGCAATTCATCTGAATAGATTCCTGCTTCCTTTAATACAGTTTCCAATGGCGGCTGTCCTTTTTCCAGTGCTGCACATAACTTATTGAAAATGTTTTTTACCTCTGGAAGGATTCGTTCTACGACACGGAAACTGCTTCGGACATAATCTTTCTCTGAATACAAAGTATCATCAAGATCAAAGATTACAGAACCGATCGCATCATCCAGATGGTACAGTTCTTTGAAGTCATGTATCTCTACGATAGGTTCTTCTTTGGTATTTAAACATACGCTTTTTTCAAATCTCGTGAAGATCACGTTATCGTCAGCTGCATCTTCTTTGTATGCAAGCGGCTCTCCAAGCATCATGGAAAGTGCTGCAAATGGTGCATCTGCCCCTGCTTTGATCGATACTGTACTTGCCTGATGATACCAAGGTTCCATTCGGATAAAATAGTCCTTGTCTGTATTTTCCTCACGCAGCATAAAAACGGTCATCCATCCACACGGTTTCAGCTTCAAAAGAATCTTTTCCACTTCTTCTACGATCTTATGGTCTCTTACCACTCTGTATCTTGCACTTTCCTTGCCTTCAATATCTTCCTTGGCTCTTGGTGTGATAAAGACCGGGCTTCCATCTGGATTGCAAAATACATCAATCTCGTACATTTTTCCATTTAAAAATGGGCGGATCGTGTAATTATCGTATTTTGATGCATTGAAATTCAACTCTTTTTCATCGTGAACCATAATACTTTGCTGCAGATTATCCATAGCATCCAATGCTGCAAACATCGCAGGATATCCCTGCGTATAATCTTGTGCTTTGTCCACGATCTTTGGACAATTTAGTCCGCACTCTTCAAAGAAATTACCTGTCCAGCGCTTATTGCTGCAAAGAACTGCAAGTTCTTCATTGGCGATCAGTACTTCAGTTCCGATCGCTTCAAACTCACTGATTCTCTGTGACATAATAAATACATCTTTTTCCGTTCTTGGAATGATCAGACCGATATTTTCCTGTTTGCATATATGTAACAGTGCTGTGATATATCCTTCTTCCCCTGGTTCTGGTACCTGATAATGGTTATGACAGCGATACAATGCTGGTGCTTCCAAAGAGTGGTCACATCCGACAAATGTTACTTTCACTCCTAATTTTCCTGCCGCATAGCGGAATGTATCGATGAATTCAACCTGATCCCCGACGCTGGAAAATAAAATCTTAATGTGTCCATCTCTTTTATATTTTGAGAACTGCCCCTTCTTCGTTCCCTGAAATGCATACATCGTAACAGATTCCTGTGCGCTGATCCCTGCTCGTTTTAGTACCTTTGTTACAGTCTGAAACATGATCTTAATATCTGTGATCAATGAAATACTGTCCACATATTCAAGGTCAAATTCAAATTTCTCTTCCCAGCTGATCGCATTTCGTCCGTTAACCTGTGCAAGACCTGTAAGTCCTGGTCTTACGTCGGCACGCCGTTTTTGTCTGGCACTGTAGAAATCCACATACTGCTTTAATAGTGGTCTTGGACCTACAAAACTCATATGTCCAAATAAAATATTAAAAAATTCCGGCAGTTCATCAAGACTTGTCGAACGCAGCAGCTGTCCAAACCTTGGCAGTCGTTCCTTATCTGGAAGGAGATTTCCATTCTCGTCTTTGGCATCTGTCATACTTCTGAATTTGTACAGTGTAAATACTTCGTTGTGATACCCCGGTCTTTCCTGTTTAAAGATCACAGGACTTCCTAATTTGATCCTTACAAGCAGTGCTGTAACAAGCAGGATCGGACTGGATAAAATAATACAGCACAGTGACAATATAATGTCAAAAAATCGTTTGATATACTTTTGATACATCTTTTATTTACTCCCATTTTCATTTTATCGGTCTAATACGGACTTTATGATCTTTATGATCCTTTCCATATCTTCCTTTGTGTTCTTTATATCGCTTGGAAGACATAATCCGCGGTCAAAAATATCTTCTGATACTGATTTCTCATCATTCTCATAATGGGAATAAAATTCACAGCCTTCAAACACTGGCTGTTTGTGTAATGGTTTCCAGATTGGACGGCTTTCGATGTTCTCTGCCTCCAATGCTTCAATGATATCTAATGGTTTTACACCGCATGATTCATCAAGCGTCATACAGGATAACCAGAAGTTTGGCTCACTGCATGTTTCATATGGATTCATATGAACATGTTTATAGTCTTTCAATGCTTCTTTATATGTCTCATAAATTGCTTTCTTCTTTGCAATATGTTCATCTAAATGAATAAGCTGCCCTCTTCCAACTCCTGCTGTAATATTGGACATTCTGTAGTTATATCCTATCTCTTTATGTTCATAATGTCTGACTGGCTCTTTCGCCTGTGTTGCCAGAAATGTTGCATGTTTAATGTATTCTTCATTCTCTGATGCGATCATTCCTCCGCCGGATGTCGTGATGATCTTATTTCCGTTAAATGAAAATGCTGCAATAACCCCAAATTTTCCCGTCTGGATGCCTTTGTATGTTGCTCCTAAGCTTTCTGCAGCATCTTCTACTAATGGAACGTTATACTCCTTACAGACTGCCAGAATTTCATCTACTTTCGCAGGTGTTCCATAAAGATGTGCTACAATAACTGCCTTTGTCTCTGGATGGTCTTCTAACGCTCTTCTTAGTGCCTGTGGTGACATGTTCCATGTCTCTGGTTCTGAATCGACAAATACGATCTTTCCCTTTTCGTATGCCACCGGATTGACAGTTGCAGCAAAAGTCAGCGAAGGACATATCACAGTATCTCCTTCCCCGACTTTTAGTAATTTCATTGCCAGATGCAGTGCTGCTGTTCCTGCACTTAATGCACTGCAATGGGCAATTCCTGTATATTGTTCCATCTCACGTTCGAAACCATTTACATTTGGGCCAAGTGGTGCGATCCAATTGGTGTCAAACGCTTCCTGCACAAATTTTTGTTCTTCCCCATGCATCGTTGGTGATGCCATATAAATACGTTCTTTCATGCTGTCTCATCCCCCTGTCATTTTGTCTGCTGATATGTATATTCTGGAACTAGTTTTTTTACAACTTCCCGAATCCTTGGATCTTCTGAAAATGCTGCATGATCTAATTCAGCGATCAGTTTGCCAAACTGCTCTGGCGGCATCATCTTTGGATTTCCAATAAAGATTCGTTTGTTCTCTGTCTCTTTTTTATTCTCTTCGTCGATCAGAAGTTCTTCATATAGTTTCTCTCCTGGTCTTAAGCCAGTAAACTGAATTTCAATATCTTCCCCTGGAATCAGTCCTGATAAACGGATCATATTCTCTGCAAGATCTAAAATCCTAACTGGTTCTCCCATATCAAGAATAAAGATCTCTCCTCCTTTAGCGTAAGCTCCTGCTTCCAGTACCAGACTTACTGCCTCCGGAATCGTCATAAAATATCTGATGATCTCTGGATGTGTCACGGTTACCGGACCTCCGTTAGCGATCTGTTTCTTAAATAATGGTACAACGCTTCCATTGCTTCCCAATACATTTCCAAAGCGCACCGCCACATACTCTGTGTCATACTGTGTGTTCATGTACTGGATCACCATCTCGCACACTCGCTTGGATGCTCCCATGATATTGGTTGGTCTGACTGCTTTGTCTGTAGAAATCAATACCATTCTTTTTACACCGCTTAATCCTGCTTCTTTGGCGACATTAAATGTTCCAAAGACATTATTCTTAATCGCATCATGCGGACTGTCTTCCATCAATGGCACATGCTTATGTGCTGCCGCATGAAATACAATATCTGGTTTGTAATCCTGAAAAATATTATGCATTCTCAAATGATTCTGGACAGATAAGATCAACACTTTCAAGTCTAATTCCGGATGTTTTCTCTTTAATTCCATCTGAATCTCATATGCATTATTCTCGTAGTTGTCAATGATCACTAGTTTCTTCGGCTTGTATCTTGCTACCTGCCTGCAGATCTCACTTCCGATCGATCCGCCCCCTCCGGTTACAAACACAATCTGGTCTTTGACATAATTCATAATGGATGGAAGGTTCGCTTTCACTGGTTCTCTTCCAAGTAAATCCTCAATCTCAACTTCTCTTAAAGATGATACCGTTACTTCACTGTTGATCAACTGATAAAGTCCTGGAAGAATACTTAAATGACATCCTGTCTGTTTGCATATCTCCAGAATCTCCTTGCGGTCTTTTGCGGATAATGTAGGAATTGCCAGAATAATCTCTTCTATATCGTATTTGATCGCATTTCGAATAATCGTATGACGGTTTCCAACCACGGGAACACCTGATAAATATGTATGTTTCTTTGCCGGATTATCATCTATGATACATTTGATAGACTTGTTGACATATGCACTTTTCTTGATCTCATTTAAAATGATGTTTCCTGCTTCTCCAGCTCCAATTAACATCACGGATACTTTTTTCTTATTAGTATCTTTGATCCTGAGCGGTTCTTTTCCCTGGATCAGACGCACTAACAATCGAATAAAGAATGTGCCAAGCATCAGATATACAAGATACAGGAAAAAGTAGCTTCTTGGTATCTCCCAGCGTAACATTGAAATACCAATCAGCTGAAATACAGATGATATAAATACTGATTTGATCACATTTACAAAATCTGATATCCCTGCATATTTCCATTGAGTAGAATATAATTTGTATGCCATGAAAATCAAGATACTGCAGAAAAGATTTAATGGCATATATTGAAATACAGATTTCAAAAATACCAATGCTACTTTGGATGGATAGAATTCAAATCTGGTCAGTAATGCCAGATAAGCTGCTGCTATCATCATCAATATATCCAAAGCCCCTAAAATCATATTCCATTTTTTTCTCTTTATTGTCTGTCTGATGTCTCCCATATTTTGTGTTTCCTCTTTCCCCAAATTTATTTTGTCCCTTTAAAGTGTCCTTTTATTCATTATATCATTCCTTATAAACTTTTCCTATATCTACTTCCGTCACTTTCCGGCTTTTTAGGTTAATTTAATTCATGTTTTTTCTCATTTTCAAACATTTTCCTGAACGCAAAGAAAAAAAGAACAGGAAAACTTTCATTCTCCTGTCCATTTTATTCTATTCATTCAGATTCTATACATTAATCTCTGCTGTTAATCCAAGTACTTCTTTATTCTCTTCAAGAATTGGATTGATCACTTCAGCTACAAACTCTTCTGTCTGCTGTGGTGCGCGTCCAACGAAGTTCTCTGGTTTCATGATTGCCTGTAACTGTTCCATGTTCATTCCAAATGCTGGATCTGCTGCGATTCTCTCTAACAGATCGTTTGGTTTTCCTTCTTCTTTGACAACTTTTCCTGCTGCCATAGAATGTACACGGATCCTCTCGTGAAGTTCCTGACGGTCTCCACCAGCTTTTACTGCATCCATCATGATGTTCTCTGTTGCCATAAATGGAAGTTCGCTTCTTAAACGGCTTTCAATAACTTTAGGATATACAACAAGTCCATCGACTACATTTAAGTAAAGGTCTAAGATACCATCGATTGCTAAGAATCCTTCTGGTACGGATAATCGTTTGTTTGCTGAATCATCTAAAGTTCTTTCAAACCACTGTGTAGATGCCACTAATGCAGGGTTCATTGCATCTGACATTACATAGTTTGCTAAGGAAGCAATTCTTTCACTTCTCATTGGGTTTCTCTTATATGCCATTGCAGATGATCCGATCTGGTTCTTCTCGAATGGTTCTTCGACTTCTTTTAAGTGCTGTAAAAGTCTGATGTCATTTGAGAATTTATGAGCAGACTGTGCGATCTGGCTTAATACGTTGATCACGCGGGAGTCAACTTTTCTTGAATATGTCTGTCCAGATACTGGCTGGCATTTGTCAAATCCCATCTTCTCGGCGATCATTCCATCGATCTTCTTGATCGTTTCGTGATCTCCTTCAAATAACTCTAAGAAACTTGCCTGTGTTCCTGTTGTTCCTTTAGAACCTAACAGTCTCATATTGGCAATTACGTGGTCAAGATCTTCTAAATCATACACAAGATCCATCAGCCAGAGTGTTGCTCTCTTACCTACTGTTGTAGGCTGTGCTGGCTGGAAATGTGTAAATCCAAGTGTTGGAAGATCTTTGTATTTCATTGCGAATTTGGATAATTCGTTGATTACATTTAATAATTTTACTCTGACAAGTTTTAATGCTTCTGTCATGATGATGATATCTGTGTTATCTCCAACATAGCAGGAAGTTGCTCCTAAATGGATGATTCCTTTTGCTTTTGGACATTGTACTCCGTATGCGTATACGTGGGACATTACGTCATGGCGGACTAATTTTTCACGTTCTTTGGCTACATCGTAGTTGATATCTTCTGCATGTGCTTTTAACTCATCAATCTGTTCCTGTGTAATATCTAGTCCTAATTCTTTCTCAGTCTCAGCAAGTGCGATCCATAATTTTCTCCATGTCTTAAACTTCTTATCTGGAGAAAAGATGTACTGCATCTCTTTGCTTGCATAACGTTCTGATAATGGGCTCTGGTAACGGTCGTTCATAAAAATCTCCTTATTCTTATCTTTCAAAATTTCCACGAATATCTCTTGTTGGCGGTTCCATTGGATATTCTCCTGTGAAACATCCTTTACAGATTGGCAGTCCTTGTACCATCTCTGAAAGTCTTTCTTCTCTTAAATATCCTAAACTGTCTGCTCCGATAACTTCACAGATCTCGTTGATGGAACGGTTATATGCGATCAGCTGTTCTCTCTCTGGAATATCTGTTCCAAAGTAACATGGCCATAAGAATGGTGGTGAACTGATTCTTACATGGACTTCAGTTGCTCCTGCTTCGCGAAGCATGGATACAATACGGTCACTTGTCGTTCCACGGACAATGGAATCATCGATCATAATGACTCTCTTTCCTTTGACAGCTTCTTTTAATACATTCAACTTAATCTGTACACTTGATTCACGGCTGCTTTGTCCCGGTTTGATGAAGGTTCTTCCTACATAACTGTTCTTAACAAACGCTGTACCATATGGAATTCCTGATTCCAGAGAATATCCAAGTGCTGCTGCGTTTCCTGATTCCGGTACTCCGACAACCAAATCTGCTTCTACTGGTGAATCCTGTGCAAGATATCTTCCTGCCTGAATTCTTGAGTGATATACTCCGATTCCATCAATCTCGCTGTCTGGTCTTGCGAAATATATGTACTCAAAGATACATCTTGCTGTCTTCTCCTGTGGCAAACACATGCTGCAGTCAGACTGAATTCCATCTTTTGTGATCGTTACGATCTCTCCTGGGTTGACATCACGGATAAATTCTGCTCCGATCGTATCTAATGCACAGCTTTCAGATGCTAATACAAATGCATTATCTCTCTTACCAATACAAAGCGGCTTAAATCCGTATGGATCTCTTGCTCCAATCAGCTTTCTTGGTGACATAACGATCAGTGAATAGGCTCCCTTGATCTTCTGCATTGCTTTCGCAACTGCTTTCTCAATGGATGGTGTATTCACACGTTCTCTTGCGATGTGATATGCGATAACTTCGGAATCGATCGTTGTCTGGAAAATCGCTCCCGTCTGTTCTAACTCTTCACGAAGTTCTAACGCATTGATCAGATTACCATTATGTGCAAGTCCTAAAGTACCTTTTACATAATTTAATACCAGCGGCTGGGCATTCTCAGGAACACTTTCTCCTGCTGTTGAATACCTTACATGTCCTACACCGATATCACCCTTTAATGCCTGAAGGGAATCTGGTGTAAACACTTCATTACATAATCCCATACCTTTTTGAGATGTGACATTACGTTTTGGACCATTCGTATCAGATACTGCAATTCCACAGCTTTCCTGTCCTCGGTGCTGGAGGGCAAACAATCCATAGTAGATTGTTGATGCTACATCATTGCCATCGAAATCATAGATACCGAAAACTCCACATTCTTCTCCCAACTTATCAAAGTTCTCTCTGCTCATCGTGATCTTTTGACCTTTCTGTTATACAATCTTTAGTTTCCTTTGTAAAATACACATTTTTGATAGTAACATATTCATTTTAAATCTGCAAGAGTCTTACTCTTACTCGTTATCCTTTAATAAGGTAGTATCTGGAGGAATCTCGCCTCTCTTGATCTTTGCGTAGATGATCCTTCTTACAGATTTATCAATTCTTGACTCCTTGATCTGTCCGTTTTTTATTGCTTTCTCGATTGCCTGATATGCTTCCTTATAATTATCCGGCATCACAATCAAGTCAACTCCTGCCTGAATGGCTTTGACTGCTGCTTCTCCTGAACTGTAGTTATCTGTGATCGCTTTCATGTTCATTGCATCTGTCATAATGATTCCATTGTATTCAAGCTCGTCTCTTAAAATGTCACTGACCACCCTGCTGCTTAAACTGGAAGGTTCTTTCTCGTCTGTCACGTTGCTGAGCATCAGATGTGATACCATCACCGCATCCACATCTGCCTTGATCCCAGCTTTAAATGGCTTAAAATCTGCGTTTCTTAATGTCTCGATCGTCTGATATGTCTCTGTACTTCCACGGTGAGTATCTCCTCCGCATCCACCGCTTCCCGGAAAATGCTTGATGGTTGCGGAAATCTGCTGTTTCTGCATGTTCTTAACTAAGCTTGCTACAATTGATGATACTTTCTTTGAGTCCGTTCCAAAACTTCTGTCGCCAATCTCTGTGTTATTCTTATTGGTGAGCACGTCTGCTACTGGTGCAAGGTTCATGTTAAATCCCAGCTCTTTTAATTCTTTTCCCTGTGTCTGTCCCATCTTTGCAATCTGCTTGTCCGTGTAAGTCTTGCCGACTTCCTGTGCAGATGGATACATGGTCATCTTCATGTTCGGATTGGATGCAACTCTTGAGACTGTTCCGCATTCTTCATCAACTGCCATAAATAATGGCACATAAGATGTATCCTGAAGATCTTTTATCATTGTCTTTGTCTGCTCTCGGGTTTCAATATTCTTGGCAAACATCACGATCCCGCCTGCCGGGTATTTCTTTAATGTCTTCTTCATGCCGTCTGTTATCTTTGTCTGGTTCTTGCTTTCTGCTTCGTCCAGCTGATATATCGATACCATGAATAATTGTCCGATCTTATTCTTTAAAGACATCTCTTTCGTAATATCTTTCGCCATACCCTGCAGTGTTGCCTCATCAAGATCCTCCGTCTTTACTTTCTTTGTCGTACTCTTCTTTTTGCCACATCCTGCTGCCATAACAAGCACAAGGATGAGCAGGAGACTTATCCACCGTTTCTTCATCATCTTCATGTCCTTTCTCGTACATGTTTTTCTTAATATTATATCAGATGCCGTTTCATCTTGCAATTTTCCAGCTGTCTTGAAAGGCAAAAAAAGCCCTTCCGGTTCCTAAAAACCGGAAGGGCTTTTAAAAGCAGATGTCTCCAAATACGCAACCGATCCAAAAGTCACCATGTATCATAAAAACTTCACGAGGAAAGGATTATAAAACCATTCTTGAAAATGGTCTGTTTGCATATTATTGACACATTAGTTAGTATATACTTTTATATTAATCTTTTCTACCCTTTCACGTGGTTTTTTTTCAGAACGTTGCTTTTTTAGCAAAAAACATACGAAAACTATTTATTTTCTTTAAAATATTGTTTAAATTGTATAGTTACAGTGAACTGATCGCCTTCAATTTTGATCTCAAATTTACCTCCGCAGTTCTTTGTAAAACTATCTGCAATGGACAGTCCCAATCCGTTACCTTCACTTGTTCTTGATTTTTCTGCTCTCGCAAAGCGTTCCATGATCTCTTCTTCGGTAAAATTCATCTCATACGATGCTGTATTCGTAACTTTTAAAATGATATTTCCTGCTTCTTCGGTGATATAAATGAAGATTCTTGTGCCTTTGAGTGAATATTTCAATGCATTTTCAATGACATTCTGCACAACTCTGTACATGCGGTTTCCATCACCCATAAATTTTGTGCAGGCTGCATTGCACTGATATCTGATTCCAAATCCTGATTCCTCTATCTGATCAGCCATATCCCCCAATGTTTGTTCCACCAGACGTTTCATATCCATTTCTTCCATATCAACCTTGACATCTCCACTCGTTGATTTTGCAAGCTCAAACAAATCTGAAATGATATCTTTTAAACGTTCTGTCTTCTTCACAAGGATCGTTACATAATCTTTTGCTTCATCGGATAATGTATCGTCCCTGCTTAAGAGATCAACGTAGCCAATGATCGATGTCAAAGGAGTCTTTAAATCATGAGAAACATTGGTGATCAGGTCGATCTTCATTCTCTCGCCTTTCATCTGCGTTTCTAATGCTTTTTCCATTCCCTGTCCTATATGGGTCAGTTTCTGGCTGTATTCGTAATAATCCGAATCTTCGTTGATATCCGTTGTTGCTGTCAATTCTCCATTTGAGATACGTTCGATCTGGTCAACTAATTTTCCTAAATCTCTTTGTTCTTCTGCATATTTGTTTGAATATTTCTTGAAAAATTTGAATAATGAAATACATGTAATTGCTATTAAAGTAACAAGAAAGTCGCTCAATTGAGCTCCTGTGAACAATATGATAACACAGACCGCAACTCCTCCAATCATAATATATCTCAAAACGCGGTATTGCCTGATCCTGTCTCTTGCATGTTTTTGTGCAAAAGACATTGCTTCTTCTTCCAGTTCTCGTCTTTGCTTTTCATGACGATACCATTTTCTAAAATATCCCAGACAAAATGTAGAATCCAAGAAATTTCTTTCTTTTAATCTCCATATCGTTGTCTGTACGCATACTGCGAACGCCATGATAAAAAATGGTACGGACAGATAACTTAGCATCATGATCATCTCTAATGTCGATGAACTCATTGTACCTTGTGCGTATTCGATCGTATATTGCCAGTCTCCAATGCATAATGCAATTGCAAGTCCGATCAGGATCAATCCTGCTGCCAATATAATTTCCCACCAGATTTTATCCAGTGCATTGAAAAATTTGGTTCGTTTCTTCTGAAGTGCGAATAGCACACACAATAAGATTGTTCCGATCACTTCAACCACTGATACAATAACAATGGCCTTCAATCCTGCAGCCAGCTGTTTTGTTGCCTTCTTCTGAAACTGATCAATCTCTGTTAAAGCTTTCTTTGTCAGCGAAATCTCAATTTCTGCTGTTTCCAGACGCTGCTTCTTTTTATTATTGATCAGAAGGTTGGACGGAAATACAAATTCCATCGTATAGCTGTCTCCGGCAAATGCATAATATTCTTCTGGATTTGCATTAAAATCATCGGTTGGGTCCCATCCTTTAAAGCTTCCATCTTTATTTAATTCTGTTTCGGATCGTTCTATATGAAAATGTTCAATCCTTCCCCCTGTATAATCTGCATTTTTCGCCCCATAATACGATGTTGTTGTTATCATCTTTTTGTCATATGGTTTGACTTTCATTGTTACTTTTACTCTGGATTCATTTTTAATCTTTGTAAGCAGAGCCTCTGACACATGGTTTCGCTGATCAGAATAAGTTTTTGCACCTTGTTCCTCTGCCCATTTGTCAAATAAAGATGTCTGTGTCTTTTTGATATAATCAATCTGATCCAGCTCATCCACTGTAAAACTGTTATTTCCCGTCAGTGCCATGTTATGAATCGTACTGATCCCATACATTCCTGACAAAGTCATAACAATGATCACAAGTGTGACCAGTATCGTATTAGTCCATTTTTTCGATCTTGTATCCAATTCCCCACACCACCTTTAAATATCTTGGATTTTTTGCATCTATTTCTATTTTCTCGCGGATACGGCGGATATGAACCATGACTGTATTTTCTGTTGCGTAGGCTTCTTCGTTCCATACACGTTCATAGATTTCATCTGCTGAAAATACCCTGCCAAGATTCTTCATGAGAAGGCTTACGATCTTATATTCGGTTGCTGTCAGCTTCACAGCTTCCCCGTCAACTAACATTCTTTTTCCTTTCATATCAAGGATCAGTCCGCCATTTATAATTTGTTCCTTATTGCTTTTTGGGGCATTCATCCCACCAAACTGCATGTATCGGCGTAGTTGTGATTTGACTCTTGCCACCAGTTCATCCGGGCGGAATGGTTTGCTGACATAATCATCGGCTCCCATGGATAATCCGAGAATCTTATCACTTTCTTCTGTCTTTGCTGACAAAATGATGATCGGGATATTTTTGCTTTCACGGATCTTCATGGTTGCTGAAAGTCCGTCCATCTTTGGCATCATGACGTCTATGATCAAAAGCTGGACTTCCTGTTCCATTAAAACATCCATTGCTTCCAGTCCGTTATATGCAGTGATAATTTCATAGTCTTCCATTTCCAGACGTTTCTTGATCGCCCCTACGATCTCTTTGTCGTCATCGACGACCAGAATCTTTGGCTGGTTCATAGTTTTTCCTCCTCGTATCTTTGATGGTTTTATCTTAACAATTAATTCTTTAATTTCACTTAATGTAATTCTTACAAAATTCTTAACTTTCTTTATTATATTGAATTGTACCTGCAAAGTAAATGTTACACCAATATCTTCCATTCTTAGGGCTAAATTGTACCATAGCACCTCCCGAATAATTATCAATATACTGCCCTGTGACCGTAGGAGCTCGTTGACACTTAATGAGCAGTGACTGATAAGTCGCTGTCGAATTTAGTGTCCACTACGTGCGAGTCGAGCGTAAGCGCGTCACAGGGTAGTATATTGATAATTATTCTCACTTGCAGTTATTGTCCACTAACCATTCATATGGTATCATATTTTCCAGCAGTTAGAATCTTCTAACTATTATACGCGCTATTATTTTATTACAAGAAAACGGAGGAAAACTATATGCGTAAAAGATTAATTGGTAAAGCTTTTGCAGTTGCCATGACTGGTGCTATGGCTTTCACAGCTACTCCTGTGACTGCTAACATCTTTAATGTGGCTCATATTGTTAAAGCTGATCAGGCTGATGAATGGACTTATTGTTATGTTGGTCTTACTTGGGCTGAGTATTGGGCACATGAAGATGTTTATAATGCGGGTGATGCTTCTAGCTCAGATGTTTTAGATTCTAAAAAAGAATCAGATAAAGGTGGATATGATGTTGTTACTCGAGCAACAGCAAAACATGGATTACATCGTGGAAGCTATCAGTGCATGGCTACCATCTTTACTACAGATGCAGATGGTAAAACTGGTCCTGAGTATAAAGTTTCCCACTGGTCTGATGATGGTAAAACAATCTACTTAACAGACGGTTCATCTGTCAGCTGGAATAAAGGAAATATTACTGATAACGGAAATACTTATACAATGTCTCATTATGAAGTTTCTGGTATTAAGTATGTTCCTGTAGCTGTTAAAACTTCTCAGTTAAATGATTTAAAAGCCAAATATCAGGTTGTTGAAAATGGTGGTACTTTAACTGGTGGTTACAGCGAAGTGAATTTATCTGCTTATACTGCAACTGCAAATGTAACAGCAAATACAAATGGTTTAAAAACAGCTACAGAAAACTCTGATGGAACTTTCTCTTTCAGCGCTCGCAAAACTGGTTCTGAATCTGGTTTAAAAGATGCTGCCATCAAGAAAGTGGATTCTGATAAGATTACTGTTGAGGTCAAACCTGGTGCAGGTTCTTATGGCGAGTTTTTACGTGTCGATCTTAATGGTGATGCTTATGGAGATCTTGGTTCAAATATGCAGGCTGTTACATGGACATACTATGGATATGATGATACATATTCTAAACCATTAGCTACTTATGGTACTAAATTTGCTGCTGACAACTGGATGCACAAATCTATGGGAATCCAGCTTGGTTTAACAGAATCTATTCGTTGTCAGTTACCTGAAGATTATGATGGAACTGGTTACTGGAAACTTACTATTTCTGCTCTTGGATATGAGGACTTCTCATTCAATGTTCAGGCTACTGGTGACAATATCGCAAATGCTAAAGAAGCAACAGATACTGAAAAAGCTGATCTTCAGAAACTGATCGATCAGGCAAATGCTATGAAAGCTGACAAAGATTCTTACTGTGATGGACAGGACAAAGCTTGGACAGATCTTGACACAGAACTTGGTGAAGCTGTTGATGCTTTAAAAGATGAAGTTATCTATTCTGGTTCTGTGAAAGAGTGTACATCTCATTTAACAGCTGCCATGAAAGCTGTCACTAAGAAAGATTACAAAACAATTACTACACCAGCTTCAACATCTAAAGATGGTTCTATCGTAGTAAAATGCTCTAACTGTGGTGATGTTAAGAGTACAACAACAATTGCCAAGATTAAATCTATCGCATTAAACAAAACATCTTTCACAGAAAATGGAAAAGTTCAGAAAGCTACTGTTGTAGCAAAAGATTCTGCCAACAAAACAATCGCAGCAAGCAATTACACAGTATCTTACTCTAACTCCAACAGTAAAAACCCTGGAACTTATACAGCAACTGTTAAATTTAATGGTAAAAACTACACAGGTACAAAGAAATTAACTTACAAGATCAATGCGAAAGCACCTGCTAAGACAACTGTTAAATTAAGCAAAGCGAAAAAGACATCCTTAAAAGCTTCTTGGAGCAAAGTCGCTAACGCTACTTCTTACGAAGTACAGTATGGTACATCTAAGAGCTTTAAAGGTGCAAAAACTGTAAAAGTTTCTTCTAAATCTTCTTCTAAAGTTTTAACAAAACTTAAAAAGAATAAGAAGTATTATGTAAGAATCAGAGCCGTAAGAACTGTAAAAGTTGATAATAAGAACACAACTTTACGTGCTTCTTGGTCATCTGCTAAGAACTTAAAGACTAAGAAAAAATAATTTCTTATCTCATACAATTACATCTCAATCTTAAAATAAAAGAAGGTGGAACTTATCATTTGGTTCCACCTTCTTTTTCACATTATCTACTTTGTAATTACATCCATCAGTTCTTCAACTGTTCTAACTTCAATATCAGGTCTGATATCTCCTTCTGGCATCGGACGTTTTCTATGATTAAACCAGATCACATGCCATCCTGCATTCTTGGCTCCTACGACATCTACCTCGAAGGTATCTCCTACAAACCATGTCTCTTCAGGATTAAGATTCATCTTCTCCTGTACGATCTGAAATGCTTTGACATTCGGTTTTGTAAAACCGATCACATCAGAAATGAACATCTTATCTTCGTCAAACCATTTGGAAAGCTGTAAATTCTCTAATTTCTTTCCTTGATGAAGTGCTGTTCCATTCGTAAGCACTCCCATCGTCTTCCCCTGCTTCTTACATTCACTTAGAAGTGTTTTAATACCTTCTGGTACATGAATATGTTTTTGATGATAACGGTATCGTTCTTCAAATTGTTTTGCCTCTTCTTTGCTCACCTCAATTCCTGAGTCTTTATAGGTCTTCTGAATCCGGTATGCAAACTCCTCATCATGGCTGATCTTTCCTTCTCTTGCCATATAAAACGCCTCATCGCTGTAGGTTCTGGAGCGTTTAAAAAGTTCCTCGCAATCTTCCTTTGTCTTATCTGCAAAAAACTCTTTATGTGCCTTCTCAAAGGCCTCCATCAGGTCATATAGTGTATCGTCCACATCAAATATTATATTCTTCATCTTATATCAGTCCTAACTTCTCTAATGCTGTTGTGATTCCTTCTTCTTTCACTGTTCCTGTGATCATAGATGCTACCTTTTCAACGGCTTCGCTGTGACGTCCCATAGCAATTCCTGTTCCAACGGCTTCCATCATCTCTACATCATTGTCTGCATCTCCAAAAGCATAAGTATCTTTCTTATCGATTCCTAATTTATCGATCAATTCAACAATTGCATCACCTTTTGTAACTCCTTTTAATGTGATATCAATAAAATTCTCTCGAACATGTTTTGCAACAGTAAAGACATCTTTAAATTCTTCTTCAAAATCTATCTTTACTTGTGGATCTTTATAATTCATAACTAATTTACTTACATGATTGTCTTTCTGGCGGAATTTCCATGGTGCATACCAGCGCTGTGGAAGATGAAACAGTTCACAGTGATGCATAAAAAATTCTGCATCCTGATGCAGATAATAACTGATATCCCTTGTATCAAAATGAATGATCGTATCTCTTGGAAAATATTCATTGACTACTTTAAATAACAGTTCGTCTGGAATACAGATATCACGGATCACTTCCCCTTCAACTTCTGTATGTGATCCATTACATGTGATCGCTCCCATGAATTTATCCACGTCCATCTCTAGAAATCTGTGGGTTCTTCCAGAACATAACATTGTCAGATAACCATTTTCCTTTAATTTATTCAAGGATTCTACTGTCTTTGGTGTTGCTGTTGCAATATTATCGACTTCATCAACTGTTGTTCCATCGTAATCAAAAAATACGACACCTTTGTATTTGTTCATAACTCTCTCCATCCTGTTGTTTTGTTTCTACATACATTTATACATGGTTATATTGTACGTTTTAATGGAATGAATTTCAATGTTTTATCATACAAAAAATCAGAACCTGTTGTTCCAGATTCTGATTTTTGTATACACTATTATTTGGGTATGATACGTTTGCTTAAACAAATCGTTCTTATTTACAGATTATCTAAAATCTCTGTTAAGATCTTATTCACGATTCCAGGGTTTGCTTTTCCCTGTGTTGCTTTCATTGTCTGTCCAACTAAGAATCCAATAGCTTTCTTCTTACCAGCTTTGTAGTCTTCGACAGATTTTGGATTGTTCGCAACGATCTCTTCGATCGTTGCTTTTAAAGCTCCCTCATCGTTCATGGATTTTAATCCGTGTTCTTCAACGTATGCTGCAGGATCGATATTTTCTTTGAAGACTTTCTCGAAGACTTCTTTTCCTACGCTTCGGTTGATCTCATTCTTCTTGATCATCTCGATCAGTTTTGCAAGATGCTCTGGTTTGAATGATACATCGTCAATGTCCATCTCTGATTCATTTACAAGACGGATTGTTTCTCCCATTAACCAGTTAGATACTTCTTTAGGTTCTGATCCAAGTGCGATCGTTGCTTCGAAGATATCTGCAAGGTGTTTTGATCCTGTGATGATGTCGATATCATAGTCTGGAAGATCATATTCTTCTTTATAACGGACTTTCTTCTCATCTCTGAACTCTGGCTGGGCTGCTCTTACTTTGTCCATCCATTCGTCGCTGATCTCGATCGGTACTAAGTCTGGATCTGGGAAGTAACGGTAATCCTGAGCATCTTCTTTAGAACGCATTGCGTAAGATGCTCCCTTTGTATCATCCCATCTTCTTGTTTCCTGTACGACTTTCTCACCTGCTTCGATCAGGTCGATCTGACGTTCCATCTCTCCTTCAATGGCTCTCTTGATCGCTTTGAAAGAGTTCAAGTTCTTCATCTCTGTACGTGTTCCGAATTCTTCGGCTCCAACTTCGCGAACAGATAAGTTTACGTCAGCTCTCATGGAACCTTCCTGTAATTTACAGTCAGATGCTCCTAAGTACTGGATGATCAGACGTAATTTCTCAAGGTATGCGATCACTTCGTCTGCGGAACGCATATCTGGTTCGGATACGATCTCGATCAGTGGCACTCCGGAACGGTTAAAGTCTACTAAAGAATCTCCTGTCCATGGATCATGCACTAATTTACCTGCATCTTCTTCCATATGGATCTCGTGGATTCTGATATCTTTCTTCTCCCCTTCTACGTCGATCTCTACTTTACCATTTCGGCAGATTGGTAAATACAACTGAGAAATCTGGTAGTTCTGTGGGTTATCTGGATAAAAATAGTTCTTACGGTCAAATTTGCAGTTCTGTGTGATATCACAATTTGTTGCAAGTCCAACTGCCATGGCATATTCTACGACCTGTTTATTTAATACTGGTAATGATCCAGGCATACCTGTACATACAGGGCATGTGTGTGTGTTTGGTGCTCCTCCGAATGCTGTGCTGCATCCACAGAAGATCTTTGTCTTTGTTGCTAATTCTACATGGACTTCAAGTCCGATGACTGTTTCGTAATTCTTGCTCATCTATTTAGCCCCTCCTTTAGCGATTGCTGGAGCTTCATATGCTCTTGTCTGCTCAAATGTGTATGCTGCCTGAATGATCTTCTTCTCATTGAAGCAGTCTCCGATCAGCTGAAGTCCGATTGGCATTCCATTCTTATCCTTACCACATGGAAGTGAGATTCCTGGAAGTCCTGCAAGGTTGACAGAGATTGTGTAGATATCTCCTAAATACATCTTGATCGGATCGCTTAAGCTGTCTCCTAATTTTGGAGCTGTTGTTGGTGCAACTGGTCCTAAGATCACATCGTATTTCTCGAATGCTTTGTCAAATTCTTTCTTGATCAGTGCTTTTGTTCTTAATGCTTTTAAGTAGTATGCATCGTAATATCCGGAACTTAATACGAATGATCCTAACATAATACGGCGTTTTACTTCGGCTCCGAATCCTTCTGAACGTGTCTTCTTATACATGTTGTGAAGTCCTTCGTAGTCTTTCGCTCTGTATCCGTATTTTACACCATCGAAACGGGATAAGTTTGAACTTGCTTCTGCTGCTGCAATAACATAGTATGCAGGGATTGCATATTCAACTAATCCAAGATCGAATTCTTCTACGATGGCTCCTTTTTCTTCTAATGTCTTTGCTGCTGCTAAAACAGCTTCTTTGACTTCCTCGTCAAGACCTTCTCCAAAGTAATCTTTTGGAATACCGATCTTCATTCCTTTGACATCATCTTTTAATGCAGATGTGAAGTCATAAGATTCTAATTTGACAGATGTGGAATCTTTCTCATCGTGAGATGCGATCGCTTCTAATAATGTTGCACAGTCTGTCACGTCTTTTGCTAATGGTCCGATCTGGTCTAAGGATGATCCATAAGCGATCAGTCCGTAACGGGATACTGTTCCATAGGTTGGTTTGATCCCTGTAACACCACAGTAAGATGCTGGCTGTCTGATAGATCCACCTGTATCAGATCCTAACGCCATGAAACATTCGTTAGCTGCAACAGCTGCTGCTGAACCACCTGATGATCCACCTGGTACTTTCTCTAAATCCCATGGGTTCTTTGTCACACCATATGCAGAAGTCTCTGTTGTACTTCCCATGGCGAACTCATCCATGTTTGTCTTTCCTAAAAATACAACTCCTTCTTTGATCAGGTTCTCAACTGCCTGTGCGGAGTATGTTGGTACAAAGTTCTCTAAGATCTTGGAACTGCATGTTGTTGTATATTCTTTTGTACAGATATTATCCTTAATTGCCATTGGAACTCCTGCTAATGGTCCTGTGTAAGTCCCATCATCGATTCCTTTTTGTACTTCTTCGGCTCTCTTTAATGCACTTTCTTCATCGTAAGAGACATATCCGTGTACATCACTTTCGACTGCCTTAATCTGTTCAAATGCTGCCTTTGTTGCTTCTACAACTGTGATCTCTTTGTCTTTGATCTTCTTGCCTAATTCTACGGCAGTTAATTCTAAAATGCTCATCTTCTGCCTCCTATATGATTGTCTTTGGCACGACAAAGGCATTGTCCTGCGCTTCTGGTGCGTTCTTTAATGTGTCTTCGCTTCCGTCTCCATTCGTTACCACATCTTCTCTGAATACATTCTTCACTGGGAATACATGAGACATTGGTTCTACACTGCTTGTATCTAGTTCGTTTAATTTATCTACATAGTCGAGCATGCTTTCCATATCTTTCTTGGCCTGTTCTTTTTCTTCGCCAGATAATTCAAGCTTTGCTAAAATTCCGACATATTCAATCGTTGCATCATCAATATGATTTGCCATAAGTCTTCCTCCTGTTAAATTGCCTATAGAGTTAATGTTACCATAATTTTTATCTTTTTAAAATATAAAAATGAACAAAAGTCTGCCGTTTTTTCTTAAAAATGACAGACTTTTGCTTACTTTTTTTAAAAATTTAATCCATTCAGGATCTGATTTATAAAATCTTCTATGTGAGTGAATGCCTCTGGTACAAGATCTGCTAAAAATGACAACAGATAAAGAATAAAGACGATCACCGCCCACTTTCCTTTTTTTGATTTCTTCTTTTCTTTTTTATTTTGATAGGTTGTTGCTTTCCTCTGTGTCTTCATTGGCTGCGTCTTTGTATTCTTGACATTTTTAAAATCTGGATGCCGTTTTTCATCATGGATATATTTCGGCTGAGAAGTCTTTTTGTCAGTCGTTAATATATCCCAATGACCATCTTTTAATATTCTTGACCGACCTAAGCGATTAAAATCATAACCACACATTGGGCAGACACCATTTCTTAACTTTTCTTCACAGATTGGACATTTCTCGTATTTCATAGACCCTGCTTTCTTACTGATTCGTTTTTATCTTATGAAAATGGTATCATATAATCTTAGTGTTTTCAAGAATTGCTCGACTTTATCTATTATATATCAGCAAAAAAATATGGCAGATTTCTCCACCATATCTTTTCTAAATTAGATTAATTTCCACATTTTCCGGAAATGCACGAAGGGTCATTGTGTCTTTTCCATCATTGAGATAAATTTCAATAAATGTATTATCATAATATATCTCAATGTTTTTGAGTTCTTCTGACATTGAAACTTTTCTTTGAACTCCATATTCTGTACTAAACTGATGCTTAAGCGTACTTCGGTCTGCAACTATATGTCCTGCGGCCCAGTCAATCTTAATACTTAAATGATCTTCTTGATCTCCGATCTGAATTTCTGAAATCTGTTTATCTGTCAGATTGATATACCATGTATCTTCTTCTGGTTTCATTCTTTTACTGTATATATCAAGATGTGCATATTCATTCTTAATATTTTCTGGAACTTTCTGACATAACTTTCCTTCTTTGATCGTTAGGATCCTTGGCATTGTCAGACTATGGATCCACATATCTTCTTTTGCATATGGAAGTTCCTGTACCCCACACCCAAGCCACGCAAACATCATTGGTTGTCTGTCTTTTCCATAGAATACTTGTGGTGCATAAAAATCAAATCCTTTGTCGATCTCATCAAATGATTCTACGTGAAATGTTTTATCTTCAAGATTTAGCTCTCCGATAAAATATACACTGGAAAACTCATTGTGAAAATGTTCTCCCACTGGTGTACGTCCCATTAATGATAAACATAAAACATCTTTTCCATCTATTTCAATGTAAGATGGACATTCATACATATAACCAAGCTCCAGATCAATTCCTGTCAGTTCAATATTTCCCTGATATGCCCAGTTTTCAAGATCTGTACTCTTATACAGGATTAGTCTTGCCTGCCCATCGATGCTTCCACCACCTAAAAGCATCCAGTACGCTCCTTCTTTTTCAAATACAAACGGGTCTCTGATCTCTCCGATCAGTCCTTCTGGCTGTTCATCGATGATCGGATTGTTTGGAGATTTAAGAATTGTACCATCGCTGTTCATAACTGCCATCGCCTGTTTTGGAATTTTCCCCTGTTCTGTCTTGTAGTTTGCTGTGTAATAAAGATAAAGCTTACCATCTGCTTCTATGGAATTTCCTGAATAACATCCATTTTTCTCATATTCCTGATCTGGAATGAGTATCTGATCAGACCATTCCCATTTTACGAGATCTTCTGAGGTCACATGTGCCCAATGTTTCATTCCGTGTTCTGGTCCAAATGGAAACCACTGATAAAATACATGGTATTTTCCTCCAAAGTAAGCCAGACCATTTGGATCGTTCACTAATCCACATGGGGGATGAATATGATAGGATGGATGCCGTGGAGTATCTTTACAATACTCCACAAGCTCCTTTAAATATGTTTCATGACTTTTTTGAATCGGTGTATATTTTTCTACATCTAAAAATTTCATATTATTCCCCGATCACGTCTTTTCCTGCTTTGACATTGATTCCTGTCTTAAATACTACAGGTGTTTGGTTACCTTCCTCTGTTTTGACAAATACAACGACTGGATTTAATCCTTTTGCTTCAATCTTTGCTCTGTCAAATTTGAGAATTGGCTGACCTTCCTTCACGTGTTGTCCTTTCTTTACAAGGTATTCAAATCCTTCCCCATTCATGGATACTGTTTCGATTCCTACATGGATCAGAAATACACTATTGTTTGTTGTTCGGACACCGATGGCATGTTTTGAGCCTTCCATCACTGTACAGATTTCACCTTCTGCCGGCGCTAATACTGTTTCACTTGTTGGGATGATCCCTACTCCATCTCCTAATACTTTTTCAGAGAAGATTCCATCTTTTACATCTTCAATCGCAATTACTTTTCCATCAACAACTGCTTTGACTGGTACTTTCGCTGTCTCATCAATTGTTAATGCAGATTCAGCTTCTTCCTCTTCTTCACCATGTGGAATACCTTTTGTTTTATTATAAATGACGATCAGCACGATTGGTACGATAAATGCGATCAGGTTTCCAATGATATAGAATACCAATTTATTAGGTACTATGATCAGAAGTCCTAATACTCCTGTTAGACCCTGTCCAATGGCTCTTACTCCTGCAAGTTTCATAAATGCTCCACCACATCCAGCTCCTAGGCAGGCGCATACAAATGGGATCACGGAATATTTTAAGTTTGCAGCAAAGATAGCTGGTTCTGAGATTCCTACTAATGTTGGAATGAAACTTGACATTGCGATATCTCTGTCTTTAGAGTGTTTCTTTGCTAACAAGTACATTCCGATTGCTCCACCACCCTGTGCGATGATCGATACAGACCAGATTCCCTGAATGTAGTTAAATCCTGTAGTTGCAATCAAGTTTGCTTCAATTCCCTGAATTGCCTGATGTGTTCCTGTAACTACTAATGGTTGTAATAATGCTGCAAAAACAAATGCTCCAAAAGCTCCAAAACTGTTATATAAAATATCAATGATTGCTGCTAATCCGTTACCAATCATATTTCCAATTGGTCCGAATACTGTAAATAATGCTACGTTTGCAAAGAAAATAGTAATTGTTGGTACAAATACAAATGATACCACAGCTGGTACATATTTCTGTGCGATCTTTTCTACTTTAGACATAAACCATGCTGTTAAGATTGCTGGGAAGACTCCTCCTTGGAATGCAACCTTTGCAATCGCTAATGGTCCGAAATGCCAGTAGCTTGCGGCAGATGGGTCTAATACGAATGTATTACGGTTTACAAGATCTGGATGTACCATAACGATTCCTACTAAGATACCAAGGATTGGATTCCCGCCGAATCGTTTAACGGCACTATACATTACAAGGATTGGCAGATAATTAAATGTTGTTGCCATGATTGCTAAGAATTCTGCAATATCTGCAACAAGTTTGCTCTGATCTGCTAAAGATCCTTCTAATCCAAATAATCCATTCGCTGTCAATAATGCTTTGACACCAGTCAGGATCGCTGCTGCAACGAATGCTGGAATGATCGGAATAAAAATATCAGAGAATACTTTGAATCCCTGCTGTAATTTTCCCATCTTGCTCATTCCTTCTGCCTTGGCATCAGACTGAGACATTTCTTTAACACCTGTTAATTCAATAAATGCATCATAAACATTATTAACTGTTCCTGTTCCGAAAATGATCATTAGCTGCCCACTGTTAAATAAGACACCTTTAACACCTTCGATATTCTCTAATGCTTTGCGGTCATATTTTGTTTCATCATTTAAGATCAGTCGAAGTCTTGTCACACAGTGTGTTGCACCTTTGATGTTACTGATTCCACCAACGTGATCTACCACATCTTGTGATATTTTTTTGTAATCCATCTATATTTTCTCCTTTATTTTTCTCTTTTTATTTATTTACTTTTGTTGCAATTTTTGTATTTTTTGCTTCTAGTGTACCATCTGTCACTGTCAGTGCCAATCCATTTCCTGGATGATCACATAATCTTGCATTCAATGCCGTTCCATTGATATATAATGTTGAAATATCCTGGTCTATGATCAGGCAGATTTCATATTCTTTGCCTGCTTCTAATTTGATCGGACGCTCAAGTCCAATGTTAAAGCACTGATACCATGGATAATTTGGGCATTTGTTAAAGACCACTTTATTTTCTTCCACAAAGAATCTGTATTCATATGAAACTTCTGTTTCTTCATTTTTGTAAAATCTGATAGAAAATTCTTTCGTTCCTTCTTCAAATTTTACAGTTGTTTTTAACGCTGCGATGCTTCCTGTATCTTCACAAAGAAGTGCTTCTTCTTTTGTGTCAATCGTTTTCATACAAGGGTTAAATAAATCTTTCCAACCATCGAATGCTTCCATCATCTGATCTACTGGTTTTACCCCAAGTGTTCCATCTTCTTTCTGGAATACTTCGTGTGGCACGAAAGTTCCTCCCCATAAGTATGCGTTCTTGTCATCGTTATCGATTCTTGTTGGCACCCATCCAAAAAGTACTCTTCGTTCTCCATCAAATGCTGTACGTCCTGCATAGTATGCTCTGCCGTCAAATGCATCATCAAATGGTGCTTCCCAAGGTCCGTACAGGTTCTTGCTTCTTCTGTAATGGATTTTATTACCCTCACTGTATTCTGAGAATACAAGATACCACCAGTCTCCCATCTTAAAGATCTCTGGCATCTCAAACATTGTGTAAATTCCTGGTGCCCAGAAATCTCCTTTAAATTCCCATTTCTTTAAATCTTTTGATGTGAAATGTACGAGACGTCCTGTCTGTTTTCTCTTATCTTCGCCCTTTCTTGCTCCAAGGATCAACAGATATTCTTCTCTTTCCTCATCCCATAGAACAAATGGATCTCTCCAGTTTCTCTTATCATATCCTTCCTGTGGAGGAATCTCTAATGCTTCTTTCGATTTCTCCCATGTGATCCCATCTTTGCTTGTGGCATGAAGCAGTGTCTGTGATGTCTTTCCTGCCTTTAGGAATTCTCTATTATATCCTGTATAAAATGCATGAAATCCTGCCTCTGTTTCAAAAACACTTCCTGCATAGATGAACTGATCTGCTTCATCATCCGTTCCACGCTTTAAGCTTTCTCCATAGTCTTTGTAATCTACAAAATCTTTTGTTGTTGCTAATGCCCAACCGAATGGTTCTCCAAAAGGTCCTGGATTTCTTGTATCTCTCTGATGATATACATAAAACTGACCTTCTTTTCCATAAGGCATAACATCTCCTACCCAGATACCTTCGGGCTGATAATATAGCTGATACATAATTTATCCTTTCTTTGATTTACCTTGTTGCTTTCTATGGCTTTATTATATGTCAATCGTTTTCATATGTCAATCGTTACCACATTTATTTTTGCACAAAATATTAATGTGATTTTTGGTAGTTTTGCATAAAACTTATTTTATTTTGTACGTTCTGGCATATTTTTAGGCATAAAAAAAGAAGAGTGGCATTTTCTCTTCCTTTTTTATTCTCTCTTATGTTGTCTGTCCCTCCAGTAATTTTACTGGAAGATCCATACAGCTTTCTGCTGGTTTTCCCTCGATCAGATCGATCAGTTTATCCACCGCTGCCTTTGCGATCTGTTTAATTGGCTGTTGGATCGTTGTCAGTTCTGGAACAAATCCTAAAATCTGTTTTGTTCCATCTACTCCGATGATCTTTAGATCTTTCGGAATATTGATTCCTTTTTGCCTTACGATATGAAGTGCGATCACTGCAAGCGAATCATCTCCTGCAAAAATACCGTCAATCTCAGGGTGTGCATTTAACATATCATAAATAAGTTTTTGCTTCTCCACATTCTCCATGATAAATGGTACTTCTAAAATTATCTGAGGAAGCCCTGCTTTCTCCATCTCTTGAATATAGGCCTGACTTCGATTGTTACCTGGCATCTTTAATTTACTGTTTCCTCGAATACATAAAATATGCTGACATCCTTTGTCGATCAAATGTCTGGTTGCCATCTGTCCTGCCGCATAGTTATCACATGAAACGACTGGAATATGTTCTCCAAGATAACGGTCAATTCCTACGACTGGCATCTTTAACTTGGAATATGCTTCTACGACTGCGTTATGCGTTCCAACGATCATTCCATCTACCTGATTGCGTCTTAGCATATCAATATAGGCTTTCTCTGTATCCATCTGGTTTTTGCTGTTACACAGAAGCATCTTATAATTTTTCTGTGATAGATAATATTCTATCTGTTCTACAACTTCTCCATGAAATGGTGATGTTACAGTAGGAACGATAACCCCGACAAAATACGTTCTGTTATTTAACAACGCTCTGGCAATCTCATTTGGATAATAATTGATCTCTTCCATTGCATCATATACTTTTTTTCTTGTTTCTTCGCTGATGTATCCTCGGTTATTTAATACCCTGGATACTGTTGTGGGAGAAACTCCCGCTACTTTTGCCACATCTTTTATTCCAGGTTTCATTCCATACCTTCCATTTCTAACTTATTCTTAAAGTATCCCATCTTCTCGAAGCAGTTTCCCTACTTCTACATATTCTTCTCTGCTTCCCTCAAGATATTTGATTTCATCTTCTGTCAATGTACGTTTCACTCTCGCAGGACTTCCCATAACCAGGGAATTATCTGGAATCACTGTATTCTGTGTCACAAGACTTCCTGCTCCGATCAGGCAGTGATTGCCGATCTTGGCTCCATTCATAACAACCGATCCCATACCGATCATGGAATTATCTCCGATCTGGCATCCATGGATCACACTGTTATGACCAATTGTAACACCATCACCTATCTTTACACTATTCCCTTCATCTACATGGATCGTACAGTTTTCCTGCACATTACTCTGGTTCCCGATCACGATGGTTTCTTCTCCTTCACAGCGCATCGCTGTAAAAAATAATACGGTAGATTCTTCTCCAATTGTAATATTGCCGACCAAAACTGTTTCTTTTGCTATCTTTGCTGTATCAGCGATCTTTCCCTGTCTGTAGTTCATCGTTTATCTCCCTACATTCTTCTTATTGCTTTTCTGTGAATAATTCATACGGCCTTCTTTCCAGCCTTTCTTGTCTGTCTTATCCCAGTCTAAGTTATCTCCAAAGATATATCTTGTCATCCATAATAAGCTGACTGTTGGTACGACTACCCAGAATACTCTGTATTCTAATTCCATCAGTAAAGGTAAAAGAACAACTCCAGCTGCATGGATCAGCAAGATCACTGACCATACAATGATCATCCAGTAACCAATGTTAAATGCAGATGGCATATCTCTTCCCATTTCTTTTCCAAAATAGAAACGTTCCAGTGATAAAATTGCTGCTGATAACACAGTCATGATAACGCAGATCTTATAAAAAACTGCTCCATCCATATACTGTCCAAGAAACATTCCGATCAGTGATGCAATAAACATCAGGATCAGGACTGCCCACAATATCTTCTCCAGCTTTCTTGTTACTTTATTCGTTGTTACATTTTCTTTCTTCATCTTGTATAACCTCAATCTCTGCTTTCTATCAGAAGCAGTTTACCTTCTCGATAAGAGATGATTCCTTCTTCTGCTTCCAGTTCATTACTGATTCCCCATGATTCATGGAATACCAGTGTATCATCATTCAGTGGGTATTTAAACCCTTCCAATATGACACCTTTTGCCTCGTACAGAGGGATCAGCGATACATATTTTCCAAACTGGTCTTTCTTTGACACTGTACTTTTATGATCCAGAACCCTTATACGATTATTCGCATCGATCAGTTCTGCTTTTACACCCTTGCTGTGTGCATAAAACAACTGGCCGATATTGCCTAAGACATGATCCAGCCTTGTTCCTGTTCCTCCCACTAACAGAATCTCGTCTGCACCTGTCTCGATGGCTTTCTGCATTGCAAGTCCTGTATCGGTATCGTCTTTCTCGCATGGTACGATGATCTTCTCATCTGTGGAAAACTCCTCCATCACATCCTTGCTGCAGCTATCAAAATCACCCAGAATAATGTCTGGTTTGATATCTAATTTTTTAGCGTAAAGCAGTCCTTTGTCTGCGGTTATCACTTTATCTGGATTCCATTGTTTGATATAGTCTGCCGCAAACTTTTCTTCTACCGCCCCGCCTGTTAAAATCAATACGCGCATTACCATTTTCTCTTTTCTTTTAGTTCTGTATAAATATTTACATAGTTATCATATCGGATCTTTGAAATCTTTCCTTCTTCCAGAGCTCTCTTGACTCCACAATCCGGCTCGTGTGTATGACTGCATCCCTGGAATCTGCATTCATCTTCATAGTCCGCAAATTCCTGAAAATAATCCTTGATCTCATCTTCTTCAAACATATGGATAAATAAAGAACTAAATCCTGGCGTATCTAACACAAATGTATCTTTCTCGATACGGATCAATTCAGAATGTCTTGTTGTATGACGTCCTCTTTTGATCTTCTCACTGACTGCTCCTGTCTCCATCTGTGCTTCTGGCTGAAGCAGATTCATCAATGATGACTTTCCAACACCTGATGGTCCTGCAAGCACTGTCGTCTTCCCATGGATCAGTTCTCTGATCTCGTCAATTCCTTCTTCTTCTTTGACACTGATGAATTTGACGATATGACCACAGTTTTCGTATACTTTCTCCAATAATGTCAGATCCTTTTCTTTGGCAAGATCTACTTTATTGAAGCAGACGATCACAGGTACTTCCTGTTTCTCCATCATCATCAGGAAACGATCCAGCAGATTATAATTCGGCTTTGGGTTCTTCGCTGCAAATATGATCAGTGCCTGATCGACATTGGCAACTGCCGGACGAATCAGTTCATTGCTGCGTTCATAAATCTTTGTAATGTTTCCTTCCTGATCTTCTTCGTCGAGAATATCAATATCAACATTATCTCCGACTAAAGGTTTCATCTTCTTATTCCTGAAGATACCTTTTGCTTTACATTCATATAATTTGTCTTCTGTCTGCACGTAATAAAATCCTGCAATTCCTTTTATGATCTTTCCCTGCATGAATTATCTCCTGCTATTGTTCTTCATCTGCTGTTGAATCCTGATCTGCTGTTGTTGCAGTCTGGCGAGGCCCAAGGCTCACATAGATTCCGACTGCTGTTCCTTCTTTGACTTTGCTTCCTGAACTTACTGTCTGTCTGATAACAAGTCCTTTTTCAACACTGTCACTGTATTCTTTTAGTACACTTCCAAGCACAAGATTGGAATTTTTCAGTTCACTTCTAGCCTCTGATTCTGTGAAATAGCGGAGATTTGGAACTCTTACCATAGTCTCTGGCTTCTCACCTTTACTTACAGTAATAACAACTGTTGAATTCTTTGCAACCTGATTTCCGCTTCCTGGTGACTGGGAAATAACTTTTCCTTTTGCCACATCTGTGCTGTATTTTGTCTTAACTGATACTTTCAGTCCTGCTGCTTCCAATGTACTTTTTGCTGATGATTCTTTCTCACCTACAACTCCCGGCACAGAAACTTTATCTTCTGTTCTGGCACCTTTACTCACAACTAATGTCAGTGTTTTGCCTGCTTCTAATTCTGTATCACTTTCCGGATCCTGACTGATAACAAGATCTTTTGCATATTCATCTGAATATTCTTCTTCTACTTTGATCTTAAATTTACCGTCAATCTTCTCTCTTGCTGCACTTAATGACATTCCAATATAATTATCTACTGTATATTTTTCAGATTCTGTATCATCTGATTGTGCAGTTGTTCCAATGCTTGCTGTGGTTGTTGTCTTACCTGACTTAAAGACTCCTGAACTTTTCACTACAAATACAATAATTGAGATCAGTATGATTGCTCCGACAACTGCCGCAAGCACAATGACTAATTTCTCAATCTTGGAATTCATTCCGGATTCTTCCTCGTCATCTTCGTCAAGATACGCATTCTCTTCTTCAGCTTTCAATGATTCTTCCTGCTGGATCTTTGAGTCATTCTTTGGCGTATTGATTCTCTGTGTCAGCTCATTCTGATCGATCATGATCGTTGGCGAATCATCGATTGCCTGCACAACGCCTACATAACCGCCGGATGTGTCTTCAAATACAAGTCGTAGATCAGTGATCAGTTCATCGGCTGTCTGATAACGCTCTTCCGGCTTTTTCATTGTACATTTTAAAATGATCTTCTCTAAACTGTCTGGAATTCCATCCCTGATCTGGCTTGGAGGTGTGATCTCATTCTGCAGATGCATCAATGCGATCGTTACTCCGTTTTCATGATCAAATGGAACGTGTCCTGTCACCATCTCATACATCGTGATACCAAGAGAATATATATCACTCTTCTCATCACAAAAACGTCCTTTTGCCTGTTCTGGAGAGATATAATGTACGGATCCCATAGCAGTTGCTGTGGAAGTCACTGTATTGCTGCTCGTAGCTTTTGCAATTCCAAAATCTGTAACTTTAATGATTCCTGTATCAGACACAAGAATATTCTGTGGTTTGATATCTCTGTGAATGATATGGTTTTTATGTGCGTGTGAGATCGCTGAAGCAATCTGTGTTGAAATCTCTACGGTCTCCTTTGGAGTTAAATATCCTTTTTTTCTGATATATTCTTTTAATGTGATTCCTTCTGCAAGTTCCATAACAATATAGTTAATGCCATCTTCAATTCCTACATCGTAGATATTCACGATATTCGGATGGGATAATCTTGCTACGGCCTGTGCTTCTGTCTCAAATTTTCTTAAAAATTTCTCATCTTCTACATATTCACTTTTCAATACCTTCACTGCAACGTTCCGGTTTAATTTATGGTCTTTCGCCATATAAACGTCTGCCATTCCACCGCTTCCAACGCGCTTAAGCACCTCATAACGGCCTGACAACATCGTACCAAGTTCTAACATCTATCCTTCACCTCATCTCTTTAAATCTACGATCACCAGAGAAATATTATCTTTCCCTCCGTACTCATTGGCACGGGCGATCATCTGGTTTGTCTTATTGGCAATCTGATCGTGATCTAAAAGAAGCTCTTTTAATTCATCATCTGATATCATGTTGGAAAGTCCATCACTGCAAAGCAGCAGATATCCTTCCTGTGCTTCGAATTCAAAAAAATCCGGTGTCGCTGCCTGTGAGCCAAGCGCTCTCGTAATCACATTCTTCTTCGGATGAAGCCTTCCCTGTTCCCTGTCTAACATTCCCGCATTGATCAATTCCTCTACATAAGAATGATCTACCGTGATCTGTTTTAATTCCTTATTTCCATAATATAATCTGCTATCACCAATATTCATAACAGTAACTTTATGATCAGAAACTGTTGCAGCAACAAATGTTGTACCCATTCCTGCGTATTCTTCATTCTCGTTGCTTTTTACAATCATTTCCTGATTCACTGTAGCAATACAAGCTTTCATAAGCTCAATTGGGTCTGTCTGATCTGATTCTTCGATCAGTTCCACAAATCTTTCCACTGCAAAAGAAGAGGCATGCCCTCCTGCGCGGTGTCCTCCCATACCATCTGCCACAATATAAAGATTTTTTAAGTTTCCTACAGGCTGGTCATGAAAGAAGATCTTATCCTGATTCTCTGTCCTTACCTTGCCTATATGTGAAGCTCCTACGGATCGCATATCGTTCTCCTTTACAATCTTGACTGCAGTTTTTTCCTTCTAAGCTGTCCACAGGCGGCATTGATATCTGCGCCCATTTCTCTTCTTATGGTAACATTTACACGATTTTTTTCAAGTATCTTTTTAAATTCCATAACTGACTGAGGCATGGACTGCTTGAAATCACGCTCTTTGATTGGGTTAACCGGGATCAGATTCACATGGCATGGAAAGCCCTTTAATCTTGATGCCAGTTCGAGTGCATGTGCCGGCTGGTCATTTACTCCTGCTACCAGACTATACTCAAATGTCATTCTTCGGTTTGTCTCTTTAAAATAATAATGACACGCATCTAACAGCTCATCGATCGAATACTTCATTGCGATCGGCATAAGACCTCTTCTCATCTCATCATTTGGAGAATGAAGTGAGATCGCCAGCGTGATCTGTAAATGTTTTTCGGCTAATTCTCTGATCTTTGGCACAATTCCACATGTTGAGATCGTGATATTTCTCTGGCTGATATTCAATCCATTTTCTGATGTGATCAGCTCTAAAAATCTCAATACATTATCATAATTATCCATCGGTTCGCCAGTTCCCATCATAACAACATTTGAAACTCTTTCCCCTGTATCTCTCTGGATATAATAAATCTGGGAAAGCATCTCAGACGGGGTTAAGTTTCTGTCTAAACCTCCAAGCGTTGATGCACAGAATTTACATCCCATTCTGCATCCAGCCTGTGATGAAATACAGACAGAATTTCCATGTTTGTATTTCATCAGTACACTTTCAATGATATTCCCATCATATAATTCAAACAGATATTTTCTGGTACCATCGATCTTTGATATAAAACAGTCTACTGGTTTTACTCCGTAAATATCCTGTGTCTGTTCTATTTTTTCTTTTAATTTCTTTGGTATATTGTTCATCTCATCAAGAGATAATGCAAGGTGCTTATGAAACCATTCATATACCTGTTTTGCACGGAATTTCTTTTCTCCGATTGATTCCATATATTCCTGCATCTCAATGAGAGTCATTGATTTTAAATCCATAAAATTATTTTCTCCTTAATTTGCCGATGAAAAATCCATCGCATGGATGTATTCCCGGAAGCAGCTGGATATAACCATCCTTCGCAGTGTCAATCTTTAGATTATGTGGCAATTCTTCTGTGATATCCACAGCTTCATAATCAAAATGATCCTTTATCCACTGGAAATTCTTTTCATTCTCTTCTGGATTGATCGTACATGTGCTGTAGATCAGTGTTCCGCCATGTTTCACATACTGTACTGCATTTGTAAGGATCTCTCTCTGAAGTTTTACCAGATCCTTCATTCCTTCTTCTGAAATATGGTATTTGATATCATTTTTCTTGCCCATGATCCCAAGACCAGAGCAAGGTACATCTGCGATCACAACATCTGCTGCCTCTATATGTTCTTCATCCAAAACTGTCGCATCAAATACTTCTGATACCATATTGGTGAATCCCATACGCTCAATGTTATCTTCGATCAGATCTGTCTTATATTCGGTCAGATCTCTTGATAATATCTGCCCGCTGTCTTTCATCTGATCTGCTGTATATAAGGATTTTCCTCCCGGTGCGCTGCACAGATCCATCACAAACTGACCTTCTTCTGCCCCGGCAAGCTTTGCACAAAGCATGGAACTTTCATCCTGCACATAGCATTTTCCTTCACGAAATGCTTTCAGGCGGTATAAGAAATCGTAATCTGAGATCTTCACTGCATTTTCAATCAATTTACCGTCTTCCACTGTGACATTCTCTGCCTCCAATTCCTTACGGACCGCATCTTTTCCGCCTTTGCTCTCAAGACAGCATAGTGTTGTCTTTCTATCTTCCAGATAGGAAGCAATGATCTTTTCCACTGTCTCATCATCATATGTTTTCTTAAAGAAATTTATGATCCATTCTGGGATTGAATATGTCACAGATAAATATGTCACAAGATCCTTGTCTTTCTTTGGATAACTGATCGTTTCTTTCTTTCTTGAAATGTTACGCAAAACACCGTTTACGAATCCTGATAATCTTGAAAATCCGCGTTTCTTTGCCAATTTTACTGCTTCATTGCAGGCTGCAGAATCCGGCACCTGATCCATGTAAAGAATCTGGTAGACTCCCATACGAAGTAATGCCCGAATCAGTGGTTTGCATTTTCTGATCTTAGTCTTTGAAAACTGATCGATCACATAATCAATCGTAATCTGGCGTTCTAATGTTCCTTCAACCAGTCTCGTAAAAAACGCTCTGTCTCTTTTCTCTGAAAACTGATATTTTTCTAAGACATTGCTGATCGCTATATGAGATAATTCTTCCTTTTTATCAACTTTGATAAGCACATCCAATGCACTTTCTCTTGGATTCTCCATTGATCTATTCTCCTAATTTTGTACCTGCTTCTACCTGATATCCAAGTAAAAATGCCTGTACCTGCATGCGTTTCTTTCCTGCCAGCTGAATCTCATGAAGTGCGAGATCATGACTTCCTGTTGCCACGATGATCTCTTTCTTTGTCACTTCCACGATCGTTCCTGGTTCTTCTTTGCTTTCTCTGTCTAACACATCTGCTTCCCAGACTTTCATTGTCTTTCCGTCTAATGATGTATAAGCACTTGGCCATGGATTCATTCCACGTACCAGACATTCGATCTCTTTTGCATCTTTTGTAAAATCAATCTGTCCCATGTCTTTGCTTAACATCTTGGCATAACAGCTTTCTTCGTCATTTTGTTTTTCTCTTACTGCGCTGCCATCTTCTAATTTCTTTAATGTCTCTAATAATAAGTCTGCCCCTAATACCATGAGTTTATCATGCAGTGATCCCGCTGTTTCCTTCTCGTCTAAAACAACTTCTGCTTTGTCGATCATATCTCCAGTATCAAGTCCCTTTTCCATGTACATGGTTGTGATTCCTGTTTTCTCTTCTCCATCAAGAACCGCCCACTGAATTGGTGCAGCACCTCTGTATTTTGGAAGAAGTGATCCATGTACATTGATACATCCGTATTTTGGAATATTTAAGATACTCTCTGGTAAAATCTGTCCATAAGCAACAACTACGATCACATCTGGATCGATCTTCTTTAATTCTTCGATGAATTCCTCATCTCTTGCTCTCTGTGGCTGATAAACCGGAATATCGTATTCGACTGCTTTTTCTTTCACTGGAGGAAACTGCATCTTCTTTCCGCGTCCTCTTTGTTTGTCCGGCTGTGTCACAACTGCAAGCACTTCATGATGGTCGATCAGTGCCTGCAGGGTTGGTACTGCGAACTCCGGAGTTCCCATAAATACTGCTCTCATCTATTCTACCTCTTCCATTGTGATGTCTCTTGCTGGTTCTTCTGCTACATCTGGGTATAAAATTCCATCTAAGTGGTCTGTCTCATGGCAGATCGCTCTTGCAAATAAGCCAAATCCTTCGACTGTGATCGGATTCATATCTTCATCAAATGCTTCACAGATCACATGATCTGGACGTTTTACAACTGCTACTTTTCCTGGAAGACTTAAGCATCCTTCTTCTCCAACCTGTTCTCCTTCTTTTAATGTGATCACAGGGTTTACAAGTGTTACACATTCACCTTCTTCTCCTGTGTCGATCACTACGATTCTCTTTAAGATTCCAACCTGAGGTGCTGCAAGTCCAACTCCCATTGCTTCATACATTGTGTCGTACATATCCTCTACTAATGTATGCATTCTTGGTGTCATTTCCTTTACTTCTTTACATTTCTTTCTTAAAACATCGTCTCCTAATACTCGAATCTGTCGAATTGCCATAACTTTCTCCTTTTCTTTTCTGTCTGTTAACAACTATATATCTTAATACCTGTCTCCTGGTTAATAACTATTCATTGGATTAAAGTCAAAATTGACTAGTAACCTCTTTCTGATATTATTCAGGTCGATCCACTGTTCCAGACGGTTCTTTGCCTTTACCAGTATATCATAATCCTGATTCTTAATATAAATGACCTTGCGGTATTGGTCGTTGATCTTGCCAAATCCAGCCTCACTCGGTCCAATTACCATAAGATCCATATGTTTTGCGACTTCAGCCATCGCATCCATCACTTTATCAAGCCACGCTTTGTCTTCTCCTGATGCAAATACGACTAACATCTGCCAGACTGGGGGATATTTCATCATCGTACGATATGCGATCTCCTCCTGATAAAATGCATGATAATCCTGTCTGGCGGCTGTCTGGATGCTGTAATGTTCTGGTGAATATGTCTGAATCACCACTTCTCCCGGTTTACTGCCTCTTCCTGCTCTTCCTGCTGCCTGCGTAAGAAGCTGGAAGGTTCTCTCCCCCGCTCTGTAATCATTCGCATGCAGTGACAGATCTGCTGCCAGCACTCCGACTAATGTTACATTTGCAAAATCATGACCTTTCACGATCATCTGTGTCCCGACTAAGATATCTGCCTCTCCATCTGAAAATGCTGATAATATCTTTTCGTGACTGTTTTTTCTCTTGGTCGTATCCATATCCATTCGAAGGACTCTCGCCTGTGGAAATTCTTTAAATAGCGCGGCTTCCACCTTCTGTGTTCCAAGTCCAAATGTCCCGATATACGGACTGCCACATTCCGGACATACTTTGAGCATCGGCTGTTCATACCCACAATAATGGCATCGAAGTCTTCCATCCCTGTGATATGTCATCGAAATATCGCAATGCGGGCATTCCATGACATGTCCACAGCTTCTGCACGAAACAAATCCTGCATAACCTCTGCGGTTTAAAAACAACATGATCTGCTCGCCCTTATCCAGACGGTCCTGTATAAGATCTCGTAATCTTCTGCTGAACATGCTGCGGTTTCCAGCCTTTAATTCTTCTCTTAGATCTTCTATATAAACCTGTGGAAGAACTGCTTCTTTTGCACGCTTTGTAAGTTCCCATAAACGATAGGTTCCATCTTGAGCATGCTTATAGCTGTCCACCGATGGTGTCGCAGAGCCAAGGATCACGGATGCGCCTTCCATCTCTGCCTTCTTGATCGCCACTTCTCTTGCATGGTATTTCGGTGTCTGTTCACTTTTGTAGCTTCCTTCATGTTCTTCATCGATTACGATCAGACCCAGATTCGGAAATGGTACAAACAAGGCTGATCTTGGACCGATGATCACATCGATATCTCCTCGTTTTGCACGCAGCCACTGGTCGTATTTCTCTCCCTTTGATAATCTTGAATTCAGAATCGATACACGGTCGCCGAAACGTTTTGTGAATCTTGTCACTGTCTGGTATGTCAGTGCGATCTCCGGGATCAGAACGATTGCTTGTTTTCCCTGCCTGATCACTTCTTCGATTGCCGTAAGATAGACTTCTGTCTTTCCACTTCCCGTAATTCCATGAAGGAGATACGTCTTGTATTCTTCCCTCAGAAAATCTTGTCTGAACTCATCAATCAATTCCTGCTGCTGCTCATTTAATACATTTGCCCTCGTCTGCTCTGTCTGAAACTGTCCCGGACTGCGGTAATAATATTCTGTCACCACATGAAGAATTCCTTCTTTCTCCATGCTGTCTACTGTACTTTTGGAAATCTTTAAATCCTTGGATGCCGTCTCCCACGAAATCTTTGGATTGTCTAATATTGCAGCTAAAAGTCTTGCTTTCGCCACATAATGTTTGCTGAAATATTCATCTAGCATCGCTAGACCATGTACTGCATCTATGCTTAATTCAATGTACTTTCTTGCTTTTCTTGCAACTTTCTCCTGTACTGGAAGAACCGTTTTTAATGCCTGAATCATGGTTGATCCATAATTCTCCCTGATCCACGCTGCAAGTTCTATCATCTTTGCTTCCACTCCGACATGATCTGTCTCAATTCTTATGATTTCCTTGACTTTACTTTCATCATAATCCACAGTTCTTGAAAGATTTACCACATATCCAGTCTGTTCCTTATTAGAACGTCCAAATGGGACAACGACCTGCTGCCCCACCCGAATGTCCTGAATCAAGGAAAAAGGCACTTTGTAGGCAAATACCTTATCCAGTGCCTCATGAGAAATATTAATGATAATATCCGCATATAACTTTTCCATAGACTATTTGATAACGTGACCTTTCTCTCTTAAAACTTTCACCACTTTATCTACTTTCTCTCTGCAGATTTCATGGCTTCTTGCTTCAACCATAACTCGTACTAAAGGTTCTGTTCCACTCTCACGTACAAGGATTCTTCCTTCATCTCCAAGTTCTGCTTCCACTTCTTTGACTGCTTTCTGCACATCTTCATCTGCCTGTGCTGTTGCTTTGTCTTCCACACGGACATTCTCAAGAATCTGTGGGAAGATCTGTACTGGTTCTGCAAGCTGGGCAAGACTCTGTTTCTGTTCGATCATTGCTTCCATGATCTTTAAGGATGTTAAGATACCATCTCCTGTTGTAGCGAACTTGCTGAAGATGATATGTCCAGACTGTTCTCCACCTAATGCGTGACCGTTCTTGACCATATTTTCATTGACATATTTGTCACCAACGGCTGTCTTCTCGTATGAAATTCCAGCTGCATCAAATGCTTTGTAAAGTCCTAAGTTTGACATTACTGTTGTTACAACTGTGTTATTGTTTAATTCTCCATGTTTCTTCATGTACTGTCCACAAACATAAAGAATCAGGTCTCCGTCTACGACCTGTCCATTCTCATCAACAGCGATACAACGGTCAGCATCTCCGTCATATGCAAATCCCACATCTAAATGGTTTTCTTTTACATATCCCTGCAGAATCTCGATATGTGTAGAACCGCAGTTTGTATTGATATTTGTTCCGTCTGGTTCGTTGTTGATCACATGTGTCTCTGCTCCTAATGCTTTAAATACATTCTCTGCAATCGCAAAAGAGCTTCCGTTGGAGCAGTCTAATCCGACTTTCACACCTTTAAATGATCTTGTTGCTGTTGAGATCAGATATCCAATATAATGATTTCTTCCTGCTGCATAGTCTTTTGCACGTCCAATCTCTTTCTTTGTTGCAAATGGAAGTTCTTCAATCTCTCCATCGATGTATGCCTCGATCTTTTCCTCGACTTCTGCTTCCATCTTATGTCCTTTGGCATTGATCAGTTTGATTCCATTGTCATAGTATGGATTGTGGCTTGCTGAGATCATGATACCACAGTCAAACTGTTCTGTTCTTACTACATAAGCAACACTTGGTGTTGTTGTTACATAAAGCATATAAGCATCAGCACCAGATGCTGTAAGTCCAGCGACTAATGCATTCTCGAACATATAGCTGCTTCGTCTTGTATCTTTACCGATCACGATCTTTGCTCTGCTGCTTGTCTTCTGGTTGAAATACCATCCGATGTAACGTCCTACTTTATATGCATGTTCTACAGTTAAATTTATATTTGCTTCTCCACGGAACCCGTCTGTTCCAAAATATTTTCCCATCTTAAAACTCCTTAAATAGTCCTTGGTTATTTTTTTACCAATCTATAGTATAACATGATTTTTAATTGCTATCAAATATAGAATCTCTGAACTTTTTCTTAAATAATACAAAAGAGAACTCAGATCATCTCTGCCTAAGTTCTCTTCTAAAATCTTTATTCATCCATTTCTTTTTGAAGTCCCGGAAGTTCTTCTCTTGTTGCAATTCCTGAAGCAATTGCTGTTTCACGATTCGTCTTATAAAGTTCTGCCCATGTTGCTGACTGATATGGATTTACATATAAAATTCCAACAATTCCTAACGTAATCACAGATAAAATATTCCATCCAACAAATGACAGATCTAAGACAAATGCATCTCCCTTCTGTCCATCCATCATCTGTTTGCTGATCTCAAAAGCTCTTTCTCTTGAAATCTCTGGATTCTCAGCCAGAATATATGGAATCATCTTGTACTCATAACCTTTCACAATTCCTGGAATGATCAGACATAACGTCCACAAAAAAGTGTATAGGTCTCTGAAAAAGATCGTACTTACATTCTTTAGATATGCCCCATTCTTAAACCCATCTAAGATCAGTCCCAATCTTGCTTTATGTTCACTATTTTCTTCAAAAAAGCGACAGCTGCCCACTTCAAACAAATTGCCTACAAATATAGAATATATAACGCTTGCTGTAATAATTCCTATTGCAGCCCCTATGATCCACATAATTGGTATGAAATCAAATATTGAATGTATCGAATCAATATTTTCTGCTCCTGTTCTGGCACTGTTTCCTGAGGAATTTAAAAAATCTCCTGTCAAAATTCCTACGATCAATGTCACAGCTACTGTAATCCAATAATTCCTGTGCAGAGCCGTTTTTGCTCGTTCCTTTAATTCACTTCTTGTCCACATGGTTATCACTACCCCTTTCACCATATTACTTTGATTATAAAACTAATTTCATCATAGCATAAAAATAACACACCTGCTACAAAAACAGATGTGTTATCTTAATTTTATTTATTAAAAGGATTTATTATTTTACAAATTCTTTTACTTTGGCAGCGATACTGTCACCATCTAATCCGAATTCTTTGATCAGTTCTACTGCTGGTCCTGAATGTCCAAAGACATCGTTCACACCAATCTTTAATACAGGTGTTGGAAGCTGTTCTGCTAATACGTCACATACAGCACTTCCTAATCCACCAATTACTGAATGTTCTTCAACTGTAACAACTTTTCCTGTTGCTTTTGCTGCTTCTAATACAAGCTCTGTATCTAATGGTTTTACAGTCGCCATGTTGATAACCTGAGCGTTGATTCCGTCTGCTGCTAATTTCTCAGCTGCGTCTAAAGATTCAGCTACACATAATCCGTTAGCGATGATTGTTACGTCTGTTCCTTCTCTTAAAACATTACCTTTACCGATCTCGAATTTATAATCTTCATCGTTGATCACAGGTACTGCCAGACGACCGAATCTCATATAGACTGGTCCTTCCATAGCTGCTGCAGCTTTCACTGCTGCTTTTGCTTCTACGTCATCAGATGGAACGATAACTGTCATTCCTGGAATTGTACGCATTAAAGCGATATCTTCACAGCACTGATGTGTAGCACCGTCTTCTCCTACGGAAATACCACCATGAGTAGCTCCGATCTTAACGTTTAAGTGTGGATATCCAACAGAGTTTCTTACCTGTTCGAATGCACGTCCAGCTGCAAACATAGCAAAGCTGCTTGCAAATGGAACCATTCCTGCTGCTGCAAGTCCAGCAGCGATACCGATCATGTTAGATTCTGCGATACCACAGTCAATATGTCTTTCTGGAAAAGCTTTTTTAAACATTCCTGTTTTAGTTGCAGCGGCTAAGTCAGCATCTAAAACTACAACATTAGGGTTTTCCTGTCCTAATTCAACTAAAGCATTACCATAGCTTTCTCTTGTCGCAATCTTCTTTACTTCTGCCATCTTACTCGCCCACCTTTTCTAATTCTTCCAGTGCCTGTTTACATTGTTCATCATTTGGTGCAGAACCATGCCATGATACCTGGTTCTCCATGAAGGATACACCTTTACCTTTGACTGTCTTCATAATGATCGCTGTTGGTTTTCCTTTGCATTCTTTTGCCTGTTTGAATGCATCTGCAATCTGATCAAAGTCGTGACCATCAATTTCAACCACATTAAAGTTAAATGCTTCGAATTTAGCTCCGATTGGATATGGAGAGTTTACTTCATCAATTGGTCCATCGATCTGTAATCCGTTGTTATCAACAATAACTACTAAATTGTCAAGTTTTCTTGATCCTGCAAACATTGCAGCTTCCCATACCTGACCTTCCTGAATCTCACCATCTCCAAGAAGTGTATATGTACGGTAATCTTTATTCTGAAGTCTTGCAGCAAGTGCCATACCAACTGCAGCAGAGATTCCCTGTCCTAAAGATCCGCTGGACATATCTACTCCAGGAATCTTCTTCATGTCTGGATGTCCCTGTAAGTAAGATCCAACATGTCTTAATGTTAACAGGTCTTCTTTAGGGAAGAATCCTCTTTCTGCTAATGTTGAGTAATATCCAGGAGCTACATGTCCTTTAGATAATACGAAACGATCTCTGTTCTCATCTTTTGGATTCTTAGGATCAACGTTTAACTCAACAAAATACAGATATGTAAATAAGTCGGCTGCTGATAAAGATCCGCCCGGATGTCCGGATTTGGCAGCATGTGTTGACTTGATGATGCCTTTGCGAACCTCATTTGCTGTTTTCTTTAATTCTGCGGTTGTCATTGTATCTACCACCCTTTCTTATTCTCCGAATACTGCTTTGTAATCTGCCTGGAATTTTTCGATTCCCTGATCTGTTAATGGGTGTTTCATCATCTGTTCGAATACATTGTAAGGTACTGTAGCAATGTCAGCTCCCATCTTAGCACATTCCATAACATGAATTGGGTTACGAACACTTGCACAGATGATCTGTGTATCGATATCTCCTGCTGCATCAAAGATTTCTCTGATATCTGCGATTAAATCTAATCCGTTCTGAGAAATATCATCTAATCTTCCTAAGAATGGAGATACATATGTTGCTCCAGCTCTTGCAGCTAATAATGCCTGGTTTGGATTGAAGATTAATGTAAGGTTTGTTTTGATTCCTTCAGAAGATAAAACTTTAGTAGCTTTTAATCCTTCGATTGTTGTAGGAATTTTTACAACCATGTTTGGATGAATCTTAGCGATTTCTCTTCCTTCTTTGATCATTCCTTCTGCATCAGTTGTTGTAGCTTTTACTTCTCCACTGATAGCTCCATCTACGATAGAAGTGATTTCTCTGATTACGTCATCAAACTGTCTTCCTGATTTTGCGATTAATGATGGGTTTGTTGTTACTCCACAGATAACTCCCATGTCATTTGCTTTACGAATCTGATCTACATCTGCTGTGTCCACGAAAAATCTCATAACTTACTTCCTCCTAAAAACATTGTTTGTTGTTTTGTTCGTTGTTTTGTTTCTGGCTTTATTTAAGCATGGATAAAACAGGTTGTCAAATCGTAAAATACGGCATATTAAGGCAATCTTCGTCGAATTTATTAATATTTTTCAACTTTATTAATAGTACATTGTTTTTTTGATTTTTTCAAGACGATTTCTTTAATTTCTTTTAATTTAAAAAAGCTTGATTTTCCTTGTTTTTTTGCAAAAAAATATGCTATGATTAATATGAATTTAATTAATATTTTTATTTTTATTACTAATATTTCCGTTTTTATTAGTACCTATTAATTAATTAAAATAATTTTGATTAAGGAGAATTTTATGGGTTTAAAGAAAAAAGTAACGACCAAGGACATTGCAGATCATGTCGGTCTTTCCCAGTCTGCAGTCTCCATGATCTTAAATAATAAGAGCAATGTCTCATTTTCAGAGAGTACAAAGAAGAAAGTTTTTAACGCTGCGAAAGAGCTTGGATATCAGAAAAAGAAAAAAGTACTTGAAACAAAAAGCAAACCGCTTTCTAAAGTCATTTTGATCATCTGTCCATTTTTATCTAATCATTATTATACAACTTTAGTGCATTCTATCACAGAACGCGCTCATGATTACGGATACCTGACCTTTGTCGCACCGACACTTCGTAATCCAAGTACTGAGCAATATTATCTGGATCTTATGAAAAACGATCTTGATGCTGCTGGAATTGTCTATCTGTATCCAACATCTTTTCTTCCAGAAGTAAACGAAATGTCAAAGCAGATTCCGATCGTTAATATCGGAGACAAAAATGATGAGATTTCTTTTGACTCCATTCATGTCAGCAGTTCAAAACCGGCACGACTGGTTGCAGAACATCTGATCTCACTTGGTCATAAGAAAATCACTTACATATCAACGCCGATCAGCGATATCGAACGTTCCCGATCAAAACGTTATGATGCCCTCGCCGCCACTTTCCGTGAACATGGTCTTGGAGATGACAGTGTACAGATCCGCTCACTCTCATCAGGTGAATACAATCTTCTGTCCCCAAATCTTTTGGAATATTCCTCCGGATATAATCTGACAAAGCAAATTCTTGAGGAAGGAACTGATTGTACTGCTTTTGTCGGATACAACGATATGGTGGCTTTTGGAATCTTAGATGCTCTATACGAAATGAAGTACAAAGTTCCAAATGATTTCTCCGTCTGCGGCTTTGACAATATCCCAATGGCTGGAATGAATCGTATCTCCCTTACAACTGTCGAACATTCCATCGAAGCAAAAGGACGCGAAGCCGTTGATATCATTGTGCGTATCCGTGATTCCAAAACCAAAAACCAGCCACGCAGCTTTGTTACGAAGTTGGAATTTGAACCATTTATTGTGAAACGGAAAAGTACTGGGAAGGCGAAATTTTAATTTGAAAGTTGGCCAACTGAAGTCTTTCAGTATATGAGAAAAAATAAATAATAGTCTGAAAAAGCAGCATTAGAATTTTGCCACGTTTTTTACCGATTCGCAGCTGGCTTGGTGCAATGTTTGAGCCTCAAAGAGTAACGATTTGAGTACCTTTGAAGGCGAGTTTTGCAAGGAAAGCCAGCGGATAAGCGATCGGTAAAAAACGTGTGCATAAATTCTCTAGCTGCTTTTTCAGACTATTATTTATTTTTTATCATATACAGAAAGACTCCAGTTGGCCAATTGCCCACAAAATCAGAATTTATACAACTTCACTCTTCGACCGATAACTATTCTTATAATACTCCGAACTATTCGCCTTCACATTCGCATCATTCAAAATACACCCTGTAATCTGTGCTCCTGATCCTGAAAGAATCTCCATACCTTCAAGGATGCGGTCTGCTTCCGTATAATCCTGTCGGATAACAAAGACTGCGCCGTCTACATACTGGGCAACGATCGCTGCGTCGGATAATAATGCACTTGGTGGTGTATCGATTACCACAAAATCGGCCTCTGCTTCCAGTTCTTTTATAAACTGTCTCATATTTTCACCGCTTAGGACAGTGGATGTATCCTGAATTGGTGTTGAACCTGCCAGTACCATAACGCTTGTGTCTTTATATGGCTGTACGGCATCTTCAATCTTGACTTCTCCTTTTAGTACCTGTAATGTTCCAAGTTCCTGCTCCTGCATTCCAAGAACCTTTGCAGTAGATGGATTTCTTAAGTCGGCATCAACGAGGATTACTTTATATCCTTTCATCGCCAGAGATATCGCAATGTTTGCTGACACTGTAGATTTTCCCTCTCCTGGCATCGCACTTGTTACAAGGAATGATTTCATGCCTGTTTCTTTTTGTGCTCGTTCAATTCTTCTTCGTACTGTTCTTGATGCTTCCAGAAAGCTTCTTGGAAGTCTTGGATTGTCTAAAACAACCAGTTCTTCTACCTGTGTACGTTTCTTATGGAACTTCGCATGTGGCAGGATTCCAAGACTGTCTACGTGGAATAAGCGTTTGAAATCTTCTTCTTTCTTCACTGTGTTCTTTCCAAATGCAAGAAGTACATCTAAAAACATACATAAAAGAATACCTATTACAGCACCAATCTCTATCTCGTGCTTATAACTGAATGGATTAGCAGGTGCTGTTGGGACTCCGCTTTCATCCATCAGTGTCAGCTGGGAACTTCCGATAACAAATTCCGCAACTGACGGATAATTCTTAACAACTGATTCTAAAACTTTTTGTGCAAGTTCTGGATTACTTTCTGTAACTTTTAACGTAAATAAGTTTGTATTCTCCATAACTTCCGCTTCAATTGTTCCTGGAACAGACTGCATTCCAAGATCCTCTGCTAATACCTGTTTAAATGCTCCGCTTTGCAGAATATATGGAAATGACTTTGCCATCTGGTTAGCTGTTGCATTCTCTATATAGGTATTAGAATTCTCTGATGAAATACTAGAACTGATCGTAAATGTTGACGATGCAATATAATATGGAGAATATGTAAACCTTTTATATCCACAGAAAATTACACCACATACTATGATCGTGATCAGAAATTTAAATTTCAACTGAAATGCTACTTTTACCAGATTATCAAATAGTCCGGCAATATCGATCAGATTCTCCCTATTCTCTCTATTTTCTGCATAATCTTTACTCATCTTCTTTCTTCACCTGCCGTTCTGTCACTGAATCTTTGTTATGTTGTTCCTTCTGTTCTTTGTTATGATCTTCTTTCTTATATTGTTCTTTCTGGTGTTCTTCTTTCTGATCTTCTTTCTGGCTTTGTCTGCTGCTTCTTCCATAGCCGTAACCATAACCGTAGCCGTATTTACCACCATAACCATATTTGCTTCCGTAACCATAGCTGCTTCCACTTCCATATGCATAACGATATCCATAATTCCTTGCTGTCTGGGCAATCCCATGGAATACATCGTTATATACGCATCCAAGCATTGTTCCATCTCCGGAATTCAAAACACTGATCGCTTCGTTGATATCCTTTACGAGTGCTGTGTGCTGGCGTACTACAAGAATTGATGCATCTGCATAATCTACAAGTTCTTCTGCATCTGCTGCCTGTGACATTGGAGGTGTGTCAATGATCACATAATCCAGTCGTTCTTTGAAGAAATCTACAATCTTATAAAACATATCCGATGCGATCATTTCTGTAGAATTCGGGTAGATCATAGTTCCTGTAACCAAAAATAACTCTGACTTTGCCAGTGCATGAACCAAATGGTCTGCCTTTTCATTTCCATTCAGCACCTCACCAAATTCCTGTACTTCTTCTGGTGCAAGTCCAAAAATCTTATACTGTGATGGTTTTCTTAAATCTGCATCGATCAATAGCACTTTCTCTGATTCTTCTGCGAGTGCCAGTGCCAGATTCGCTGCCACAGTTGATTTTCCTTCATTCTCTTCTACACTGGCTACAAGAAGGGTTTTCGCCTGCTTATCTTTCATCTTACTACTGACTTTTCGTGCCAGTTTTTTCATATCTTCCACATATTGAAAACTTGTTCCTGGATTTGTCAACAATACACTACTCTTTTTCCTGTGGATTCGTGCTTTCCATGACTTGTAAATTCTCTCATGATAAAGTGTCTGAAGCAACGTTCCGTCCAGTTTTTTAGAAACTTCTTTGGGTTTTCTCACGGTATCCTTCAAAAATGAAATGATCGCAATCAACCCACATAGTGCTACTATTGTCATAACAAATGTTTTCTTCATCAATGCTGCTGGCTGAAATTCATTCACCGGACCGCTTGGGACGGTTGGATTCTGTAATACATCAAGTACAACTGTACCGATCAGCTGATTCGTGACAACGGAATAATTATTCATGATCGCTTTATTCAGACTAAATGCCATCTCTGGTGAATCTGCCTGTACCTTTAATACAAGAAGGTTTGTTTCATTGACAACTTCTGCCGAAGCAGTTCCTGGAAAATAATCCATATTCATCTCTTTGGCAACTTTTTTCTGTAAAATACTGCTATTTAAGATTTCTGAAAATTTTGTTGCCATCTCTGTCGTTGTGCCCAGATCAGAATATACACTGTTGTTACTTCCTTTGCTGCTGACAATAAATGTGCTGGTTGATTCATATTGCTTGTGATAACTTCTTCCTACATATACATAAGCCAACAGACTCATAGATGCGGCTAACAGCAGAATCACTACAATATATTTGCTGATATCTCTGAGAATGCTGTACAGATCTATATTCATTTCATAATCATTTACCGATATATTATGTTTTTCATTACTCATATCTCATCCTGCCTCCTATTCTGTAACGATCACGATCAGTCTTACGGTACCTGTACGGCTCTTCCCACTCTTTACAGAATATGTGATCTCATAGGAACCTGCTTTGTTATAATCTACTTCGTCCTTAATGCTTACTTTCTTATTATTAACGTCCCCTTTGACATTTGATTCATAATCTCCGCCCATACATACTTTTGAAATATAAGATTTGGCATTTAATTTATGTCCTTTCTTTGTATACACGAGATATTTCTTCAAATGGATAAATGGAATCTCTGATCTCTCTGTTCCATTATATACTTGTATCGTTGCCTGAAATGATACAGTATCTCCTGCACTGTTGCTTACCTGTAATTTTACCGGATATTCCCCTGGTGTATAAAGATCTACTACAGAATTCGTTAGAATCTTTACCTGATTTGACAAATCTCCGTCAATCTTGTCTTTGACTGTCAGATTCTTCAACAGATCCTCATTCTTTACAGATCCTCCTGACTCAAAACACAATGGCTTCTTCAGATCAAATGTCGGAGAGGTATACCCCGCATATTTTACAATGCGATTGGCTCTGCTGACATTGTTATGATTATCCACTGCTGCCAGAACGACAAGACGGCGCCCTCCGCTTAAGAAGTTTGATACACTTTCTACAACAACAGAAGATGTCACATCACCGTCGTTTGCATCAATTGCTTTTACACCTTTTAAGAAATCCTTATCTGTCGCATTCAAATCCACTGTAAGTTCTTTTTGATCAATTGTGATCACCGGTCCGATCCTGTCCCCTTTTCTGACTTGTGTAAACCAAAAAAGCAAACTCGCCGCCAGTGATATACAAAATATCACAAAACTTGCCATCTTTAATTTCTTCATCTCACTAAGTCTCCTAACTTCTGTTATTTTTGTATGATCTTCTTTCCTTCAAAAATCTTCTTAGGATTATCATATAATAATTTCTTTGAATATTCAAAAGAATAATGATCTTCCATATATTCTTTTATATCTGCCATATATGTTGTCCGTTCATATGGTTTGTGTGCATCACTTGCAATACAGGTAACCATCCTTTTTGACAATAAATGATCGGCACATATCTTTGCTCTTTCTCCGAATCTTCCAAAGATACTTCCTCTGTTTACCTGTGTAAGACACCCTTGTTCCATCCAGTAAAAGATTCCCCTTGCCGATTCTTGTACACATTGATAACGTTCTGGATGTGCAATGATCGGTGTTACTCCAAGTTCCATCACTCCATCTATCAGTTCATCCATCTCTTCCTGCTCAATTCCAAAGCTGAATTCCATAAGGAAATAGTCTGTCTCATTGAGCGGCAGCAATCTTTCTTCCCTGATCATATCTGGAACTTCATGTGTCATAAAAATCTCCATTCCTGATAAAACTGCTAGCGGAATAGCTTCTCTATCCAGTTCTCTTCTGAAATCCGAAAGCCGTTTCATATATTCTTCCACGCTGTATTCTGAGAAAAATCCTCCCGTATTCGCATGTGATGTTGCCGCCAGTGCATGAACCCCGCTTTGTGCTGCAATTGCTGCCATCTCGAGGGAATCGTCCATATCTCTTGCACCATCATCTAATCCTGGCAAAATATGTGTATGTATATCTATCATAGTCAACCCTCATATTCGAAAAACCCCCAGTCTCTTTACGACCGGAGGTTTTGTTTGGTGCACATTGTGATTAATTCTGTTCTTGTACATGTTTTGCTGCATATACTGCTAATGCTGCAGCTGCCAGTGATACATATACTAATGTAACCGGTGCTCCATGATCACCAGTCTTCGGAGAGGAAGATGTTGTATTCATTGTAGTTGATGTCTTTGAAGAACTTCCATTATCCCCGTCTTTGTCAAATTCATCTTCTCTAATCTTTGTTTTCTTATCAATCTTTTCCTGAGTTTCTTTTTTCTGTGAAGTTGTTGTTGGTCCATTATCATGATCGTATTCGTCCTCAGGACTTGGTGCTGCCATTACAGATATTGCAAAAGCAAAACTCATGATCAATGTTGCTAACATTACGATTATCTTCTTCATAGTTTGTTCCCCCTTAAATAGTTCAGCTTAGCTGACCTGTTTATAAAATACCTTTAATATCATCTCAAAGAGTTTCGTCTCATCTGGATAATATTCTGCATATCCTGTCTCACCTTCTTTGATGTTACATTCAATACTCTGAATATCATCAGATGAAAAACTGCTTCCTGAAACTTTCGTTGCCAGATATGTGATCTTCGGTGCTGAAAGATTCGTTACTGAATTGTCAGACACAAGATTCAATAAATCAATTGGTAACGTCAAGTCGTTCTTCATCTCCTGCAATGCTTTCTGTGCATAAGATGTAATATACTGCTGCTGTCTCTGCATACGCTTCAAATTCGCATCCAGTGGTTCAAACTCTCTGGATCTTACATATGTCTCTGCCTGACCCCCAAGCAGTGTGACATTCGCTCCTTCTTTCAAAGATGGATCTGCGCTTGTCAGATCTCCGATCACCTGAACATTCACTCCGCCAACTGCATCATTCAAAACGCTGATGGCTGACAGATCAATAGACATATAAGACTGGATCGGTACTCCGTATAATACTTCGGATACAGCATATGCTACATTCTCACAGCTCTTCTTCTTTCCATCCCCATATGCATAAGCCAGACAGATCTGACGAAGTTTCTTCCCGTCATATTTGCCGTTCTTATCATATGATCTGACGTAAGTCATAATATCTCTTGGAACGTTGACAAGTGTAACCTTGCCTGTTGAGGTATCAACTGCTGCTACAAATATGGTGTCAGCCTGCCCGGCTCCACGCATCTTGAGCTTGCTTTCTTTGGAATCAAGATTCTCTTTGTCTACACCCATAAATAAGATATTTGTTATATTCTCATTATACTGGTATTTGTGGCCTTTGTAAATGACCAAATCCCCCTTATTCTGGACTTTTACGCCATCCACTGATTTCGACATGTCTACTTTACCGCCAAAAAGAGAACTTTTCCCAATTGCCCACATTCCTAAAATAACCGCTGTTGGAAGTAGTATGATGATCGCTGCCACGATCACAATTCTCTTTACGATTTGTTTCGGAGTTTTCTTTTTCTTTTGCTTTTTCTTCTCCGGCTTCTCTTCCTTTACTTCATAGCCTTGGAATTCTTCTTTTGTCTCTGAATCATATCCTTCCAGCTCTTTCTTCAGTTCGTCATTGAGTTTCTTTGCTTCATCTACTTTATTCTGCACTTCTTTCATCTGTTAACACCGCCTGTACTAGATAACGATTATGTGGCTGTCCTCCTACGCAGGTGCTCAGCGTAATAATCCTGTCATTGCTTGTAACTTTCTGCTTTGTTCTTATATGGCTTTCCATATTCCTGATATTCTTGACATTTCTTAAATAATTCTCAAACTTCGTTTTGTTCTTAAAATCAAATGTCTTTAATAAATGTCTGTCATCAAATTTGTAAGCTGCAAAGATCGTATATGTATATGTCTTCTTTTGCGTGTATACATACACTTCTTTATGTTTGTTAAAGAACTGTTCATCTTCAAATTTGTGAAGATTCTGGAACATTGATCCATTTCTCATATTATGTCCATAAAAAATAGTGTTTGGATCTGTAAAATCCTTTTTGTTTGCTTTCTCTGTATAGATACATCCTGCAAATTCTGGTTCATTCTTAAAGTTATATTTTAAATAGTGGGTATCATCTTCCTGATTCAGTGCCACAGGATAGTCAATTCTTGTTCCCGGTACATAAATCCATGCATAAATATCACTGTTGATCTTGATCAGTTTCTTAAAATCAATCTTCTGTCCATGCTTAACTCCCGCTGGAACTTTCTCTGGTTCGTCCCCATCATTCTCTCCAGTAAATTCAGTGCTTGCAATGGCTTTTAATGTCTCTTGCCTTGCCTGCTCTGTCTTATAATTCTGGTACTTGATCCATCCAAAACGTCCAAGGCAGACCACACAGACTAACACTGCAATTGCCAGAATGATCTTCCATCCGTTCTTCTTCATCATCTTCCCCCTTACTTTTTCATAGATTTTATCAAGTATATTATACATTTTTTTGAAAATACGGTCAACGAATCTTCCGTATTCGGACATCCTTTGTCCTAAAAGTCCATTGCCATCTTACTTGATTCTTGTTCTGATAATTCTGTGACCTGTGTTTCCATAACTCTGTAGACTCTCTGGCACATATTTAACACGCTTGGTCTGTGAGTTGTCACGATACATGTCTTGTTCGGACGCTGTTGTATGATATTTCTTAATACCTTACGTTCTGTTGTTACATCAAGTGCCGATGTCGCTTCATCCAGTAATAATACCGGTGCATCTCTTAAGACTGCTCTTGCGATCGCAATTCTCTGCGCCTGTCCTTCTGAAAATCCGCGGCCTCTCTCTCCAATCTTTGTATAGATCGTTTCATCCATCTCCTTTACAAAATCCCACGCACAGGAAATCTTCAAAGCTTCTATCATTTCTTCGTCCGTCGCATCCTGCTTTACCATTCTTAGATTCTCAGCGATCGTTCCAGAAAGTATTGTATTGCCCTGTGGTACATAGGCAAATAAATGGCGAGTATCGGCATTCATTTCCACCTGTTTTCCATTGGATGCTTTTAAATATGCTTCTCCCTTTTCCGGTCGGATCAGACCTAAGATCAAACGGATCATCGTTGTCTTTCCCTCTCCAGACGGACCAACCAACGCCACGATCTCTCCCGGTTTTGCCACAAATGCTGAATCTGTGATAACTCGGTTTCCTTCGATATAAGAGAAGTTTACATCCCGCATCTTCACTTCAAATCCATCTTCCACATAATCGTCCATCTCTGAACTTTCTGGAATATGTACTTCTTTCTTAAGCTGTGCAAGCTCTCTGATACGATGTGCTGAAATGGAGCTGTTTAAAAAATTTGGAATAATTGATACCAGATTGTTAAATGCGCCATTTAAACTGCTTCTCTGCTGCAAAAACAAAGTCATCGTTCCATAAGTGATATCTCTTGTCCACAATCGGAACAGGCAATATCCAAATGCCGCATATTGTACGACCATTCCAACCAGTGACATTAAGATATTCGTTTTGATCGTGAACATGTTGTATTTTAAACTGATATCTTTAAATTTCTCCTGCCATTGTCTCATCTTCTTTCCATATAGAGAAGAAATTCCAAATGATTTGATCGTATCAAAATTATAAAATGTCTCTACTTCAAACGTCATCATCTCACTGCTCATTTCACGGACTTTCTTTCCATATTCTCTCTGCTTTGAGATCAGAAATTTAGACATCACGAGCATAAAAGGTGCACTTGCAAATGCCAACAGTGACATGATCTTGTCATAATGCCAGATGACCGCAAATGTCGCAATAAAATCATAAACTGCAATAATGATCGTCGGCAGCCAGCTGATCGCATTCCCACTGATCGTGCTGACATCGCTGTTAAACCTGTTTAATACATCTCCATTGCTGTACTGGCTGATCTCCATCCAGTCCGCATCTATGATCTTATCAAAAATATCCGCCTGAATATCATTATTAATGTAAATACTTAACTTCGTCGAAATACGTCCGATCACATTTCCAACAGTCAGACTGAAAAATGCACTTCCCAGCGTGATCACCACCATGATCCACAACTTACTCATCTGATATCCTGTGATGATATCGATCATATATTTACTGGCAACACTTCCTACCAGTCCCATCGATGTACTGAAAATACCAAGGATCGTATAAAATGCAATTGCACCTTTATATCGTTTACTGTATGAAAAGATCCATTTCCAGTCATCAATGATCTCTGAAAATGTTCCATCTTTCCATTTTCCGATCAGAATGTCCAAAGATTCAAATGATATTTTCTGATTTGATTGATCCTGATTTTCATCATCTAACATATACGAGCACCTTCTTTCATGATTCTGTAAAATTCTTTTGTATATTCACAAATATATTCTGGTATTCCATCATAGTTTCCTGTTTCAAGCAATGCTGCAGCTGCACAGGTGTTGCAGATTGGACGGTACCTGCATGATACACATGCTTCATTGATAAGTATCTTTTTTGTTTCATTTGAAATCGTTTCCCATCCTTGTAAAAATCCTTTATCGAATACATTTACCTGTGGCATACTTTGCATCACACATGGACGTATCATTCCCTGCCAATTAATTGTAAAAGAGCAATTACCTGCAAGACAGGAAATATGCCGGTCATAGCCATAGTTTTCTGGTATATATTGTTCTATCGTATTTATTATTGCTCTTCTATATTCTTCAAATGCAATGTCTCCCATCTGGTATTTATAAATCAATACTTTTGCCATTGCCGCATCCTTTGGATTCATACGGCTTTGTTCATCAAACGGCTTATTTCTTTCCCTGCTTGCCGGATACATGTATGTATCCAGGTTTACTGCTGCATCGTATTGTTTTGCAATATCTAAGATCTTTTTTATATCTTCCTCATTTTTTGATGTAATACTTCCATTAATTTTGACATCGATTTCTCTATCTCTAAGCATCCTGATTGCATTTACTGTCTTTTGAAAACCAGCTGGATAATGACATAACTTTCCATATGCCTGATCATCTGCCCCATATAATGTAATATTGATTCTGCGTGGTTTATACTTTGCAAAGAAATCAGACCATTCTTCATTGATCAGTGTTCCATTTGAATTTATTGTCAAAATCATTCCCATATTCTGAAGTTCTTTGTACAACTCTTTAAATTCTGGAAATAACAATGGTTCCCCGCCTGTTAATAATAAAAATAATGTACCTGCATCTTTCATCTGATGAGCCAGTGAAATCCATTCTTCTTTCGTTCTTAAACGGCCTTTTTGTTCCATCTCTGCTTTGGATAAACGAACATAACACATGTCGCAATTCATATTACAAAGTGGTAACAGCTCTAAACTTCCATTGATCGGAGCTTGTTTTATATATGCTTTTTGAATCAATCTCTTTTCCATTGAATCCATGTTGTCTAAATCATACATTGGCTCACCTTCTTTCTTGTGTGTTCTGTTCTATTATATGATGTGATTATGGAAAAAGGAAGTTTTTTATTTTTGCAATAGCATTAGAAAAATATTTAATATCAATAAGTTTATTTTTGATAAAAAGTATGATAAGATTACTGATATATATAAAGAAGAAAATATATCCCCTGAACTGGCTATGATCATTGGATGTATTACGGAATCGCAAAAATTGATTAATGATGCTGTAGCATCTGAAGAAAAAGGAGGGAATGTGAATATGTGTAAAGCACTTGAAGAATTAGAAGAAAGAGGCCGTCAGGAAGGACGATTACAAGGACAAGTAGAAAATAAACTTAAACTAATCCTGAAAAAAGTTCATAAAAATAAGTCTTTTGAGCAAATTGTTGATGAATTGGAAGAAGATGCAGATGTTGTACAGCTTTTGTATGATTTTGTAAAAAAAGTAAAAAGTCAGATTTTTCTTATTATCTGACTTTTCTTCTCAATCTTTATAACTTTTTATGAATGATTCGGTCTGTTTTTATCATCCAACACTGCCCATCCATAATGTTTATAATACCCTGTTTTGTTAACATCATCAGATCCCCACACGGCATAATATCTTCCATTTCCTGCTGGGCTAAGAATTTCTATAGAATCTATTTTTGAAGCTTTTTTATTTTCCATAAACGTTTTTGTAGTATCGTTGTAACTGGATTTTTCTGCACATGGACGACCATGTAATAATCCATCATGCACTACTCTTTTTCCATCCCATGTTACATCATTTGTAATTTTATTGTACTAAGATTTACCAGCATAAGCGATAAAGTAGATGTAAAAGGCATTTTTTTAGCGTAATCTTCCTTTTGGCATACATTTTGTAATATAGATATCACACTAAATAGCGATAATAAATAAGGAATTTTTATCATTTAAAAAATTTATCTTGTCTTACTCTGATATCCCCTATATAATAGACTTGTGAAATTTTAAATTGATAAGAATTTCAAAACAACTAAGGGGGAGTTGCTATGAAACGAATTTATGAAAAGCCTATGGCAATTCAAGAAGCTTTTATTGCGAATGAATATGTAGCTGCTTGTTACAGCCTTGCCTGCAGTGTTGGTTCCGGTAATAAAGGTGATAAAGGAAACAAATGGAAATATAACGAAAAAGGTTATGTTTATCATGAACATGATTTCGTATCTGGAACTTGTACTGACGCAAGTGCTAACCGTGTTATCACTAATGATGGTTCTGTTGTTAAGAGCGTTGGTGAATATAATAAAGATCAAGGCTGGCTTAATGGTGGATTTGATTATTGGGATGATAGAAATCATAATGGCATTGTTGATACTAATGACGGAATTTATTGGCATACAGAAAGTAAAACAACCAATTATTGGGGACAGTCATCTGTAGACAGACGTTGGAATCATTATGGTATATTAAAACCTTTAGATTCTAGTCGTCCTAATCATTCTTAAATTTTATAAGCTGAAATCAAGATAATCTCTTATTTTGATTTCAGCTTTTATAATATCAAGCAAAAAGGAGTTCCTCTATGAAACTATACAAAATCGCAGATTTCATCTTCGAAGTCCATATGGACGAATCTCTGGATATCCCAGAGAATTTCAAAAAGTTTGAAATCTCATCTTCTCCCGAAGATATACAAACTGAATATTTTATTAAAATCGTTGATGAACTTCCAGAACCACAGGGCGAATGTATTACTACACGAAATGATTTGCAGGTATTTCAAAATGGGAATCTTGAAAGCCGGCGCATGAATTTTGTCGGAATTCCTGAACCTTATGGTGTATATGAAGAAAAATCTGAACGTGTGATCTATTCTTATTTTAAACGTTCGTTTCTCTCCATGCTTTCAGCGGATACCGTGTTTGTTTCTCTTTTTGCTATGGAGAAGCGAATGTTTGCCCATGATGCCATGGTGCTGCATTGTTCTGCTTTGCAGGTTGATGATGGTGTAATCTTATTTAGCGGACCAAGCGGTATTGGAAAGTCAACACATGCAGATCTCTGGGTAAAACATCGTGGTGCCAGAGTAATCAATGGAGATCGTACTTTGCTTCAGAAGTTAGGTGATCGCTGGATGTCTCTTGGATGGCCGATCTGTGGTTCTTCTGAAATCTGTCATAATGAAAGTTTTCCTGTGAAAGCCATTGTTTTTCTAGATCAGTCTCCTGAAAATGGTGGTATGAAATGCAGGTATTTTGATGCTACAAAACAATTGATCAGCCAGTTGACGATCAATGCATGGAATCCTTCTGTGGTCGAAAAAATCTGGTCCATGGCCGAAGATCTTGCTGCAGAAGTTCCTGTATTTTATTATCATTGTAATATGGAAGAAAATGCAGTTGATACTCTCGAATCTTTGATTCATGATGTACTATAAAAATGATATTTTAAACGTCATACAATCTAAAGGTTATATAATTATATGTAATAAGAGACAGGTTTTTATAAGCCCATTGACCTCCTTTAAAACCTGTCTCTTATTATTTTCGGTTCTTCATCAAATTATCCGCTAGTGCTGATGCTGTATTAACTATAATCTCTTGCTCTACAGTCTCGCATTGTTCCAGAATACATTCTAACTTCCTGCTGTACAAATATTCTTTCTGCTTTTTGCTGTAACTGTCTACCAGTAATTCATCCAATGTCACATCCAGTGCATCTGCGATCAACTTCAAAGCTGGCAGTGATACACTTGCGGAAGCTGTTTCTACATTAGACATATGGCTTAATGAGATATCAGCCATCTCTGCTAACTGTTCCTGTGTTATATTTTCTTTTTTGCGATATTCTTTAATCTTTGCTCCCAGAGCTTTATAATCGATGGTCATAATTCCCACACTCCTTATATACTCTGATTTTATTATGAATCAACTTTACAAATAATAGTCTAAGGCAATAGTTTCTATTGTATTGGACTATTTATTCTATTTTTGTTATGATGAAGTTAACACGTTTATTCTATATACTCAGATTTATATCAGGAGGTTTTTATGCATCGGATCATTAAACTCATTGTCACTCATATTCTTATTTTTTTATTGGCCTTTTTAGGATTTCAAGGTTACAAAAAATATAAAGTCTTAAAGATTAAACATTTATTAAAAGTCTGGAAGAAAAAATATCATCCATTTCCAGTAAAAAAGAGAGCCTGAATGCGGCTCTTTTTTTAGTTATTCCCTTTCTCTTGTATATTATTCAAAACATTCCAGTTTTTTATTTCTTAACGTTATCTTAACATGTTATACTTGTATACAATACAGCCTGAAAACTGAAAAGAAAGGATACACACTTTAAATGAACTTATTCAAACCTATGTTACTGACTAGCTTAAAATCCTACGACCGATCACAATTTGCAAAAGATGTCACTGCAGGGATTATTGTTGCGATCATCGCACTTCCTTTGTCTATTGCACTGGCTCTTGCTTCAGGTGTTGGCCCTCAAGCTGGTATTTTTACCGCAATCGTTGCTGGTTTTGTTATCTCTGCCTTTGGTGGCAGCAGCGTCCAGATCGCTGGTCCAACCGCAGCCTTTGCCACGATCGTTGCCGGCATTGTTGCCAAAGATGGGCTTGATGGTCTTATCATCTCTACGATTCTCGCTGGAATTTTCTTAATCCTGATGGGAATCTGTCGTTTTGGAAGCCTGATCAAATTTATTCCTTATACGATCACAACCGGTTTTACTTCTGGAATCGCTGTTACGATCGTTATCGGACAGTTAAAAGATTTCTTTGGTGTCACTTATCCAAATGGACTAAAACCGATTGAAACTACAGAAAAATTAAAAGCCTTTGTACTTGGCTTTTCTTCTTTTCATATGGATGCACTGATCGTTGGTGTCATAAGCCTTGCAATCCTGATCATCAGCCCATATTTTCTAAAAAAAATACCTGGATCTCTGATCGCTGTAATTGCTGGTATTTTAATGGTTCATTATCTACCATTAAATGTCTCAACGATCGGCAACCTTTACACGATCACAAATGATCTGCCATCTTTTCATATGCCTGCGATTAAATTTTCCATGGTACAGTCTGCACTGCCTAACGCATTTACAATTGCTATACTTGCAGCGATCGAATCTCTGTTATCATGTGTTGTTGCTGACGGAATGATCAACGGAAAACATCGTTCTGACACTGAATTGATTGCCCAGGGACTTGGAAATATTGCTTCTGCCCTGTTTGGCGGAATCCCTGCAACAGGAGCCATCGCAAGAACCGCTGCAAATATTAAAAATGGAGGACGTACTCCGATCGCTGGTATCGTACATTCAATTACTCTGGTTATCGTCCTTGTTATCTTAATGCCATTTGCAGGAATGATCCCTATGCCTACGATCGCTGCGATTCTTTTTGTCGTTGCTTATAATATGTGTCAGTGGAGAACCTTCGTTCATATGTTAAAAACAGCTCCTAAGAGTGATATTATCGTGCTGATCGTTACATTTATCCTGACGATCGTCTTTGACCTTGTTGTAGCGATTGAAATCGGAATGGTCTTCGCCTGCCTTTTATTTATCAAACGCATGAGTGAAGAAACCAATGTAAAAAGCTGGGTCTATGTCGATGATGATACACCAGAGATTGATGAACATTTAAGAAGACTTCCATTGGCAATCCGTGTCTATGAGATTACCGGACCATTGTTCTTTGGTGCTTCTGACGCAATTGAACACATCATTGTCAAAGACTTTACCAAATGTCTGGTCCTTCGTATGCGAAGTGTTCCTGCTCTTGACAGTACCGCTTTAAATGCTTTAAAAGACCTTGTTACTACATGTGAAAAGAAAGGCATTACGATCGTATTTTCTCATGTAAATGAACAGCCTATGAAGGTTATGAAAAAGGCTGAATTTATCAAACTTGTTGGAGAGGAGCATTTTTGTCCGAATATCTCTGCGGCTTTGAAACATGCAGAAGAAATTATAAATCTATAAATTTTAATATTTTCATACTATACAACAAAAGAGACAGGAAATCTTCGTCCCCTGTCTCTTTTTATTCTTATCCGACAATTCTTTTTGCTATATCATTTGCTTTTTCGTAGATTTTATACGCATCTGTTCCTATGAAAAATTCACCATTTTCGTATAGAATCTTTCCTGCTACCATTGTCATTTTTACATTTTGCTTGCTTCCACTGTATACAAGATTCTTTTGTATATTATGAATTGGCTGCATATTCGGCTGATTCAGATCGATCATGATAAGATCCGCTTCTTTCCCTTCTGCCAGAACATCACAATCTGGAAGATTCATTGCTTTTGCTCCGCCTGTTGTTGCCATTTTTAATACATCCACTGCATCCACTGCACTTGCATCATTTTCCCTGTACTTGGCGAGTGCTGTTACAAGAAACATCTCACGGAACATATCAAGGCAGTTATTACTTGCCGGTCCGTCTGTTCCGATCGCCAGATTGATTCCTTCTTTTAACATATGATCGATCGGTGCAATTCCGCTTGCAAGCTTTAGATTCGATGCTGGGTTTGTAACCACGGATATATTGTGTTCCTTTACAATATCAAGATCATCCTGTGTCATATGAACACAATGATAAAATCCACCGCCATAATTGAACACTCCAAGGCGATGCATATAGACGGTTGGTGTCATTCCTGTCCTCTCGACACATTGTGCTACTTCTGATTCACTCTCAGAATTATGTGTATATACAGGAGCATGGTATTTCTCTGCCAAATCCGCAATTCCTTCTAAAATCTCTTTCTTTGTCGTATATTCTGCGTGAAATCCTAGTTCAAAATTGATAAGATTTTCTTTCTTATGGTATCTCTTATAACATTCGTCAAGAAGTTCTACCGACTGTGTAAAATTATTGACCGCCCCGATCACGATTGTTCGATATCCGCAGTCTCTGGATGCTTCGATGATCGTGTCCGGAGTCAGATACATATCTGCATTCGCTGTGATTCCGCTTGTCAGATATTCCATGACTGCAAGTTTGGATAAGTGATAGATATCATCCGGAGTCAGCTTCGCTTCATATGGAAATACCTGTTCATTCAGCCAGGATAACAGCGGCATGTCATCTGCATGGGACCTTAAAAATGTCATTGCCGAATGTGTATGTGCATTTTTAAATCCCGGCATCACCAGGTTCCCTTTTGCATCTATCTGCCGCTCCCATGTTATCTTCGCTGCTTCTTCCTTCTTGTCCGGACCTGTATATACGATCTTTGTCCCGGAAATCCATATTTCTCCGTCAAAGATATCCTTTCCCTCTTCCATTGTCAGAATTCTTGCATGATAAATTCTTATCATCGTTATCACCTCTTTGTTTCTAAATATTTCCCCATTCTTTTCACTGCTTCCGTTACAAGCAGTTTGAACTTCGGTGCTGCTTCATCTGCCATTTTCTGTACATCCTCATGACTTAGCGGATTTGCACTGATTCCTGCCGCTGGATTTGAAATACAGGAAATACCGCAGATCTTCATTTTCATATGATTAGCTGCGATTGCTTCACATGCCGTACTCATCCCAACCGCATCTGCACCGATGATCTTACACATCCTGATTTCTGCCGGAGATTCAAAATTCGGTCCTGCGAGCTGGATATAAACGCCTTCTTTCAAGTCGATCTCAAGATGTTTAGCACTCTGTCTTATCATATCCTGAAGTTCCTCATCATAAATATGACTCATATCTGGAAAACGTTCTCCTAACTCCTCTATATTCGGCCCATTTAAAGGAGATGGAACAAAACATGCAATCTGGTCTTTGATCATCATAAAATCACCGGCATGAAATTCTTTGTTGATTCCACCGGATGCGTTTGTTAAAAACAAAATCTCTGCGCCCATCATCTTCATCAAACGTACTGGTAAAACTACATCACTCATGGAATATCCCTCGTAGTAATGAACCCGTCCTTCCATGATGATAACTGGAACACTTTCAACATATCCTAATACAAAGCGTCCTTTATGTCCTTGTACGGTTGAAACTGGGAAACCTTCAATTTCATGATAATCAATGATCTTCTCAATCTCGATCGTTTCTGCATAATCTCCGAGTCCTGATCCTAAGATCATTGCAATCTGTGGTTTAAAATCTGTTTTTTCTCTGATTTGTTCATAACACTTTTTCACTTTATCATATACTTCATTCATGGCTTATTTCTCCTTTCTTAAATGTCTTCTTTGTATTATTATGCCATATTTTCACGAAGTTTGAAATATACTTCCTATGATACCTATTTATTTAGAAATATTATCTTTTCACTGCTTGCTTTCCTTTCCTTGGCAAGTTATACTTAAGATATCAAATTATTTTCCTATAATAAGGAGTAGATGATATGAAATTGGCAATTGTTGACGACAATGAAATTGAACAGGAAATTATTTTAAATACTCTGGATGTTTACAGCAAGGAACATTCTGTCCATTTTGAAATTGAGACATTTTCAGATGGTGGTTCATTTCTGGGTGCTTATCAATCCGTTGATTACGATCTGGTTTTTATGGATATTTTTTTAGCAGACCAGAATGGCATTGATATTGTACGCAAGATACGGCAGACGGATTCTAAGGTGCTGATCGTCTTTTTGACAACCAGTGCTGACCATATTTTTGAAGCCGCACCATTTCATTTTTTTGATTATATATTGAAGCCTTTTGAATACAAACAGATTTCTCATGTTTTGGATGAAGCACAGCAGATCCTGCCTAAGAGTGAAGTTGAACTTACTTTTGAATATCGTAATTTTGATGTTCATTTTCCTTTGTCAAAGATTCAGTATATTTATTCAAATAATCATGAAGTCATTATCCATACCAGTAATGGCAGCCAGACATTCCGTCTTCCTTTTTATTCTATTACAGAGAATCTTAATGATCCACGCTTTCTACAGTGTAACCGTGGAATCATGTTGAATATGGACTACATAAAAACAATGGAATCTGATTATTTTGAAATGACGAACTCTAAGTGTTTTCCGATCAAAACGAAAGGACGCAAACAGATACGTGAACAGTATATTCAATACCAGTTCTTGAAACTTGAGGAGGGATAAGAATGAATGCTTATGATATTTTTCTATACTTATCTACGTTTTTGATCGTCATTCCTATGGCTGTTTTCTGCCTGTTTCCAGTGATCGATCATCTAAAACATCCTCTTTCTCATTTACTATGTAAAATAGGGCTTGTTTTTGTGTGTTATTTCATAATTGTTTTTATTGTCTATCTTGTACTCAAACGGGATCTTGGCAACGCTCTTATGTTTCCTGCTGTTCCTGTTTTCTTTTATCTATACCAGAAAGAGACAGATATTCTTCCATCTGCCTCTCTTTTTATTATGCTGACTGCCTGCTGTCTTGGTGCTTTGTCTTATATTGTTTACCAAAGCTGCGGCATGCTTTTATACCCACATGGTCATTATACAACAAATTATATAGAATCTATTCTTGCACAGCTCATATTTCTGATCGTCTCTGACATACTTTTGTATTTTCCTGCCCGCAAATATCTCGGGTGGATGGTTTCACATTTTGAGAATATCTTTGTATGGAGAATTGCATGTATTTTCCCTTGCTTTTTTACTCTTGCTGCAGTCACTTATGTTCCTTACGACTATTATGATATGTATTCAAGACATGCCATGCATATCTATTACTCCATGACAGTGACTTTACTGATCTTTATAATTTTGTTATACATTTTATTTTACAATCTCACTTACAACTATGTGGAAAACCAGCGTATTCTGGAAGAACAAAAGATTCTGGAAGTTCAGGCGAAACAATATTCACAGCTGTCTGAACATGTACAGGAAACAAGACAGCTTCGTCATGATTTTCGCCACCAGATTGCTATTATCTCTGAACTTTTAAACCAAAAGGATTATGATTCCTTAAACAAATATCTTGCCCAATATGAAGCTTCTATCTCCAGTCCTGCCAAGATCTACTGCCGGCAGCCTGCTGTCAATGCTTTGCTTTCCCATTATGATTATTTATGTAAGAAAGATCATATTGAGGCTAATTTTGCCGTTGATTTTCCTGAATCTTTCACAATCTCTTCGGTTGATTTCTGTATGATCCTTGGGAATCTTTTGGAAAATGCTTATCTTGAATGTATCACTTTGAAAAAATATAAGAAATTCATACAGCTCAAAGCTCTCCAGACTGCACCTGGGGCTTATGTTCTGATGATCGAGAATCCTTATGAACATGAAATCAAAAAAAATGCCAGTGGATTCCTTTCTTCCCGCCACAAAAACTGCATTGGTACTGGGCTGAAATCTGTCACTGCCATTTGTAAAAAATACGATGGTCATCTGTCCATTCAGACTGACAACCATCGTTTTAAAGTCAAGATGTTTTTACAATGTTAATTCTATGAATTAAGCTAATTTTTCTTTTGCTACGTCTACTAAAGCTTTGAATGCTTCTGGTTCGCTGATAGCCATCTCAGATAACATTTTTCTGTTGATGTCAACACCAGCTAATTTTAATCCGTGCATGAATTTGCTGTAAGAAAGTCCGTTCATTCTTGTAGCAGCGTTGATACGTGCGATCCATAACTGTCTGAACTGACGTTTTCTCTGTTTTCTTCCTGCGTAAGAACTTGTTAAAGCTCTCATAACAGACTGTTTTGCTACTCTATACTGTTTAGATCTGGCACCTCTGTATCCTTTAGCCAGTTTTAATACTCTATTGTGTTTTTTCTTTGCGTTCATTCCGCCTTTGATTCTTGCCATTGCTTACATTTCCTCCTTAACGATCCATCTTACAGATATGGTAAAATCTTCTTCATGTTCTTTTCGTTTGTTGCATCTGTCATTGCAGCTTTTCTTAAATTTCTCTTTCTCTTAGGAGATTTCTTTGTTAAGATATGGCTCTTGTATGCCTTATTTCTTTTTAATTTTCCTGTTCCTGTCTTTTTAAATCTTTTTGCAGCTGCTCTACATGTCTTCATTTTTGGCATGGTTATTTCCTCCTTAATCCTGCTTGTATCTACTCATATTTGAATATCTTAAACTCCTAGTTGTTCTTTGGAGCTAAAAACATTGTCATGCTTCTTCCTTCAAATTTAGGTTTCTTATCGATGGTGGCTACATCTTCTAATGCTTTCGCGAAGTCATCTAAGATATACTTGCTTGCGTTCACATGTGCAAGTTCTCTTCCTCTGAATCGAAGTGTGACTTTCACTCTTGCGCCTTTGGAAAGGAATTTCTTTGCATGATTAATCTTTGTGTTTAAGTCGTTTGTGTCAATGTTTGGTGACATGCGGACTTCTTTCACATCGATGACTTTCTGTTTCTTCTTCGCCAGCTTTTCTTTTCTTGTCTGCTCGTATTTGTACTTACCGTAGTCGATAATCTTACAAACCGGTGGTTTTGCCTTTGGTGAGATCTTTACAAGATCTAATCCTGCTTCATCTGCTAACTTCTGTGCTTCCCTTGCGGACATAATTCCAAGCTGTTCGCCATCATTCGCGATCAGACGTACTTCTTTATCTCTGATCTGTCCGTTAATCATTAAATCGCTAATAATTACACCTCCATGATAATTAAAAAAGTGGATAGTTATAAGACTATCCACATAAAATTCAAGCATGATCACGAAATATCATATTCTTAAATATTAACCCAAGTCACTTCCTAATCTATCTTATGTGCTAAGGTGAGAGTGGATACTCTTCTTTGTTGTTTAGGTTGCTCTTTCGCAACTTTTGATATTATATCATGCTTTATTTTTGATTGTCAAGTAATTTTTGTGTATTTTCTTATTTTTCTACTGTAAATGAAACTCTTAAATTTCCTTTAGAATCTTTCAAGCTCTGGGTAAATTTCAGCTGATATTTGTTGTAGTCTACATAAACATCATAATTCTCAGTTGTTCCAACTAATGCAATGTTAATCTTATTGGCAGCTTTCTTTATGATTCGGATCTGTCCGTTTGATCCTCCAGAGTTTACTTTCAGACTTTTTATCATTGCAAATGAAAGTTTGACATTATCAAATTCGTAGGAATATGTCTTTCCATTCTTTCCTTTGAAAGAAACTTTCAGTCCAGCCCAGTTTGGATTCACTGTAAATAATGTTGTATTTCCTGATGTTTCCACACAGACATCATCGAAGCCCTGATAAACAAATACATCTACATATTTTGTGCATACCTTGCCTGCGCTCTTGCTTGTAGAAACTGTAATCTTTGCATATCCACCACTCTTAGCTGTGATCTTTCCTGTGGAACTTACTGTTGCTACTTTTGTGTTACTGCTTTTGTAATACAGTTTGGCATTTACCATTTGTTTTCCACCCGGATATACTTTTGTCTTAATCTGGGATGTCTTTCCTTTTCCAAGGGTCAGGGATGCTTTTGAGGTCAGTTTGATGGAAGTCACTGGTTTTCTTACATAGACTTTCACTTTCTTTGTGCTCATTCCACTTGCTTTAAGTGTGATCACCGCTGTTCCGTATTTTTTACCTTTTACGATTCCTTTCGAACTGACTGTTGCAACAGATTTCTTTGAACTTTTGTATGTAATTTTTTTCTTTTTATTTACTGTCTTTGCTTTTAAATTCAGAGTCTTTCCACATAATACCGTCACTTTACTGCTGACTCCTGTTTTAATATATGCCTTTTTTGATGCTGCCTGTGCTGGCTGTGCAGTCATTGCAGCAATCAGGCATACAGACATTAAAAATGCTGTGATCTTTTTCTTCATTGATGTGATCTTCCTTCTATACTATCGTGTATGTTTGGTTTTATCTCTTATAACAAAACAGGAATTCCAGAGAAAAATCTCCTCCAGAATTCCTTTTATGATCATTTAAAATGATTATTTTGTTACTGTAACAGTCTGAGTGATTGTTACATCTTTTCCGATTGATGCTGGTAATTCGATTGTGTATTTACCATTAGATTTTTTAGTTGTGTATGTACTATTAGATTCTTTGTTTGTAATTGTTACGTTTGTTGCTGATTTGTCAGATACTACTTTGTATTTGTTGCTTTCAGCTGTAACTGTTCCGTTAGATGCAACTGTTACTTTGATGTTACGTGTTGCACCAGTAGATGTTTTGACTGCTTTTACATTGTATTCTGTTCCAGCTTTTACTTCTGTTACAGTTACTGTGTATTCACCATTGTACTGATCATTTACATTTGTAACTGTTACAGTCTTTGTTGCACTGCCTTTTGTACCTTCTACTGTCACAAATAATTCTGTACGTGATGTTGTTGCTAACCATTCTTTGTAAGCAGATGCTGGATTACCAAGGTATCCTAATGCTTCTTTTACGTCTGCTGCTGAAAGAATTGCTTCTTTACCATTGCGTTTTACAACATACTGTGTTGCGCTTGCATCGATTCCGCTTAATGTAACTTTGTTACCAGAAACAACTGGTTTAACTGTTGTAGTTGTAGTAGTTGTTGAAGGTTTTACTGCTTTTGCCTTAACAGTTACTTTGAAAGTAGCTTTCTTCTTACCAGCGTCTTTTGCTGTTGCTGTGATTGTAGCATTACCAGCTTTCTTTGCTGTAACAACACCTTTAGATGATACTGTTGCAACTTTTGTGTTGCTTGATTTCCATGTTACGGATTTTGTTGCAGCATCACTTGGTTTGTATGTTGGGTGCAGTGTAAACTTCTGACCTTCTGTCTTAGTTGCTTTTGTTCCTTCTTTGAACTTCAGAGTTTTCACAACTTTACCAACAGTCAGTGTCATTGTAGCTTTTGCTTTCTTATTGTTTTTTGCAATTGCTGTGATTGTTACTGTACCTTTTTTCTTTGTTCTTAAGATACCTGATTTAGAAACTGTAGCAATCTTTTTGTTGCTTGATTTGTAAGTCAGATTCTTAGTTTTAGAGCTTTTTGGTGAGAAGTTCAGACGGATTCTTACATTCATCCAACGTCCTGCACTCTTCATCACATAGCCTTTCTTTTTAAAAGAAAGTTTCTTAACTTTTTTTGTTGCAGCACTTACATTTGTTGTCTTTGGTGCTTCTGTAACTGCAACAAGTCCGAAAGCCATAACTGCTGATAAACCACAAGCTGCTGCTTTCTTGATCATTTTGTTACTCATACTTACATTCCTCCTTATTAAGTATTTTAATGTTTGTCTTCCGCATCAGAATGTCCATAGTATGAATATGAATATTTATAATCATAGCTTCCATACGCTCCGATACGTTCATCAACTTTATTTAATACAGCCCCAAGGATACGCACCCCGCCCCTTTTTAACTGCTTGATGACATCTTGTACTACTTTACGTTTGATAACTCCCTGCTCGATTACAAGGACAGCACCATCACAGTATTTGCCGATGATCACTGCATCAATTACAACTCCAAGAGGAGGTGCATCAATGATCACATAGTCATAATCATCTCTTACTTTATCGATAAATTTCTGAAACTGTTCAGAATCAAGAAGGCTTGTTGGATCTGGTGATAATGGTCCAGCAACTGTCAGATAAAATCCTTCTGTCTCTGTCTCATAAATAATATCTTCAATCTCTGCCTGTCCCGTCAGATAGTGGCTTAATCCTTTATCGATTCCCTGAATGTGATACTTCGCAGCCAGTACGGACTTTCTAAGATCTGCATCGACCATCAGAATCTTCTTGCCGCCTTCTGCCATCGTCTTGGAAAGATCAAATGAAACTGAACTCTTTCCCTCGTTTGGCACACTGCTTGTCATAGTGATAACTTTGATATCTTTTCCGCAAAATGCAAGATTTGTCTTTAATTGATTTAATCCTTCTGTCAGACGATAGTCTTTAATCTCTGGCAGATTCATTGTTACTTTCTTCATTGTACTACCTCGCCCTCTTTACTTTCTTTGTACGCTTTGATGTACCTTTCACTAATGGTAACTGCGCTAAAGTATTGATTCCAAGATATTTCTCAATATCATCTTCCTTAAGGATCGTATCATTCATCAGATACTGGATCACGATCACTGCTGCCATCAGAATAAATCCAAGGATTGCTCCGATTGCCACATTCTTCTTAAGACTTGGGCTGTCTGGCTGTTCTGCCTTGTAAGCATTCTCGATGATCGTTGGTGATTTGACATCCATCTTCTCTGCAACTGTCTTTGATGTTACTTCTGCAAGATCCTGTGTGATGTTCTTGGCAAGTTCCGGATCTTTGTCAGATACTGTGATCTGCATGATTCGTGTATCTGTTGGATTCTCAACTGTGATCTTGCCGCTTAATTCTTTGTAATCCATATCAAGCTTCAGATCATTGATCACCTGTTCAAGAACTGGTCTTGTCTTAACGATTACCATGTAATCCTGTGTAAGCTGTGTTCCCATTGTTAAGTCTGTAAGTTGTGAAATTCCACTCTTGGACATAACATAAAGCTGTGCACTGGAAGAATAAACTGGTGTCATTGCAAACTTGGTAATAAGTCCTGCTGCACCTGCAAACACGATCGTTGTAAGCAGAATCCAGACAATCTTTTTCTTTAATGCAAGAAATAACTCTCTTAAATCAATCTCAATTTCGTCGTCATTTTCTAATTCATACATAGATATGTTTCCCTTTCCTTAGATACTTTTCCCCTCCAGCATATTATGTGGATTCGTTTCCAGGATCTGTTGTGCGTTCTTCTTCAAAATAACTTCTGCTGCCTTCTTCATATTCGGTCTGCGGTTTCTAAAATCGTGGCAGTCACTTCCAAGGAAATGTATCATTCCCTCTTTCGCAAGTTTCCTGCAAAATGATGAACGCTTGTCAAAGATCCCTCCAATCAAACTTTCTGCGTTAATCTGAATATATGCCCCAAGACTAATTAGTTCTTCAATCCTGTCCATGTGGCGGAACACTGCTTCATAACGTTCTGCATGTGCTATGATTGGAATATAACCTGCATAAACGAAACTCTGAATCGCACGATATAGATATGTATATGGATCTTTCACTCCAAATTCTACCAAAACATACCGTGTTCCATTCATTGTCAACGCTTTTCCCCCGTCTAAATCAGAGATTGTATTCTCCTGATAATATAACTCACTTCCAAGATATAAGCTTATCTCCGGATAATATCTTTCAGCCTTCTGGGAAATCTCATCAAAATGTTCTCTTAGTACATCTTTATCCGGATGTCCAAACTTCGGTCCATAATGTGGTGTCATTATAACGGCATCCACACCTTGTTCCCGTTCTTCATCCAGAAGTCCCATGGAATCGCTCAGTGTCTTCGCTCCATCATCAACTCCATATAATATGTGTGTATGAATATCTATCAATCCCATAACAATCTCTTTTCTAGTGTTGGTATTATATGAGAGTATCCATTTATAAACGAATACTCTCATATAATATATCATCTTTTTACTTTAGTTACAATGATTTTACTTATCTAAAAATAATACAATTATACTAATTACTCTTTGCTGAACTCTACTAACTCAAGTCCTTCGTTGCGGTCTAATACAAACTGAATACCCCATTCGTTCTTAAATAACAGCAATGGATTTCCTCTCATATCTTTTACTTTCTTGACCTCTGATACGCCTCTTAGCTTGTTCATATCTGTATCGCGGTCTTTGATCCAGCGGATTGCCTGATATGGGAGAGGCTCTAAACGGATCTCACAGTTGTACTCATTCTCCAGACGGTATTTTAATACATCAAACTGAAGTGTACCTACAACACCAACAATGATCTCTGCAAATCCTGCTTCGTGTTCCTGGAAAATCTGGATGGCACCTTCCTGCGCGATCTGTTCCACACCTTTTACAAATTGTTTTCTCTTCATAGAGTCAAGCTGGATAACTCTTGCGAAATGCTCTGGTGCGAATGTTGGGATTCCTTCATATTCAAAATCATCTTTTGGAAGACACACTGTATCTCCGATGGAAAAGATTCCCGGATCAAATACACCGATGATATCTCCTGCGTAAGCTTCATCAACGATCTTACGTTCCTGTGCCATGATCTGCTGTGGCTGGGAAAGTCTCATCTTTTTCTTGCTCTGCACATGTTTTACTTCCATGTTCGCTTCGAATTTTCCAGAGCAGATTCTCATAAATGCGATTCTGTCTCGGTGGTTTTTGTTCATATTTGCCTGAATCTTAAATACAAACGCTGAAAATCCATTTTCCACAGGATCTACTTCTTCTCCCTTGGATGTTCTTGCAAGCGGTCTGTTTGTCATCTTTAAGAAATGCTCAAGGAATGGCTCTACACCGAAGTTTGTAAGAGCTGATCCAAAGAATACAGGGGATAATTTACCCTGATGTACTTTGTCCATATCAAGTTCCGCTGCTGCACCATCTAATAATTCGATCTCTTCCATCAGATTCTCATAGAAATCTTCCCCGATCAGATCTGCTGCGTTATCATCATCTGCTGAAATGATCGTTTCTTTCGCTTCTTTTGCTCCACCTGTAGATACTGCTTCGAATCTTAAGATATTTCTTGTTGCACGTTCGTATACACCCTTAAATTCTTTACCGCATCCGATCGGCCAGTTGATCGGACATGTCTCGATTCCTAATACTTTCTCGATATCATCTAACAGATCAAATGTATCTTTTGCTTCACGGTCCATCTTATTAATAAATGTAAAGATTGGAATATGTCTCATTACACAAACTTTAAATAACTTAATTGTCTGTGGTTCGACACCCTTAGATGCATCAATTACCATGACAGCACAGTCTGCTGCCATCAGTGTACGATAAGTATCTTCTGAGAAGTCCTCATGTCCTGGTGTGTCCAGAATGTTAATACATTTTCCTTCATATTCAAACTGCAGTACAGAAGAAGTTACAGAGATACCTCTCTCCTTCTCAATCTCCATCCAGTCTGAAACTGCATGTTTTGAATTTGCTTTTCCTTTGACTGACCCCGCTGTATTGATCGCTCCTCCATATAAAAGGAATTTCTCTGTCAGCGTTGTCTTACCTGCATCCGGATGAGAAATGATCGCAAAGGTTCTTCTGCGGCCGATTTCCTGCTCAATGCTGTTTGCCATAGTTTTTTCCTCTTTTCTATTCTTTCTATCTATCATTTTACTTTTCTACGCATACTTAGTCATATTAGCACACACCTATAAAAATTTCTACTGATTCTTATGAAAAACAATGTTTTTCCTTATAAAAGGTACGTTTTTTTACAAGCTGATTCATGGTATAATAAAAAATAATATTAAATCTAGGAGGATTTCTCATGAGCAACACAACTTTACACAATGAAAATGTATCTGTTACTTTAAAATCTCTTGGTGCTGAATTAACTTCTATCAAAGATGCTTCTGGCACTGAATATCTCTGGCAGGGGAACCCTAAATTCTGGAGTGGACAGGCTCCTGTATTATTCCCAATTGTTGGATGTCTTCGAAATGGAACTGCCACGATCGGCGACAACAAAACATGCTCTTTTGGGCGACATGGACTTGCAAGAAGATTAGAATTTGATCTTGTTTCTTCTTCTGATACCTGCATTACATATTCTTTAAAAGCTAATGATAAAACAAAGGAACAGTATCCCTATGATTTTGAACTTCAGATGACATATGAATTGACAGAACACGGCGTAAAAGTAAGTCACACTGTGATCAATCATGATTCTGTGGTAATGCCATACTGTGTTGGTGGTCATCCTGCATTTAACTGTCCTGTTTTTGAAAATGAATCCTTTGAAGATTATATCGTAGAATTTGAGCAGCCAGAGAATGCTACCTGTGCACAACTTTCAGAGGATGGACTGATCAACAACGCTGACCGAGTTTCTGTTCTTGAAAATGAAGCGTTTATCCCTGTGAGACATTCTTTATTCTATAAGGATGCTTTAGTCTTTGATGCGTTGAAATCTAGAAAAGTTGCTCTGAAACACAAGAAAACTGGTCATGGTATTTTAGTTTCTTTCCCTGATTTTGATTATCTTGGGGTTTGGTCTAGTGCGAATGATGGACCATTTGTTGCTTTGGAACCTTGGAGCGGAACTTCTACATGTAGTGATGAGGATGATGTGTTTGAGCATAAACGCGGGGTTCGATTCTTACAATCTGGTGAATCAGAAACTTTAAGCTTCTCAATCGAAATATTATAATCAAAAAAGGAACCTCTTGATATTTTGGGGGTTCCTTTTTTTGTTAATTATATGGATTTTATATTCCAGTCCATCTCCTATATTCTTTTGCTTCTATCCCAAATGGTTCCAATAGTTTTGCTGCAATATGATATGTCATCTCCTCAATTGTCTCTGGCATATGATAAAATGTCATCATCGGAGGAATAATATGAACTCCTGGAATCATCGCCAATTCTTGAAGATTTCTTAAATGAATCGCACTTAATGGTGTCTCTCTTGCTGCAAGTACCAGTGGTCTATGCTCCTTGATCGTTACATCTGCTGCCCTTAATACCAGATTGTCTGCATATCCACTGTGAATTCCTGCGATCGTCTTCATACTGCATGGAACAATGAGCATTCCTTCTGTTTTAAATGATCCACTGGCTGGGCCTGCTCCAATCTCTCTTGAATCTATGACATGATCCGCAAGTTGTTCTATTTCTTCTATTTTCATTTTTGTTTCATGTTCCAAAGTTAACTTTGCACTGTCTGTCATAATTAAATAAGATTCAAAATCATCCTGCTCTTTCATCAGTTTTAGACACTGGATCAAAATCGGCATTCCACTTGCCCCCGTTGCTCCTATGATTAGTCGTTTCTTCATTAAAATAAATTTCCTTTTCTTAATTTATAACCAATGTTCTGGATCTACTTCCATAAATCTTGCTCTCTTAAATCGTTCTTTCTGATCGTATGGAACCGTACAGTCAAAGATCGTCTTGCATGCGATTCCATGATCTCTGATGCTTGGAGAACATGTTGGATCGTTGGATGGATCTAATGGATGGCATCTGACTCCCGGAATCGTGATGATATCTGCATCTCCCTGGAATCTTGTATTCATTGCCCATAAGACATCATTCATATCAAAACAGTCAACATCTTCATCTACTAAAAATACATGTTTCAATTCACTAAACGCAGAAAATGCTAATAATGCTGCCTGTCTTTGTCTTCCTTCGTCACTGGCTTCTCGTTTCTTAAACTGTAGGACTGCCATATATTTTCCACCACCTGCTGATCCACAATATACGTTCTGAAGACGTCCCGGCATTGCTTTTTCTACCATTCCGTAAATACTTGCTTCTGTCGGAATTCCTGCCATGGATACATGTTCTTCACTTGGTCCGATACATGTCTGCATGATTGGATTTTCTCTGTGTGTTACCGCTTTGACTTTGATCAGCCAGCACTGGGAACTTGCAGGTCCTGTATATCCCGGAAATTCTGGCATTGCATAACCTGTGTGGCTGTTCTGGTCTTCCTGTACTCGGACGTTTGGAATGACTTCTCCTTCAATGACATATTCTGCATTTGCAATCGCCATTTCGTCGACTGTTAAACATTTGCATAATTCCACTGGTTCATTTCTTAAAGCTCCTGCTACGGATAATTCGTCATATCCTAGTGGTGTTGTTGGTGCTTCAAAGCAGGAACCGATCTCGATTGCCGGATCGACTCCGATACTGATAGAGATTGGAAGTTTCTGTCCTAATTCTTCTGCACGCTCTGCCATTGCTCCGATATGTCTTGCTCCCGGAGTGAAGAAAATAGAGAGTTCATCTTTTCCCTGAATACATAATCTATGGATCGTCACATCATGAACTCCTGTGTCTGGATGTGTTGCATAGCACATTCCAAGGGTGATATATGGACCCGCATCATCTGGTGTGTTGGTTGGGGCTGGTACCAGATCGTATAGGTTGAAGTCTGGATCTTCTGCTTTATGAACGACCTGCTGACATGGTGGCGCTCCCTGATATTCAACTGGTGGGATTGGGTTATCTACACTGTGATAAAGTTTCTTTCCTAATTCTTCTGGTTTACAGTCTAAAAGAGCTGCTACACGCTTTCTGCTTGCTAGAACACCAATCGCTACTCTGGCATCTTTATGTCCTTTGACATTGTTAAATACCATTGCTGGTCCTTCTTTTGTCGGACGTTTGACTGTTCCACCTGCACCTACATAACGGTAAACTCCGGCAAGTTCTGCCATTGGATCAACTTCTACGTCAGTTTCTATGTATTGCCCTTCCATTGTTTTTAAACGTTCTAGGGCACTTCTTAAGTCTCTTACTTTGTCTGCCATGCTTTTCCTTCTTTCTTTGTTATGATGATATCTTAATTTGCAATTTAATAATTCATTTTATGTTTTTTATTATATCTTGTGAATTTCCTTGATTCAATTCATTTTTTGATATAATCATTTCCATATTTTATCCTAAAGTTTTATCTAAGGCAAAAAAATCTGATATATAACCCACAGATTACATATCAGATTTTTATTTTTATATTAGTTCTTATAAATGACGAATCTCTATCTCTTCTTCGGCTAATGCCTTGCGGATCTTCTCCACAAACAGTAATGCTTTCTCTCCATCTCCATGGACACAGATAGAGTCTGCCTTAATATCAATATCTTTTCCCGTAATTGAAGTAACTTTTCCTTCTTTTACCATACGGACAACTCTCTTGATCGCTTCGTCTTCATCTTCGATCATGGCTCCAGCTTTTCTTCTGTTTACCAGTGTTCCGTCTTCTTCGTAGGCACGGTCAGCGAATACTTCGCTGGCTGCTTTTAGTCCGCAGTCATTTGCGGCTTTGATCATTTCGCTTCCGGATAATCCCATCACGATCAGATCTTTGTCGTATTCGTAAATTGCTTCGCAGATAGCTTTGGAAAGCTCATAGTCTTTCGCTGCCATGTTATATAATGCTCCGTGTGGTTTTACGTGCTGTAATTTCACTCCGGCTGCTTTGCACATTCCGCCTAAGGCGCTGATCTGGTACAGGGTATATGCTTTGGCTTCTTCGTTTGAGATTGCCATGCTTCTTCGTCCAAATCCCATAAGATCTGGAAGTCCTGGATGGGCTCCGATTCCGATGCCTGCTTCTTTGGCTCTCTGGATCGTCTGTGTCATAACGACTGGATCGGATGCGTGGTATCCGCATGCTACGTTTGCGGATGTGATCAGTGGAATGATCTTTTCATCATTTCCAATTGTATATCTTCCAAAGCTTTCTCCAAGGTCACTGTTTAAATCTACCTGATACATAATAAATGATGCCTCACTTTCTTTTGTATACCCATTCTTTTGAGTATCTTTCTTAGTCTAATCTTAATAATCTCTCGATAAATCCTGTATCTGCTTTTCCTTCGCAGAATTCGCGGTTATTCATGAGCTGATATTGGAAATCAAGGTTTGTATGAATTCCTAAGATTACCATTTCATCGAGGGCTGTTCTCATTTTCTGTAATGCTGCGTCACGATCTGATGCGTGTACGATGACTTTTGCGATCATGGAATCGTATTCGGATGGGATGCGGTATCCTGTATAGATGGATGTATCCACGCGGACTCCATTTCCAGCTGGAAGATGCATGTTCTTGATCACTCCAGGGCTTGGCATGAAGTTTTTCTCTGGAATCTCTGCGTTGATACGGCATTCGATCGCATGTCCATTAATCTGAACGTCTTCCTGTGTAAAGCTTAATTCCATTCCCATCGCTACACGGATCTGTTCGATGATCAGGTCTGTTCCTGTAACCATCTCTGTAACTCCGTGTTCTACTTGAATACGTGTATTCATTTCCATGAAATAATAAGTTCCTTTTGGATCAAGGATAAACTCTACGGTTCCTGCATTTGTATAGCCTACGGCTTTTGCTGCAAGGATCGCATCATGGTTCATGGATTTTCTGATCTCATCTGTGATCGCTGGAGATGGTGATTCTTCGATCAGTTTCTGGTGGTTTCTCTGAACAGAACAGTCACGTTCTCCTAAGGCTACGACATTTCCGTGTTCATCTGCCATGATCTGAATCTCGACGTGTCGTGGATTCTCGACAAATTTTTCAATATACATCGTGTCATCCCCGAATGCATTAGCTGATTCTCTCTGGGCAGTGTTAAAATTAAATTCAAAATCTTCTTTGGATTTTGCAACACGCATTCCTTTTCCACCACCACCTGAGGATGCTTTGATCATGACTGGGTAGCCGATCTCGTCTGCTAATTTCTCTCCTGTGACAGCATCATAAACAGGTTCTTTTGTTCCTGGTACGACTGGAACGCCTGCTTCCATCATTGTTTTTCTTGCATTTGATTTATTTCCCATGCTGTCGATAACTTCAGCACTTGGTCCGATGAATGCAATATCATTTTCTTTACATAGACGGACAAAGTCAGCATTTTCAGATAAGAAACCAAATCCTGGATGGATCGCATCTGCATCTGTATTCTTTGCTGCAGAAATGATACGTTCCATGTTAAGGTAACTATTCTTTGCAGGCCCTTCTCCGATACATACTCTTCGGTCTGCTAATTGTACATGAAGACTGTCTTTATCTTCTTTTGAATAAACCGCGATACTCTTAATTCCCATATTACGGCAGGCACGGATGATCCTGACTGCGATTTCTCCACGGTTCGCGATCAATATACTTCGAAACATAGAATGCCCCCTTTAGTCTTCAAGTTTTTTTACTTTGAATAATGGCTGCCCGTATTCAATCTTCTGTTCATTACTTACTAAGACAGCTTCGATCTCACAGTCAAAGTCACTTTCGATCTCGTTCATTAATTTCATTGCTTCAAGGATACATACCGTCTGCCCTGCTTTGACACGATCTCCAACTTTGACAAATGCTTTGGCATCTGGAGATGGTGCAGAATAAAATGTACCTACGATTGGGGATGTGATGTATGCTTCGTCTTCGGAATCAAGTCCGTCTGCAGCACTGTCAACACCCTGTGTGGAAACTGCCATTGGTGCAGCTGGTGCTCCCTGACTTCCTCTTCTGCTCATTTTGATTTTTACATCACCTTCCTGAATGCTGAAGTCCAGCATGGAAGAATTCTCGATGATCTTTACTAATTTTTCGATTTTTTCTAAATTCACAGTGTCTTCTCCTTTTCTACTCAAACAGTGTGCTGACACGTTTTGCGACTAAACGGCAGTCTAATACTTCTTTACAAGGTGTATAAATCTGGCTTCTGAAATCATTCAGCTCTTTCATCTCATCTGCCAACAGTTTCTGTGCCTCTTCTACTGATACTGCCTGAAATCTGATCTTTTGTTCTGTCTTTCTCTGGACAAGTTTTGGAATATCCACAGAAATAACGGTTGCGATCTTTGCATATCCACCGGTTGTCTGGCGGTCTGCTAATAAGATGATCGGTTTTCCATGGCTTGGCACCTGAACGGATCCAAATGCGATTCCATCCGAAATGATATCGGATGTCGTTTTATATGCAATAAATGGTCCTTCCAGACGGCATCCCATACGGTCAAACTCACTTGTCACTGTATATTCTGAATTTAAGAATGTCTCACGTCCTTCTTTGGTAAACATCTTCTCCTGAGGACCCATGACAACTCTTAAGGTTACTTTTTCCTGATCAAATTCATTTAAATCCAGGCTTCTTGATAAATAATATGGCAGATATCTTCGTTTTGCCCTAAATCCGATATAATCTTCATCTTCCAGTTTGCGGCCTTTAAATCCACCGATCTGACACTTGATGTTTGTAGAGCGGCTTCCCATCACAACTGGTACATCAAGATAACTTGAGAATGCGATATACCCTCTTGTTCCAGTTCTTGCTCCGCCAAATGTCAGAATATCTCCACGGTACATATAAATCGCTGTATACATCTTCGCTGGTTTTCCATTGATCTGTGGACTGAAATCCCCGCCTGTGATGGAAATGATCGTTTCTGACGTAAATTCAAGGGTTGGTCCTATTAGAGTAAATTCAAGAACCGCCTCATTTTCCGGGTTGTCCAGTAAGAGGTTTGCGATCTTAAAGGAACGAACGTCCATAACTCCAGATACGCTGAATCCCTGACTCTGATATCCTGTTCTTCCAAGATCCTGTACCGTTGTCAGCATTCCGCCTTTTAATACACGAATTCCCATGATCTACACCTCCTTCGTATAAACGACACATTCATAAGTTCCATTTTCAACCTGCTCTTTGATCTTTAAATATTCTTCTTCTGATACAGGCACAAAACGGATATAGTCTCCAGCTTCAAAAAGAATTGGATTCTCTCGCTCTGGATCATATGTTTTTACCGGTGTCAGACCAAGTAACTGCCATCCTCCCGGTGAATCCAGTGGATAGATTCCTGTCTGGGAACCACCGATTCCAACACTTCCTGCTGGAATTTTAATTCTTGGATTTGCAAGTCTTGGTGTATGAATTCTCTCATCCAGTCCTCCAAGATATGAAAATCCTGGCAAGAACCCAAGCATGTAGATTAAGTAGTCTTTGGAAGAATGAATCTTAATTACTTCTTCTTCGCTTAACCCTGCATTCTTCGCAATATTCTCGATATCTGGTCCGTATTCCCCTCCATAACATACTGGAATCTCAAAGACTCTGGATGCGGACGCTTCTTCATTTACATCAAGTTTTAATAACTTCTGCAAACGCTTTGTTAATGATTTATAATTTACAACTCTCGGATCATAATTGATCAGAAGGCTTGTAAATGCTGGGATCAGATCCTGTACACCTTCGATATGCTGTGCTTTTAAAAGATGTACAAAGGCTGTGATCCTTGCATTGATCTCTGGGGAAATCTCCTGCCCAAACTCAATGAGTAAGGCAGAATCTCCCGCAGTGCTGATTTTTACTTCTTCCATGTTTCTTCACATACTCCCTTCGGTCAGTCTGTGTTTTTATGCAAATAATGCACTTAAGCTGCTTAATGATGTAATTCCAAGATATCCGGAAACGATAACTACCACGATTCCAAGAATCAGTAAAAGTACTGGATGATGATAGTCTTCTCCCATAACGGATTTCTTCTGGGAAGCGATCAGGCAGACTCCTAATGTGATCGGTAAGATCAGTCCGTTTAATGCTCCTGCAAGTACAAGTAATACAGCTGGCTGTCCAGCAATTGCCATACAGATCGTGCTGACTGCGATAAATCCAACGATAAACCATTTTTCATTCTTCTCGATCGTTTTGCTGAATGTCTTAAGGAAAGATACTGATGTGTAAGCACATCCAACGATAGATGTGATCGCTGCACATAAGATCACAAGACCGAAGAAACGATATCCGATCTGTCCTGCTCCCTGTAAGAATGCATCTGCTGTTGGGTTTGCAGCATCTAATGTATGAGCTGGTGAAGTTGCTGTTGCTACAACGACTCCTAATACTGCAAGGAATAAGAAAATACGAACGATCGTTGCGATTCCCATTCCCATAACGGAACTCTTATTGATCTCTTTTAAGTTTTCTTTTCCAGTAATTCCTGCATCGATCAGACGATGAGCACCAGCAAATGTAATGTATCCACCAACTGTTCCTCCAAGTAATGTAAGGATTGCTGGGAAGATATCACCCATAGATGCTGTTGGAAGTACTGTTTCTTTCGCTGCCATGCCAATTGGAGGCTGCACGATCAGGATAACGATAAAGATGACAAGGATCATAATACCACCAAGAACTTTGGTAAGGTTATCCATTGCATTCATTGCATTTTTCATTAAAAATACGAGGATTGCGATTGCTCCTGCGATAAAGTATCCTGCAGTTGTTGGAATTCCAAGGAGTGTATTAAAACCTAAAGCTCCTCCACCAACGTTACCAATATTAAATACTAATCCACCTGCAACAACTAAGAATGCGATCACATATCCAAGTCCAGGAAGTACTTTATTCGCTACATCCTGTCCACGCATTCCAGACACGCACAGAACTCTCCATACATTTAACTGTACGATCGCTGCCAAGATAACGGAGATTAAAATTACAAATCCGAAACTTCCATGCAGACTGTCTGTAAATTTACCAGTCTGGGTAAGAAATCCAGGTCCAATTGCCGATGTTGCCATAAGAAATGCTGCACCGATTAAAGCGCTTGCACTTTTCTTGTTATTCTCTTTCTTCATAGTAAAAAATTCCCTTTCTTTTTGGTTATAATGAGACGATTATATCAAATTTTCTGATAATATGCAACTTTAAAGCGATAAATGAGTGTATACAAAATATACCGTTCTATATTCTGTATATGAAAAATTTTAATTTGAAAGGTAGTCGTGGGGATTGTATATGAGAAAAACGAAATAATAACATA
>OLOG01000073.1_pt1 | contig 103646 bp, 85 predicted proteins | sample 1672351 | NCBI WGS metagenome assembly OLOG01 (sample SAMEA3136674, study PRJEB25190) | human gut metagenome | biome: human gut; feature: human-associated habitat; material: faeces | place: Austria | collected 2013 | reverse complement strand
GTAGAGCACTTGACTTTTAATCAAGTTGTCCGGGGTTCGAATCCCCGCACGCTCATGGAATGAGAGTGAAGTAGTATATAAGTACTGCTTCTTTTTTTTGTTAAAAATGATTGACAGAAGTCAGAAAAATGTTTATATTATATTTTAATAAAAGGGAGTAATCGGCATCTATTTATTTTTAAGGATAGATGTTTACGATGACGTCAGTACGATGACAGACAGGTCATCCGTATCGTAATGAAATGGTGAGACTTTTATTGCATAGTTTTTGTGCAATAAAGGGCTCTTTTTTTATTATTAAGATTTACGCTTTATTTTGCACAACGGTATTGTATAACTTTGCACAACAGAAAGGAGAATAAGATGTTAACAAGTGAACAGGCAAAGAAGAATCAGGAAAAATATGGATTCAATGAATTGACGGAAGGAAAAAAGAAAAGTGTACTCCGGATATTTCTGGAACAATTCAAAGATTTTCTGGTTATTATATTGATTGTATCAGCGGTCATATCAGGAATTCTCGGAGATGCGGAGAGCGCAATTGTTATCTTCGTTGTGATCACGATGAACGCGGTTCTGGGAACGATACAGACGGTAAAGGCGGAGCAGTCACTGGACAGTTTAAAGCAGTTATCGGCACCGGAAGCCAAGGTTGTGCGTGATGGCAGCGTGATCCAGATCCCGTCCAGGGAAGTCACGATCGGTGATGAAGTGATCCTCGAAGCAGGAGACTGTATCCCGGCAGACGGAAAGCTGATCGAATGTGCAAGTCTGAAAGTAGATGAAAGTGCTCTGACGGGAGAAAGCATTTCCATAGAGAAGAATCTGGATGAAGTGGAAGAAGCTGCGGCACTGGGAGATCAGACGAACCGGGTATTTTCCGGAAGCTTCGTCACATATGGAAGAGGAAGATATGAAGTAACTGCGATCGGTATGAAGACAGAAGTCGGAAAGATTGCAGATCTTATGAAGAATACTTCGGAAAAGAGGACACCGCTGCAGGTGAATCTGGATGATTTCGGAAAGAAATTATCGGTGTTGATCTTGGCATTTTCCGTAGTGATATTCGGAGTGAATGTATTTCAGGGGGAATCGTGGGGTTCTGCATTTATGTTCGCTGTTGCACTTGCAGTTGCGGCAATACCGGAGGCTTTAAGCTCGATCGTTACGATCGTGTTATCCTTCGGTACGCAGAAGATGGCAAAGGAACATGCGATCATACGTAAGCTGCAGGCAGTGGAAGGTCTGGGAAGTGTATCGATTGTCTGTTCGGATAAGACAGGAACGCTTACGCAGAATAAGATGACGGTCGAGGATTATTATGTAAATGGAAAGAGGATTCCGGCAGGAAAGATTGATCTGAAGAATGAAAATGAAAAATTACTTTTAAGATTCAGTATCTTGTGTAATGATTCTACGAATACGGACGGACAGGAGATCGGTGATCCGACAGAGACGGCGCTTATCAATCTTGGAACGAATCTTGGTATTGATGCGATGCAGGTAAGGGAGAGATACCCGAGATTGTCGGAAGTGCCGTTTGACAGTGACCGGAAGCTGATGTCGACTGCTCACAATATGAATGATGCACTCCTTCAGGAAGGACATATGATGATCGTAAAAGGTGCGGTAGATGTCCTGTTGGAGCGTATGGACAGAATACGGGTTGGGAATACTGTAAGGAAGATGAAAGATTCCGACCGGGAGGACATTGCCGTCCAGAACATGCAATTTTCCAGAGAAGGCTTAAGGGTTCTTGCATTTGCATATAAGCAGATGGAGGAAGAGAAAGAGATCGGTACGGAGGATGAGGACCAGCTGATATTTATCGGTCTGATCGCAATGATGGATCCGCCGAGAGAAGAATCGAGACTTGCGGTGGAGGAGTGCAGACGTGCGGGAATCCGTCCGATCATGATCACCGGTGACCATAAGATTACTGCAGCGGCTATTGCAAAGAGAATCGGCATCTTAAAAGAAGAATCGGAGGCCTGCGAGGGAGCCGTAATTGAAGATATGTCGGACGAAGAGCTGAAGGATTTCGTAGAAGGAATCTCTGTGTATGCGAGGGTTTCGCCGGAACATAAGATCCGAATTGTCCGTGCATGGCAGGAAAAAGGGAATATCGTAGCAATGACAGGTGACGGTGTGAATGATGCACCGGCGTTGAAACAGGCCGATATCGGTGTTGCGATGGGAGTGACCGGAAGTGAGGTTGCCAAGGATGCGGCAGCGATGGTCCTGACGGATGATAATTTCGCAACCATTGTAAAAGCTGTGGAAAATGGAAGAAATCTGTATCAGCATATTAAAAATGCGATTCAATTCCTGTTGTCCGGTAACTTCGGGGCAATTCTGGTTGTATTATGTGCATCCGTTGCCAGACTGCCGGTTCCATTTGCACCGGTGCATCTGCTGTTCATCAATCTGCTGACAGACAGTCTGCCGGCAATTGCACTGGGAGTAGAACCACATTCCAAAGCGGTTATGGAGCAGAGACCACGACCAATGAGCGAGTCAATCCTTACAAAGCCATATCTGCTGAGTATCGCAACGGAAGGAGTAAGCATTGGCGTAATGACGATGGCTGCATTCCTGATCGGATACACAAGCCAGAATGCAGCTCTTGCAAGTACGATGGCATTCGGAACCTTATGCATGAGCCGTCTGGTGCATGGATTTAACTGTAAGGATGATAAACCGGTAATATTTACAAAGAGATTCTTTAATAATAAGTATCTGATCGGAGCATTTGTCCTGGGTATGATCCTGATCACAAGTGTTCTTATGATTCCGGGACTGCACGGAATGTTCAAAGTAGTTACGTTGAGCCTGAAGCAGCTGATGACAGTATACGGGCTTGCATTGTTGAATCTTCCTGTGATCCAGGGAATGAAATATTTGAAAGAGAGATAGAAACAGAGAATGGAATTGAGAAAAGAAACGGTAAAACAGATCAGGGGGCTGATCGTATTTACGGCATTATTGATCGTCTGTCTGTGGAAATATGATGTTGTGATGGATGCGTTTAGATTCGTATTGAATATTTTATATCCATTTCTGCTTGGCGGCGCGATTGCATTCGTCTTAAGCGTTCCGATGAATTTTGTGGAAAGAAAATTATTCACGGAGAGAAAGCTTCCTGAAAAATATAAAAGAAAATATGCAAGAGGGATCAGTCTTCTGATCGTTCTTTCTGGTGTGGTCGGGCTTCTTGCAATTATCATGTTCGGGCTGATTCCGCAGCTTGCCGGGACATTTGCCAGTCTCGGCAAGAGTATCCAGGATTTTATCCCGCAGCTGCAGGAGTGGGCAGATCATTGGTTTCATAATAATAAGGAGATCATGAATGTAGTCAACAATCTGGAATTTGACTGGAACAAGGTGATGGAGGCTGCGCTGGAGTTCCTGAAGAACGGAGCCGGAAGTATGCTGGAATCCACGATCAATACGGCGAAAAATATCATTGGTGCCGTTGGAACATTCTTTATCGCTTTTGTATTTGCAATGTATATTTTGCTGCAGAAAGAAAAGTTGGGAAGACAGGCGAAAAAAGTGTTATTTGCATTTGTCAGAAAGGGAAGGGCAGAGGCTGCGCTGGAGGTTCTTGCATTGACATACAAGACATTCTCCAGTTTTCTGACGGGACAGTGTGTAGAGGCTCTGATCCTGGGATCCATGTTCGTGATTGCGATGACGCTGCTTAGGCTTCCGTATGCACTTCTTACGGGAATTGTGATCGCATTTACCGCATTGATCCCGATCTTTGGAGCATTCATTGGCTGTGCGGTCGGTGCGTTTCTGATATTTATGGTGAGTCCGGTCCAGGCATTGATATTTATCGTACTGTTCCTGGTACTCCAGCAGATAGAGGGCAATCTGATCTATCCGCATGTGGTGGGCAATTCGGTCGGCCTTCCGTCTATCTGGGTGCTGGCTGCGGTAAGTATAGGCGGAAGCCTGATGGGTATCGTTGGAATGTTGATCTTTATTCCGCTGATGTCAGTGTTCTATGCTTTGTTCCGGGAAGTTGTCTACATTAAACTGCGGCAGAAAAAGATTTATCCACAGGATATTGGTTGATTGTGGATAACTTTTGGGGATTAAACATCGGTTTTATCTTTGCTGCCTTTGCTGTCCTTTCCATTCTGGGCTTTGCTCCAGATACGGAGGGCAGCGAGGATTCCGAATGTATACAGGATCGTCACGAGTATTATCGGATTATCCTTCAGAAAATAAATAACAAGGATAACGGATAACAGACAGATGGCGAGCTGGAATGTAGTCCAGAATCTTTTCTCACGTACTTCTTTTGCCTGCTGGAGAAGTTCCATACGTTTCTGTTCCATGCGGAGATACTCCATCAGATCTTCATCGCTGATGCGGGAGAGGATCTGTTCATCACGGTTCATCTCGATCTTGCGTTTGGAACGGAAATTGGAGAAAAATTCGCGGAACGGATGCTCATCTTTGGAGCGGGATTTTTCCTGTTGTTCGTAGAAATCCTCTTCCAGATCATCGTCGTCTTCTTCTTCCGCATCTTTTGGTGAAGATTCTTTTGTATTTTGGGTGTCACTGAATTTGTTTGTGTTATCGGCAGTTTTACCGTCGGTAGCTTTGCTTTCAGTATCTGAAGTTTCCTGCGCAGCAGATACAGTTTTCTCCTCATCAGAAACAGGATAAAGCACAACGTTGTCAGTTCCTTTAGTCTCAGACGATTCTTCGGTCTGTACTGCTTTTTCTATATTTTCGGACATAATTTTACCTCCGTCTTCATTTCTATATTGTCTTTTATTTTATCATATCAGCTATGAAAGCAAAAAACAAATAAAGAGTACATAAAATTCTGGAAAATAACTTGCAGTAGAAAAACTCCCCTAAAAATGGTAGAATTGTAAGGAATCATTTGGAGGAAAACAAGATGCAGTTAATGAATGAAATCCCGGATACGTTCTGGAGTCTGTTCCGTTCGGTCAACCGGGATATTTATATTGAAGCACTTTTATGTATTAATGAAGAATACGAATATAATAACTATTTCCTGACGAAAGAGGTGTGCATCCAGATCTTAAGTGATATGAATGCGAAGAAGCGCTTTGAGCTACAGCGGGAGGAAAATGATACAGACTTTGATATGTTGGAGACGCCTTCTTCGAGGATCTTAAACTGGCTGCTGCGGGCAGGATGGCTGAAGCGTATCGAGGATTATAATACACTGGTGACAAATATTGTCATTCCGGATTATGCGGCGGTGATGATCGATGCATTTGAAAAGCTGAATTCGGAAGATGCATCGGAGACGGACATTTATATTCAGAATGTGTATGCAACGCTGTATGCGTTCCGCAATGATCCGCGGGCAAGTGTCGGGCTCTTAAGGACGGCTCTGGTGAATACGAGGCGGCTGAATAAGGCACTGCAGGATATGCTTCATAATATGAATAAATTCTTTGCGAAGCTCTTGCAGCAGGATTCTTACAGTGGGATCCTGCGGGAACATCTGGACAGTTATGTGGAAGAAATCGTATGGAAGAAGTATCATATTCTGAAAACATCGGACAACTTTTATATCTATAAGATGGATATTAAGAAATGTCTGAGAGAGATCCGGGATGATGAAGCATTTATCATGAAGGTACAGGCACGGTCGAAGATGCTGGGAGATAACCAGGATGATGTGTTGGATCTGTTGGATCTGATCGAGCGTGGATTTGACGATATCGAGCACCGCATTGCCAATATGGACAAAGAACATACGAAATATGTCCGGGCAACGGTAACCAGAATGAATTATCTGTTAAGCGGTGAGACAGATACGAAGGGCCTGGTGGTACAGCTTCTGAATAAGATGTCGGAAGAACCGGAGCAGATGGAAGAGATCATCACAGAGACTGGAAAGCGCATGAATCTGTCACTTCTGGAGATCCTGTCAGAGAAGTCTTTATATAAGAGAAGAAAATCCAGAAAAGACTTCATCAGTCAGCTGCTTCCGGATGAGACGACGGGTGATCTGGATAAGGACGATATCTTAAGACTGAATCGGATACAGATGCGGTTCAGCAAGAAGCAGATTGAAGAATTCATCGAAAATAATATGGAAGATGAAGTGATGGATGCGTCGAAGATTAATATTGCTGACGAGGAAGAATTTGAAAAACTGATTCTTGCTTATGATTACAGTACGCGTAAGAACAGCAGATATATGGTGCTGGAAGAAGAACCGGAGATGGTGGAAAAGGACGGATACCGTTATCCGGCACTCAGGTTTGTGAAACGGCGAGTGTAATAGATAAAAGGAGTTCTGAAAATAAATGATAGATTACTACGAACAGTTAACCCAGGAAGAAAAAGAAGAGGTCACAGAGGTCATCCAGACACTGTACCGTCAGACATTTCTCCTGGAAAGAAAATTTGATAAACGTGCGGGAAGGATGCAGTATACAAAAGAATACCGCACCTGCACGAAGCATCTGGAATTTTTTAAAGCATATTTTGAAGTCGCGGGGATCACACTGCGGGAAAATGTACATATGGGTGTGATCTATATCCAGGGAGAGCAGTTATGGGGCGAGAAGCTGCCGCGTCTGGCGACGATCTATTTACTGGTGCTGAAGCTTATCTATGACGAGCAGATGCAGACTGCATCGTCGAGCAGCCATGTGGTGACAACACTTGGTGCGGTAAACGGAAAAGCGGGAGAATTCCATGTGTTAAAAAGTCTTCCGTCTATTACCGAGATGAGAAGAACGATCGCACTTCTGAAGAAATATCAGATCATCGAGCCGCTTGATGTTCTGGAAGAATTAAACGAGTCGACCCGCCTGGTCATCTACCCTTGTATCCATACGGTACTTTTAGGAGACGACATCAGGGAATTATTAGCAACATTCAGTGAGGAGGATCAAATTGGAGACGAAGCAGCCATTCAAAGCACTCTCGAAGATATGCCTGAATAACTGGCATTACATAGATAAAAAGATACTGACGCTTAATGAAGGAATCAACTTCTTCACCGGACATTCCGGAAGTGGTAAATCGACGGTTCTGGATGCGATCCAGATCGTGCTGTATGCCAATACGGACGGCCGTGGATTCTTCAACAAGGCGGCAGCAGATGATTCGGACCGTACACTGATCGAGTACTTAAGAGGTATGGTGAATATCAGTGAAAATAATGAATCACAGTATTTAAGAAACCGTAATTTTTCCAGTACGATCGTGCTGGAGCTGACACAGACGAATACCAGAGATAAACAGTGTGTTGGTGTTGTGTTTGACGTGGATACGTCGAATAATGACGTAAGCCGCCTGTTCTTCTGGCATACGGGAGAATTACTTCCGAATCATTACCGTTCGGAAGGCCGGTGCCTTACCACTGCGGAAATGCGTGAGTACCTGCAGCGTTCCTTTACGCCAGAACAGTTCTACTGCGGACCGAGTAATGAAAGATTCCGGAGACAGCTATACGATATCTATCTTGGCGGTCTGGACATGGAAAAATTTCCAAAGCTATTCAAACGTGCGATCTCGTTCCGTATGAATATCAAACTGGAAGATTTCGTAAAGGAATATATCTGTATGGAGCAGGATATCCATATTGAGGATCTGCAGGAAAGTGTCATGCAGTATGGACGCATGCGCAGTAAGATCGAAGAGACGATGGAGGAGATCAGAAGACTGAAGCTGATCTGCGGAAAATATGAGCAGTATGCAGAAAAATCCGATGAGGAGAAGGTGTGCTCTTATCAGATCGACCGTCTGGAGATTATGAACCATGAGGTGAAGAGTCAGGAAGCCAGAGACCGGATCAAGGTAAGGCAGGAAGCCATCGAAGATCTGAAGAAGCAGCAACAGGTGCTGGAGCAGGAAGAAAAGGACCTGCAGAAAGAGTATGAAGAGATCATTCTGCGGATCGCAGACAGTGGGTATGCAAGGCTGGAATCAGATCTGGATACATTAAATGAGACGCTGGAGCGTTTGAATAACGGAAAAGTCCGCTGGGAGCAGACTGCAGAGCATCTGAAGGCATGGACGGAGAAAGACATTACGCCAAATCAGGTGATCTGGGATATCGAAAAATTCGCAGACGGAAGCATTTCCGAAGAAGAGCTTGTGCGCCTACAGGAAGGATTAAAAGATCTGCAGGAGGAGCTGGAAGACCAGAGACAGGAAGCGGATGCAGACCTTCGCCGGATCAAGAAAGAAGAGAAAGAGGCAAGAGCAGAATTAAAAGAACTGAAGCAGGGAAAGAAGGCTTATCCGAGAGAGCTGGAAGAGGCGAGATTCGAACTGCGTAACCGCCTGCACGAGCGCTGCGGCAAGTTTGTGAATGTGCATATTCTTGCGGATCTTCTGGATGTGAAGGACGAGAGATGGCACAATGCAGTGGAGGGTTATCTTGGAAATAATAAATTGCAGCTGATCGTGGAACCAAAGTATGCCAGGGCTGCGATGGACATTTACCAGGAGATGGATACGAAACGTTTCTTCCGGGCAGCAGTCCTGGATACGGAGAAGCTTACGAAGGACAAGCATCAGGTACAGCCGGGGGCGCTGGCAGAAGTAGTAAAAGCGAAAGAAGCGTATGTGCAGGAATACATTAATTTCTTCCTTGGAAATGTAAAGAAATGCGAATCACTGGATGAACTGCGTGAGTGCAGGATCGGTGTGACACCGGATTGTATGCTGTATCAGAGTTACAAACTGCAGCACATGAATCCGGAGAATTACACCAGAAGAGCCTACATCGGTGAGACGAGTATGCGCCAGAGAATCCGCAAGCTGGAAGAAAAATGTGAGAAGTTAAATGGCGAGAGAATGCCGGTACAGGAGCTGTTAGAAGAGATCCGCCAGGCAATGCAGATGGAGATGTTGAAGCAGCCGGCAGAGGATTATCTCGGATGGCTGGCTGACAGCAAGGCAATCATTTCCAAAGAAAAGAAAAAGGCTCAGCTTCTGGAACAGATGCAGAAGTTAAAGGATGAATCCGTTGCTGCATGGGAAGGCAAGAAGAAAGAAGTGCAGGCGGCACAGGATGCGAAGAAAGAATCCGTATCCAAGGTGCAGGAAGCAATCTGGGAGAACAAGAAAGAAATCGAACGTCTGAATGCAGAAGTTCTCGAATCGGAAGAACAGATGAAGGACGTGAAGAGAAAAGTAGCAGATAAGCGTTATGAGAAGGAGTTCCAGGAATATCTGGCGAGCAGAAAATCCGAGAATTATGAGTATCTGAGACGTCAGATGGTTTCGCGGGTATATACGCTCAGGGAAGAAGAGGAAGACGCTTACCGGAAGCTGGTGGAAGAGAGAAGCAGTTATATCAGAGAATATCCGAACCGTACATTCTCAACTTCTATCCGGGACAACGCGCCGTATGAGAAGCTTTTGAATTCGCTGTCCTGCGATCATCTGGAGACTTACAGGGAGTCGGCGAAGACACAGGCGAAAGCGGCTGTGGAGCATTTCAAAGATGACTTCATCTTCAAGATCCGGAGTGCGATCCTGGAGGCTTATCAGAGAAGGGATGAGTTGAACCGGATCATCAGCAAACTGGACTTCGGTAAGGATAAGTATCAGTTCGTGATCACGAAGAACAAGGGTGCAGATGGAAAATATTATAAGATGTTCATGGATGATTCTCTGCAGATCCGTCCGTCTGACTTAGATGATACGATGGACAATCAGCTTGATATGTTCACGATGGAGCATGAGAACCAGTATGGGGAGATGATGAACGAGCTGATCAACATCTTCATCCCGCCGGAGAATGCGACGAAGGACGAGATGGATGAGGCGAAACGTAACATGGATAAGTATGCGGATTACCGAACCTATCTGTCATTCGATATGCAGCAGATCGTACATGGCGATAAGGAGATGACGATCGGACTGAGTAAGATGATCAAGAAGAACTCCGGCGGAGAGGGACAGAACCCGCTGTACGTGGCACTTCTGGCAAGCTTTGCGCAGCTTTATAAGATCAATCTGTCGCCGAAGATGCACCGGTCACCGACACTGCGTCTGGTTGTGCTGGACGAGGCGTTCTCCAAGATGGATGCCGAGAAGGTGGCAAGCTGTATCTCGCTGATCCGCGGACTTGGCTTCCAGGCGATCATCAGCGCGACGAACGATAAGATCCAGAACTATCTGGAGAATGTAGATAAGACTTTCGTGTATGCGAATCCGAATAAGAGACATATTTCCATTCAGGAATTTGAGAAGACGGAGTTTGGGGAGTTGGCAGAGGAAGAATAAGGAAGATATAAAATGGAAGCAAAAGAAGAAATCTATCAGTATATCAGGAAAAATATAAAAGAAGATGGTGTAACGGCTCAAAGTATAGCGGAAATATTCGGAATAAAAAGAAATGTTGCATCACATTATCTAAACTTGCTGGAAAAAGAAGGAAAATTGCAAAAAGGAACTAACCGGCCGGTACATTTTTCAATTCCGACAGATACAGAAAAGAAAGCGGAAGAATGTAATAATATGATAGATGAAAGACCGGCTGCTCAGAAAGAAGTATCTGTATTTTCAAAATTTATAGGCTATAACGGTTCGATGGAACAAGTAATCGAAAAATGTAAAGCAGCTGTGAACTATCCGGTAAATGGACTGACGATGATCATATGTGGTGCGAGCGGAGTAGGAAAAAGTTATCTTGCATCATTGATTCATCAGTATGCGGTAGAATCCGGGGCAGTAGAAAAAAATGCTCCTTTCGTTGTATTAAACTGTGCGGACTATGCGAATAACTCGGAGTTATTGTCATCTGTATTATTTGGACATGTAAAGGGTGCTTTTACAGGTGCAAATGAAGAAAAACAGGGACTGCTTGCAGAGGCGGATGGAGGTTATCTTTTCCTGGATGAGGTACACAACCTGTCAGCAGAAAATCAGGAAAAACTATTTCTGTTTATCGATTCGCAAAAATATCGAATGTTGGGCGACAGCAAAAACTGGCAGACAGCAAAGGTCCGGTTATTGTTTGCGACAACAGAAGATATTCACAGTACATTGCTTGCAACATTCAGAAGAAGGATTCCGTTTGAAATCCGGATTCCGGATTTTCTGGAGCGGTCATATGGTGAAAGGTTCCTGCTGGTATCGTCCTTCTTTCAGAATGAAGCAGAGATTTTAAAGAAGAATATATGCGTGGATTCAGAGTATTTCAGAAGAATGTTGAATCTGCACGAGGAAGGAAATATAGGTGCTGTAAAAAGTAAGATAAAAGTCTTGTGTGCACAGGCATATAGTCAGCAGAGAGAAGAAGAATTAAGAATCACTACACCGGGAAAAGAATCATCCGATAGTTTTCATTTTTACTGGAACCGTCCGGAAAAGAAAAAATGGATGTCATCCTATCAGATTTTCAGTAATATTACCGGGTGTTTTGTGCCGGGGATGAATTACTCAAAAATAGAAGAAGTACTGGAGCTGTTTTTACAGACCATTACAAGAAGACTTGAAGAAAATAATTTCTATGAGATTCCTCCATTCAGGCACTATGAAGAAAAATGCAGAAACAGCATCAATAAAATATTGAAAAGCTATGGATATCGCTTAAATGAGTTGGAGATAGATGAATTTTATAAGATGGTCATAGCAGTGTTGTTTGACGAGACATTTTTTGGAGCGGCATTTAAGATCAGTGGATATGAAAAGAAAAAATATCGGAAATATGAAGTGATGATCAGCCGGATATTGGATGCTGTGCTGGAAGATTATAATGATAATGTAAGGGAATTCCTGCAGACGATATTAACGGTATGGTTATCAGACAAGATGAAGGTAAAGTCCAAGATCAACGCATTGATCTTAATGCATGGAGAGCACAACGCATCAAGTATGGCAAGTCTGGCAAATGAAATGATCGGAGATTATGTCTATGAAGCATTTGATATGCCAATACAGGTACATACGGAAGAGCTGATCGTTAAAGTGAATGATTATGTAAGAGATATCGAGACAAATGAGGGATTGGTACTTCTGGTAGATATGGGATCACTGGAAAGAATGTATGATAAGATATCTTGTAATGTAGACGGGGATCTGGTGATCGTTAACAATGTTTCAACGGCATTTGCACTGGAACTTGGATTTAGTCTCTTTGATAAAGCGGATATTTATCGTATTACACAAATGGATATGTCACAATTTAATATGAAAATGCAATATTATAAAGGACTGTCCCAGAAGCCGAATATTATTGTATCCTGCATTTCGGGAGAAGGAATTGCGGTGGAAATTAAGGAAATTCTGAGCAGATATGTCAATACGGATGAAATTGATATTCTTACGATGGATTATTCGGAATTGAAAAAACAGCTGAACAGAGGATCCGCAGAAGATTTCCATAATACGATAGTTGTCTTTACAACAACACCGCTTAGCAGTACGGTAGTACCGGTAATGAATGTGGAAGATCTGGTAAATGGTTTTACAAACCCGTCCTTTCCGGAATTTATGTTAAATAAAGAAAATGTCAGGGAATTTACAAATGATATTATTAAGTTATTCACATTAAAAGGTGTGGCATCCCGCCTGAGATTTCTGAATCCGGAAGTAGTTATGCAGGAAGTGGATCAGGTAATCCGCGGGTATGAAAACTACTATCATGTACAATTGCCGAATTTCCTTCGGATTAATTTGTTTTTACATACATCGATAATGATTGAAAGAGTATTGGTAAAAGAAGAATCGGGAAAAATAGACAGTATTGATACAGAAGGAATCAATGAGGAGAGCAGAAAATTTATTGAGGTTTCAAAAGATATTTTCAAATCCATTATGATGAAATATAAAATAGAAATCTCCGATGCGGAATATTTATTGTTATATCAGATATTACAGTCTGTCATTCAAAAATAGAATAGTGTCTAAAGAAAAAATAGTGTCCAAATGCATGATTAGACACTATTTTTTTCGTACAAATCAGGAAAAGCCTTGAAAATAAAGGAAATTTTTAATATTTTGATTTGAGAGAAAGTTGGCACGCTTCTTGCATGTAATAGAGTAGAATGCAAAATAGAATCTAAGGAGGAAGAGAAAATGCATGTACAATTATGGCAAATGTTATTGATCATTGCTTATGGATTTTTTATCAACTATGACAAAAACGGAACAATGATCGGAACGTCACAGCCGGTCACAGCCGGACTGATCGTAGGATTGATTATGGGAGATTTGAAGACAGGTCTTTATATTGGAGCAACACTTCAGTTAATGACTCTTGGTATCAGTAGTTTCGGAGGGGCTTCTGTACCGGATTATCAGACAGCTGCTTTGGTTGGTAGTTATATTGCAATTTCGACAAAGCAGGATGCTTCTATCGGAATCACACTGGCAATCCCGGTTGCTATGTTAATGGTTCAGTTGGATGTGCTGAAATGGTCTATCAATATCTTTTTCCAGAATAAAGCAGAAAAATTTGCTGAAGCTGAGAATTACAAAGGAATTGAGAGAATGCACTATTGTGGAGTATTGTGTACGATGTGTACATCAGGAATTCCGGTATTGCTGACAGTTATTTTTGGGCCAAAGCTTGTTGGTGGAATCATCAATTACATCCCGGACTGGCTGTCAAGTGGTCTGTCAATCGCAGGTGGCTTGCTTCCGGCAGTAGGTATCGGACTTTTACTTCGTTATCTGCCTGTTAAGAGTTACTTTGGCTATCTTATTGCAGGTTTTGTTGCAGCAGTATATCTGAATGTTCCGATTCTTGGAGTTGCGCTGATTGGTTTTGCGATTGCACTGATCATTTATAAAAACAAAAGCGTAGAAGCTGTTTCACCGGTTGTAGCAGGAGGTATGGATGAAGATGAGTAAGAAAGAAAAGACAGTTTTAACAAAGACTCAGAAAAGATCTCTGTTCCGTTGGTTTTTAAATGGAGGGGCATCGCTGAACTATGAACGTATGATGAGTATGGCATATACATATTCCATGTTGCCATGGTTGAAAGAAAATTATAAAGGAAATCCGGAAGGATTGAAAAAATCAGTAAAGACACATTTGCAGTATTACAACTGCAGTCCATATATGAATCCGTATGTTATGGGAGTTAACATGGGAATTGAAGGACAGGGAAAAGAGAACTCCCTGGATGCGGTTATGGCAATCAAGACAGGACTTATGGGACCTCTTTCAGGACTGGGAGACAGTGTATTTGTTGTAATACCATGGACAATATTTGGAGCAATTGCTGCTAATATGGCATTAAACGGAAGTGTGGCTGGAATTTTCATCTGGATTCTTGTAACATGGATTTTAAAGGGACTCGGATATCCGTTATTTAAGGCAGGTATAGCTTCCGGAACAAGCCTTGTAAATTCAATTGAAACAAAGATGAAAGTTTTAAAAGAGTGTGTTGCAGTACTTGGACTGACTGTAGTTGGTGCACTGATGCCGACAGTTGTAAAAGCAAATGTTGCACTTACCTTTAAACAGGGAGATCTGAAAATGACAGGTACAGAGATCCTGGATCAGATCATGCCAGGGTTAATTCCGGCAGCACTTGTAGCACTTGTATACTGGATGCTCGGAAAGAAAGTAAAACCGGTATGGATTATCTTAATGATCATTGTTGCATCTATCTTATGTGCAGTATTTGGAATTTTAAAATAATAAAGAAAAAGGGAAGGTAATATAATGGAAGGAATTATACATATCAGAATCGATGACCGTCTTATTCACGGGCAGGTAGCAACACAGTGGACGAATGATCTTGGAGCAACCCGTATCATGGCAATTAATGATGAAGTTGCAACAAATCCAACATTAAAAACCGTACTTCGTATGGCTGCACCACCGAATGTCAGTACATCGATCATTACAAGAGAAACCGCAGTAACCAATATTAAAGCAGGAAAATATACCGGACAGAAAGTTCTGGTAGTGGTAAAATCTCCGTTTGATATCTTATATCTGATCGATCAGGGATTAGATATAAAGACTGTAAATGTTGGAAATATGTCAGCAAGAGAAAATACGGAACATTTACGTCCTACTATCAGTGTGACACCGGAAGAAAAAGAAGCATTTAAGGAACTGTTAGATAAAGGAGTAGAGATTACAACAATTTTAGTACCAAGTGCTCCGAAATCTTACTTAAAAGACAGTCTGGCATAAAAGGAAGGTTGGATATGTATAAAATAATTGTAGCAAGTCATGGTCCGATGGCTGAAGGAATGAAGAAATCACTGGAATTTGTTATGGGACCGGCAGAAAATGTAACGGCACTCTGCCTTGATGAAGAAGGAATCAGTAAATTTTCGAAAGAGGCAAAGAGGCTGTTAGATGAACAGGATACAGAAGAGGTTCTTGTAATGGTTGATTTTCTGTTTGGCAGCCCATTTAATGAATTTTCAAAGCTTGCAGCCGGTTATGCCGGAAAGATGGAAATTATTACCGGGGTAAATCTGCCGGCACTTGTAGAAGCGGTGAATTGTCAGGAAGACGGAAGCAGTATGGAAACGGTAATTCCACAGATAAAAGAAGCTGCGGTAATGAAAACTTTAAGAGAGATACTTGCAGAAGAAGAAAGCGGAGATGACGATGAATAAACCAATCTATCATATTACACCGGAAAAGGGATGGATGAATGATCCGAATGGACTGGTTGAATATAATGGTGTATATCATGTGTTTTATCAGGCAGATCCGGAGCATCTGATAAATGAAAATATTGGATGGGGACATAAAATAAGCTCTGATTTGTTACATTGGGAGGAGTGCCAGCCGGCACTGCTCCCTGATCAAAGTTATGACAGAGACGGATGCTTTACCGGGAGTGCAGTGATCAAAGATGATAAGATGTATCTGTTATATACAGGCCATGTGAATCAGGAAAGCGGATATATAGAAACACAGAATCTTGCAGTGAGTAAAGATGGAATTCATTTTGAAAAATATGACGGAAATCCGGTAATAAAAAACCCGCCGGCAGATACGACAATGAGGTTCCGTGATCCCAAAATATGGGAAAAGAATGGAAATTATTATGCAGTTATCGGTGGGGAGACAGAAGATAAATGCGGAAAAGTTGTATATTACAGAAGCCGGGACCTGCAGGAGTATACGTATTGCGGAGTGTTTGCAGATTCTGACGGATCCATCGGAAATATGTGGGAATGTCCGAATTTTGTGCAGATAGGAAATACAGATGTTTTGATCATTTCACCAAAAGGATTGGAAAAAGAAAATGGATTTTCTGCTTCGTTTGAAAGTGGGTATATGACCGGAAAGATGAATTATGAAGAAGGGATGTTCAGTCATGCTTCGTATAAAAAATTAGATCATGGATTTGATTTTTATGCACCACAGGTGATGGAGTGTGGAGAACGTAAAATTCTTTTTGCATGGTTTGCAATTCCGGATTCGCCGGGAAAAGAGATGGAAGACGGATGGAGACATTTACTGACATTGCCAAGGGAATTAAAAGTAGCATCAGATAACAGTCTTCTCATGACTCCGATTGAAGAGTTGAAAAAATTACGTACAAAAGTTCTCGAAAAGACGGTACCTGGAGCATCATGGAATTGTAATATCGAAAATCAGCCGCTGGAATTATTGCTGACCGGCCGGTATGAAGAATTATGCTTTGAAATAGCTGATAAAAATGAACCGTTGCTCGAATTTACTTTGAAAAAAGATAATATAGTGTTAAAGCAAAAAAGAGAAGACGGATGGCAGATCCGTACCTGTAGTTATTATGATGATATCATGCGGAAAATGCATATTTATATGGATTACAGTACAATTGAAGTGTTTATCAACGATGGCAGATATGTATTCTCAAGCAGAATATATCCGGTCGGATCATTGGATTTCAGGATAAATGCAGCCGCAGATAATGAAGATGGAAGTTTGGAAATATATTCTTTGAGTTTATAGTGGGGAACTTTATGATTCTTTCGATGAAACAAGGTCAGCAGCAAAAGCAGAAGCTGACACAAGAGCAAAGCTTTTTTCTGGATATTTTAAAATTTAATAAAGAAGAATTGATGGATTATCTGGAGAAAGAATATCAGGAAAATCCATTGATTGATTTTGACCGGCGCGTTTTTAATAAAGAAGGTGTATCTTTTGAGGAGGATTTGTCAGATATCGAAAATAATGCCGTAAAAGAATCGTTACAGGATCATTTATTGCAACAGATAGGATTTCTTTCAAAAAAAGTCCCGGAACATATTGCAGAATTTTTAATCTATTCTTTAGACCGCAATGGCTATCTGCGAGAGGAAAGTATAAATGAAGTGATAAAATTTTTCCCGGAATATACGGAAGAACAAGTAGAGGATTTTATCAGATGTATGCAGCAGATGGAACCGACGGGGGTATTTGCAAGAAACTTGCAGGAATGTATGGTGCTTCAGCTGCAGGAATCAGAATCAAAATATAAAATGAAATGTATTCAAATCGTGAAGAATCATATTCAATTGTTAGCTGACAATAAATTGCCGGAAATCAGCAGGCTGGAAAACAGTACACTCGAACAGATAACAGAATGTATAAAAATAATAAGATGTCTAAATCCAAAACCAGGAGCAGAGTATGCCGCTGATGCATCCTATATGGAATGTGAAGTAGAGGTTCTGAAAGAGAATGAAAGTCTGACTGTAAAAATGCTGAATAATTATGAAGCACTGCAGTTGCGGCCGGAATATTATATGACAACGGATGAAACGATGACGGAGTTTGTAAAACCATATCTGAAAAGAATCCGTCTGCTGGTAGACACATTGAATGCACGGGAGAGGACACTTTTTTCTATTGTTTCGAACATTACAGAACATCAGAGGAATTTTTTCCTTAAGGACGGCAGGCTGGAACCATTTACACTGAAAGAAGTTGCAGAAGAACTTGGAATGCACGAATCAACCATATCCAGAGCAATTTCAAATAAATCTGTGCGCTTTAAAAAAAGGGAAATTCCATTGAAATACTTTTTTATCAGTAAAACGGTAAATGGGGACAGTAAAGATTGTGTAGAAGAAAGAATAAAAGCTTTAATTGCATCGGAAGATAAACAGCATCCATTGAGTGATCAGAAATTGTCAGAATTAATGAAAAAAGAGGGAATTGTTGCGGCAAGAAGAACGATCGCAAAATACAGGGAGCAGATGGGCATCTTGCCGGCAGCAAAGAGAAAAGTTTATTAGGGGGACGGGGAAAGTGTTTTTTTTCCTGTCCCTGCTGGCTTTTTATAAGTTCAATTCCGGATGTGCCTTTTCATATTCCAGTTCATCGATGAATTTCTGGATGACGAGAGGACTTCCTTCAAGAGCATCCGCAATTTCATTGAAAGATTTTCCTTTGGCAACACTGGCAGGAAAGCTAGGTGTCAAGAAGCTGGTTATGATGTCCGGACTTCCGGCAGGAGCACCTGGCGATAAGACACCAAACTGGTTCACATCAACCGTATCATGGCCGGATTACATGGTAGAAAGTGTCCGTTACCAGTGGGAAGACGTAGCTATTCCATGGTGGAAAGCATTTGTTGAACATTGTAAAAAGAACGGCGTAGAACAGATCGCAATCGAAGAATTCCCATGCTTCGTAATCTGGAAGGTGCAATCTACCATATTCATGGAAAAAGTGGATTTTTTCTGTTTTCGCTGGTTCATTTACTTTATAAAATCATTACAAATCATTCATCAATAGCCATTTCCAGATCGGAATCACTTCAACACGAATTCCTTCACAGTCAAGAACAGCCTCTTCACTATTTGTAATCAGAATACATTTGGAGTCCGGTATAAAATTATTTAATTTGACGAAAGCACGGGTTTCACGTTCTCGTGTATCTATATTATCTAATACCTGCATACTGACCTGGATAGCCAGATTTTCTGACGGAACATAGAAGTCGATTTCCACATTATTTTCAAAGAAGTAAACATTTTCTACTCCGTAACGCCGAATTAATTCGATGGCAACAAGATTTTCCAGTTGGGCAGATTTACAGTCTAGTAACATAAGTCCAAGAAGTCCTGTATCCATGAAATAATATTTGGGAGAAGTCTCTTTTTCTACCAGTTTTGCAGCATAGTTTTGCAGAGTAAAAAGCAAATAGGAGTCTGTCATATAGCCAACATAATTGATTACAGTTTGTTTGCCAATAGATGTTCCTGTACTTTTTAATATATTAGTCAGTCTACTGAAAGATAAAGGTTTCGTAATAGATTCGGCAATCTTTTTTAAAATCAATCTCACAGCAAAGTCATTGGTAATTTTATTTCTTGTTATGATATCACCAAGATATACGGTCTGGTAGATGCTATTCAAAAAAGCCCTTTTGTTATTTATTTCCGTTAATTCAGGGAAAGCTCCATATGTTACATATTGGTTATATTGGTTTTGCACATCAGCTTTATCTTTGGTGCTGATTACATCCAGATAATTCTTTTTCATATGATTGGCAATCAGGTATTCTGAGAAAGAATATGGATAAATATTCATAATCACAAAGCGACCGCCAAGAGTAGAGGCAATTTCACTACTTAACATTTTACTGTTACTGCCTGTTATATTGATCCGGTATTTCATATCAGCAATTCTACGGACAAATTTTTCCCATCCAGTGATATTTTGGATTTCATCTAAGAATAAATATGGTTTAACGTCAGTTCTGGATATCTCTAACCCGATTTCTAAAATAAGATTTAAGTCAGCGGCGGTCATTTCCAAAAGACGTTCATCTTCAAAGTTAACATAAACGATTTGTGATAATGGAATTCCATTTTCTTCCAATTGTTTTATCTGTTGATACATCATATAGGATTTTCCGGTTCTACGAATGCCAACAAAACAGTAATTGACATTTTCTTCCAGATAGTAATGTCTGGGAATAAGTGGATTATTAAGGTAGATTTCTTTTTGGTCAATCATGATTTGTTTTAAACTATCTCTATTCATAACATACCTCCAAAATATATAGAACAATTATATCCTATTTTTGTCTTATAAACAAGACAAAAATAGGATATAATCGTTTTGTAATTAGAACAAATATAAAAAAATCATTCCTGCAATCTACATGTCATACTTTGTGGTATGCTTTGCAGAAGGCATTTTTAAGACATACTTTAGAATATGAAACTAAGGATAATATATGAGAGGTAAGAAAAAAATATGAAAAAAATCAACAGCCGTTTCCAATCTTTGTGACTTGAAATGATACAGGAAATCATTTCTTCCAAAATCTTCTCATCCTGATTCTGAATCTTGGTTGTGCTTTTGGCTTTCTCAGGCTTAATAAATATTGTTCTGAAAATCAGTCGTGCAAGCGAACCAACAAAGATGAGCTGAAGTGGGAATGCCTGTCCCGTGGATCACGCAACAGGCAGTTTCTATCTGTTGCATATTTTGTGCAGGTGGAAATATGCAGATGCAACAGTGGGAATCGGAAACGAAAATACGGTAAGGAAAAGAATCTGTAATCTGAGTAGAATAGAAGACAGTTAAAGAAAAGCTTTTCCCCTTATGCAGAACCGGAAACTGCGAAGGGAATCTACACGAATTTATTCAAAAAAGGAGAAAGATATGGAAGCAAATGCTTCAACAAACGCTGAATTCGTTCTTGCAACGTTAGGTAATGATGCAGGAATGTATGAAGCTGTGAAGATGGTATTATAAATATTTCTCTTCCACAGAAGTGTTCCGTGACTGCCGGGGTGTCATCCCATAGATCTCTTTGAAGAGGCGGTTAAAAATCGTCTGATTGGTGAAGCCACTTTCGCTCATCACCTCAGAGATTGACATATCCGTATTCATAAGGAGACGCCCTGCATGAGAAATACGTACTTCATTCAGATAACGAAGAAACGTAATGCCCATATGCTGCTTGAAAAAACGGCAGAAATATTCCCTGCTGAATCCTATCTGATTAGCTACTTCTTCCAGCGAGAGTTTTTCGGTGTAATGTTCATTTACATAAGTAATAATCTCTCGCAGAGTATCATTAGACTGACTAGTGCCCGCAGTCGCTCCCGGCAGGGAATATACAGAAAAATAACGAATCAAATCAGCAAGCATCAGCAAAGCCGTGCCGTCCGAACGCATGGCGCTGGTGCTTTCGTTTTCTATGTTGGTTCGTGTCAGATCATGAGCAAGCTGACAGAGGTGAATATAGTGAGTCGAATTTGGATCATCCAAAGGAAGGGGGTGGCATTTGATATGATACAACTCCAGATCCGGGCAGTAGGCAGATAACTGCTTCTTATCTACATGGATACATAAGAACATATACAGTTTAGAATCTGAATGAATAGAATGGACTTCTTTCGAATCAAAAACAATTAATTGATTACGTTTAAGAGTAATGTGTTCATGCTCCAAATGAATATGGACAGAACCGTTCAGGCAGAATAAAATCTCCATGGCTTCGTGCCAGTGTGCCGGAATGTGTGTATTTTCAAGAGCTGCCATTGATACCTGGATGCCTAGATTGCCGAGTGGGTGTAGGGCTTCGTGATATGCTTTTGCCATAATAATCTCCTTTTTTATAAATAGTAAATATCAATATCGTTGTAAAACAAGATAATTATAGCACTGGTTTTAAAATAGAAACAAGGCTAAAATACAAGATGTAAACGAAAAACAAATGTAAATCATATATAGATAATAAAAAGGAGAGGTCAATATGAGCACAGTAGCAATTAAGAATACAATGGTAATGAATAACACAGAGAAAAAGGCTAGTTTAGTGGAGCGTTTCAAAAAATATCTTCTGAATAACGCAGAGTATTTTGCAGTAGCTTCAGCAATGATGACCGGAAATGGTTATGCAGCAGGACAGATTATGCGAGATGCAAGACGTGTTGCAGCATCTAACAGATAGGAAGAATTTGTGAGAAATCGCTGTGGGCCATTGGGGACGGGGAAAACGGATTTTCCTCCGTCCCCAATGGCTTTTTTTGTTATTGTTATACAGTTGAAATAAAATTAAATATATTAACTCTTGAATATATAAAGAAAATATGCTACAATGCAATTACTTCAAAAAAGCATTCGCTTTTTACTATGATTCTTTATCGTGAAATTAGATTGCCAAAACTGCTGGCAGCAGATATTTTTATCCCAAACTGGTAACTCGCTGGAATATTTCAAATATACAAAATTTAGAGATGGAAGGTGCAATGGTTATGACGATCACCGAAATGAGAGAATTAAAAGAACAAAAAGGCTATACACTGGAAGAAATCGCCGGTTGGAATTTATGATGGGGAGTGTAAGATAGATTTTGAGGAAATTGTCAACAGTGTTGTAAATATTTAGCACATTTATATTATAAAAAGAAAAAATGAATATTATTTCAAAATCCAGTACATAACCAGTTGAAAAAAATATGCTATACTGCTGATAGAAGTACTACGAAAAAAGCGGTACAAAAACCAGAAATGGAGAAAAGCATATGAAATTAACAATATTAGGAACCGGAAATGCAACGGTAAGTGAATGTTATAATACTTGCTATGCAATCAGCGATGAAGGGAAACATTTCCTTGTAGATGCAGGCGGTGGCAACCGTATTCTGAAAGTATTAAAAAACACAGGAATCGACATGAATGATATCCACGATATCTTCGTTACACACGAGCATGTAGACCACGTGCTTGGAATTATCTGGCTGGTGCGTATGATCGGACAGAGAATGAACCAGGGAAAATATGAAGGTGATCTTCGCATTTACTGCCATGAGGAGCTGGCAGAGAAGATTCAGGCAATCGCAAATATGACGATCCAGCAGAAGGTCTGTAAGCATATGGGGGAGCGAATCCAGTTTGATGTCGTGAAAGACGGAGACAGCAGAACGATTCTCGGATGTCCTGTGACATTCTTCGACATTGGTTCGACAAAGGCGAAACAGTTCGGATTCACCATGCAGCTTAAGAGCGGTAAGAAATTCACCTGTGTTGGTGACGAGCCGTACAATGAGGTGGATTATAAATATGTGAAGGACAGTGACTGGCTGCTTCATGAGGCATTCTGCCTGTTCGGTGAGGCGGATAAATTCAAGCCTTATGAGAAGCATCATAGTACAGTAAAAGAAGCATGCCAGCTTGCGGAAGAACTCGGTGTGCCGAATCTGTTGTTGTATCATACAGAAGAGACACATCTGGCGGAGAGAAAGAAGTTGTATACGGAGGAAGGACAGCAGTATTATCATGGCAATCTGTATGTGCCGGATGATCTGGAGACGTTTGAGATATAGAAAAGCAAAAGAAAATAAAAATAGATTAGAATGTAAGAAAACCTGCCGATGGGCAGGTTTTCTTGCGTTCGCTTTTGATCCGGAAGGGACAACAAAAAAGCCAAAAACCCCGTCCCCATGGCTAAAAAAGATCCAACATATTATCCAGATAAATCTCTTCCCTGACATGCAGTTGATATTCCGGCTTCGTCATATAATAAAGCAGAAATTCAAGAATCAGCGCACTTCCAAGCCCACGTCCTTCAATCTTAAAATTAGAAAATCCCATTGGCATGTAAATATTCTGTATATCATCTACACTGATGAATCCGGGATTTTCCATTGCCTTGGAAAAGCGGTAACCGTTACCGCCATCCGGCGAAGCACAGTGAAACTCCGGGGCAGGATTTCCGAGATTCTTCCGGCTGACGGATTCATAACAAGTCTTTCTGTCCTTACAGCCGAACCAGCAGCATTCATTGCATAAGAATTCTATTTTATCTTTCTGGTGCTGTGACATCAGGTCTAATTTATCGAATACTTTGTTTAACCGGAAGTCCGGTACAATATAACGGAAATCTTCTCGGTTTATTTCAGTTAAAAAATCCTGAAAATCTGTCAGAACTTTTGTGGTTGAAGAGATAAGGTAGAGATCAGGATAATTTTTTTGTAAATAGTTCAATAAAAGATCGGAGTGCACGATCACGCCATTCTGGAGTTGGTGTGTATGTGGTGAATTATCAGCATCAGAGGCGTGTTCGAACATTTTACAAAGCTCGTTACATTTCTTATCTGTAAGATGTTCTTCCCGCAGCAACGAATTACTGAACGTCAGCCGGGCCGAGATGTCGTATTCCCGCACCAGATCAAGCACATCTTCCGGATCAGAATATCCAAATGAAGTACGCCCGCCGCCCCAGATACAATCCGAAGGAGCGCCATAGATCGAGCCAATCTCACACCAGTCGTAAAAATATTCCCTGTGTTTCCGGAATAATGGAAGGAATATGCGGTACAATTCGTAAAATTCAAACAGGCCTGGGAGGTGGTAAAAGGCAGTAGGATTATTATTTTGAATATTTGCTGTAGTTGCTGTATTCATGTGGTTACCTCTGGAAAATTTTCTATGGTTAATGATAACACATTATCCCGGCAGTGAACACGTATATTTCCGCATATGATACACCACATATATTGCGATCACAAGTTCCGTAAGCGGCATTGCGGACCACAGACTTCCGGGCAGGCAATGTCCTTATAGCATATTTTTAATTTATGTCAATGTTTTACATGCATTTCACTTGCATTATCCACATACATGTGTATAATAAAGTTTGTTCGGTATTTTTGAAAAAAAAGTATAGTAATAGAAAACTTTTGAAAATATGGAGGTGAAAATGTGGATATCGGAAAGAAGCTGAGAGAGCTTAGAAAGCAGAACGATCTGACATTGGAAGATCTGGCTTCGCGCAGTGAGCTTACGAAAGGATTTCTGTCACAGGTGGAGCGTAACCTGACGGCACCGAGTATTGCGACACTGGAGGACATTCTGGAAGCACTTGGAAGTAATCTGTCGGAATTCTTTCATGAAGAGGAAGAAAAGCAGATCGTGTTTGGAACAGATGATTTCTTCGTTGATGAGAAAGAAGATTACCAGGTGGAATGGATCATTCCGAATGCGCAGAAGAACCAGATGGAGCCGATTCTTATGACACTCTATCCGCATAAAAAGAGTCATATCCAGACGTCGTATACGGGCGAGGAATTTGGCTATGTACTGAAGGGAAATATTACGATTATGCGCGGTGGTAAAAAATATAAAGTGAAGGCGCATGAGACGTTTTATATGGATGGTGCGAAGAGTCATTATCTTTATAATCACGGGAATAGCCCGGCAAAGATATTGTGGATCACGACACCGCCAATCTTTTAAAAACAAACCAGAGGGGACAGTAAAAAGGCCGGAAAACCCGTCCCCATGGAAAGGAGAACCATGGAAGAGAAAAAACTAATCGAATTTCGCAATATTGTGAAAAGCTTTGATTCGCAGGTTGTGTTAAAAGGGATCAACCTGGACATATATGAAAATGAATTCGTAACCCTGCTTGGACCAAGTGGATGTGGTAAGACTACACTGCTCCGAATCCTTGGAGGATTTCTGGATGCGGATGAAGGAAAGGTGATCTTTGACAATGAAGATATCACCGGAAAACCACCGTATGAAAGAGAACTGAATACCGTATTCCAGAAATATGCATTATTCCCACATCTGAGCGTATATGAAAATATCGCATTTGGATTAAAGCTTAAAAAAATGAGTAAAGATATTATTGAACAGAAGGTTATGAAGATGCTGAAACTGATCGGTTTGGAAGGCTATGAGGATAAGAATACGACCTTACTTTCCGGTGGTCAGCAGCAGCGTGTGGCAATCGCGAGAGCACTGGTCAATGAGCCGAAGGTACTGCTTCTGGATGAGCCGCTGGCAGCGCTGGACTTAAAGCTTCGGAAGGAAATGCAGTATGAACTGAAGCGCATCCAACAGGAGGTCGGCATTACATTTATCTTCGTAACACACGATCAGGAAGAGGCACTTACGATGTCGGATAAGATCGTCGTTATGCAGAAAGGTGAGATCCTTCAGATCGGAACCCCGCAGGAGATTTACAATGAGCCGACAAACCGTTTCGTTGCAAACTTCATCGGAGAGAGCAATATCATTTCCGGAAGAATGATTGAGGATTACAAAGTTCGTTTTGATGATATCACGTTCGACTGTGTGGATCAGGGATTTAAGGAAAATGAGCCGGTGGATGTCGTGATCCGTCCGGAAGACATCGATATCGTAGATGTAAAAGACGGCAAGATGACAGGTGAGGTATTAAGTGTTCTGTTCAAGGGTGTGCACTATGAGATCATGGTGGAGACGGTTCCCGGAACGAGTGTTACGGTGAACATGCGTGTCATCCGTAATCACGATGTGACCAGCGAAGACGGAAGCGAGAAGATCAGCGCCAACAACTTCTATGTAGATCTGGAAGATGTGGAGAATCTGGATGATAAGGAAATTGTCGCACTGTCGAATGCACAGGCATGGGAGACGGAAAGTGATGAGTACATTTCCATTGCAAATATTGAATATGAACTGGAAGCAAAAGAAGGCCAGTATCCGGTAACATTTAGCACAGCAAACGGAACCAGCATCGAGAGAACCATCTTTGTAGTTAACCAACCGTTCGTTAAGAATGAGAAGGCAAATGAAGGTGTTATGGCATTCAACTTCTTCAAGACGGTAGATGAGATTACAGAATCCCAGGCATTGGATACGGATCTTAAGACATGGGCAAATGCACAGGGATGGAAACTGACGGATGAAGACCAGAGCGTGGACATCAGTGTAGACTATGATTTTGATCCGGAAGAAGTAACAGAAGGCGTGTATGAGATTACATTTTCCACTACGGGACGTGAGTTTAAGATCCATACAACGGATTATTCGGAGGAAGGACAGGAGGTCGGCCTGACATTCTTCCCGGAAGATATCCATGTTATGCCGAAGGTGGTATTCTAAGATGAAGAAATTTTCACAGTTAGCATTTCCGTACATTGTGTGGGCAATATTGATGTTAGTATTCCCGATGGTCCTGATCGCACTTTATTCAGTGACAGACCAGGGAAATACCATTCTGTCGTTCACATTTACACTGGAACATTATGCCAAATTTTTTACCGACCCGGATTTCTTATTAATCCTCTGGCGTTCCATTGTGATTGCGGTAAAGACAACAGTGATCTGCCTGTTACTGGGCTATCCGATCGCATATTATATTGCGCGCAGTGAGCAGAAAAAGCAGAATGCGCTGATTCTTGTGATCACGATCCCGATGTGGATCAACATGTTGGTAAGAACGTATGCATGGATCGGACTCTTAAGTGACGGCGGTCTGATCCAGAGAATTTTACAATTGATTGGACTTGGAAAGGGATCGCTTCTTTATACAGAAGGAGCAGTGCTTCTTGGCATGGTATATAACTTCCTGCCATTTATGATCCTGCAGATCCAGACGTCACTTAGTAAGATGGACAATTCCTTGCTGGAAGCGAGTGCAGACCTTGGGGCAAGCCCGGCGCAGACATTTAAGCGTGTGACACTGCCGCTTTCCGTGCCGGGAATCATCAACGGGATTACGCTGGTATTTCTTCCGGCAGTCAGTTCTTTCTTCATACCGAAGCTGCTCGGCGGCGGTCAGTATTTCCTCATCGGAAATATGATCGAGAACCAGTTCATTACGGTTGGAGAGTGGAACTTCGGAAGTGCCATTTCCATGATCATGGCGGTCATCATGATGGTACTTATGATGGTTGTCCGTAAGATCGAGATTCGTAACCAGGGTGGAAAGGGGGTATAATCGTTATGAATAATAAGGGAAAACGTCCGATAGGGAAGATCCTTATGATACTGGCGGTTGTGTTCTTCTATCTTCCGATCCTGTACATGATCATATTCTCATTTAACGATGGAAAATCACTGACGAGTTTTACGGGATTTTCACTCCGCTGGTACAAACATATGCTGGATTCATCAGATATGATGGATGCACTGTCGACAACATTCAGTATTGCATTGCTTGCGACCTTTATTTCAACGGTAACAGGAACAATTGCAGCAATCGGTATCAGTAAATCAAAGAAGATTGTGCGTGACCTGATGGAGCAGATCAACAACCTTCCGATCATGAATCCGGAGATTGTAACAGCAATCGGATTTATGTTATTATTTATTACATTTCATGTGGAAAAAGGTTATGTAACGATGCTTCTGGCACATATTGCATTCTGTATTCCATATGTTATGTTATCGGTCATGCCAAAGATAAAATCGCTGGATCCGAACCTTGCCGATGCGGCAATGGATCTGGGGGCAACACCGTGGCAGGCACTGACGAAAGTTGTTGTGCCGCAGATCACGCCGGGAATCGTAGCCGGTGCATTGATCGCATTTACCATGTCAGTGGATGATTTCATTATCTCTTACTTTGTAACTGGACGTGGTGTGAAGAACTTAAGCATCATGGTGTATACGATGAGTAAACGTGTCAACCCGAGTATCAATGCAATCTCGACACTGGTGGTTGTGATCATCACGATCGTACTTGTGATCATCAATGCTGCACCGGCACTTTTTGCAAAACGTGCGAAGAGAAACAGCATCGGCAGACGAAATGTACTGGTACCTGCAGTTGCGGTTGTGTGTGTACTGGCGATCGTAGCCGGAGTTGTGACATATAATAACAGGAAAGAACCATTGCCATTCGAGGGGCAGACGCTTCGTATCTACAACTGGGGCGAGTATGTAGGTGAACATATTATCCAGGATTTCCAGAAAGAAACAGGGGCAACGGTACTTCTTGAAAATTTTGATTCGAATGAACAGATGTATATTAAGGTCGCAAATGGAGAAGCTTACGACATTCTTGTACCAAGTGATTATATGATCCAGAGACTCATTTCCGAAGGATATTTACAGAAATTAGATAAGTCGAAACTGAACTGTATGGATAAATTATATGATGCGGTCAAAGGACTTCCGTATGATCCGGAGAATGAATATTCTGTTCCGTATTTCTGGGGAACAGTCGGAATCGTGTACGATAAGACAAAAGTCGACATCAAAGACCTGGAAAAAGAAGGTTATAATATTTTCCTGGATCAGAAATATAAAGGGGACATCTACCTGTATGATTCAGAGAGAGATTCCTTTATGATGGCATTGAAGGCATTGGGATATTCGATGAATACGTCTGACGAAAGCCAGATCCAGGAAGCGTATAACTGGCTGGTTCAATGTGTACAGACCATGAAGCCGGAGATCGTTACCGATGAGATCATTGATAACATGGCACAGGGAAGAAAGGCACTTGGCCTGATCTATTCCGGAGATGCGACATATGTGATCAATGAGAATGAGAACATGGGATATTACCTGCCGGAAGGCGGAACCAACCAGTGGTCCGATGCCATGGTCATTCCGAAGAATGCGAAGAATCCGGAACTCGCACACGCATTTATCAATTATGCGAGCGATTATGACGGAGCTTATGACAATTCAAGTTATGTAGGTTATACATCGGCGAATAAGAAGGTTATGAAAGATCTGTATGGCAAGGGCGGAGAGTTCGAAGGAATTGATGCATATATACCAAGAACAGATAATAAGAATGATGAAGTCTTTGAGTATAATGAAGAGACGAAGAAAGAGATCAGTAATCTTTGGAGTAAGGTGAAGATTGCGGCTAGTAATACGAATTAAGGGGCCAATGGGCCAATGGGGACGGGGAAAATGGAATTTTCCCCGTCCCTGTTTCTATTTAAACACATATTTCTGGATCACATCAAACGACGCCGGCCCAACATCCAGAACCGCCTTATGAAACCGCATCTGCGTAAAGTTATCACCCCACTTATCCACTGCATTTTTCTTAAGTTCCAGAAATTCCAGATACCCAATATAGTATTTCAGATAATTAGCCGGATCGGCAATGATCAGATCATAGATATCCTCAATGGTCGCATCATCCGTTATCCCATAAGTGTGGAAAAAAGCCGCCGCATCGGCAAGCTTCCAGCCATCGTAATGGATTCCCATATCGGCAAGTGCATATAGTCCAAGAATGACAGATGAGTTGCGTTGAAATAATGTAGCCTGCTCTTTCGTCAGTGTGGAAAAGTAGTAGCTCATCATCTCGCTGTAAGTGGCCCAGCCCTCGGTGTAGCCGCCATAGTTCAGTACACAGCGGATTGGATCGGGATGAAGGCTTGCATAATAGACATTCTGATATAAATGTCCGGGGTAGCCTTCGTGGGCGAGGGTGGTGAAGAGAGAGAGGTTGTCGGTGAGGTGCCCGTTGTTGATGTAGATTACATTTTCAGAAGTGTTGTCGATGGCCGGGATCATGTAGAAAGCCGGGCTTAAGTAGTCTTCCATGGATTTCTGGACGTATTTAATCTGTGTATGAATCTGTGGATATGGTGGAAAATCTTTCGTAATCTTGCCCGATAATGTGGATAAGATCTTTTCCGGGTTAGATTCGGTGAGTAGTGTACCTTGGGGGCTGAAAATATCAGAAGTTATGGAGGATGAGGCGGAAGAGGAATCACCAGTCAGCACCCGTTGCATAACTGTAAGATCCGAAAGTATCTGTGTATTTGCAAGATTTTGCAGCTCTGCAATACTGCGGGAGGAACCGGTCTCACTTCTTACCAGATATTCGTAATAAGTCCGGCCATTCGGAAGATAGCACAGCCCGTTATTGTTTTTGCCGGAACTGCGGAGTTCGGACAAGCCGGAAATAAGCTGTTCATAGGCCGGAAAAATATATTTTTTTATGTAAACGTTGTTCTGCCGGGTATAGGCTTCCCGCTGCTTTTCGGTAAGGACACCGTCTCTGGCAGAAGCAAGTTCTTCCAGTCGTTCCACGAAAGAAGAATAGAGATAATTGCTTTCTTTTAAATTAACAAAATCCCGGCATTCTTTGATGATGGAGTCAGCAGTGTAGGATGCCATAAAAAGACCGGATTCGGATTTTGTGTGTTCAAAATTCAGGATAGATCGGAAGTATTCCGGCGTCCTGGTAAGGAGTTTCAGGTAATTATCGATGTCGGAAATTTTATAAAAGCGGTATTCGGATAAGATAACAGGAAGCTGTGACTGAGTTCCGGTGAGTGGTGCAAGCGGTTCTTCGTAAAGTGTATAGGGAGCCAGATTATAAGCAGAAGTCAGATAGTTATCCAGCACATCATAGGTGAGACGGTTGTCTTTGGAAAGAGAAGTTCTGTTATGAGACTGAAGTCTGGTGCGTTCCGCATCGACACTTGACCGGACGAGTCCGGGGGCGGTAGTGCATTGTCCATAAGAAATGGGTGTATTATTTATGCCATAGTTTTCGGGATTTTTCAGGGTGTAGTGGAGAGTGATCGTGTTCCCGCTGATTTCCTGACGGAAAAGTTCGGATGTATATTTAGAAAATGCCTGATCTGTGTCCTGGTGAAAGTGAAGAAACAGGACGGAAAGAATCAGAAATACAGCGGCAGATGGGAGGAGCATGAACAGAGGCTTCTGCCGGAATTTTTTCAGAAATTTTTGCATAAAAATCCCCATATAAATCATTTGTAGTATTTATATGGGGATTTCCTGTAAATATGTATTATCCTTATAATCCGGTAATCAGTTCAACAATAAAGACGCCGAGACATGCGAACAAAGATACCTTCAGCAAACTCTTTCCCCGGTAAGCCAGGAATACAGCAATGATAAATCCGGCAAGTGCAGACCAGATATTTGCGGTGGCACTAAGGATTGCCGGGAATGTCATAGCCGCAAGCGTCACGTAAGGGACATAGTATAAAAATGATTTAATATACGTGCTTTTAATCTCTTTGCGGATCAGTGTCAGCGGAAGCATACGGATCAGGTAGGTGACTGCCGCCATTACAAATATGTAAATGTAAATATTATGATTCATGGTGTGCCTCCTTTACCGGGAAGAAATAAGCCGCAATTCCGGCAATGATCAGAGTAATGATGATAATACGGAATCCGGATGAAATGTTCCGAAGTCCCGGTGTTTTATCAAATAATAAGCTGGCTGCCATGGAAATGACAACAACACCCGCAAGCACACGGTTATTACGTGCCGGCGGAATAATGATCGCGAGGAACATGCCGTAAAGAGCAACGCTTAATGCGCTGACAACACGCGCCGGCAATATATTTCCGGACAGGATGCCAAGAAATGTACCGAACACCCATCCGGATACAGAGATAAATATAACCCCGTAAGAATAAAAAGGACTCAGCTTCCCACCCTTACAGACTGTGACACCGAAGATCTCATCGGTTACACCATAAGCAATGAAAAACCGGTGGATCAGTGGCGCTTCCGGATCAATCTTCTGCGAAAGTGCGCAGGACATCAGACAGTATCTTAAGTTGATGATAAGCTGTGTGATGGCTATCTCTATATAAGAAGCAGTCGATGCGATCAGCGACAGCCCTGCAAATTGTCCGGCACTGGTCACATTTGTCAGAGAGATCAGAACCGCATCAAAGATCGAAATTCCGACTTTTTTTGCCATGATTCCAAATGTAAATGAAACCGCTATGTATCCAAGACAGATCGGTATTCCGTCCTTGAAACCGGCGGTGAAATATTGTCTTCTGGTCATAATAAATTCCCCAATCTTATGTATAGTTTCTGTAAATAACGAGAATATTATAAGCGCTCTGATTGGTTGCGTCAATGATGTGAAAAGTGGAAGATGAGAGAGATTGAGAACAAAGATAACAGTATACTATGTAAACGAATATAAAAATGAATAGAAATAATTCAAAATAGCTGCCGAATTAGTGAAAAACATACAAAACATACAAAACATACAAAACCTATTGACAAGGTAGGGTAAAAGTAGAACACGCAAACAAAACCTTCTCCGGAAAATACGGTAAGGTACATGCCTTGCAGAATGTAAGCATCCATGTAGAAAAGGGAGACATTTACGGAATCATCGGATTCTCCGGAGCCGGTAAATCCACATTGATTCGTCTTGTAAATGGACTTGAAACACTGGATAGCGGAACTGTAATGGTTCATGGAGAAGAACTTGGAAGTTTGAAGAAACCGCAGCTTCGTAAATTAAGAAGAAAAATTGGAATGGTATTCCAGCAGTTCAACCTTCTGGAATCCAAAACAGTTTATCATAATATAGCATTGCCGCTGATTCTTGAGAAAGTACCGAAGGCTGAGATTGACAAGAAAGTCAAAGAAGTTCTTCGGTTTGTAGAACTGGAAGACAAGAAAGACGTGTATGTCAGCCAGCTTTCCGGTGGACAGAAACAGAGAGTCGGAATTGCAAGAGCATTGACAACAACACCGGATATCCTGCTTTGTGATGAGGCAACCAGTGCCTTGGATCCACAGACAACAGAGGCAATTCTGAAACTGCTTAAGAAGATTAATCGTGAGATGGGTGTTACAATCCTTCTGATCACACATCAGATGCAGGTGGTTCAGATGATCTGTAATAAAGTAGCAGTCATGGAGAAAGGTCAGGTAGTCGAGGCGGGAAGTGTACTGGATGTATTCGGAAAACCGCAGGCACCAGTTACAAAGAGATTTGTTCAGACTGTTGTGAATGATCAGATCCCTGAAAGTATCATAAGTCTTGTAAAAGAGCAGAAAGAACATTTCCGTGTAGAACGACTGAAATTTATCGGAAGCAGCGTAAAACGCCCGGTTATCTCAGATATTTGTCATGTAGAAGGAATTGTAGTAAATATCTTAGGAGCAACCGTTCAAGAACTTCAGGACAACATAATGTGTGTGTTCATTTTACAGTTGCTAGGATCTGAAGAGAAGATTCTGAAAGCAGAGAAACAGATTGACGAAAACGGAGTAATCAGAGAAAGGGTAGAGGTGATTTAATGGATCAGCAGTATTTTGGAGTTTCACTGGAGAAATTATTGACCAGTGGAGGACAGACTTTATATATGGTGGCATGGTCATTGATCATCGGAACCATCATAGGAATCATTCTGGCATTGATCCTTGTGCTTTGCCGCAAGGGCGGACTTGCAGAGAATCGGATTCTCTACAATATCGTAAGTATCTACATTAACATTGTAAGAAGCATTCCATTTGTAATCCTTCTTGTAGCAATCATGCCACTGACAAGAACAATTGTTGGAACTACGATTGGAAGTACGGCATCGTTGGTACCACTTGTTATTTACATCAGTCCATATCTGGCACGATTGATGGAGAACAGTTTGTTGGAAATTAATCCGGGTATTCTGGAAGCAGCAGAAGCGATGGGAGCTACAACATGGCAGACTATTCGTTACTTCCTTCTTCCTGAGACACTGGGATCTATTGTTCTGGCACTGACAACTGGTACAATCGGACTTCTCGGAGCATCTGCGATGGCAGGATATGTAGGAGGAGGCGGTGTCGGAGATTTGGCACTGACTTATGGATACCAGAGAATGAACACACCACTGATGATTTTCACAGTTGTAGTACTGGTTATCTTTGTACAGATCCTTCAGTTTGCAGGAAATACAATTTCAAGAAAATTAAGACAGCATAAATAAATATCAGAGTTCTGTAAGAAACAAAAAAGACAGGACAACAAGCCTGGTAATAATAGTTGTGAGTGTTTACAGTCGCTGTGTAACGACAGCCGGACATGAGATAGATAAAAAGAATAAGGAGATTTAGATTATGAAAATGAAAAAAATTATTACAAGTGTATTAGTAGCAGCAACAGCATTTGGTCTTGTGGCATGCGGAAACTCAGGATCAGGCGATTCTGCAAAGAGTGATTCATCAGCAAAAAGCACAAATAAGAAGGAAATCGTCTATGGAAAATCTCAGGGACCATATACAGAGCTTTTTGAAGATGCCATTGTTCCGATTCTTGAAAAAGAGGGATACAAAGTAAAGGGCGTTGATCTTTCTGATCTTCAGACAGCAGACGTTGCATTAAATGACGGAGATGTTGATGTTAACGTTGAGCAGCATACAGCATACATGGAAAATTTCAACAAGAGTTATAACGGAGATCTGGTAGCAATCAGTCCGATCCCGACAGTGCCGGCAGGTGTATATTCTAATAAATATGATTCGATCGACGATATTCCGAACGGTGCAAAAGTGGCAGTTCCAAACGATGCATCTAACACAGCACGGTGTTATCTGATGCTTCAGAAGATCGGCTGGATCAAACTGGATGAGAATGCAGATCCATCCGCAATAACACAGGATGATATCACTGAGAACCCACATAACATTAAGTTTACAGAGATGAACAGTATGACAATCCCGGCTACAATGGATGATTTTGATTATGTAGCAATTACAGGAAGTGTTGTATACAATGCAGGAATCGATGCTTCTACAGCACTTGCGAACGAAGATATCCAAGATTACCTTGTACTTCAGGTTGTAGTAAAAAAAGAGAACAAAGATGCAGCATGGGCACAGGCAATCGTAGATGCATATCATTCTGATGAATTCAAAGAGTATATGAAAAAAAATAATGATGGATTATGGTGGATCCCAGAAGAACTTCAGTAAGTGGTTCTGAGCGGAGTTAAAGAAAGTGAGGTAGAAGCCATGGATCAGACGGAAAAGTTAATTATAGATATAATTGATCAACATAGAGATGAAATTATTGAGTTTGCAAGAGATATTTATACACATGCGGAACTTGGATATAAAGAATTCCGTACCTCACAGAAATTTGTAAATAAGATGAAAGAATTAGGACTTCACACAGAAACAGGATTTGCCATCACAGGTGTAAAAGCATACCTGAATGAAGAGAAGAAGGAGAATGCAAGTCTTGCACTTTTAGGAGAGTTGGATGCTCTGAGAATCCCGGAACATGCCTATGTAAATCCTGAAACAGATGCGGCTCACTGCTGCGGACATCATGCACAGATGGCAGGCATATTTGGTGCGGCACTTGCACTTACAGTACCTGAGATTGCAGAAAAACTGGGTGGACAGGTAGTATTTTTTGCCACACCTGCAGAAGAGTATGGTGAGATTGAATTTAAGAATCAGCTGCGTGAGCAGGGCAAGATTCGCTATGGAGGTGGAAAATGTGAATTGATCCGTACAGGAGCGTTTGATGATATTGATCTCTGCCTGGCGCATCATATTCAGCCGGGAGATGAAATTCAAGTCGGAAGCGGAACAGGAAATGGATTTGTATCAAAAGTAATCCGCTATTTAGGGAAAGCAGCTCATGCAGCCGGAGCACCTGATAAGGGAGTGAATGCACTTTCCGCAGCTTCTCTTGGCCTTCAGGCATTAGGGCTCAACCGTGAGACTTTTCGTGACGAAGACTGCGTCCGTGTTCATCCGATCATTACGAAAGGTGGAAATCTGGTTAATGTTATTCCGGATGAAATTGTGATCGAGACACTGGTAAGAGCGAAAACAATTGAAGCATTTACGGATGCGGCAAAGAAAACAGATCGTTCTTTTCAGGCAGGTGCAGTGGCGATGGGAGCAAAAGTAGAGATTACTACACTGCCGGGATACCTTCCGACACTTGCAGAACAGGCTTTGCCGGAGTTGAAGAGAGCTGCAGAACTTGCAGCACCGGAAGTACCTGTAAGAGAGGCCGCGGGACATTCCGGCGGTTCTACAGATGTAGGTGATGTGCAGCATCTGATGCCTGTTTATACATTCAATACAGGCGGTGTAAAAGGCGGACTTCATCAGATTAACTTTGAAGTGACGAATGAAGAAGAGGCTTATATTGATACAGCGAAAATGTTTGCATTGGCAGCATATGGATTGCTGAAAGAGAAAGCTGCAAGAAGTAAAGAACTGGTTAAAAATTACAAACCGGTATTCAAAGATTCTGCAGAATATACAAAATTTATGGAGCAGTTTGATTCTAAGGAAGTACTTGATTGATAGTTAAGGAATTTAGTTGTGTAAGGAACAATGCGGGAGATTATGAAGAAAATTACAATTTCATAATCTCCTGCGTTTTGTATGTTTACAGTCCTCAGGTCAATCGGATAATCTCTCGTCATGGCACTTCAGATATGTAATTGTGGAGAGTACGAAATATAGATCATTAAAAATCGTTGCAAATCATTTGCGACGATTCTATTATATAAAATAAAGAAACTGCTTAAAGCTATGAAACATGAGGTATACGAAAGACAGGAGGAACGAATAATGTATACACCTGCAAAAGAACGATACAATATCATGGAATATAACCGCTGTGGAAGAAGCGGATTACTGCTTCCCAAGATTTCGCTTGGCTTATGGCATAATTTTGGGGATGCATCCGATTATGAAAATATGAGGCAGCTGTGCTTCACAGCATTTGATAATGGTATCACACAGTTTGATCTTGCCAATAATTACGGGCCGGCTTACGGAAGTGCGGAGAAAAATTTCGGCAGAATATTAAAAGAAGATCTGATGCCATATCGTGATGAACTGATCATTACGACAAAGGCCGGATATGATATGTGGGAAGGCCCTTACGGCAACTGGGGCAGCCGCAAATATCTGCTGGCGAGCCTGGATCAGAGCCTGAAACGTATGGGACTGGATTATGTGGATATTTTCTATCACCACAGAATGGATCCGGAGACACCGCTCGAGGAGACGATGGGAGCTCTGGCAACAGCTGTTTGTCAGGGAAAGGCACTCTATGTAGGACTTTCAAATTATGACGGAGAGACTTTGGAACAGGCAGCAGCGATTCTGAAAGATCTGAAATGCCCGTTTGTGATCAACCAGAACCGTTATTCCATATTTGACAGAACAGTAGAAAAGAATGGATTAAAGGATATGACCGGCAAGCTGGAAAAAGGGTTTATTACATTCAGTCCTCTGGCACAGGGACAGTTGACGGACCGCTATCTTAATGGAATACCGGAAGACAGCCGAATCCGAAAAGACGGAAGATTTTTGAAAGAAAGTGTGCTTACGGAAAAGCGTATGGAACAGATCCACAAGTTAAATGAACTGGCAGCTCAACGAGATGAAAAGCTTGCGGATATGGCACTTGCCTGGCTGCTTCAGAAAAAAGAAGTTACCAGTGTCCTGATCGGTGCATCAAAAACGCAGCAGATCCTGGATAATATAAAAGCAATCCACAGTGCACCGTTTACAGATGAAGAATTGCAGAAGATTGATACGTACAGCCTGTAGACCTTGACATCCCGCCCGCTTATATGCTACGATTTACATTACGAATGGATATATGACAAACGCATTGATGAAGAGAGTATGTAACAGGAAATCTTACAGAGAATCCCGTGAACTGCAAGTGAGAATACTGCAGTGTGATGCTGAGAGGGACAGGTGGAACGTTACAGAAGATGGCTTACTGAGCGGTGTGGATGAGCATGGAAAATGTAAGTTCACGAAGGGGTCCGCCCTTTACAGCGGAGAGGTGGAGTGGTGACTTCACCCGCAGAGACTGTCGGTTGCGAGACTGATAGTGAATGGAAGTGGTAACACGGATTTTCGTCTTCCCTGGGATTTACGAATTGTAACAGAAGTTATGAGGAGTGAATGCAGGGGAGATTTTTTATATAACAGGAAACTGAGTTTCCTGTTATATAAAAAGCCTCCGGCAGGATGCGCATTCGCGCGAAGAAGTAGGATGTCGCAAGCGACCGCGCTCAGCGCGAGAATGTGCCAGGGCACATTCTATATTTCATATATCCGGTAAACATAGAAGGAGAGAGAAAAAACATGTGTGAAAAATGTAATAAAGGAAAATATTATATTACAACAGCAATCGCTTATGCATCAGGCAAACCGCACATCGGTAACACGTATGAGATCGTGCTGGCAGATGCCATCGCAAGATATAAAAGAAGTCAGGGATACGATGTATTCTTCCAGACAGGAACAGATGAACATGGACAGAAAATCGAGCTGAAGGCAGACGAAGCAGGTGTTACACCAAAGGAATTTGTTGACAATGCAGCAGGCGAGATCAAGAGGATCTGGGATCTGATGAATACTTCTTATGACAAATTCATCCGTACAACAGACGAAGATCACGAAGCACAGGTTAAGAAGATTTTCAAAAAACTGTACGATCAGGGAGACATTTACAAAGGATCTTATGAAGGAATGTACTGTACTCCATGCGAGTCTTTCTGGACAGAGTCTCAGTTAGTAGACGGTAAATGTCCGGACTGCGGACGTGAGTGTAAGCCCGCGAAAGAAGAAGCATATTTCTTCAAGATGAGCAAATACGCAGACAGACTGATCAACCACATCAATGAGCATCCGGAATTCATTCAGCCGGTTTCACGTAAGAATGAAATGATGAACAACTTCCTGCTTCCGGGACTTCAGGATCTGTGTGTATCCAGAACATCCTTCAAATGGGGAATCCCGGTAGACTTCGATCCAAAACATGTCGTATACGTATGGCTCGATGCGCTGACCAACTATATCACAGGAATCGGATATGACTGCGACGGTAACAGCACAGAACTGTTTAATAAGAACTGGCCTGCAGACCTCCACCTGATAGGAAAAGATATTATCCGTTTCCATACCATTTACTGGCCAATCTTCCTGATGGCACTGGATCTGCCGCTTCCAAAGCAGGTATTCGGACATCCATGGCTTCTGCAGGGCGACGGTAAGATGAGTAAGTCCAAAGGAAATGTACTTTACGCAGATGAGCTGGTTGATTTCTTCGGAGTAGATGCCGTACGTTACTTCGTACTTCACGAGATGCCATTTGAAAATGATGGCGTGATCTCATGGGAGCTGATGGTAGAGCGTATGAACTCTGACCTTGCAAATACACTTGGAAACCTGGTAAACAGAACTATTTCCATGACAAATAAATACTTCGGCGGTGTTGTAACAGATAAGGGTGTTGCCGAGACAGAAGAAGAAAAGGCTGTCGATGCAGATCTTAAGGCTGTCGCAGAAGATACTCCGAAGAGAGTCGATGCGAAGATGGATGAACTGCGTGTCGCAGATGCGATCACAGAGATCTTCGTACTGTTCAAACGCTGCAACAAATACATCGACGAGACAATGCCGTGGGCACTTGCAAAAGATGAGGCAAAGAAAGACCGCCTGGAGACAGTTCTCTACAACCTGATCGAGAGCATCAAAGCAGGAGCAAAACTTCTGGAATCCTTCATGCCGGAGACTTCAGAGAAGATCCTTGCTCAGCTTGGTGATGGAAAAGTAACAGAGAAACCAGAAATCCTTTTCGCAAGACTGGACGTCAATGAAGTAATGAAGAAAGTAGAAGAACTTCATCCACATGTAGAAGAGAAGGAAGAGGCAAAAGAAGAAGCTGACGAAGAAGTGATCGACATCGAAGCAAAACCGGAGATCACATTCGATGACTTCGGAAAGATGCAGTTCCAGGTTGGTGAGATCATTGCCTGCGAAGAAGTGAAAAAATCTAAGAAACTTCTCTGCTCACAGGTTAAGATCGGAAGCGAAGTAAAACAGATCGTATCCGGAATTAAGAAACATTACTCTGCAGAAGAGATGGTAGGCAAGAAGGTTATGGTTCTTGTGAACTTAAAACCTGCAAAACTTGCCGGAGTATTATCTGAGGGTATGTTACTGTGCGCGGAAGACGCAGAAGGTAATCTGGCACTTATGACACCGGAGAAGAATATGCCGGCCGGTGCAGAGATCTGCTAATGTAAGTATAGAAAGATACAAAGAAACTGGTTGATAATAGTTGGCTTTGTATATGAAAGAATGAAAATGAGGACGGAGGATTTTTGGAATCACCGTCCTTGTTTGATATATATCTCCAATATCCGACATCTATATACAGTATCTGTCACACAAGTTATCCACATGATGTGGATAAGTATGTGGAAAACCTTGGGATAAGGGTGGGATAACCATGAAATTCCTTGGGATAACGTGTGGAAAAGATGGGATAAATATTGGGATACTGGGGACAGAACATTTTTGATTTGGGACGGAGGATTTAAGACATTATTTTTGAAAATCCTCCGTCCCCGGAGGGATATATGATATTTGATACACATGCACATTATGACGATGAGCAGTTTAATGAGGACAGAGTAGAATTGCTGAATTCTATGGAAGAGCAGGGCGTTGGCACAATTGTAAATGTCAGTGCAGCATATAATTCCTGCAGGAAGGTTATTGCACTTGCAAAGGAATATCCATTTGTATATGCGGCAGTCGGGATTCATCCGGACGAGGTCGGAAGCCTGAATGAAGAGACCTTCGCACAGATGAAAGAGCTGTTTAAAGAGGAGAAAGTGGTTGCGGTAGGCGAGATCGGTCTGGATTATTACTGGGACAATGAGCCGAGAGAAGTGCAGAAAAAATGGTTCATACGGCAGCTTAAACTGGCAAGGGAGCTGGATCTTCCGGTTCTGATCCACAGCCGGGAGGCAGCGGCAGATACCATGGAGATTATGAAAGAGCATGCGAAAGGACTAAGCGGTGTGATCCATTGTTATTCTTATTCCAAAGAAATGGCACAGGAATATATCAAGATGGGATTCTATATCGGCGTTGGCGGAGTGGTAACGTTCAAGAATGCGAAGAAGCTGAAAGAAGTAGTGGAAAATATTCCACTGACGTCAATTGTACTCGAGACGGACTGCCCGTACATGGCACCGGAGCCGAATCGTGGGAAGCGCAATAATTCTGCTTATATCCGTTATGTAGCAGAAAAGATTGCGGAATTAAAGGGCATTACGTATGAAGAAGTAGTCGAACAGACGGAGAAAAATGCAAGAGAGATGTACCGGTTATAGCAAAAAGCAGGGGAGATATCGGAAAAACAAAGATATCTCCCTTGTTTATTAATAAGAAAACCCTTATGCATAAAATTCTGCACAAAGAAATTGTGTCAAAACAAAATGTGATAAAATGATCCAAAAACCAACAAAATTTCCATAGCAAGCTATAAATTGAATTCAATACATTCTCCTCAATATCATTCCAGGCAATCTTCAATATGCAGTTCATGGTTGTTGGCTTGCCGGAACTATTTGGATCGAGAAGCCCAAAGATCTCCCCGTCCTCTACGGAGAGACTGATGATGGAAAGCCCGATGAAAAAACAGAAACAAACCAGAGCGGCAGTGTTCACGATGTTTTTCAGATAAATGATCATTGGAGGAAAAACAAACCTCTTTTCGGCGTTCCGTGAAATTCGAATTTCCTATTGTGATATAAAACTACTTATGTTAACCTAATCTTACGCAGTCGTCAATCTGACAGACTGCAAAAGTATCTATCAACCAATCGGTAATTATTTCTTTCGCTCTATATTCAGAGTAGATAATCCGATGAAAGCAAAAAAGAGGAAGATCGTTTGAAAAAATGTTTCAGGCAGCTCTGAGAATCTGAGGTATTTGCTGAGAACATTTGGTAAACTTCTGCTTTTCTAAGATATACTCCTGTGTTAAAATATACTTAGGCAGAGAATTCTTTACTTCAAACGATACTTTATCTTACAAAAGAAGGGAGAATTCTATGAGAAGAAACCAGAAAAATGTAACAGAAGATGACTTTATTATGCTTCCGACGGTGGATTTTTGTTTCAAAGAATTGATGCAAAATGAAAATATCCGGAAAGGAATCGTAGCGGCTTTGCTAAAGCTTCACCCGGAAGACGTAGAAAAAACAGACCTCATGCCTACAATATTACAAAAACAGTATGAGGATGATAAATACGGAATTTTGGATGTTCGGGTGAAGTTAAAAAACGGTGTACAGATAGACTTTGAGATGCAAGTTGTCTACTACGACTACTGGGCGAACCGGTCGGCGTATTATCTTGGAAAAATGTATGTGGATCAGATCAGAGAAGGCGACAGTTATGACAGGCTGCAGAAGTGCATTCAGGTAAGCATTCTGGATCATACTTATTTTCAGGATGATGAAAAGTGCTATCGTCGGATTGCATTGTGTGACACAGAGACAGGGAAAGAGTATACAGATCTGTTAGAGATGCACATACTGGAACTGTCCAAGCTTCCGCCTGAGCAGAAAAATGAGACAGATCTGTTACAATGGATGCGCTTTCTAGGCGGAAAATGCAGGGAGGATTTCAAGAAGATGGCAGAGAATAATTCTACTTTTGAAGAGGCATATGATGTATTAGACAGACTGAGTGCGGATGAGAAGAAACGGCTGGAATACGAAGCAAGGCAGAAAGCAATCAGAGATCATGACATTATGATGAAGACAGCAAAAAGACTTGGACTCGAGGCTGGACTTGCAGAGGGAAGAGAAAAGGGACTTGTAGAGGGAAGAGCAGAAGGAAGAGCAGAAGGAAGAGAACAGGAAAAACGCAATATTATTCGTGAAATGCTGCAGGATCACATTCCCGATTATAAAATTAAACAATATACAGGAGCAACAGATAAAGAGATTTCCGAGGAAAAGAGCCGGTTGTTTTAAATGTCTGCGCCTATTATTGGAAGGTAGTGAAATATACAGACCGTACATGATAAAAATCCTCGATAATCTGTTCCGAATATGAAACAGACAGAAAAGCCCGAAAAATGGGGAAAAGCAAGACCGTGGATTTTAATCAGTGCGCCGGCTATCTTGAAGAATAAATATTTTTACTTTGTAGCAGCATTGTTTATCTTGGCACTTAGCATTGCGTCAGGTAACGGATCTATGACCGTATATTATTGTGGAAATATCTTAAAAGATATGGATATGATGACACCACTTTCCATGGCACTGACACTTCCGGTTATTATTGGAAACTGTTTCGTACCTGCGATTGTTAAGAAAATAGGACATCAGAAAACGCTAATCCTCAGTTCGATTCTGATGCTGGTCGGATTCCTGATCGTAGCAATTAACCCTCATAGCGGAACATTTGCCATCATCGGAACGGTCGTAAGAGGATTTTGAAATGGAGCAATCTTCGCTTGTGGATTCGCATTAGCAGCCATAGCAAGCTTACCGGGCATATGAGAATCTTCCATCCCCGTTTATATTTTCTTTATACATATTTCATTTTTTATCGCTGTCAATCCCGGCCAAATTATTGTATAATGAGGAATAATCGAGAAACCATATAACAGATACGGGAGGGTCTATGAAGGAACCAACGTTAGGAAATCCGCAGAATACCATCGAGGTTCTGCAGAAATATAATTTTTCATTTCAGAAAAAATTCGGTCAGAATTTCCTGATCGATACACATGTATTAGATAAGATCATACAGTCGGCGAATATCACGGAGGATGATATGGTACTGGAGATCGGACCGGGAATCGGTACGATGACGCAATATCTGGCACAGGCGGCAGGAAAGGTGATCGCAGTTGAGATCGATAAGAATCTGATCCCGATTCTGGAGGATACATTAAGCGGATATGACAATGTACGTGTCATCAATGAAGATGTATTGAAGCTGGATCTTAAGAAGCTTGCAGACGAAGAGAACAACGGAAAGCCGGTCAAAGTGGTGGCGAACCTGCCATATTATATTACGACGCCGATCATCATGGGACTTTTTGAAAATGAGGTTCCGGTAGAGAGTATCACTGTCATGGTGCAGAAAGAAGTTGCGGACCGTATGCAGACCGGACCGGGGAATAAGGACTATGGCGCACTGTCATTAGCAGTACAGTATTATGCCGACCCGTATATTGTGGCAAATGTTCCGCCGAACTGTTTTATGCCGAGACCGAAGGTGGGATCAGCGGTTATACGCTTGACCTGTCATCAGGAGAAACCGGTACAGGTGCAGGATGAGAAGCTGATGTTCAACATCATCCGTGCATCTTTCAACCAGAGAAGGAAGACACTGGCGAACGGTCTGAAGAATGCGGCGACATTAGATTTTACAAAAGAAGAAGTGGAAGCAGCGATTGATGCACTTGGAAAGGGTGCAAGTGTGAGAGGTGAGACACTGACACTGGAAGAATTCGCAAGATTGAGTGATTTATTATCTCCATATAAGAAAGGATGATGACGATGGACAGAAAAGAAGGGCAGACACTATTTGAGGTAACACCGGAAATCAGCCATTTTGCAGAACTTTGCGAGAAGAACAATGCGATAGACAAAGAGCTGTATACGAAGTACGAAGTCAAACGGGGACTCCGTGACCTGAACGGAAAAGGTGTCCTTGCGGGACTTACGAACATTTCCGATGTATGTGCGAAGAAGATCGTGAACGGAGAAGAAGTGCCATGTGCAGGAAATCTTTACTATCGCGGCTACAATATCAAAGATCTGGTGCAGGGGTTTCTGAAAGATAAGCACTATGGATTTGAGGAAATCGCCTATCTGCTGTTATTCGGTGAACTTCCGGATAAGACGCAGCTGCAGACATTTCATGAGACACTGGTGGAAAGACGAACATTGCCGCCGACATTTGTCCGTGATGTGATCATGAAAGCGCCAAGCCGTGACATGATGAACAGCCTGTCGAGATCAATCTTAAGCCTGTACACGTATGATCCTCATGCAGACGATACGTCGATTCCAAATGTACTGCGTCAGTGCCTGAATCTGATCAGTCAGTTCCCGATGCTGATGATCTATGGCTATCATGCATATAATTACCGTATGGGAGAAGATCTCTTCATCTATGCACCGTCACCGGAATTATCAACAGCAGAGAATATACTGATGATGCTGCGTGAGAATAAGGAATATACGAAATTAGAGGCAAAGATCCTGGATATGGCACTTGTCCTTCATATGGATCACGGCGGCGGTAACAATTCTACATTTACAACGCATGTGGTAACATCATCCGGAACGGATACTTATTCGACGATCGTGGCTGCTATGGCATCCTTAAAAGGACCAAAGCACGGGGGAGCGAATGTCAAAGTAACCCAGATGTTTGACGATATGATGGAAAAAGTCAGTGACTGGGAAGATGATGATGAGGTACGCCGGTATCTGACCGATCTGTTGGATAAGAAGGCATTTGACCGGAAAGGACTGATCTACGGAATGGGGCATGCAATCTATTCCGTATCTGACCCGAGAGCCGATATTTTTAAGAAGTTCGTTAAGCAGCTTGCAAGAGAAAAGGGCTGTGAGAAGGAATATGCACTGTATGAAAAGGTAGAGCACATGGCACCGGAGGTCATCGCAGAAAAGCGTAAGATATACAAAGGTGTAAATGCGAATGTCGATTTCTACAGCGGACTTGTATATAGTATGCTGGATCTTCCACCGTCACTTTATACACCGATCTTTGCGGCAGCGCGTATCGTCGGATGGAGTGCACACCGTCTGGAAGAGCTTAAGAATGTAGATAAGATCATTCGTCCGGCGTACAAACCGCTGGCCGAATACAAAGAGTATGTCAGAATGGATGATAGATGATGAAGCATGAATTTTATTATACATCCAGAGATTCCGTGACAAAGATCCATGCGATCGAATGGCTTCCGGATAGAGAGATAAAAGGTGTCTTACAGATATGTCATGGAATGGTGGAGTATATTGACCGTTATGATGAATTTGCCGAATTTATGTCGGAGCACGGATATTATGTAGTCGGACATGATCATCTGGGACATGGGAAATCCATACAGACAGAAGCTGATCTGGGATATTTTGATGAACGGAAAGGGAATCAGTATGTGATCGGAGATATTTATCAGCTGCAGGAGATGACACGGAAAAAATATCCGGATGTGCCGTATTTTATGCTGGGGCACAGTATGGGGTCATTCCTGTTGAGACAGTATCTGACGATGTATGCGGAAGGCCTTGCGGGAGTTGTCATTATGGGAACCGGTCATCAGGGAATGCTGACGCTTTGTGTGGGAAGGATGATCTGCAGGATCATCGCAGCGTTCAAAGGATGGAAATACAAAAGTACATTTGTGGATAATCTGAGCTTTGGAGGTTTCAATAAGAAATTTGAACCTAGTGAGACATCGAAGGAATGGATCACATCCGATAAGAAAAAACGAGATGAATATGTGCGGGATCCGCTGTGTTCCTATACATTTACACTGGGAGCCTATTATCAGATGTTTACCGGTATGAAGTTTTTGGTACGGAAGGGAAGTATGAAACGGATTCCGAAGACGCTTCCGGTGCTCTTTACGGCAGGATCCGATGACCCGGTAGGGGCATTCGGAAAGAATGTGACCAGAGTCTATGAGAAATATAGAGATGCCGGGATCAAAGATGTGTCGATCCATCTGTATGAAGGCGACCGGCATGAGATCTTGAATGAGGTGGACCGGCAGAATGTGTATCGGGATATCCTTGCATGGATCGGGGATAGAAATAAAACAAAAGCGGAGTCGTAAAGACATCCGCAGAAATTACCGGTAAAGTGGACCGCCAGAAGTAATCTTCTGGCGGCCTTTACTTTATGAGGGGGGCGATAGTTGTTATTCAACTATCTGAAAGTATTATAATTAAGAAATGTGAAAAAAGTATGTTCATTTTATAAAAAAACGCAACAAAAAACTCTCCTTTTTCGGAGAGCTTTTTGTTGTTGTTATAATTACTAAAGGAATGAGAGTAAAGTGTACACCGGAGAGTGATTCCGGTGTTTTACTTTATGAGGGGGGTGATAGTTGTTGCATATCAACTATCTGATATATAGTATAGACAAAAAATATGTCTAAAGTATGTTAAAAACATAAAAGAATTCGAAAAAATCTTAACTAAAAATGAAGAAGACAAAAACAGATTCTAAAGAGCGGAAAGTAAAGGACAGCATTCAGAGTATTTGCGTAAATGAGCAGTTACGATATCAAAGAATTCACCGGAGGTTGGTTTCAGAGTTAAAGGGCGTAATGCAATTTTTTCGAGAAGCGGTCTGTTTCCGTGCTCCCAACAGACCTTGATGACAGTGCGGATATCACGTTCAACACTATAACTTGTCGTATTATAATGACGTGCGATGTCTGGATAAAGATACTTACTGACGAAAAGGAGGTAGTTTTCATCAGACAGACAAAGACGTATACCATAAATGAGATATTCATAGCCACGGTAAGTTGCACCAATACCAAGAGAGCGAATAAGATATTCTATTTCTGGCTCATGCATAATATGTCATCTTCTTTCTAAAAATTTTGTTTGGAAGAATCCGACAAGATGAAAATCCCACGGAGTATGAAAAAATAAAAAAGATTCTTAAATCACCAGGGATTATTATATAGAAAAAATATCTTTACGAAAATATGGTTTATTGTTTTTAGACATAATATTAGCAGTTTCTATTTTAGACGACAGAACGGATAAAGAGCATATTTTCATAATATCTTAAGAATTTACAAGACCAGGACTTAAAAATTAGTTGATATTCTTGTATAGTATAAGGGAGGTGATGAGAAATGTACAACGTACTTGTATGTGATGATGATAGAGAGATTGTAGAAGCAATAGAGATATACCTGTCGCAGGAAGGATATAAAGTGTTAAAAGCCTATGACGGTGAGGAAGCGTTAAAAGTGCTGGACAGGGAGAAGGTGGATCTTCTGATCATTGATGTGATGATGCCGAAGCTGGATGGGATCCGGGCAACGTTAAAGATCCGCGAGAAGAAGAATATGCCGATCATAATCCTGTCGGCAAAATCTGAGGATGCCGATAAGATCCTGGGACTGAATGTAGGAGCGGATGATTATATGACGAAGCCATTCAATCCGCTGGAGCTGACAGCGCGGGTAAAGTCCCAGCTTCGCAGATATACACAGCTTGGAAGCACGATCGATAAAAGTAATCAGGCTGTTTATGCGGTCGGTGGATTATCTATCGATGATGAACAGAAGGAGGTTACGGTTGACGGGGAACCGGTCAGACTGACACCGATCGAATATAATATTTTATTATTACTGGTGAAAAATCAGGGAAAAGTATTTTCTATCGATCAGATATATGAAAGTATCTGGAATGAGGATGCTATCGGAGTGGATAATACAGTGGCAGTACATATCCGCCATATCAGAGAGAAGATCGAGATCAATCCGAAGGAGCCGAGATACCTGAAGGTAGTCTGGGGTGTCGGGTATAAGATAGAGAAGCTTTAGGAAGGAGCATATATGAAGAAATGGTACCGAATGCCAAGAGTAAAATTCTTTTTGCTGGCAGCGGCACATATACTTGCAGCTGCAGGGGTGTTATGCATCCTGTGGGCTACGCGTTATCCGGTGCTGATACAGGAGCTGTGTTCTGCTGATGCTGCGAAGACGTATGAGGAAAGCAATGCATTTGCCAATGCTGTGGCCAATGCCAATTATCACATCCTGGACGAGATCCAATATCAGACCTTATATGATACAGATGGAAAATATGACCCGGATAAGATCGTAGATGTGGCAAAATATGAAGATACAGGCGGGATAACGGGTAAAGACGAGACCGGACTGTCCTTCCGGCTGGGGGACATGTATTCCTGGGGCAAATTAATCGCAGAAACGATGACAGATGATGGTTCCGTCTCAGATACCCGGGACGAACAGGACGATATCATTGTGTGTCAGCGGTCAGATGGAAACTACCACTATTTCCGTTATAAAGAATTTAAACAGATGATCGACAGAGGGGATCTGTCATTTGTCATTACAGGAAACAGTTCTGCAGATGATATTCTGGATGAGCTGAAACAGGGGGAATATCAGGAAAGCAGCAGCGGGAAATCCAGATTCAGGGGACTTCAGGATATCGATGGAAAGATTGCTTACATCAATTGCTGGAATTATGACGGGACAAAGATTCCCGGAGACTATAAGACGGTAAACGGAGAAACGGTACTTCAGCTTGTGAATAATTCCAAGACATGGAACGGCAGGCTGAGTGATGCCTACAGAATGATAAATGATGCGGCCGAGATCATCTATTCGGATGTTGACAATTATGTGCTAAACCAGAAGCAGTATCAGGAAGGAAATACGAATATCACATACCTGTATGTGAACCGGGATAACGGAACGGTCATTACGAATAAAAAGAAATATCAGGACTATGATCATTACGAGGAGAGCCTGGAACAACTAAAAAAATCAGGGAAATATGTGATCGTAAGACCGAAGCTTGCAGACTATGAAAGTAATATTGAAAAAGCCGGCAAAGGAGATTCAATGGCACAGGAATGGCAGAAGACAGTAGCCGGTTATGTAAATGCGTCAGATTATGTATATGCATCGGTTGTGGATACAGCGTATCCTGTGAAAGATGATTTTTACGAGCAGAAACAGATCTTTACACAATATGCGGCCGGGGTCAAAGCGGCCGGTATAGGGGCAGTTCTGGCAGTCGCAGCTTATCTGGCGATTCTGGTGTTATTGACGATTGGAGCCGGAAGAAGTGCGGAAGATGAAGAAGTGCATCTGGTGAAGTTTGATCACATAAAGACAGAACCGGCAGCGGTTGGTGTAATATTGCTCTGGGCAGTAGTTATGCTGGTAGTAACAAAAGCCGGGATATTTACATGGCAAAGCGTAAATGGAGAGACTATCTATACAGAAAATAAACAGATATATCTGCAAGGAATGGTGGTGGGATGTCTGGGGGCGCTGTATAGCTGTGCGATGTTCCTTCTGGGTTATCTGAGTCTGGTGAGAAGAATCAAGGCGAAGACTGTATGGAAGAACAGTGTATTCAGATGGCTGTTACTCTTTTTGAAAGAGATGCTTCAAAACATCCGGTATCTGTGGAAAATGATGATCGGATTAGCAGCATTTTTACTGTTCCACTGGCTGACCTATATATTTGCTGCAGATGGGAGTACTACCTGGGCGTGGGCATTCATCTTGCTGGTAACAGATGCCGCAGCATTCGTCTGGATGGTTCAAAAGGCAAAAGGAACCAGAAAGATCATGATAGGGATCGAGAAGATTGCCGGTGGCGAAGTGGAGTATCAGATTCCGGTAAATGGATTACTGGAAGAACAGAAAGAGATTGCAGAGAAAGTAAATTCTATTGGAGAAGGACTGGAAACAGCACTTGCAAAGAGTATGAAAAGCGAACGGCTGAAGACAGACCTCATTACGAATGTCTCGCATGATATCAAGACGCCGCTTACATCTATCATTAATTATGTAGAATTGTTAAAGCAGGAGGACTTTAAGGATCCGAAGATCCGGCGTTACATTGAAGTTCTGGAACAGAAATCACAGCGCCTGAAGACATTGACAGAAGATGTCGTAGAGGCTTCCAAGGTAAGTTCAGGGAATATTACGTTGGAATTCATGAACCTGAACCTGGTGGAAATGATCCAGCAGACGAGTGGAGAATTCGAGGAAAAATTCAAGGCAGGAGATCTGGAAGAGGTCATGAACCTTCCGAATGAGGAGATTGTGATCCGCGCAGATGGAAGACGGCTTTGGAGAGTGCTGTCTAATATATATAACAATGCGGCAAAATATGCGATGCAGGGAACAAGAGTTTATGCTGATCTCGAGAAGAAAGATGGCATGGCATGCTTCAGCCTGAAGAATATATCGGCACGGCCGCTGAACATCCCGGCTTCCGAGCTGACGGAACGATTCATCCGCGGGGATGTATCAAGAAGCACAGAAGGCAGTGGTCTGGGATTGTCGATCGCACAGTCGCTGACGGAAATGCAGGGCGGAACATTTGAATTATATCTGGATGGAGATTTGTTTAAAGTGACAATAAAATTCCCGGTTTCATAGTTGGGGACGGAGGATTGCATGCAATCCTCCGTCCTTAACTGCATTTTCTCGGTTCTGTCCGGTAAAATTGCCATCCATGATACTTGCGCTCTTGTCTAAAAAACAGTAAAATATAATATTATGAATGAATTAAGTAAATTATTACAGGAAAATTTAAATATAGAATTTATATCAGCAACGCTGAGTAATCCGAAGAAGAAAGACGATGTGCAGAAGGTAAAGGTAAGACCTGTACTGAAAAAAGAGGTACTTTACTTCCAGTTTGAATCATTCCGGAACAATCAGGCATTTCACGAGAATGTGGAGGAGAAAAAAGCTTGTGAAATACTTCTCGAATATATGGGAAATATGCGCCAGATGCAGATGGAGACACAGAGAGCGGATTATACGGTTCTTGTAAGTAAAAAAGGAAAAGTGACCATAAAAAGTAAGATAAAAAAGGGTGGGAAAAAGAAGATTGATATGAGCCATGACCGTAAGAAAAAGTATGTGTTGGAAGAGGGAGTCCCGGTACCGTTTCTTCAGGATCTTGGAGTTATGACGCAGGATGGAAAGATTGTGCGTGCAAAATCCGATAAGTTCCGCCAGATCAACCGTTTTCTGGAGTTTATCGAAGATATCCTTCCGGAGCTGGATAAGGGAAGAGAACTTACAATTCTGGATTTTGGCTGTGGAAAGTCTTATCTTACATTTGCCATGTATTATTACCTGCATGAATTGAAAGAATATGACATAAGAATCATAGGACTGGATCTGAAGAAAGAGGTGATCCGTCACTGTAATGAACTGAGTGAGAAATACGGCTATGAAAAGCTGAGATTTCTGGAAGGGGATATTGCAGATTATACCGGAGTCAACAAAGTAGATATGGTAGTAACTCTACATGCCTGTGATACGGCAACGGATTATGCACTGGCGAAAGCGGTCGGCTGGGATGCAAAAGTGATCCTGTCTGTACCATGCTGCCAGCATGAATTGAACCGACAGATCCGGAATGAGGTATTAGAACCGGTATTAAGATATGGACTGTTGAAGGAACGTATGGCGGCGCTGATCACGGACGGACTCCGGGCACAGTATCTGGAGCGCGAGGGGTATGAAGCACAGATACTGGAATTCATCGATATGGAACACACACCGAAGAATATCCTGATCCGGGCAGTAAAAAGGAATCAGAAAGCAGATCAGAAAGAATCTGTAAGGCGGCAGCAAATCGAAGCATCTATTCGGAAATGTGAAGCAGAACTCAGGGTGTCACCGACACTGGGGCGCCTGTTAGATAACCAGGGAAAAACGGAATAAAGAGGGAGTATAAATGACATTAACTTTAAAGAAACGTTTGATAAATGTGGGCGTTTTGTCTGCAGTATTTATCGTGGCTGTCATTATATTCAGCTACGTGACGAATAAGGGGAATGACAACATGACGGCTGATATGGGAGCCGCAACATTTCCACAGATCTCATTTTCATATGGAGATTATAAGATCAATACACTTACAGGCTATGCAAAGAGGATGGATGTGTCTTCTATGCATAATACCATCACTCCGGTAGCCGATCAGAGTCTGGATGTAAATATAGAAGCATATGGCAATAAATTTACAGGAGCCAGCTATAAAGTTTACACACTGGACGGGACAAGTGAACTGGAATCTAAGAAAATCAAAAAGGCAGGAAAGAACTTCAGTCTGGATCTGAGTGGAGATAAGGTACTGGATGAAGAAAGAATTCTGGAGGTTCGGCTGAACAGAAATGGTGCGGATCCGGTATATTTCTACACCAGAATTGTCAGTGATGAAGATGCCAATGTTGCACAATGTCTGAATTATATCAGTGATTATCATGAAAATGCACTTGCAAAGGCAGAGAATGCAGGCGTAGGAGCAGCGCTTGAGCCGACGGATGATGCGGATAATACGACGCTTCAGCATGTAACGATCAATTCGAATTACGAACAGGTTACATGGGGCAGTCTGAAACCACAGGTAGAACAGGAAGAACGCTGGAGTATCAAAGAACTGAACAGTACCTGCATGTCGGTATTGTTACAATACAGGGTAAGCTGTAAAGGAGAGGAAAATGAATCCGACCGGTATGCGGTCAAAGAATTCTTCCGTGTCAGATACATCGCAGATGCACAAAAGACATACCTCTTAGATTATGACAGAACGATGGATCAGATATTTGATGCGACGAAGAAGGTTCTGAATGAGAAGGGAATTATCCTCGGAATTGCACCAACGAATCTGTCTTATAAGGTGAATAAAGACGGGACGATCGTATCATTTGTCGAGGCAAATGAACTTTGGAATTATAATAAAGATTCGGATGAGGTGTCACTTGTATTCGGATTTGCAGATGCGGAAAATACAGATGTGAGAAATCTGGTTCCGGATCACAAGATCAAGATTTTGAAAGTAGACGCAAAGGGCAACACGACCTTCCTTGTGTCGGGATATATGAATCGTGGTGAGCATGAAGGTGAAGTCGGAGTGGCCGTATATTATTACGATATAGAGAAAAATTCCGTGGAAGAGAAAGTCTTTATCTCTACCAATAAATCTTATGCACAGGCAGTCAGTGAACTGGGAGAAATGTCTTATTATGATGCGAAGACAGACATGCTCTACACCATGGTGGACGGTACACTATATCAGTATAGTATAGAGGATGATGAGAAAACAGTACTGGTCAAAGGTCTGGACGCACAGCAGTATGTCGTATCGGAAGATGGAAGTCTGATCGCATATCAGGCAGATGGAGAACTTGGAACCGCAACGAAAGTATCGATCCTGAATGTAGGGACAGGAAAGAAGCAGAAAATAACCTGCAGCGAAGGAGAATGCATCCGTCCACTGGGCTTCATCAGAAGTGATTTTGTATATGGAATTGCGAAGACGGAAGACATAGGAAATACCGTGTCCGGAGAAGCAACCGTTCCAATGTACAAATTGGAGATCCGGAATCAAAAAGGAAAAGTGATTAAAACCTATCAGACAGATGGCATTTACATTTTAAATGCAGCATTTGATGAAGATATGATCACGCTGGAGCGTGCATCAAAGGATGGGGACACCTATACTGCAACAGCTCCGGATTATATTACGAACAATGAACAGAAGACAAAAAGCAATATTACACTGGAGACATATGCGACAGATCTGAAGCAGACACAGGTACGACTGACATACAATGATGGGATATCGGATAAGGAACCAAAAGTCCTGAAACCAAAACAGATCCTGTTCGAGACACCGCAGACGATCACATTTTCAGACAAAGACGCACCGGAGAAATATTATGTCTATGGACATGGTGAGATCCAGGGCGTGTATACAAAGGCAGGGGATGCGATCAAGAAAGCAAATGATTACAACGGAGTGGTAGTCGATTCCTCACAGGACTATGTATGGGAGCGTGGTAACCGTAACCTGCAGTATTCGATCACAGAGAAAGATGACGTATTAAATACAATCAAGGACCGTCTTAAAAACCAGGAGAAGCCAATTGATATTTTGAAGGATATAAATGATGGTGCTGCCTATGACCTGACCGGATGTACGACAGAAGAGATCCTGTATATTATCAATCAGGGCAGACCGGTCATTGCAATGCTGGATTCGCAGAATGCGGTTATTCTGGTGGGATACAGTGATACGAATGTTGTGTATGAAGACTTGAATGACAGTACAAGACACAGCGTGAAGTATGAAGAGATGGATCAGATGACATCCGGAAGCGGAAATGCGTATATTGGATAGTTGTGTATAGAAAATAAAAAAGAGCGAACATATAACTGTTATGAAATGAGTTATATGTCCGCTCTTTTTAATACCATTCAGATATAGATTAAGCTGTGCGGAAAAGTGTTCCTTTATATTTTTTCAATGCCCCATACACGATCAGACCAAGAACAGTGCAGGAGATCACCTCACCAATTCCAACCGTCAGCATCATAAACGGAATCGGAAGTGTCACACCATAACCGTAACGCAGTACGAACGGAACGATGATGATATTCGAAATAATCGGTGGAAGTGTTGCGACAACCGGCTTCTGCTCACGCAGTTTCCATGTGAAAAATGCACCGATCAGAGTTGCAATACTGCCGAATACAATATCCGGAAGGATCGCACCGCCCAGAATATTACCGATCAGACATCCGACAAAGAGTCCCGGAATAGCGGCTGGTGTAAATATTGGTAAAATAGTGAGTGCCTCGGAGATACGAACCTGTACTTCTCCGAAAGAAAATGGTGCAAAGATGTAAGTCAGCACCACATAGATTGCAGCGATCATGGCTGCCTGAGTCATGAAACTAAGATTTTTGTTTTTCATTTTTCAATTCTCCTTTAGTTTTGTTTTACGTGTGGAAGGTCACGAACACACGCGCCGTAGCGGATAGGAAAGAAATCCGGTGGATGTCTTTTCTATCATCTTCTTTACGCCGGAAATCGGCGAAACCCTTGTAAGACCTTGGTTTTTTCGGGTTTTGTAACGGGTGATAGTATAGCATGAAAAGACAAGAAAAGCAAGAACATACCCACTTTCTATTAAATTTGCATATTGTATTGTTAAATTGCATATGCTATAATGCCAGTAGGCAAAGAGAAGTGAATAGTCCATGTAATTTGACTATTAACATCAAAAACCCCAGAGCGGCAACTCTGGGGTTTTCTATTCCCTTTTTTGGTGGTGGGCTTAAGTCCACAGGCTCATTACTGACTACATATCACCGTCCAGCCATTTGATGATGTAATGGCAAATTACACCACCCATAATAGTGACAATAAGAGAAGCGAAAAAATCCATGTAATTCACCTCCTTCCTGTTGCCAGTATGGAGGCAGCAACATTGTCAGTATACCATACGGTGTTTTGAATTTCTATATATGTTGAAATAAATTGGGGTTTAATTTAGGATTTAATTTATTGACTGGGAAGTGGCCTCTCAGTCCTTGAAGGAAACAATAGATAAGGCTTCTTGTTCAGGTTCCATACCATAAGAAACACTAAGAGAGTCAGAATCACCTAAAAGCAAAGGAACTACGCTCAAACTCGGCGTTCGCCTCAAACACGTTCGCTTCGTTCCTTTAACGGTGCTTCTGACTCTCTAATTGTTTCTAACGGCATTCCACATTCACAATAATCCTTATCTATTGTTTTCTTCAAGTCGTGACTGGCAGCGAATGTTAATAAATAAAATGCCCGGAAATGTAACCCGGTGGAGGCCACAACCGTTACGCAATTGCCATTAATTCGTAAGGCATTTGATACACACGGAATAAAGCTTGAAAAGGCGTTCCAGTGAATGTGAAAGAGGCGTTGGTAATTCTTAAGGGGTAAAATTCTGCGTTAGGTTTTCAAAATTTGACTGTCTGAGGCGTATGCCGAGTTTCAAATTTTGAAAGCCTGCTTTTAGCAGAATTTTACCCCTTTAGAATTGACCCGCCGATGGAACCTGAGCAGGAACGCCTTTTCAAGCTTTATTCCGGTTCGGGTATCCACAGCCTTCCTGAATTAAATCCCAATTTAATACAAATAAATATACTTCGGAATCCCGTTCTCATACACCGTATTCATTTCCCCCTGAATCAACGGCGTCAGATAATCCACCATCTTTTCCGTCACATCATTTCCCGCATCATTAATATAATCCGCAGGCACACTCTTGATCGCATTGGCAATATCGCATACTGGAAGTGCCTTGAATTCTGTAGCATAAGGCTTATCAGAAGTACGGATCACAGCAGCCATCATACCGGTTGCACCCCCGAGCGCATACTGGCAGGCGGTCTTTCCGAGCATTCTGGATTCCTGGATGTCGGTAGCACTTGCAAGATGTGCGGCGCAGCGCTGCATCAGGTTCAGTTCGATCGAACGTACCTTGCATCCGATCTCATTTCTGACAGCATCTTCCAGAACCTTTGCGGCACCGGCGATATAGCTGTGACCAAAGGAATCTACAGCAGAGCTCTGTACTTCTTCGGAAATGTAACGGCCGTCTTTGTTCTTCACGCCTTCGCTGACAGCGATGATCACGGCATCCTGTTTTTCCAGTTTTGCTTTTACATCTTTTAAGAATGTATCAATGCTGAATGGTACTTCGCAGAGATAGATGAAGTCAGGTCCTTTCGCACCATTTGCACGGGCAAGGCAGGAAGCGGCAGTCAGCCATCCGGCGTCACGGCCCATGACTTCTACGATAGTTACTGCTTTAGTTGCGTATACGTGGCAGTCGCGTTCCAGCTCGGCAAATGTAGTTCCGATATATTTTGCGGCAGAACCAAAACCAGGACAGTGATCCGTTCCGCAGAGATCATTGTCGATGGTCTTAGGAGCACCGACAACCGTAATATCTGTGATTCCCTTGGCGTTCAGATATTTGGAAAGCTTGTCCACTGTATCCATGGAATCATTTCCACCGATATAGATAAAGCAGTCAATATTGTATTTTCTAAGAACAGAGATAATGGTCTCATATTCATCTGCACACACAGCAGGATCTTTTAATTTCACACGGCAGGAGCCGAGTGCAGAAGCAGGGGTCTGACAAAGAAGATCCAGTTCGGATACATTTGTAAGTTTAGTTTTCAGATCTATCAGGTTCTCAGTCAGCACTCCCTGGATTCCGTTGATCGATCCGTAAATCCTATCTACGGATGGGCTGGAAAGTGCGTTCTCAACTACTCCGGCAAGGGTTGCGTTGATTGCAGAAGTTGGTCCGCCGGACTGTGCAACTAGTAAGTTCTTCATATGATAATCTCCTAACTTTTTAAATTCAGTAAATATAGTATAACATAAACCAGGGGGATATGGTATAATAGAAATATATGTGAGTTTTTAAAAAGGAGAAACATTGGTATGGAATTGACAACAATCAGAGAATTGTATAAAAACAGAGATTCATACATGGATCAGAAAGTAACAATCGGAGGATGGGTAAGAAGTATCCGTGGATCCAAAGCATTCGGATTTATCGTAGTAAATGACGGAACCTTCTTTGAGCCTTTACAGGTTGTATACCATGACAAGATGGATAACTTTGCAGAGATTTCCAAGTTAAATGTCGGGGCAGCAGTGATCGTTACAGGTACGCTGGTAGCAACACCGCAGGCAAAGCAGCCATTTGAGATTCAGGCGGATACCGTAGAAGTTGAAGGAGCATCGGCACCGGATTATCCGCTTCAGAAGAAGCGCCACAGTTTTGAATATCTGAGAACGATCGCACATTTAAGACCTAGAACGAATACATTCCAGGCAGTATTCCGTGTACGTTCTCTGACAGCATATGCGATTCACAAGTTCTTCCAGGAGAGAGGATTCGTATATGTGCATACACCACTGATCACAGGAAGTGATTGTGAGGGTGCGGGAGAGATGTTCCAGGTAACGACTATGGATCTGAATAATGTACCGAAGAATGAAGACGGAAGCGTAGATTATTCCAAAGATTTCTTCGGAAAAGAGACAAGCCTTACCGTAAGCGGACAGCTGAATGGAGAGACTTATGCACAGGCATTCCGTAACATTTACACATTCGGACCGACATTCCGTGCAGAAAACTCTAATACAACACGTCATGCGGCAGAGTTCTGGATGATCGAGCCTGAGATGGCATTTGCAGATCTGGACGACAATATGTTTGTTGCAGAAGCAATGTTAAAATATGTCATCAATTATGTACTGGAGAATGCACCGGAAGAGATGAATTTCTTCAATTCATTTGTGGATAAGGGACTTCTGGAGAGACTGCACAATGTAGTATCTTCTGATTTCGCAAGAGTGACATATACAGAGGCCGTTGAACTTCTTGAAAAACACAACGATAAATTCGAATACAAAGTAACATGGGGAACAGATCTTCAGACAGAGCACGAAAGATATCTGACAGAAGAAGTCTTCAAACGTCCGGTGTTTGTGACGGACTATCCGAAGGAGATCAAAGCATTCTATATGAAGCTGAATGATGACGGCAAGACGGTTGCGGCAGTAGACTGTCTGGTGCCAGGAATCGGTGAGATTATCGGAGGAAGCCAGAGAGAGGATGACTACGATAAGCTGAAATCAAGAATGGACGAACTGGGACTGAAGGAAGAAGACTACAAGTTCTACATGGATCTTCGTAAATACGGTTCTACAAGACATGCAGGTTTCGGACTTGGATTTGAGAGATGCGTAATGTACCTGACTGGAATGGGTAATATCCGTGACGTGATTCCGTTCCCAAGAACTGTCAATAACTGTGAACTGTAATGGTGGATAACGACACTTGAAAAACTTATATAAAAATATATATGGGGACGGGGGATTTTTGGAAATCTCCCGTCCCTGTATAGAATCGAGGGCAGTATGAATATATTAGTAGTAGACGATGAAAAGGAAATCGCTGATGTAGTAGAACTTTATCTTCAGAATGATCAGTACAAAGTATTCAAATTTTATAACGGCCAGGATGCACTGGATTGTATCAATAATGTGAAGATCGACCTCGCGATCCTGGATATCATGCTTCCGGATATTGACGGTTTCCAGATACTGAAGCAGATCAGGCAGAAGTATACATTCCCGGTGATCATGCTGACGGCGAAGACGGAGTACATGGACAAGATCACAGGACTTACGTTGGGAGCAGATGATTACATTCCGAAGCCGTTCAATCCACTGGAATTAGTTGCGAGAGTGAAAGCACAGCTTCGCAGATATACACAATACAACGAAGGGACTAAGGAAGAAGGCGATGTGCTGGACTTCGGAGGATTACTTTTGAACCGTACGTCTCATGAATGTGTATACAATGAAGTGCCGCTGACACTGACTCCGATAGAATTTGACATCCTTTGGCTTCTATGTGAGAACCGGGGAAAGGTCATAAGCTCGGAAGAGTTATTTGAGAAAGTATGGCATGAGAAATATTATAAGAACAGTAACAACACGGTGATGGTGCATATCCGTCATCTCCGCGAGAAGATGAGTGCACCGACAGGCAAGTCTGATTTTATCAAGACTGTGTGGGGAGTGGGCTATAAGGTTGAAGAATAATTATCGGAAATTGAAATTCAGTATCCTCCTGCAGACAGTGCTGGTTACAGCACTTACCGTTCTGGTAGGAGGGGTACTGCTCAAATTTGTGATCGATGGAATTTATAATGACAGTTTTGCCAGGTTTTTTGTAGATTCTCTGGTGTTTCTGAATGTAAATGAAAAGACGGCGATCCACCTCTATTGGAAACTGGTCGGAGATAACAAGACATTCTATATGATCGTTGGTTATCTGATCCTTTTTGCGCTTTTCTTTTATGTGGCACTTTCCCAGATGACTAAATATCTGGATCAGATCGATCACGGAATTGAAAATATCATCTCGGAATCAACAGATCCCATCCACCTGATCACAGAATTAAAGCCTATCGAGATCCGGTTAAATGAGATCAAAGCGACATTGAAACGGCAGGAGCTGGAAGCAACGGAAGGTGAAAAGAAGAAAAATGACCTGGTACTTTTTCTGGCACATGATCTGAAGACACCTCTGACTTCCATTGTGGCATATCTTACGATGCTGGAAGATCATCCGGACATGCCGGAAGAAGAACGAGAAGCATATACACATATTGCCCTGGAAAAATCCATCCGGCTGGGTGAACTGATCAACGAATTCTTTGACATCACCAGATATAATCTTCAGAACATTGAATTGGAACCGGTAGAGATTGATCTCACGATGATGCTGGAACAGCTGGCAGACGAGCTGTACGGAGTTCTGCAGGAGAAGAAACTGACCTGTGAAGTGGATGTAGAAGAAGATCTGATGATCTACGGAGATCCGGACAAGCTCGCAAGAGTATTTGATAATATCTTAAGAAATGCAATTGCTTACTGCTATGCAAATACGGAGATCCGGATTGAAGCAAAGATAAAGGACGGGGATATCGAGATCACATTTACCAATGCAGGAGATAAGATTCCGGGTGATATGCTTCAGACAATATTCGAAAAATTCTACCGTGTGGATGGTTCCAGATCAACGGGAACCGGCGGCGCAGGTCTCGGACTTGCAATCGCCAAACAGATCGTGGAGCTGCATGGGGGCAGAATTCTGGCAAAAAGTGATGACAATCAGACGCAGTTTGTCGTGACATTGCCATCGAAGGAAAAGACAGAACAGAAAGAAGGAAGCAAGGATGAAGTTCATACACATCGCAGACTTGCATTTAGGGGCAAAACCGGACGCGGGAAACGCCTACAGTCAAAATAGAGAACAGGAACTTTGGGACAGCTTTCGGGATATCATAACAATCTGTAACCAGAAGAAGACAGATCTGTTGCTGATTGCCGGAGATCTGTTTCACAGACAACCCCTGTTAAGAGAATTAAAAGAAATGAATTCCATACTGGAGATGCTGGAACATACGGAGGTGGTCATGATTGCCGGCAATCATGACTATATTAAGAAAAATTCTTATTACAGGACATTTTCCTGGGCATCGCACGTGCATATGATCTGTTCGCAGGAGATCGATTGTGTGGAACTTGACCGAATCCAGACGGCTGTCTATGGATGCAGTTATCATTCCAGAGAAATCCATGATCCGGTCTATGATCATGCAGTCCCGGAAGGACGGCAGAAATATGAGATATTGCTTGCACACGGCGGTGATGAGAAACACATTCCGATCAAGAGCAATCAGATTATGACACTTGGCTATGATTATGTGGCATTCGGTCATATTCATAAACCACAGCTGTTGGTGGAAAACAGGATGGCGTATGCCGGTTCGCTGGAACCGACGGATACAGGAGATATCGGGAGGCATGGCTATATCGAGGGAAGAATTACCGGAAAAGGCTGTCAGATCCGGTTTGTACCACATGCGTTGCGGGAATACAGAAACTGCGAGGTAAAGGTGGATAAATCTGTAACCGGTCATGTACTGAGGCAAAAAATTACAGATATGATCGCAGAGCAGGGAATGCAGCATATGTATAAGATCACATTAACCGGATATCGTGATCCGGATATCTGGTATGAGTTGGATCATATGGATCCCTATGGTAATGTAGTGGAGATTACGGATCATACAAAGCCGGCGTATGATTTTACAAAATTAAAAAATGAAAATAAAGGAAATATTCTTGGGCAATACATTGAAAGCCTGGAGGGGTATCCGGCAGACAGCCTGGAGTATCAGGCACTCTGTGAGGGAGTACGGGCGTTGATGGAGACAAGAAGAGGCTAGAACCGAAAAATGCAGATTAATGAATTATTGTTAAAAAACTTTGGAAAATTTCATGACCAGCAGATCAATCTGGAAGAAGGGATCAATCTGATCCATGGGGAAAATGAATCTGGAAAATCTACGATCCATACCTTTATCAAAGGGATGCTCTTCGGAATCGAACGGGGAAGAGGCAGAGCGGCGCAGAATGATACATTCAGCATCTATGAACCGTGGGACAATCCGAATTATTATTCCGGAACACTGAAATTTGCAAGCGGAGGGAAACATTTCCGTATTGAAAGAAATTTTGATAAATATTCCAAAAAGGCAGAGCTTGTCTGTATAGAGGATGGAGAGGTCCTTTCTGTAGAGGATGGGGATCTGCGGATGCTGCTTGGAGAGATGAATGTTGACCGTTATGAGAATACGGTTTCCATGAGCCAGAGAAATGCACAGATGGGCGAAAGTATGGCGATGGAATTGAAAAATTACGCGACAAATTATTATACTTCAGGCAATGGAGAGATCGATCTGAATGGGGCGTTGGAACAGCTGAAATGCAGGAAGAAGGTTCTGGAAAATGAGATTCGCATGGAGATGTCCAGAAAGCAGCAGAAGCGTGAAAAACTGGAACAGGAAGTCTCGTTTATCTGGCGTGATGTTCATCATCTGGAGGAGGAACTCGACCGGGTGGAGGAAGAACTGGAGTACAGAGTCGGAAAAGAGGAAGAAAAACGGAAAGAGCGGCAGCTGGAAGGAGACCATGGAAAAGGTGTCATGGATGAGATGCGTCCGGAAAAATGGAGGATCCATCCGATGGAGATACTGATATTCGCACTGGTTATCGTGGCTGCAGTGATCATACTTTCGAGACCATGGAATTATCTGGTGGCGATTGTACTGTTCCTTGCATTTGGCCTGTATGTATGGAACCGGATGAAAGTCGGAAAGAAACAGGTAAAGACGGAACCGGAGATCATTTTGGAAGAGATCACGCAGGAAGAAGAAAAGGTTCCGATCGAGAAGTTACGGTGGGAAAAGGCCCATATTACAGAAGAACTGAAAGAAAAAACAATTCAGTATGATAATCTTGGAGAGCAGCTGTCAGAATTGGATGAGATCAATGAACAATCCCGAGAATACGAAATGAAACGCCAGGCAGTTCAGATGGCAGCAGAGCATCTGGAGCAGCTGTCAGGAGCAATGCGAGGGTATTTGAAAAGAGATCTGAATGAGAAGGCTTCTGCGATCATCCGTGAGATCACCGGAGGAAAATATACAAAGCTCGTCACAGATGAAAAACTTCATGTATCGCTTGTGACAGACGAAAAACTGGTGGAGATTGAACAGGTAAGCCGGGGAACAGTAGAACAGATCTATCTGGCATTGCGTATGGCGGTCGGAGAACTGTTGTGCGAAGAAGAGATGCCAGTGATTCTGGATGATGTGTTCGCATATTACGATGAAGAGAGAATGCTGCAGACACTTAAGTGGCTGAAAGCACATAAGAAACAGGTGTTGTTGTTTACCTGTCAGAAGAGAGAAGAACAGGTGATGAAGGAAGCGGGAATTGCTTATCATAAAATAGAACTATAACGTGTTGAATTGAAGTAAGATAGAAAATAAAAATGCTGCCGGGAATTTCCAGGCAGCATTTTTAGAATCTTAAACTTCTTCGCCGTTTTTATATTTAGTAACAACATTCTGAATTCTTTCAATCGGATTCAGGATGCTGCTGATAGAACCGTCATGGTTCAGTGTATCAATAACAAGTGCGATATATTTGCTCATGTCACAGTTGATATAATATGGACGTTCCAGAAGTTCCGGTGTCTGATAGATTAAGTTGGTAGTCAGAACAGCATCCAGGATACCTTCTTCATATGCCTGGTCAAATTTCTCCAGTCCGTTTGTGAACAGACCGAATGTAGCGGCACAGAAGATACGTTTTGCCTTGCGCTGTTTTAACTGGCGGGCAACATCTAACATACTGTCACCGGAAGAAATCATATCATCCAGAATGATTACATCTTTTCCTTCTACGGACGATCCGAGAAACTCATGGGCAACGATTGGGTTACGTCCGTCTACCACACGCGAGAAGTCACGACGTTTGTAGAACATACCCATATCAAGATTAAGTACGTTGGCAAGATAGATTGCACGTCCTGTAGCACCTTCATCTGGGCTGATCGCCATCATGTGTTCGCTGTCGATCTGAAGGTCTTTGAATGTACGGAGAAGACCTTTGATGAACTGGTAAGTCGGACGGATTGTCTCGAATCCATTTAATGGAATCGCATTCTGTACACGAGGATCGTGTGCATCAAAAGTAATAATGTTGTCAACACCCATGCGGACAAGCTCCTGAAGAGCAAGTGCACAGTCCAGAGATTCACGACTGCCTCTCTTGTGCTGACGGCTTTCATATAAGAATGGCATAATGACGTTGATACGACGTCCTTTTCCACCTACTGCAGCAATAATACGTTTCAAGTTCTGAAAATGATCGTCAGGGGACATATGATTTACATTTCCTGTCAGTGAATATGTCAGGCTATAGTTACATACATCGACCATAAGATAAAGGTCTTTACCACGAACAGATTCGTTGATGATACCCTTGGCTTCACCAGAACCAAAACGTGGAACTTTTGCATCAATTAAGTATGTGTCTTTCTCATAGCCTGTGAAAGCAACATCGTTCTTATGAACATGTCCATCTTCCTTTCTCCATTTTACGAGATAGTCATTAACCTTTGCTCCCATCTCTGTACAACCGTCAAGAGCAATCAGTCCAAGTGCTCCTACCGGTATATTCTCAAGATTACGATCGTTACGGCGTAACATCATTAGTACCTCCCAGGTTTAATAATTTTTTTTGGATACGGATATCATCACCGGTAATACGCAGAATGGTGTAATTACTGCTGATGCGTGAAAATGTCCGTTCCGAGTAAATAGTTTTTATATCATCCAATGCAAGGTTGGTAGATATTATGGTTGATTTCTGTCTCAATATACGTTCATTCAGACAAATGAACAGCTGGGATACAGTGAATGAATTCGGCAGTTCTGTTCCCAGATCATCAATGATCAGTAAGTCACAGTCGTAGATATGTTCGAATACATCAGAATCCTTTTTCTGCCGTTTCCCAAATGTGTTCTCTGCAAGGATATCAAAAAGTCCGGCTGCTGTAAAGTAGATAACGGAATAAGCTGAATCCATTAACTCCTTTGCAATGCAGTGGGAAAGAAAAGTCTTTCCCACACCGGTGTCTCCATACAATAGTATGTTATGAAATTCTTCAGAGAATGTATCTACGAAGTTGTGACAGACATTTAATGCGGTTTCCATGGATTCCAGAGAAGACCGTCCGGTAAGAGGATCGATATGATTTCTGGAATAATAGGTCAGAGAACAGGTTGAAAAGTTCTCTTTGTCAAGGATATCTTTGAGATTGGATTGTGTGTATAAATAGTCTACAATCGCTTTTTTGAAACAGTGACATTTGTGTGTGCCAATATAACCGGTATCCTTACAGTCGGGACACTGGTAATGCATTTCCAGATAATTGGCAGGCAGACCGTGTGATTTTAACAGTGCAGGTTTTTGGGCAGAGAGTTCTTCAATCTTTGACTTTAATGAAGATAAAGCAGTCTGGTCTCCGTCCAAAAGCAGCCTTGCCTTTTTTACACTTAAAGAAGAGATGGAATGATCCATTTCCTCCAATTCAGGAATGAGAGCGTATGCCTTCTCATAGCGTTTTCTGAGCTGAAATTCATTATCCAGTTGTTTTTGTTCATAAGTACGCATTAAGTGATCGTACTGAGAATTGGAAAGTGCCATGTAATGGAAACTCCTTCATACCTAAGTATGCAAGAAAAACTGTCAGTGACAGGCTCTCTTGCATTCATATAATAAAATCTGATATGTATAATTTATTGCTGAACCAGGCGGCGTTCCAGATCGTTCATATCATAGGAACGGCCATCGAAGTTATTGAACTTATTATTCTGGCTGCTTACAGGCTTCTGAGCCTGCTGTTGTCTCTTGCGTTCTTTTGCCAGTTCTTTTGCACGTTCTTTCTCTTTGCGGTAGTCAGCATCAACCGCATCGATATCTTTCAACTGACGGACGTTCTTGTCCTTCCAGCGTTTCAGAATGGAATCGGTGTAATCAAAGCTTGGCTGATGAATGGAATTCATCGTGCGGTCGCAGGCTTCAAGGATGACCTCCAAAGCGAATCCATATTCTTCTGACCACTTGCGGATATAAGCAATCTCAGAAGCAGCAGGGCCGCGTCCTTTGATACCATATGCATTCAGGACACAATAACAATTTTTATTATAGAGAAATGAACTTGTCTTGGCAAGGTTCACAGTTGTTATGTTTTCTTCATGCCATGATAAGGCCACCTTATTAATATAATGCATACTCTTATGACCATTCTCGACACAATATTCAATCAGATATTCAATAAGTTCAGCTGACATATTCAGTGTATCATAAAAATAAGTAATCTGGTCAATATCAGTAGCAGAAAGTGTCTTTCCGAGGTACTGCTCTGCTACGAACAGTAATTCTTTGAACTCTGCACGTTCTTTGCGGCTGCGGTACTGCTGGATGTTCGTTGTAGACGCCAAAGCTGCAGAGTCAGAGACAGAGTCTGCAGGTATGGAAGATGTCATATAGCCGGACTGCACATCGTGTAATCCAGAAGAGGCTGCCGGTGAAGGAGCCGTGCTCTTTGGTGAGGGATCATCCGGAGTGTCATCCAGATAATCGAGCAGTCCTTCGCTTTTCCAGTATCTCAATGCACGAAGGATATCTTTCTCGGTGCATTCAAGAAGATCAGCCAGTTCGGAAACAGAAAGATATCCGGAGGACTGATTCATACGACGGAGAAGCAGGAGATATACTTTGACATACTCTCCATTTGCTCTGACCATATAATGGTCAATAAATTCATTATCCAGTACAGTTGCATTCGTCTGTACATATTTTGTGAGTTTTAATTCCTTCATAATAATTCCCCGTCCTCCCCGGAACCTTTGTATCGTTCGTTTCATTGTAGACACATTATAGCACCGGGAAGCCGGGGAAAAAAGAAATTTTTGAGCCGAAATCCGACTTTTTTGTGGATAAAATTGTGTGGATAATGTGGATAACTAGCGGTTAAGCAGGTTTTCCCCAATGTTTACAACGTTTCCAGCTCCCATAGTTATCAACACATCCCCTTTCTGGCATCTGTCCAGACAGAAAGATTCAATCTCTTCGAAGCTTGGGAAATAGTAAGCATCGCATCCTTTTTTCTTTAATTCTTCTGCGATCATCTCAGAGGACATGCCCAGAGTATCTGTCTCACGGGCTGCATAGATGTCTGCGAGGATCACATGGTCGGCATGTGTCAGGGCATCTACGAACTCAGGGAATAACGCTTTGGTACGTGTATAAGTATGCGGCTGGAAGATACACCATACTTCTTTGTGCGGATATTCCTTTGCCGCTGTTAACGTAGCGTTGATCTCTGTCGGATGGTGTGCATAATCATCGATGATCGTAAATCCGTTGACTTCACCTTTGTATTCAAAACGACGGTCAGTGCCGTGGAAGGACTTCAGACCTTCTTTGATCTTGCTGAAAGGAACTCCGAGAAGATCAGCGACTGCGATTGCAGATAATGCATTGGATACATTGTGGTCTCCGTTGACAGATAAGGAGATTCGGTCGATAAATTCCCCGGATTTTATCAGGTCAAAGGAAGCTTCACCCTTCTTGTCGTGGAGAATGTTGGTTGCACTGTAGTCAAGGGAGCTGTCGTTGCCGTAACGGATCACACGGCAGTCAAGGTCTGCAGTGATCTCTTCCAGATCAGGAATGTTATCATTGATGACCAGGGTTCCGTCCTTCGGAAGTAATTTAGCGAAACGATGGAAGGAATTACGGATATCAGCCAGATCCTTGAAGAAATCCAGATGATCTTCGTCAATATTCAGGATCACACCGATCTTCGGGAAGAAATGCAGGAAACTGTTCGTGTATTCGCATGCTTCGGTAACAAAGTATTCAGAGTCGCCCACACGGATATTTCCGCCGATGGCTTTCAGGATTCCGCCTACGGAAATCGTAGGGTCCAATTCTCCGGCGAGGAGAATGTGTGAAAGCATCGAAGTTGTGGTTGTCTTTCCGTGAGTACCTGAGATTGCGATCGGCATATCATAGTTTGTCATCAACTGTCCGAGTAATTCCGCACGGGTCAACATAGGAAGCTTCTGTCTTACTGCTTCGGCATATTCTTCGTTATCCGGATGGATAGCTGCTGTGTATACAACTACATCAATACCGGGAATGATGTTAGAAGCTTTCTGTCCGTAGAATACCTTTGCACCCATCTGCTCAAGGTGATCTGTAAGGGCAGATTCTTTATTATCGGATCCGGAAATAGTGAAGCCTTCTTTTAAAAGAATCTCTGCAAGACCGCTCATGCTGATTCCGCCGATTCCGATAAAGTGTACGTGTATAGGGGTTTCAAAATTAATTTTATACATAATATACCATCCTTTATGTTCATTTTGGTAAAAATATCATCATAAAAACTACATGTTCTTCATATTATTATAAACATATATCAAAAAAAATCCAACCCGTAAGTTTTTGTAATAATTTAACAAAAAGATTGCGGAAATGTTTGAAAAATTGTAAAAATTGTTAGCAACATGGGAGGAAGTATGATATAATAAAAAAAGCAAGACTACTGAGAAGGGGTGATGACATGAGGAAAAAGGAAATGATAGCAATGTTGCTGGCAGGAGGACAAGGCAGCAGACTTGGAGTTCTCACAGCAAAAGTTGCAAAGCCGGCCGTTGCATTTGGTGGTAAGTACCGCATTATTGACTTTCCACTCAGCAACTGCATTAATTCAGGAATCGATACGGTAGGTGTATTGACACAGTACCAGCCATTAAGGTTGAATGCACATATAGGGATTGGTATTCCATGGGATCTTGACAGGAATTACGGAGGCGTAACAGTGCTTCCGCCATATGAGAGAAGTGGAAGCAGTGAATGGTACTCCGGAACTGCGAATGCGATCTATCAGAACCTGGATTATATGGAGCAGTTTGATCCGGATTATGTTCTGATCTTATCGGGAGATCATATTTATAAGATGGATTATGAGGTGATGCTGGATTATCATAAAGCACATAATGCCGATGTAACGATTGCGGCAATGCCTGTACCGATGGAAGAGGCGAGCCGTTTTGGAATCGTTATCGCAGACGAGGATGGAAGAATTCAGGAGTTCCAGGAAAAGCCGGCAGAGCCGAAGAGCAATCTGGCATCCATGGGAATTTACATTTTCTCATGGAAAGCGTTGAAGGAAGCGCTTGAGACATTGAAGGACGAGCCTGGATGTGATTTTGGAAAACATATCATTCCGTATTGTCACAATAAAGGCGAGAGATTATTTGCATATGAATATAATGGATATTGGAAAGATGTAGGAACATTGGGATCATATTGGGAGGCCAATATGGAACTGATCGATATTATTCCGGAATTTAATTTGTATGAAGAATTCTGGAAGATATATACCAACAGTGAGATCCTGCCGCCACAGTATATTTCCGCACAGTCTGTGATAGAAAGAAGCATTATCTGTAACGGGGCAGAAGTGTATGGAGAGGTACATAACAGTATTATAGGATCCGGCGTTATTATAGGAGAAGGTTCTGTTATCAAGGATTCTATTATTATGAAAGACGCCAGAATTGGAAAGAATTGCGTGGTAGATAAGGCGATCATTGCTGAAAATTGTGTTGTCGGAGATAATGTTACATTTGGTATCGGAAGCGATGTGCCGAACAAATTAAAACCGGCGATCTATTCCTTTGGACTGGTTGCTGTGGGTGAAAAATCCGTGATACCGGATGGCGTACAGATTGGAAAGAATACTGCTGTCAGTGGCGTAACATCCAAAGAAGATTACCCGGATGGAGTACTGGAAAGTGGCGAAACATTGATAAAGGCAGGTGGACAGGCATGAGAGCAGTTGGAATTATTTTAGCAGGTGGTAACAGCAACAAGATGCGTGAACTGACACATAAGAGAGCAGTAGCGGCGATGCCGATCGTAGGAAGCTACAGAGCAATTGACTTTGCGCTCAGCAATATGTCAAACTCTCACATTCAGAAGGTGGCAGTTCTGACGCAGTACAATGCACGTTCACTGAATGAACATCTGAATTCCTCAAAATGGTGGGATTTCGGAAGAAAACAAGGGGGGCTTTATGTATTTACCCCGACGATCACAGCGGAGAACGGATACTGGTATCGCGGAACGGCAGATGCGATATACCAGAATCTGGATTTCTTAAAACGTTGTCATGAACCTTATGTTATTATTACATCAGGTGATGCAGTATATAAGATGGATTATAACAAAGTGCTGGAATATCATATTGCAAAGAAAGCAGATATTACAGTTGTTTGTAAAGAACTTGGTCCGAACGAAGATGCGAGCCGTTTCGGAACAATCAAAATGAATGATTCTATGCGCATTGAAGAATTCGAAGAGAAGCCGATGGTGGCACAGTCACAGATTGTATCAACGGGTATCTATGTAATCAGAAGACGCCAGCTGATCGATCTGATCGAACGTTGCGCAGAAGATGACAGACATGATTTTGTGACCGATATTCTCATCAGGTATAAGAATCTGAAGAAAATCTACGGTTATAAAATAAAAGATTACTGGAGCAACATTTCAACAGTGGATGCATATTATCAGACAAATATGGATTTCCTGAAGCCAGAAGTACGGGAGTATTTCTTCCGGACACAGCCGAGCATCTATTCCAAGGTCAGTGATCTGCCGCCGGCAAAGTATAATCCGGGATCCATGGTTAAGAACAGTCTTGTGGCAAGCGGAAGCATTATTAATGGAACAGTCGAGAATTCGATTCTTTTCAAGAAGACATTCGTGGGGAACAACTGTGTCATTAAGAATTCCATTATTTTGAATGATGTCTATCTCGGAGATAATGTATATATTGAGAATTGCATTGTGGAAAGCAGAGATACGATTCGGGCAAATACACGTTATGTTGGTGAAAATGGTGTGAGAGTAGTCGTAGAAAAAAATGAGAGGTATGCACTTTAAGAGAAAATGGTGCAAAGGCTAGAAGAAAGGGGCTAGAAAAATGCAGATTACAGATGTACGCGTGCGTAAAGTAGCAAAGGAGGGCAAGCTGAAAGCTGTCGTTTCCATTACCATGGATGAGGAATTTGTGGTACATGACATTAAGGTGATTGAAGGAGAGAAGGGACTCTTTATTGCAATGCCTAGCAAGAAAGCTGTGGATGGGGAATATAGAGATATTGCACATCCGATCAATTCAAGAACAAGAGAGCGCATTCAGAATTTCATCCTTGAGAAATATGAAGAAGCACTGGCAGAGGATGCAGCAGAAGCATAGATGGTATATGTATCGGCGAAAAAAAGGAGCAGGAATTTCCTGCTCCTTTTTCAATAGTCATTATTCTGGATCGTCTTCCAGTTGAAAATGCATCGCTTTGTGTGTGACCGGATGCTGGAAATCCAGCTTATAAGCACACAGCCGGATCGTCTGCCAGCCTTTTGTACCAGCAAGAGTCGGGTTATATTTTGTATCTCCAACAATCGGACAACCGACAGATGCGAGTTGTACACGGATCTGATGATGGCGGCCGGTATCCAGATGGATTTCCAGTTCAGTTCCGTGGAAAGCAGCAGGTGCGGTAAACAGCCAGTCCGTAACAGGAACTGTATCATAATGCAGCCGTGCAATTTTTGATCCGTTTTCTTTCGCAGAACAGATACGGGAAGTGTTTGTTCTGGCATCTTTGACCATATAATTCTCAAGTGTTCCTTCTTTTGCTGAAGGTGTATTGGCAACAAGTGCCCGGTAATATTTCCCGAATCCCTGATTCTGTAATTGTTTATTCAGATCTTTTGCAGCAGCCGGAGTCTTAGCAAAGACAAGGATTCCGGCGACCGGTTGGTCCAGTCTGTGGATGACGGCAAGGTAAGGCTCAGCTGAGCCGGGGTTCCTGGAACCACTGGATTTCGCCAGATGGTTTTTGATCAGGCTGACCATGTCCGGGTAACGGATACTTTTGCTCTGGGTTGCGATACCGTGTGGCTTGACACAGACTAAAATGTGCGGGTCTTCATATAATATATTTAAAGTAGCCATATACTTCTCCTTTGTTAAAACAAATGTTATACTTATTAAATCATGGAGGGGAAAAAACTGCAAGAAGTTGTGGAGAAAAGAGGAAAACATAATTGAGCGGGAAAGTACTGGCAGAAGCAGGGATAATATCTTGACAAAACATACCTCATGGATTAAAATAATTGACAATTCAATATTTTTTATGGCGATGAAGGGAATTAGTACATGAGAATCCAGCTGCAGAGAGGATATCATATGGTGTGAGATATCTGCTGTTCATCACATGGAACCGGTCCTGGAGCCACTGTATGAAAGTGCAGCGTGTCAGCCGGCGTTAACGGCCAATGAAGAGAGCTGCGAAAGGGTCGCAGTTAACTAGGGTGGTACCGCCGAGCTTTTCGGTCCCTTTTTCGGGGAGTCGAAAGGCCCGGCGTTTTTTGTGCCAGGTTGCGGAACTCCCGGCAAAAAAATAACGTGGAATAAGGATTCCACCAAAATTGAAAAGGAGAAGAGAAACATGGCAAAGGAAAAATTAGTCAAAAACATTACATCTCGTGACGAAGATTTCGCACAGTGGTACACAGACGTTGTACGTGAAGCAAATCTTTGTGATTATTCAAGCGTAAAAGGATGCATGAACTACTTACCGAATGGTTATGCGATCTGGGAACTGATCCAGTCAGATCTGGACAGACGTTTTAAAGAAACAGGAGTTGAGAATGTATACCTGCCAGTACTGATTCCGGAATCACTTCTGGAAAAAGAAGCTGATCACGTAGAAGGATTCGCACCGGAAGTTGCATGGGTAACACACGGTGGAATGGAAAGACTGCAGGAAAGATTATGTGTACGCCCTACATCAGAGACACTGTTCTGTGACCTTTGGGCTAAAACAGTAAAATCATACAGAGATCTTCCAAAGGTATGGAACCAGTGGAACTCCGTTCTCCGTTGGGAGAAGACAACAAGACCATTCCTCCGTTCAAGAGAATTCTTATGGCAGGAAGGTCACACACTTCATGCAACATATGAAGAAGCAGAAGAAAGAACAATCCAGATGTGGGAAGTTTATAAGGATTGCTATAAAGAGACAATGGCTATCCCATTCGTAGCAGGAAGAAAGGCAGAACACGAGAAATTCGCCGGAGCAGAAGACACATACACGATCGAAGCACTGATGCATGACGGAAAAGCACTTCAGTCTGCGACAAGCCATTTCTTCGGAAACGGATTCCCGGATGCATTCGGAATCAAATATGTAGATAAGAACAACGAACTGCACAGTGCGTATGAGACATCATGGGGATGGTCAACAAGAAGTATCGGAGCCCTGATCATGGTTCACGGTGACGATGACGGACTGGTACTGCCACCACACGTAGCACCGGTTGAATGTAGAATCATTCCAATCGCCCAGCACAAAGAAGGTGTACTTGACAGATCTTATGCACTGCTTGACGAACTGAAAAAAGCAGGATACAGAGTGAAGATCGATGATTCTGATAAGAGTACAGGATGGAAATTCTCTGAGCAGGAGATCCTTGGTATCCCAACACGTATTGAGATCGGACCAAAGGATATCGAGAAGAACCAGGTTGTTGTGGTACGTCGTGATAACCGTGAGAAGATCGTTGTATCTCTCGATGAGATTGCAGTAAAACTGCGCGAGATCTTAGAGCAGGAACAGCAGGATATGTACAACAGAGCAGAAGAATTCCTGAACAGTCATATCGATACAGCTACAACAATGGATGAGATGGTTGAGAAGTTCAAAGCCAATCGCGGATTCGTAAAAGCATGCTGGTGTGGAGATCCGGAATGTGAGGGCGAAGTAAAATATCAGACAGGCGGAGCTGCAACAAGATGTCTGATCGAAGATGAAGAGTTTATTTCCGATAAATGTATCTATTGCGGAAAACCTGCGAAACACATGGCTTACTGGGGTAAATCATATTAAGAATAAACGGATTATAAAGATGGACGGTGGATAAAAAATCCACCGTCCATTTTCATCCACAGACACAGGCAAAAATATGGTATGATATAGAATGTTGATAACATGGATAGACGGAGGAGATATTTGTGGATAACTTTAATATAAAATTACCGGATGATGTACAGTTTATCATTCATACCTTACAGTCGCATGGATTTGAAGCATACGCAGTCGGGGGATGTGTCAGAGATTCTATCCTCGGAAGAGAACCGGGCGACTGGGATATTACAACATCGGCGATGCCGGAAGAGACAAAGGCATTATTCGACAAAACATTTGATACCGGAATTGAACATGGGACGATAACTGTACTTCTGAATCATGAGGGTTACGAAGTTACGACGTACAGAATCGATGGAAAATATGAGGACAGCAGACATCCGAAAGAAGTGACATTTACAAGGAATCTGAAGGAAGACCTGCTCAGACGGGATTTTACGATCAATGCCATGGCATATAATGACAAGGATGGGATCGTAGATATCTTTGGAGGAATGCAGGATCTGGAAAAGCATATGATCCGTTGTGTGGGAAATGCCAAGGAACGGTTCTCGGAAGATGCACTCCGGATTTTAAGAGGTGTCAGGTTCGCAGCGCAGCTGGGATTTGAGATCGATGAGGAAACGAAAGAAGGAATGAGGCTTCTTGCACCGACACTCGAAAATATCAGTGCGGAGAGGATACAGGTAGAGCTGGTGAAGATGCTGACATCTGACCGGCCGGAACTGATAAGAACTGCCTATGAACTTGGAATTACGAAGATATTTTTGCCGGAATTTGACCGGATGATGGAGACAGAGCAGGAGACACCGCATCATATGTATACCGTCGGGGAACATACCATTCATGCGATGATGAATGTCCGCAATGATAAGATCTTAAGATTGACAATGTTACTGCATGATACAGGAAAACCGGAATACAAAACTATGGATGAAGACGGCGTTGCGCATTTTAAAATGCATGCATTGGGAAGTGAGCGCATTGCGAAAGAAGTACTCCGGAGATTAAAATTCGATAATGATACACTGCATAAAGTTACAAGGCTTGTGCTGAATCATGATTACCGCATACCGGCCGTGCCGAAGAATGTCAGAAGAGCAATGAATAAGATCGGCGAAGATATTTTCCCATATTATATGGAAGTCAGAAGGGCAGATGTTCTGGCGCAAAGTGAGTACCGGAGGGCAGAAAAATTAAAAAATCTGGATGAAGTAGAACAGACATATGCAGAGATTATAGAAAAAGGGCAGTGTGTATCGTTAAAAGAATTAGCTGTGACCGGCAGAGATCTGATCCGGGCAGGAATGAAGCCGGGAAAAGAGATTGGGGAAAAGTTAAACGAATTATTGAACCTTGTGATCGAGAATCCGGAAATGAATACGAAAGAGACCCTGTTGAATTATATTTCCACGGATAAAGAAGTATAACAGCAGTGAATATTTTTTATATTTCCCACATACATTTAAAAAGAATATCAAGTGTAAAGCGCGGGGAATATAAATGCAGGAATTTGAACAAAAAATACTGGAACAATATGATATAGAAGTAAACAGCACCCGTAAAGTCAGAGGTGCTGTTTTATGCGAAACGAACAAAGGGGTATTCCTTTTGAAGGAAGTTACAACATCCGAAAAAAGAATCCCTGCGTTATGCGAACTTTATACCTGGCTTTATGAACAAGGAGAGCATCAGATTGATTATATGATAGCGAACCGGAACGGTGAATATATCTCTTCGTTGGATAATGGTGACCGGTATATGCTGAAAAAATGGTATGCAGGCCGTGAATGCGACATAAAAAAGACCAGGGAAATATTAGAAGCGGCCGGGAATCTGGCGAAATTACATACTGTTATGAGGCATGAACTGGAGCATGGGATTACAGAAGGGATTAAGACCGGTGAAAAATACAGACGGCATAACCGGGAATTAAAAAAAGTACGGCAGTTTGTCAGAAAAGCTGTGCCGAAAGGGGAATTTGAATTTGCATTTTTGCAGCAGTTTGAACTGATGTATCAGTGGGCAGAAGCTGCGGTGTGTGAACTGGAACAGTCGGATTATGAACAATTGTATCAGGAAGAGATGAACCGTTCCGGTATGACGCACGGAGAGTATAATTACCATAATATCATCATGACAAGAGAAGGAATCGCGACAATGAATTTTGAAAAATTTCATCGGGATATCCAGGTAGAGGATCTGTACTATTTTCTCAGAAAAGTAATGGAGAAAAGCGGATGGAAGCTCCGGCTCGGAGATGGCATGCTGAATGCGTATTCTGCAATCCACCCACTTACCAGAAGCGAAACAGAATATTTGAAAATTCGTCTGATTTATCCGGAAAAGTTCTGGAAAATTGCAAATTCATACTATTGCATGAATAAAGCGTGGATATCGGTAAAAAATACAGAGAAACTAAAGACTGCAATAAAGCAGACAGAAGAGAAAAAAATGTTTTTAAAAGAGCTGTTTGGATTTGAACTCTGAGGGCACCTGAAAATGCCGGAAAACCTTGAAAATACAGGGAAAACAGGGGATTTACCTTGACATTCCGTATGAAAACAGGTATAACAGTACATAAAGGCATGTCATATGACGGGGTATGGACAGTGACTTTGTATAAAAAGAATCGAAATTATGAATTCTAAATGTAAATAAGAGGAGGATATATCCATGAACAAAACAGAACTGATCGCAGCAATCGCTGACCAGGCAGAATTATCAAAGAAAGATTCCGAGAAAGCTTTAAAAGCATTCGTTGATGTTGTAACAGATGAATTAAAGAAAGAGCATAAAGTACAGGTTGTTGGATTTGGTACTTTTGAAGTAAGCATGAGAGCTGAGAGAGAAGGAAGAAATCCTCAGACAGGCGAGACTATGAAGATTGCAGCTTGCAAAGCACCAAAGTTCAAAGCTGGTAAAGCATTAAAAGATGCTATCAACGAGTAGTCTGAATTTGTAATATTTATCCGAAAGGATTTATGCCGGAGAGTGTCCTGATACTCTTCGGTTTTTTAGCATTATGCGTTCGAAAGAACCGGCTGACAGTAAAGTATACAGGAGAACAGATAGATGAGATTAGACAAATTTTTAAAAGTATCCAGATTGATCAAACGCCGGACGGTTGCGAATGAGGCCTGCGATGCCGGCCGTGTACTGGTAAATGATAAACCGGCCAAGGCGTCTGTAAAAGTAAAACCAGGAGATATCATAGAGATCCAGTTCGGAACAAGAACCGTAAAAGTAGAAGTTCTTGATATTAAAGATACAACGAAAAAAGAAGAGGCAGGAGACCTTTTCAAATATTTATAAACCTTATTAATGGCCGGTGAAAAAGCGGAGGGGATCATCACAACCTTTCTTGCATAATTATGTGAAAAGTCATAATTTCGATTTCCTTTTCATATGATTAGTAAGAAAGGTTGTGATAGTTTTGGAGACGGTAGCAGTACAGAAAAACCATAAACTGATATTGAATAACCGGAAGGCAGGACTGGTGACAGGTGTTCTGGATGTGCTGTCTTTTAATCTGAATGAGATATTGCTGGAGACAGAGCAGGGAATGCTGATGGTGAGAGGAACGGATCTGCATGTGAACCGTGTGAATCTTGAAAAGGGAGAGATCGATCTGTCGGGAAACATTGACAGTATCTCATATTCGGATATCCATTCGACAGCAAAGCAGGCAGGAAGTCTTTTTGAAAAGTTATTCCGGTGATCTGCCGGAGAACCGGGAATGTCATGAGGAATAAGGAAAATAAGGTGAAATGTAAGATGGGGATAGGAAAAGAACTGTTCATATTTCTGCTGGCGGTCCTGGCCGGAGCAATCGTACGTCTTGCATACCGTTGTATCAGCTGCCTGCGGGAAGTGGTACATCATGCTCATTGGGTTATTGAACTGGAGGATCTGATCTATTGGATCGGAACCGCGATTTTTTTGTTTGTGCAGATTTACTACACAAGCAGTGGTAGTGTGCGATGGTATTTCATACTAGGTGTTGGAATCGGTGGGATCATTATGTCAGTTTTTCTTGCGATTACGGGAAAAATTTGTCGGAAAATTGTACGGCGGCATAGCAGATTTTTTACCGAAACACTTGAAAAACCCGGGGAAAAAAGATAGAATGAAAATAATTAACAGGTGAGTGAAACGGCAGGGCTGCCGACAAGGGTGAGTAAATTAATATGAATGATGTAAAGCAGAGAAACCGCAGAAGACGGCAGCGCAAGCGTTCTCAGAATCATAAGAGAAGTGTGTTGGCGATCAGCGCAGTTGTTCTTATGTTGACAGTTATGGTGTCTGCAAACAGTATGACATTAAAGGCAAAGAACAGGGAGTATCAGGCGCAGGAGACGGAATTAAAAGAGCAGATCCAGGCGGAACAGGATCGGAAAAAAGAGATTAAAGAACTGGAAAAATACGTTGGAACGGATAAATATGTAGAAGATGTAGCGAAAGAAAAGCTGGGTCTGGTACATGACAACGAGATTGTTTTTAAATCGAAATAAGACTATAAAAGACGAATGATAAGCTTCAGGAAGAGATTCCTGAAGCTTTTTTCCGTCATGTATTCAGAAGAAAGGGGAACGATAAAGTTGGCACAGATAAAGGAACAGGAAATATTTGTAAATCCATATGTGGTACAGATGGACAAATTTGCCGATTCACTGCAGCATTTATCCAAAACATTTCTGAATATGGAGGCATACAAAGGAACCTTGTCCAGAGAAGAAATTGATGAAATGTTTGAAAAGGTGACAGGGAATGTCTGTGCAGGCTGTGAACGGCGGGGAGAATGTCTGGGAGAAAAGCACTCGGTGACTTATCAGATGATGTATGAGATCCTGTGTGCGGCAGAAGAATATGGCGCAGAACTGAATATGGAATTAAAACGCAGGCTGAAGAGACAGTGCCTGTTTGCACCACGTTTTTTAAGAGAGAGTCTGGAAGAATTCGAGAATGCCAAGCAGATCCTGATGTGGAATCACAGACTGGTGCAGGCAAGAGAGGGGTATGCAAGACAACTTACGAGCTTCGCTAAAATGATACAGTATACAACCAGGGAACTGGATGCCGGGATCTTCCAGGATGACCATTTGGAGAAGCGTATAAAGGCAGCGCTGAAAAAAGAAAATGTGAAGCTGCTTTCGGTTGTGTTTTACATGACACAGCAGGGAAAATATGAAGTCCATCTGACGGTAAAAGCCATGAAAGGACGTGTCGTCCTTGCAAAAGATGTTGCGTTTCTGGTGGGAAAATGTATAGGAAGAACGATGATTCCGAGACAGGGGGAAAGGCTTGTGATCGGAGAAGAATATGGCACCATTGCCTGTATGGAGGGAGCAAAGTTCCAGACACTGCAGGGGGTTGCGAGAATCGGAAAAGGACTGGAAGAGATATCGGGAGATACATTTCTGATGAAGGATCTTCCGGGCGGACGCAAAGGAGTTGCGCTTTCGGATGGCATGGGTTCCGGAGAGGAAGCATTTCGGGACAGTACAATGGTTGTGGAGATGCTGGAAGAGCTGCTGGAAGCAGGATTTCCGGTAGAGACAGCGGTGCAGATGATGAATACGGCGCTGGTGACAGGACGGGAAGAGGTGAAGTTCTGTACATTGGATGTCTGCCTGTTTGATCTGTATCAGGGAAGTTGTGAATTTGTAAAGGCCGGAGCCTCGGCGACTTTTATTAAGAGGAAGAAAGAAGTTGAAAAAATCGAGTCGACGACACTTCCGATCGGTGTTGTACAGAATATAGAACTGGACAGGGAAGAGCGGAATCTGGAATCGGGAGAATATGTGATCATGGTGACAGATGGCGTGATGGATGCCCTGCCTGAAGGTACACAGGAAGAAAAAATAGTGGAATTCATCCGGGAGACGGATATTGTCAATCCGACGGAATTTGCCCGCGGAATCTTAAGTCAGGTGTTGAAAAGTTCCGGCGGGATGCCGATGGATGATATGACGGTGCTGGTGATTGGAATATGGGGCTTAAGTTGACTTTCTATAAGAAATTTTATATATTTAATTTATATATAGCTTATATATTTGCCATACCGGTGAGTGGAAGATCAAGGACCGGGCAGGAAGAATTTATACAGACAGAATAAAGGAAAAGGAAGGCCGGAATGTATCAACGGGTGAAAGCATATGTGGAAAAATACCATATGTTACAGGAGAATGATCATGTAATCACAGGCGTATCTGGAGGCGCAGACTCCGTATGCCTTCTTTTCATGTTAAAAGAATTTAAAAATGAGATGCCATTGGAACTGACGGTGGTGCATATCCATCATGGGATCCGCGGTGACAGTGCAGATGCCGATGAGAGATATGTAAAGGCACTATGCAGACAACTCGGGGTCAGGTATCTGGCATTTCATGAGAATGTGGAGCAGTATGCAAAAGAACAGGGCCTGACGCTGGAAGAGGCGGGCAGGAATGTCAGGCGGCAGATATTTGAAAAGGTGTGCAAAGAGAAAAACGGTACAAAGATTGCGCTGGCGCATCACCAAAATGATAATGCGGAGACGCTTTTGTGGAACTTAAGCCGCGGATGCGGCCTGCGTGGACTTGGCGGTATCAGCCCGGCAGAAGGAGATACCGTCCGGTATATCCGTCCGCTTCTCTGTGTGCAGAGATGTGAGATTGAAGCATTTTTACAGGAAAAGGGAATCGGTTATTGTACGGATGAGACGAATCTGGAAGATCACTATACGAGAAACCGGATCCGGAATCATGTGATTCCCTATCTTGAACAAGAGGTCAATCCGCAGGCGGTCATGCACATGTCCGAGACGATGGAACAGATGCGTGCAGTGTGGGCGTTTATGGAACAGGAAGTGCAAAAATGCAGGGAGCGATATGTGGAAAAGCGGCCGTGTGGGAGTGCAGAAGATCTGTATGAAGAACGTGAAAACGTTCCGGAACTGCTGATCAAAGAGGAATTATTCCGGGATGTCGATAAGACTGTACGTTCGTTCCTGATTCATGCGCTGCTATGTGAGCTGGCGGGGCGCAGAAAAGATATCGAGCAGGTGCATGTAAGACTGATTGAAGATCTGGCACGGCTTCAGACCGGAAGAAAGATCAGCCTTCCTTATAAAATGACAGCGGAAAAATGTTATGATGGAATCCTGCTTGACAGATCGGATCTCAAAACAGGGGAAAAAGAGGACGCCGGCAATGAACCGGGAGTGCATATGCGGATGTTTGAACAAACGGCGGAAACAGGCGCATTTCCTAAAAAAACCTACACGAAATGGTTTGACTATGATATAATTAAGAGCACTGTAAAAATAAGACATAAAGAGCCCGGTGACTATATCACAATCGACAGAAATGGCGGAACGCAGAGTCTGAAGAAGTATTTTATCAATGCGAAGATCCCGCGGGAAGACAGAGATAAGATCTGGCTGGCAGCAGATGGCAGTCACATTCTGTGGATTATCGGATACAGACAGAACCAGGCGTATCAGATTACAGATAAGACCAAAAGGATTCTGGAAATAGAATTTAACGGAGGAGAAGAAGATGGCAGAGACAGTTAAAGTATTAGTTCCTGAAGAGGATGTTGCAAAGAGAATCAAAGAACTTGGAGAACAGATCAGCAAAGATTATGCGGGAAAGCAGGTGCATCTGATCTGCGTGTTAAAGGGCGGAGTATTCTTTATGTGTGAACTGGCAAAGAGAATCACCGTTCCGGTATCTATGGATTTTATGAGTGTCAGCAGCTACGGTGACGGAACAAAGTCAAGCGGTGTCGTTAAGATTGCCAAAGACTTAGATGAGACACTGGAAGGAAAAAATGTGCTGATCGTAGAGGATATCATTGATTCAGGAAGAACATTATATTATCTGATGGATATCCTGGCTAAGAGAAATCCAAAGAGTATGAAGCTTTGTACGCTTCTGGACAAACCGGAAAGAAGAGTAAAAGATGTAAAAGTAGATTATGTCGGATTCAATATCCCGGACGAATTTGTTGTGGGATATGGTCTGGATTACGCTCAGAGATATAGAAACCTTCCGTTTATCGGAGTGGTAGAGGGCGTAGAATAGGCGTGTCACAAGAAAGGAGCCTGAAAATTGAATAATAAGAAAGCGAGAGGACTGAACGGTGCTGTATTCCTGGTGTTTGTCGTATTTTTGTTCGCAGCACTGTGGTTTACCAATCAGTTCGATCAACGAGAAAAAGAGATTACCTGGAAGAATTTCCAACAGTTGATTCAAGATGACAAGATCGAGTCGGTAGAAGTGAATCAGAATAAGAGTGTTCCGACGGGACGTGTAGAGATTACGTTGAAGGGAGACGACGATTCCGATAAGATCAGATATCTGTATGTTTCTGATGTTAACGAGATCCAGGATTATCTGAAAGAACAGAATGTGGAGTATACGATGCCGGATATCCCGCAGGACAGCTGGGCAGCAACCACATTTCTGCCGGTTATTCTTACACTGGGCGGAGTTTTCCTGCTCTTCGGTCTGATGAACCGGCAGGGCGGCGGTGCGAATTCGAAAGCAATGAATTTTGGAAAGAGCCGTGCAAGACTGAGTACAGACCGTGACAAGAAAGTGACATTTGCCCAGGTGGCAGGTCTGGAAGAAGAGAAAGAGGAACTGGAGGAGATTGTTGATTTCCTGAAATCTCCGAAGAAATATATCCAGGTGGGAGCAAGAATCCCGAAAGGCGTGTTGCTGGTAGGCCCTCCGGGAACCGGTAAGACACTGCTTGCGAAGGCAGTTGCCGGAGAAGCGGGAGTTCCGTTCTTTACGATCTCCGGTTCGGATTTTGTGGAAATGTTTGTCGGTGTCGGTGCATCCCGTGTCAGAGACCTGTTCGAGGAGGCTAAGAAGAATGCACCTTGTATCATCTTTATCGATGAGATCGATGCAGTTGCAAGACGCCGTGGAACCGGAATGGGCGGCGGACATGACGAGCGTGAGCAGACACTGAACCAGTTACTTGTAGAGATGGATGGTTTTGGTGTCAATGAAGGTATCATCGTGATGGCTGCAACCAATCGAGTAGACATCCTTGATCCGGCAATCCTTCGTCCGGGACGATTCGACCGCAAGGTTATGGTTGGAAGACCTGATATCAAAGGGCGTGAGGAGATCCTTAAGGTTCATGCGAAAGGCAAACCACTGAGTGAGGAGATCAATCTGCAGCAGATCGCGCAGACAACAGCAGGATTTACAGGTGCAGATCTGGAAAATCTTCTGAACGAGGCAGCAATTCTTGCAGCGAAGGATAACAGAGTATTCTTAAAACAGGATGATATTAAGAAAGCATTTGTAAAAGTCGGAATCGGTGCAGAGAAGAAGAGCCGTGTCATTTCCGAAAAAGAGAAGAGAATCACAGCATTTCATGAAGCAGGGCATGCAATCCTGTTCCATGTACTCCCGGATGTGGGACCTGTATACAGTGTCTCGATCATCCCGACAGGAAGTGCGGGAGGATATACGATGCCGCTTCCGGAAAAGGATGAGATGTTTAATACAAAAGGAAAGATGCTTCAGGATATTACGGTATCACTCGGTGGACGTGTAGCCGAAGAAGAAGTATTTGATGATATCACAACCGGTGCATCCCAGGATATCAAACAGGCAACCGGTCTGGCAAAATCCATGGTTACAAAGTTCGGTATGTCGGAAGCAGTCGGGCTGATCAACTATGATGATGACAACAATGAGGTGTTCATCGGACGTGATCTGGCGCATACGGCAAGAGGCTACGGAGAGGGTGTGGCTACTGTAATCGACCAGGAAGTAAAGAGAATTATTGATGAATGTTATGACAGAGCAAGACATATCATTAGAAAATATGACGATGTTCTGCATACATGCGCAGACCTTCTGCTGGAAAAAGAAAAGATTTCCCGGGAAGAATTTGAAGCGCTGTTCCCGGAAGATGTATCGGAGGACTAGGAGGAAGAGCTTTCCTTTCCGGAAACAAAAAATGAGAGAGGTGTTAGTTATATGAATAAGGCGGCTTTATTTTGCGATGGAACAGAAGGGTATGTATATCCCCCTGAACCGAAGGAGAATGAACTGGTAACGTTCCGGTTCCGTACGGCGAAGGATGATGCAGACAGAGTAGGGCTTGTGACATCGGCTGACACATATGTAATGGAAAAAGAGTGCACACAGGGAGAATTTGATTATTATACGTTTGAAGTGCGTCTGGGGGCAGAGCCTTTCAGATATTGTTTCGAAGTGCAGTCTGGAACAGAAAAATATTATTATGGACGATGTGGAATCTCTCGCGAGATCCTGGAGTACTATAACTTTGTTGTAGTACCCGGATTTTCCACACCGGACTGGGCAAAGGGAGCGGTTATGTATCAGATATTTACAGACCGCTTTTATAACGGAGATAAGTCAAATGATGTAGAGACGAACGAGTATCACTATATCGGAGATTATTCCCAGAGAGTAACGAACTGGGATAAATATCCGGCGAACATGGGTGTAAGAGAATTCTACGGCGGGGATCTGCAGGGAGTCATGGATAAACTTGATTATCTGCAGGAGCTGGGTGTAGAGGTTGTATATTTTAATCCATTATTTGTGTCACCGTCGAACCATAAATACGATATCCAGGATTATGATTATATTGATCCGCATTATGGGAAGATCGTAGATGACGGAGGTGAGGTGCTTCCGGATGGTGTGACGGACAACAGTCAGGCAACGAAGTATAAAAAACGCACGACAGGTCTTAAGAACCTGGAAGCAAGTAATGAGTTGTTCATTAAGCTGGTAGAAGAATTACACCGTCGTGGTATGAAAGTGATTCTGGACGGCGTGTTCAACCATTGCGGTTCTTTCAATAAGTGGATGGACCGTGAGAGAATATACGAAGGCGAAAAAGATTATGAACCGGGTGCTTATATATCGGCAGACAGTCCGTACAGAAGCTACTTCCGTTTCTTCAAAGAAGAACCAGAGAACTGGCCGTATAATGGTAATTATGATGGCTGGTGGGGACATGATACTTTGCCGAAACTGAATTATGAAGATTCTGTAAAGCTGGAAAATTATATCTTATATATCGGGCGGAAATGGGTATCACCGCCGTATAATGTAGATGGATGGCGTCTGGATGTGGCAGCAGATCTGGGACGCAGCAATGAATATAACCATGATTTCTGGAAGAAATTCAGAACAGCCGTGAAAGATGCGAATCCGAGTGCACTGATCCTTGCGGAACATTACGGGGATCCGAGCGACTGGCTTAAAGGTGACGAGTGGGATACCGTCATGAACTATGATGCATTCATGGAGCCGATCACATGGTTTCTGACAGGAATGGAAAAGCACAGTGATGAGGCCAGAGAAGAACTTCTCGGTAACATCGATAACTTTATCGGGTCGATGGCACATCATATGTCGAATATGCTGACCCCTTCACTGCAGGTAGCGATGAACGAACTTTCGAACCATGATCATTCGAGATTCCTTACGAGAACGAACCACATGGTTGGCCGTGTAGAACATCTGGGACCGGAAGCCGCAAATGAATATGTAAATAAAGCGGTTATGCGTGAAGCGGTCGTCATGCAGATGACATGGGTCGGAGCACCGACCATATATTATGGTGATGAGGCGGGCGTTTGTGGATTCACGGATCCGGATAACAGAAGGACCTATCCGTGGGGACGTGAAGACCATGAACTGATTGCGTTTCACAAAGAAGCGATCCGCATCCACAAAGAGCATCCGGCACTTAGAACCGGTTCTCTGAAGATTCTTGGCGGAGAAGAGAATGTCCTGTCTTATGCAAGGTTCAAAGGCAATGACCGGATCGTCATCGTGATCAATAACCGCAGCGAACGTACGGAAGTGAAAGTTCCTGTATGGGAGGCTGAGATTCCGGCAAAATGTCGTATGAAACGTCTGCTGTATTCTTACAAAGACGGATATACAACAGAGTATGAGGAATATCTGGTGGAAGATGGTGAAGTGGTTGCAAATATGGGACCGCATTCGGCATTGGTGCTGGGAATGCGGAATGAAGAGGAGCATGACTGGCTGTATATCCTGTAGAGTGGAGATAAAAAAGATTACCGGAAAAGGAACTGTCCTTTCCGGTAATCTTTTTTAATATCTGAGTATGCAAAAAATGGAGTTGCCTGCGGCAGGTTCTCTGTGTTATTTTGTAAGAACTTCTACTCCGTCTTCTTTGATAAGAACCATATATTCAATCTGGGCAGAAAGACCGTCATCATCTGTATAAACGGTCCAGCCGTTGTCTTCATCCACATAGAATTCCGGAGATCCCTGATTGATCATTGGTTCAATTGTGAACATCATACCTGGGACCAGAACCATCTCGCTGCCCTTTGGAGTAACATAACTTACAAATGGTTCCTCATGGAATTCCAGACCGATTCCATGACCGCCGATCTCTTCTACGACAGAATATCCGTTTTCCTGTGCGTGGGAATTGATCGCATAAGCAATGTCTCCGAGATGTCCCCATGGTTTTGCAGCTTTGAGGCCGAGTTCCACGCACTCTTTTGTGACACGGACGATACGTTCTGCTTCCGGAGATACCTCACCGATCGTGAACATACGGGATGCATCGGAAAAATAGCCGTTTAAGATAGTAGATACATCAACATTGATGATATCGCCATCGATCAGGATCTCGTGTTCACTTGGGATGCCGTGGCAGATAACGTTGTTGATAGAAGTGCACACGCTTTTTGGGAATCCTTCATAATTCAGAGGCGCAGGAATCCCGCCATGCTCTGTTGTAAAATCATACACCAGTTTATCGATCTCGGCAGTGCTCATTCCTGCGTGAATATGAGCAGCTACATGATCGAGAACTGCGGTGTTCAATGCGGCACTTTTTTTAATCATTTCAATCTGTTCCGGTGTTTTCAGTAATGAACGGTCAGGAACGATCTGACCTTTGGACGCAAGTGTCCATAATTTAATATCTAATTTATCCACAATACTACCTGCTTTCTACACAAATTTTCCACATGTATTATAACACGTTTTGGAAAAAGAGACAGGGGAATTTTTGTCAGCAGGAGTGAGCCGGATGAAAAAACATCTGTCTCGTATTGTCTCGGCCATAAAAATAAGTTATAATTTTACTGGTATTGTATACAGAAAGTGGGTAAGCTCATAGGTGGGACTTTTCTAAACCGGAAATTCTATATGGTGCAGAATAAACGAATACACAGGCAATATAGAAAGGAGCAGATATATGTTAAGAATTGGAATGCTTACAAGTGGCGGCGACTGCCAGGCACTGAATGCAGCAATGAGAGGCGTCGTAAAGGGTCTTGTTTCAAAAAGGGATGATGTAGAGATTTATGGATTTCAGGATGGATATAAGGGTTTGATCTATTCGAATTTTAAGATGCTTACGTCAAAAGATTTTTCGGGAATCCTGACACTTGGCGGAACGATCCTGGGAACATCCAGACAGCCATTTAAGTTGATGAGAGTACCGGATAAGGACGGAATTGACAAAGTAGAGGCGATGAAACACACATATCACAAGTTGAATCTGGACTGCCTGGTAATTCTGGGAGGGAATGGAACACACAAATCAGCCAATATGCTGAGAGAAGAAGGACTTAATGTGGTAACACTCCCGAAGACGATCGATAATGATCTCTGGGGAACAGATATGACGTTCGGATTCCAGAGTGCAGTAGATATTGCAACAGATACGATTGATAAGATCCATACAACAGCAACATCTCACAGCCGTGTATTTATCGTGGAAGTAATGGGACATAAAGTAGGATGGGTCACACTTCATGCAGGAATTGCCGGTGGTGCCGATATTATTCTTCTTCCGGAGATGCCATACGATATCAATTCAGTGGTTAACGCAATTGAAAAACGCGGCAAAGCAGGGAAGAGATTTACAATTATTGCTGTTGCCGAAGGTGCAATTTCAAAAGAAGATGCAGCACTCTCAAAGAAAGAATTAAAAGAGAAAAAAGCAAAGAAGAAATATCCTTCTGTTGCATATGAACTTGCTGAGAAGATTCAGGAAAAGACAGATAAAGAAGTAAGGATCACAGTTCCTGGACATACACAAAGAGGCGGCTCTCCGTGTGCATATGACCGTGTACTTGCAACAAGACTTGGTGCAGAAGCTTCGAGAGCAATTTTGGAAGGTGATTTCGGATGTATGGTAGGGACTAGAAATCAGGAGATTATCCGCGTGCCATTGTCAGAAGTTGCCGGAAAACTAAAATATGTAGATCCCAAAGCATCGATCATTGACGAGGCAAAGACCATTGGTATCAGCTTCGGTGATGAATAGATGCGGAGACTGAGCAGGATCTCCATTTAGACAAGGAGTGTAAAGAATGTCATATACGGCATTATACCGTAAGTTTCGTCCGGATGAATTCGAAGATGTAAAAGGACAGGATGCGATCGTCCGGACATTGAAGAACCAGATTAATGCAGATCGTATCGGACATGCATATTTGTTCTGCGGGACCAGAGGAACTGGAAAGACAACCGTTGCGAAGATATTTGCGAAAGCAGTCAACTGCGAACATCCGGTAGATGGAAGCCCGTGCGGGGAGTGCGCAATGTGCCGGTCGATCGCAGCTGGTACATCGATGAATGTGATCGAGATTGATGCGGCATCTAATAATGGTGTGGACAACATCCGTGAGATCCGTGAAGAGGTCACATATCGCCCGACAGAAGGGAAATATAAAGTATATATTATTGATGAGGTGCATATGCTGTCGATCGGCGCATTCAATGCATTGTTAAAAACATTGGAAGAACCTCCGGAATATGTTATATTTATTCTTGCGACAACGGAGGCACACAAGATTCCGATTACGATCTTGAGCCGATGCCAGCGATATGATTTTAAAAGAATTTCCATTGAGACGATCGCAGCGAGATTGCGTGAACTGATCGATAAAGAAGGATGGGATGTGGAAGATAAGGCGGTCCGCTATATTGCAAAGATGGCGGATGGCTCTATGAGGGATTCACTGAGCCTTCTGGATCAGTGTGCGGCATTCTATATGAATGAGACACTGACATATGATCATGTACTGGAAGTGCTGGGAGCGGTGGATACGGAAGTATTCAGCCGGCTGTTAAGACAGCTGCTTGCGATGGATGTACATCAGGTGATCGAGACGGTAGATGAGCTGGTAATGCAGGGAAGAGAATTGTCTCAGCTGGCGGCAGATTTCACATGGTATCTGAGGAATCTGCTTCTGGTGAAGAGCTCGGATGATATGGAAGATGTACTGGATGTATCGTCGGAGAATCTGGCACTGTTAAAAGAAGAAGCACAGATGATTGACAGTGATACACTGATCCGCTACATCCGCATTTTTTCGGATCTGACGAATCAGTTGAAATATGCGACACAGAAGAGGGTTCTGCTGGAAGTAACCTTGATCAAATTATGCCGTCCGGCAATGGATCAGAATAAGGACGCCCTGCTGGACCGCATCCGTGCGATTGAAAAACAGTTGGAGGACGGAGCGTGGGAAGCACCGGTCAGGGAGCGTGTTGTGTATGCATCCGATGCAAAAGAAGCAGCGCCACCGAAGCCGAAACCGGAACTTCCGCAGGCATTAAATGAAGATGTGAAAGCGGTGGCAAAAGATTTCCGGATGATCATCAATGAGGCTTCCCCGATGCTCCGCACATATCTGAAAAAAGCGAGATTAAGTGCCGGAGAAGGCAACCGGCTTCTGATCGTGCTGCCGGATGAACTGAGTGCCAGTGCAGTTGCGACGCCGGATCACAAAGAAGAGATCCAGTCGTTGATCGAGCAGAAGATCGGTAAAAAAGTAGAGATAGACGTCCGCCAGATGGAGGCAGGACGCAGATTCGAGGATCACTTTGTGGATCTGGAGAATCTGATCAATATGGAAATTACTGTAGAAGACGAATAGGAGGATATTATCATGGCAAAAAGAGGAGGATTCCCAGGCGGCGGAATGCCGGGAAATATGGCAAATCTGATGAAACAGGCACAGAAGATGCAGCGTCAGATGGAAGAACAGGCAAAGGAAATGGAGACAAAAGAATTCAGTGCAACTGCAGGCGGCGGTGCTGTTGAAGTAACTGTATCCGGAAGCAAGAAGATATTAAAAGTAAAACTGGATGAAGAAGTAGTAGATCCGGATGATGTAGAGATGCTGGAAGATCTGCTTGTGGCAGCAGTCAATGAAGCACTGGAGAAAGTAGACGCAGAGACAACTTCTGCAATGTCTAAGTTTACCGGCGGCATGGGCGGCGGAATGCCGGGATTATTCTAAGAGAAGATCCGGAAAGAATGATTCTTACAGGGAGTTAAAAAATTATGGATTATTACAGTAATCAGATGAGCAAATTGATTGAGGAACTGTCATGCCTTCCGGGAATTGGAGCAAAATCTGCGGCAAGACTTGCGTTCCATCTGATTCATATGCCGGTTGATGATGTAAAAAGACTGGCTTCTACGATGGTGGAAGCCAGAGAGAATATAAAATATTGCAAAGAATGTTATACACTTACCGATCAGGAACTGTGCCCGATCTGCAGTAACAGCAACCGTGATCATCAGACGATCATGGTGGTTGAGAATACAAGAGATCTTGCGGCATATGAAAAGACAGGGAAATATAATGGTGTGTATCATGTACTTCATGGTGCAATCTCTCCGATGCTTGGGATAGGTCCGGAAGATATCAAATTAAAGGAACTGATCGGGCGTCTGCAGGGAGATGTAAATGAAGTGATCATTGCAACGAATTCGAGTCTGGAAGGTGAGACTACAGCGATGTATATCAGTAAGCTGATCAAACCGACGGGAATTAAAGTGAGCAGAATTGCAAGCGGTGTTCCGGTCGGAGGAGATCTGGAATATATCGATGAAGTGACACTTCTCCGGGCGCTTGAAGGAAGGACAGAACTGTAGAGTTTTGTCCCCGCCAGAGGTGAGAGAATGAAGAAAAAGGTTACGTCAACAGACATTGCCCATGCTGCCGGAGTATCGCAATCCACGGTTTCTATGATCCTAAACAAAAAATATGATGTGTCATTTGCCAAAGAGACTGTGGAAAAAGTAGAAAGTGTTGCAAAAGAGCTGGGATACGTTCCGCCGAAACGGAAAACGAGGAAGGGGACAAAGAGAGAGAAGCTTCTGGTTGTATTCTGCCCCAATCTGACGAATCCGTATTATGTTATGCTGCTGCAGGGAATTGAGGCGCATGCAAAAGAAAAAGGATTTGGTCTTTTTGTATGTAATACACAGAGAGATCTCCGGATGGAAGAACGCTATCTGAAAATGATGTGGCAGTTACGGCCGCTGGGGATTATCTACACCTGTAATCCGAGCCATTGCTTTATGGATCTGGTGGGAGGGATTGCAGAACAGATACCGGTTGCGATCGTAAATAACCAAAATGAAAAGATGAATGTAGATGCAGTGGAACTTGATAATTCAAAACTTGGAAGAGTCATGGCGAAGCATCTGCTGGAATTAGGTCACAGAAAGGTTGCATATATAGCACCGCCATTGACGGCAAGACAGAAACAACGTTCAAAACGGGTGGAAGGTTTCTTGAAAGAGTATGAAAAAGCCGGTCTGCGAGACCAGGTGATCATCAAGGCGGCAAAAGAAGAGATTGATCTTGATGTGGCACATATTGATTCCGAGTATAAGATCGGATATGAACTGACGAAAGAGTTGTTGAACGAAACGACAGATGTGACAGCAATTGTCGGATTAAATGACATGATTGCGTTTGGAATCATGGATGCGCTTCATGAGGCAAAGATAAAAGTGCCGGCCGATGTATCCGTGATGGGATGTGATAACACACTGTTTGCCAGAATGCATAACATGAATCTGACGACGATCGAACATTTTGTGACTTTCAAAGGAAGGGATGCATGTGATATTATAATGAAGAAGATAGCATCACATCATTCAACGAATGCGGAAACAGTACCGATCAGTACCTATCATGTGGAATATGAACCGCAGCTGATCGTCCGTGGAACAACAACGTATGCAAAAAATGCACGAAAAAAGAAAAATTAATTCTTTTGCGAAAATTATTATTAATAATTGCTCGATTTTACAACCTGAAAATACAAGTTAGATGTTAATGCCCCTTATAAATGCGTGAAAATCGATAATAAAAAGAAAAAATCAAAAATAATGTTAACATTTCCATCAAAAATTTAAAAAAGTTCGATTAATAATTTTAAAATATTAATAAAGAAAATTATTAATAAAAAATCATGGCTATTGACCGGAGTTCCATGAATAGAGTATAATTTATATCAAACGATAACAAGGGAATGGTGAACAGATTTCACCGCTTTTAAGGAGGAAAACAACATGAAATTTTTCATTGACACAGCGAACGTAGAGGATATTAAGAAAGCAAATGATATGGGAGTTATCTGCGGGGTAACAACAAACCCATCTCTGATCGCAAAAGAAGGTAAAGTATTTGAAGAAGTTATCGCTGAGATCGCATCTATCGTAGACGGACCTATCAGTGGAGAAGTAAAAGCTACAACAACAGATGCAGAAGGCATGATCGCAGAAGGAAGAGAGATCGCTAAGATCCATCCGAATATGGTAGTTAAGATTCCTATGACTGTAGAAGGATTAAAGGCAGTTAAAGTACTTGCAGCAGAAGGTATCAAGACAAACGTAACTCTGATCTTCAATGCAAACCAGGCACTTCTTGCAGCAAGAGCAGGCGCTTCATTCGTATCACCATTCCTGGGACGTCTGGATGATATTTCTACAAGAGGAGTAGATCTGATCTCAGAGATCGCACAGATCTTCGAAGTTGCAGGAATCGATACAGAGATCATTGCGGCAAGCGTACGTAACCCGATCCATGTAACAGACTGTGCATTGGCAGGTGCCGATATCGCAACTGTACCTTACAAAGTAATCGAGCAGATGACACATCATCCATTAACAGATGCAGGAATCGAGAAATTCCAGGCTGATTACAAAGCAGTATTCGGAGAATAAGAATAAGTAAAGCTATCATATATAATGATTCAGGAGGAACAACATGAACAAATTAGAGCTTATGAAGACAGCCAACGAAGTCCGCAAGGGCATCGTTACTGCAGTTCACAGTGCAAAATCCGGACATCCGGGTGGATCACTGTCAGCAGCAGACATTTATACATATCTGTATTTTGAAGAGATGAATATCGATCCTAAGGATCCTAAGAAAGCAGACCGTGACCGTTTTGTATTATCAAAAGGACACACAGCACCGGGATATTATTCAACACTGGCACACAGAGGATTCTTCCCGGTAGAAGATCTGACAACTCTTCGTAAAGTCGGATCATATCTTCAGGGACATCCGGATATGAAACACATCCCAGGTGTTGATATGTCAAGCGGATCCCTCGGACAGGGAATCTCAGCTGCAGTAGGAATGGCTATTTCAGCTAAGCTTTCAGATGATGATTACAGAGTATACACACTTCTCGGAGATGGTGAGATCCAGGAGGGACAGGTCTGGGAAGCTTCTATGTTAGCGGGACACAGAAAGCTGGACAACCTGGTAGTGATCGTTGATAATAACAACCTTCAGATCGATGGAAAGATTACAGACGTTAACTCTCCATATCCGATCGACAAGAAATTCGAGGCATTTAACTTCCATGTGATCAATATTGATGGAAATGATTTTGACCAGATCGAAGCAGCTTTCAAAGAGGCTCGTGAAACAAAGGGAATGCCGACTGCAATTATTGCAAAGACAATCAAAGGAAAAGGAGTTTCCTTCATGGAAGACCAGGCCGGATGGCATGGAAAAGCTCCTAATGATGAGCAGTATGCACAGGCAATGGAAGAATTAGAGAAAGCAGGTGAAGCATTATGTCAGAAGTAAAGAAAATCGCAACAAGAGAAAGCTACGGTAATGCTTTGGTAGAATTAGGAAAAGAACATGAAGATCTGGTAGTGTTAGACGCTGACCTTGCAGAAGCTACCAAGACGGGAATGTTCAAAAAAGCTTTCCCGGAACGTCACATTGACTGTGGAATCGCTGAGTGTAACATGATCGGAGTTGCAGCAGGTATCGCTGCCACAGGAAAAGTTCCGTTTGCAAGTTCATTTGCTATGTTTGCAGCAGGACGTGCATTTGAGCAGGTTCGCAACTCAGTCGGATATCCAAAATTAAACGTTAAGATCGGTGCTACACATGCCGGAATCTCTGTTGGAGAAGACGGTGCTACACATCAGTGTAACGAAGATATTGCTCTTATGAGAACAATTCCTGGAATGATCGTGATCAATCCTTCTGATGATGTAGAAGCAAAAGCAGCTGTAAAAGCAGCTTATGAGCACGTAGGTCCTGTATATCTCCGTTTCGGAAGACTTGCAGTTCCGGTTATCAATGATAATGCAGAATACAAATTTGAGATTGGTAAAGCCATCACACTTCGTGAAGGTACTGATGTAACAATCATCGCAACAGGTCTTGAGGTATCTGAATCCCTCGCAGCAGCAGAGAAGCTCGCAGCAGACGGAATCAGTGCAGAAGTGATCAATATGCACACGATCAAACCGTTGGATGAAGCAGCGGTTGTTGCAGCAGCAGCTAAGACAGGAAAGATCGTAACAGTTGAAGAACACTCTGTTATCGGCGGACTTGGAAGTGCTGTATGTGATGTAGTTGCAGAGAAAGCACCGGCTAAAGTAATGAAGATTGGTGTAAATGATACATTTGGTGAGTCTGGTCCGGCTGTAGAACTGATTAAGAAATACGGTCTTGACGCAGACAGCATTTATGCAAAAGTAAAAGCATTCGTAAAATAATAATATAGAACGGATAGTCAGAGGCTGTCGCTTTAACGAAAGAGATTTCGTTGGGCGGCAGCTTTTTTTGCGGTAAGCGATTAAAAACAGTCAGATTCGCTCTTTAATTGTGCAAAATCAACCAAAAACAGTCAAAATATTTGTGAACTAATGTGATTGAAAATGACTGGGTTTGACGATATAATGAACTCAACAAGTTGAAAGGAGTAAGAAATATGATTTATACAGTTACGTTTAATCCATCGTTGGATTACATCGTTTCAGTGGACGATTTTAAACTCGGACTTACAAACCGTACAAGCTCAGAACTCATGCTTCCGGGTGGAAAAGGGATTAATGTTTCTATCGTGCTTAAGAATCTTGGAATCCAAAGTACGGCACTTGGATTTATGGCCGGATTTACGGGAAAAGAAATTGCAAGACGATTGGAAGAAGAAGGTGTAGCATCTGATTTCATTCAGATTGAAGAAGGAATATCAAGAATCAATTTGAAACTGAAATCCATCGACGGAACAGAAATTAATGGAAGTGGTCCAAAGATTCCGAAAGAGAAAGTAGAAGAATTGATGAAGCGCCTGAATACGATGAAAGAAGGCGATGTCTTATTCCTTGCAGGAAGTATCCCGGCATCTATGCCAGACGATATCTATAGCAGAATCATGAAAGAGTTGAAAGATAAAGGCATCATGATCGTTGTGGATGCAACAAGAGATCTTCTTATGAATGTACTGGAGTATCGTCCGTTTCTGATCAAACCAAATAATCATGAGCTTGGTGAGATCTTCGAAGTGACACTTAAGACGAGAGAGGACGTCATTCCTTATGGAAGAAAGCTTCAGGAAAAAGGAGCCAGAAATGTGCTGATCTCGATGGCGGGAGAAGGTGCGGTGCTGATTGCGGAAAATGGAGAAGTATATAGTTCGCCGGCGCCGAAAGGAACATTGGTCAATGGTGTAGGAGCCGGAGATTCCATGGTGGCAGGTTTCATGACAGGCTGGATGGAAAAGCAGGATTATGAGCATGCTTTCCGTATGGGAGTCGCAACAGGAAGCGCAAGTGCATTTTCCGAATATCTGGCAACCAGACCGGAAGTAGAAGAAGTATATAAACAGCTGGTGTAAGGCATAAAAGAGAAAAGTGTTGCAAAGAAAACGATTTATCAACAGGAGGGAAAATTATATGAGAATCACAGATTTGCTGGATGCAAGAAGTATTCTTTTGAATGCATCGCCAAAGAGCAAAAACGAAGCACTCGACCAGATCGTTGATCTCATGGTAAAGAGCGAAAAGATCAATGATAAAGAAGCATATAGAAAGCAGGTATATGCAAGAGAAGAAGAAAGTACGACAGGAATCGGAGAAGGAATCGCCATTCCGCATGGAAAATGCGATGCGGTAACAAAACCGGGACTGGCAGCAATGGTAGTTAAGGATGGTGTGGATTTTGATTCGCTGGATGGGGAGCCTGTTACACTGATGTTCCTGATCGCAGCACCGAATACAGAAGACAATATCCATCTGGATGTATTGAGTAAGTTATCTGTTCTTCTGATGAATGAAGAATTTACAGAGGCTTTGAGAAATGCGGAGACGGTAGAAGAATTTATGGGTATCATCAATGATGCCGATGAAAAAGAAGCAGGAATTGATGAAAGACTTGCGGGAGAAGGAACGGCAGCAGAAGAAGAGACCAGAGGAAAGGTTAAGATTCTTGCAGTCACATCCTGCCCGACCGGAATTGCACATACGTATATGGCGGCTGAAGGAATTGAAAAAGCTGCAAAAGCAAAAGACTGTGCAGTAAAAGTGGAGACAAGAGGTTCCGGCGGAGCGAAAAATGTACTGACTTCAAAAGAAATCGAAGAAGCAGATGGAATTATCGTAGCTGCAGATGCACAGGTTCCGATGGATCGTTTTGACGGAAAGAAAGTCATTGTCTGCCAGGTGTCTGATGGTATCAGTAAAGCAGGTGAACTGGTTGACCGTGTGATCAGCGGGGACGTTCCGGTATATCATGCGGCAAATGGAGCAGAAGTGCAGGAAAGTAAAGGTGGAAGATCATCCGGCAGCATCGGACATCAGATTTACACACAGTTGATGAATGGTGTATCCCATATGCTTCCGTTCGTAGTCGGCGGTGGTATTCTGATCGCACTGGCATTTTTGATCGACGGACTTTGCGTAGATATGAATGCATTGGCAAAAGCAGATAGAGCTAACTTTGGTACTATTACACCGGTAGCGGCGCAGCTTAAGACGATCGGTGGACTTGCATTTGGATTGATGCTTCCGGTACTTGCGGGATATATAGGTGAAGCAATCGGCGACAGACCAGCACTTGCGGTTGGATTTGTAGGCGGAGTTATCGCAGCAAACGGAAAATCAGGATTCCTCGGAGCGCTGGTAGCTGGTTTTGTGTCCGGATATCTGATTCTTCTTCTTAGAAAACTGTGTGACAAGCTTCCGGATGCACTGGAAAAGATTGCACCGGTTCTGATCTATCCGGTAGCCGGAATTCTTGGAATCGGCCTTCTTATGAACTTTGCGATTGAGCCGGTCATGGGAGCAATCAATACTGCATTGAACAACGGACTGACCGGAATGGGTGGCTCAAGCAAGCTTGTGCTTGGTCTGATCCTTGGCGGAATGATGGCGATCGATATGGGAGGCCCGTTCAATAAGGCGGCGTATGTGTTCGGTACAGCGGCAATCGCAGCAGGAAATTATGATATCATGGCAGCTGTTATGATCGGAGGAATGACCCCTCCATGTGCAATTGCACTTGCAACATTATTATTTAAAGACAAATTTACAAAATCAGAAAGAGAAGCAGGACCGATGAACTTTGTTATGGGACTCGCATTTATTACCGAAGGAGCGATTCCATATGCAGCAGCAGATCCGCTTCACGTACTGCCGGCCTGCATTGCCGGATCTGCAGCAGCCGGAGCACTGTCTATGGCGTTTGGATGTACACTGATGGCACCGCACGGTGGAATCTTCGTATTCCCTGTAGTGGGAAATGCAATCATGTACCTGGTGGCACTGGCAGCAGGTACTGTAATTTCAGCGGTATTACTCGGAGTACTCAAAAAGAAAATTGTATAAAAAATAATAGCAAAATACAGGTTTGTCCGCAGAGATGTTGACAGACCTGTAAAAAATGAATAGAATGAAAATCACCAATGTAATATTCTATGGAGGTATAAAAAATGAAAGAATTTAAGTATGTAATCACAGATAACGAAGGAATCCACGCCCGTCCGGCAGGAGAGTTAGTAAAACTTGCAAAATCTTTCGAATCATCAGTGATGATCGAAAAAGAAGGAAAGAAAGCTGACTGCAAGAAGATCTTCGGTCTTATGGGACTTGGTGCTAAGAAAGATCATGAAGTAACATTTACATTTGAAGGTGCTGATGAAGAAGCAGCTTGCGAAGCAGTAAGCAAATTCATGCAGGAGAACCTGTAGGAGGACATATGCTTACAGAACAGCGTTATGAACAGATATTGAAGCTTCTTGAAAAAGAAGGCAGTATTACCGTGACAGAAGTTAAAGAACTTCTGGATACATCGGAATCGACCGTGCGCAGAGATATCACAGCACTTCATAATGCGGGAAAACTGGTGAAAGTGTTCGGAGGTGCGGTCGCATTAGATCACGTGGTAACACCGCAGGAGCCGACAGTGGCTCAGAAAATAACCGTTCATGTATCAGAAAAGCGGCAGATTGCAGAATATGCCGCAAGATTGATCGGACAAGGTGAATATATATATCTTGATGCAGGAACCACAACCGGATATATGCTGGAATTTCTGCGGGATAAAGATGTAACTGTTGTGACGAATGCGGTAGTGCATGCTCAGCAATTGGCAAAGTCCGGGGTGAAAGTACGACTGGTCGGAGGAGAACTGAAAAGTTCTACGGAAGCAGTTGTCGGAAGTGAGGCAATGGAGACGATTAGAAAGTATCATTTTACCAAGGGATTCTTTGGTACCAATGGTGTGACTAAGAAAACAGGGTTCACGACACCGGATGCGAGTGAAGCAATGGTCAAAAAGATTGCGATGGAACAGTGCCAGGAAAAATATGTATTATGTGACGAGTCTAAGTTCGGTGAGGTGAGTTCTGTAACGTTTGCTCCGTTTGCAGGTGCAAAAATCGTTACAGATCAGATGCCGGAAGGATACCGGGCCTGTGGAAATATTATAGTCATATCATAAGAACAAAATATAATAAGATAGAGATTTCTGAATGATTTATTCGGGAATCTCTTTTTATGTACCAAAATATGAAAGAAAAGCTGCCTGAAATCCCGGAAGTGTGTCGGGAAATAAAAGATTGTATCGGAAAATTCCATGGACAAGTCCCATCAACTGATAAAATACGCATATTTTGTATGATATCATAGGCAAAAATATATAAGACGAGGTGATTGTGTCATGGAAAGACAACTTCCAAAAAACGTAAGACAGATAGGAAATGTAAGTGACAATCCAAAGATATATGTAGAAGATTATGTAGATACATATCTGAACCAATTAAGAGAAAAAGCGAAAGAACAGCCGATAGGAGTGATTCTGGCGGGAGAAGTGCTGGAACTGGAAGACGAAAAGGCTGTATTTGTGTCAGGAGCTGTACAGATGCAAGAATTATCGGAAAAGGATGGTAAACTTGAAATCGGACAAGATGGAATGAAACATATGATGGAAGAAGCAGCGCAGTATTTTCCGGAAAGTCATATTGTCGGATGGGGAATTGTTGAAGAAGGCAATCCGATGAGCCGCAATCGGGAAGTGAAGAAAATACAGGAAAGAGAATTTGGGCAGGAAGGAAGTCTGTTCCTGTGGAAAAACGCAAGAGAGCAGGACGAGATATTTTATGCGTACAAATTTGGTGAACTGATGCAGATCGGAGGGCATTACATTTATTATGAAAAGAATCCTGAGATGCAGAACTATATGATCAATACACGCAAGGAGAATGGAGTAACCCCCAGTGAAGTGGTTGAGGATCGAGCTGCAAAGAATTTTCGTAGTGCAGTGAGAGAAAAGATGGAATATAAAGAGCAGCATCAGAGTTCGGCATTTGCCTATATTACGAGTGCAGTGCTTGTGCTGATCGTATTGGTGATTGGGATCACAACGGTTAATAATTTTGATAAAATGAAAGCGGTACAGAATTCTCTGGAAACACTTTCGGAAACAGTCGGTGGCGGACAGGCTGATGCAAAGACAAGGACCGAAACCGCTGAAACGGCGAAAAACAATGCAAAAGAAGCGTCTGGAACGGTAAAGAAAGCAGAAGGGACAACGACATCAGAAACATCGGACGGACAACTCTCCGATCGGGATTTTTATGTAGTACAGAAAGGCGAAACGCTTGCGGGAATCAGTCAGAAATTATATGGAGATACGTCTCATGTGAAGGCAATCTGCAAAATGAATGGGCTGTCTGACGGCAACCTGATCTATATAGGACAAAAATTATTACTCCCATAAATGTGAAATGTGGTATACTAGGGTACACAGTATCAGAAGAAACGTTGAAAGGATGACCGACGGATGGAACGCAGGAAGAACAGCAATCTCCATGTTGTGAGAGAGCCGGAAGATCCCACGGATAAGATCATAGATGAGATTATGGATGAACTGAACAGTGAAGATGGGATGCCGGAGAAAGAAGTCCGGGAAGAGTTGATGAAAAGAAAAAAAAAGAAACAGAAAAAGATAATGGTTGGTATTGCGATAGTGGCTGCAGTGGGCGTGTTGATATATCTGCTGATCAATCTACAGACATATACCAAGGTCCGGATCAGTGATACCTATGTTGGTGAGAGTGCATCGGACAATAATTATGTACAGTTTTCGGACGGTGTATTGAAATATAGTAAAGATGGTATTTCGTATCTGAGTCAGACCGGAAAAGAGAAGTGGAATCAATCCTATCAGATAAAGAATCCAATGATAGATATTACAGAAAAGTCGGCAGCGGTTGCGGACAAAGAAGGCAATGATATTCTGGTTTTTCAGGAAGATGGCCTGAAAGGTGAAGTGCATACGACGATGCCGATTGAAAAAGTCAGTGTATCGGAACAGGGAATTGTAAGTGCAATATTAAAAAGTGATACAGCAATGAAAGTAATCTGTTATGATACGGCAGGAAACATACTGGTAGAGCATAAGACCTCACTTGCAGGAAGCGGATATCCGGTGGATGTGGCTCTGTCTGCAAATGGTCAGTTGATGCAGGTGCTGTATCTATATACGCAGGATGGCCGGATCGAGGGCAGATTACATTACTATAACTTTGGGGATGCAGGAAAAGATAAGACAGATCATCAGGTTACTAAAAAGAACTACAAGAACACAATTATGGCATCCGGATTTTTTATGGATGAGAATACATCGGCGGCAATCGGTGACAATGCTATGGTGATCTATACCGGAAAAGACATTCCGAAACAAGCTGTAAAGATAACCATGGATAAGGAGATAAAAAGTGTATTTCATAATGAGAAATATATCGGTCTGATCCTAAAGAATCAGGGAAAGAGCGGTTATGAGCTCAGGTTATACAATAAGACCGGAAAAGTCGTGCTGTCGAAAGAATTCACCGGTGATTATAATCATGTGAAATTATGTGATGATCAGGTGATCATGTATGACGGAAAAACATGCAGTATATTTATGAAAAATGGTGTACAGAAGTTCAAAGGCAGGATGGATAATAACATACAGGAAATATTCCCGGTTGGAGGTGTGAACCAGTATATTGTGTTGAGTGCGAATGGAATGGAAAAAATCCGTCTTGTAAAATAAGGAGAAAGTATGCATATGAATTGGCTGGAAATATCCATAGGGATCGTGTTTCTGATCTGTATCATAACGGGACTGGTCAGAGGTGCAATCCGGATTATGGTATCGTTGATTGCAACAATTGTCACGTTTGTGATTGTTTTCTTTGCAACGCCGTATGTGTCTCAGGCAGTAGAGAAATATACGCCGCTGGATGATATGATAAAGCAGAAAGTAGTCAGTACGATGGCAGATGCGGCGACTTCGGCAATTACCGGAGGAGGCACTGTATCCGGACAAGGGCTGAATGAAGCAGCGGTAAAGAAGGCTTTGAAGGCAGCAGGTGTCAGTGAAGAGATGTTGAATCGGTATGGAATCTCGATTTCAGATATTGTAAATGGAAAGATCGACAGTTCTGATCTTGCAAAGTATGGAATCTCTGCAAATGTGCTGGATGGTCTTACCGGGGGAAGTGGCAGCAGCGTAGAAAATGTTATAGAAAATGCAGACATACCAGAAAGTCTGCAGGAGACGATGATTAAGTCTGCAGATATACCGGAGGTATTCAAGAATCTGTTGCTTAAAAACAATAATAAAGAAATGTATGATGAATTGGGCGTTACAACATTTCCGCAATATATAGGGGCCTATGTTGCCAGACTGGTGATCAATATTATAGCATTCATACTTACGTTTATTGTGGTGACGGTAATTATAAGAGCGGTTGTGTTTGCCCTGGATATTGTATCAGAACTACCGGTAATCGGTTTCTTTAATCATCTGGCAGGTGGTGCACTTGGAATCGGAATTGCACTTATCATTGTGTGGATCCTGTTTATGATTGTGACATTAATGTATACGACGGCTGTCGGAAAAGAAATCTATGAAATGGTACAGAACAATTCCATTCTGAAATTGATATATGATTGCAATCCGATCATGCGGATGGCAGTGAAATTGATTTAATATGGATATAGCTTTTTGTCTGTATGGGAAATAAGATCAGGGAGAATATTCCTGGTCTTATTTTTTTTGAATTGTCATGTCTGCAGAGATAATCTTCTTGTAAATATGTCTATAGAAGGATGGAGAATAGAAGTAGAATTGTCTGAATTGTCTAAATTGCAGAAAATATAAAAACAATGTTGACAATTCAAACGCCCTTGTGGTATATTAATCTAGCTGTCGCGTTAGACAAG
>OLOG01000071.1_pt1 | contig 106162 bp, 84 predicted proteins | sample 1672351 | NCBI WGS metagenome assembly OLOG01 (sample SAMEA3136674, study PRJEB25190) | human gut metagenome | biome: human gut; feature: human-associated habitat; material: faeces | place: Austria | collected 2013 | reverse complement strand
TGACTGGCGGTACCAGATTCTGCTGATTGTTGGTACCGGAGAGGGTTACTACTCACCGCAATTAGCATAGATCCGAATGATGACGAAGAAGATCTGACGCGTTACAAGAATCTTATATCAATAACAGAGAAGATCCGCGATACTTACTCGGTAACATACAATCCTGGAGACCTATATGTAAGTGCGAAATGGTTTAAAGAGTATGAGCTTACCGACAAGGCTAAAGAAGCACGAGATAATCAGATAAAAAATTGGAAGAGCAAAAAGGAGGAGACGGAAAGGAGAATTCACCAGAAAAAGGTAGATGATTATTGGGGCGCGCACGAGGAGGAAAGAAAAGACATTGAGGAAAGAATTAAATCTCTTGAAAAAGAAGTTTCGGATTTTACCTCCAGCGCAGATTACAAAGAGTGCAATGAAGCCGTTTGCAATTTCATTCTAGAAGAAGCAGATTTGTTGAAAAAGTTGGATCAATGCGGGTTTTTTGCTAAAGGAAAGATAAAAGCTCAAATTAAAGAGGCGAGAAGTAAGGCCAAGCCAACTATGGACAAGCTTACCGCGCTGGACAAGCGTATAGAGCCCAAAAGGGCCGAAATAAAAGGCCTTAAAGAAAAGCTTGCTAATCCCATCCAATGAGTTTTATGAGCATGAGGTAAGGGCGCGTCCTTCCGACGACGGTTGCGTGCAACCGCGGCGACGGCCCCATACAGAGGTAAGGAGGGTATCCACCGCAGTTACCACACTGTGTCGGGGCGCTCGGAACACGGCGAACCACCAGACAGGCAGATACCCTCCTTATCAATGGTTCAACCGCGAGAACGCAACGTGCGCAAGCCGACAGCGAGCGCCAAGGCTCCTCTGCCGCCTATTCTGTTGTAAGCGCCTTGCCCTCAAGGACAACGACACAGTGTGGTACTCGGCATTGTACCATCAATGCGATATACCTCGAAGGACGCAAAAGTGGTTCATGGCATGTAGGATCGTTCTTGAGCAATGGCTGGCTGGAAAGGGAAGGGGGTTGGAATGACGATATTGGCCTTCGGGGTGCGTGCTACAATGGCGTCCAAGACGTGAGTTCCCGATCACGGAGGCCTGCTCATGATGTACGACTATATCAAGCTTGCTGACGACACGCAGATAGCGCACTCGAACATACTGGAAGATCAAACGGTGCAGGTCTCTATTGAGCGCCCTGTTGATGGCGGCTTTTGTTCGGCAACGTGTTTCCTTCCCCAGTGTCGCTGGCAGTCTGTCGAGGGCTTCAACGCCTCCGAACTTGAATACTTTACCGAGATTGTGAGAAACAACGCCCCCCTCATCTACCGTCTTGCCCGAGAGGCGGGAAAGCAATATGCCTAGAGTGCTCGTCTTTGGTGCCTACATCATCTTTTTCTGGGTAGGCGAGAACGGTGAGCCGGTTCATGTGCATGTGGCAGAAAAGAGGCCATCGGAGAACGCTACGAAAATCTGGCTTACCTCTTCGGGTGGATGCCTTCTCGCCCATAATCGGTCGAAAATTCCGGACAGGGATCTATCGAATATTCTGGAATTGATCTCGCTGAATCACGGGTATATTTGCGATAAATGGCGAGAGGTGTTCCATGGCGATATTAGCTTCTATTGCTAGTGAGGCTAAAGGTGATGCCGAGCGCGCCGTAGCGATTTCGGACTTGCCTGAGTATCTCTATAAGACCGAGCGCGAAAACAAGGTGTTCTTCGTTTGCAGCCTGGTCGATTATATCGCGCGCAAGACGAAGAACCGCCGGTCGGATGTTGTGGAAGCGCTCGGGTCGCAGCGCCTGGGGCGCATCGTGGAGTTGGCCGATGTGTACCATTGCGACAACATCGATGTGGTGAGCGATCACTTCATCGAAGAGGCCGATATCGGCGAAGGCGTTTTCGACAACGTCGCCGCCGCTCGCTACGCCGTTCCCTCCCACTGGGACATAGGCAAGGTGTACAAGCGGCTCGTCCTTGCCATCGCCGACCGCGAGGGGACGACCGATGTCGAAGCAATTCTGCGCGCCTACTGCTCGCCGGTCAGTGCCCTCATCGACGACTACAACGGCAGCTTCTACTACGATTCGCCCGAGGCCATCTACGACGCTTACGCCACGGGGGAGTTGGAGTAGCGATTTTTGTGACTCTGACCTGGGATGCAATAATTCGATAAGAAATCCCTAAGGAAAAATGAACCAAATACCCATGGAGGTTCCATGCTCGCGCGCGTAGACTTCCTTTCCGAGGGAGGGCCCGACTTCCACTTCGGGCCCCGAACAAGAAGAGGAAAGGGGAGTCTATGGGAAAGACTGCGCAAACCTTCGGCAAGATCAGCCGCCGGTCGTTCCTCGGCCTGGCCGGGGCGACGGGAGTCGGCGTGGCGCTGACCGGCTGCGCGCCGGCCGCCAAGCAGGAGGAGCCGGCCGCAGACAGCCTGCCCGCCACTGGCGGCGATCCGCTCGATTACGACACCGTCAGCTGGTCTGCATGCCATGTGAACTGCGGCAGCCGCTGCCCGTTGAAGGCCTATGTGAAGGACGGCCAGGTCGTGCGCATCGACATTGATTCTGACGGCGACGACGAGTTCGGCCCCGGCAAGATCTACCAGATGCGCTCCTGCGTGCGCGGCCGCACCAACCGCCAGCGCATCTACAGCCCCGACCGCATCCAGAAGCCGCTGAAGCGCGTCGAGGGCACCAAGCGCGGCGAGGGCAAGTACGAGGAGATCACCTGGGACGAGGCCATCAACCTCATCGCCACCACCATGAAGGAGATCAAGGAGGAGTACGGCAACGACGCCTTCTACATCCAGTACGGCACCGGCGTGCTGGGCGGTACGGTGTCGAAGTCGTGGCACCCCGACCAGACCATGTTCGCGCGTCTCATGAACTTGTGGGGCGGCTACCTGCGCCAGTACGCCGACTACTCCACCGGTCAGATCACCTGGGAGATGCCGCTCTTCAACGGCGACGCCTGGTCGAACAACGAGGTGACCGATCTCGTGAACTCCAAGAACATCGTGCTGTTCGGTAACAACCCGGCCAACACCCGCATGTCTGGCTCGGCCATGCAGTACCTGCTCACCCAGGTGCGCCTGCAAAACCCCGAGGCCACCATCGTAGTGGTGGATCCGCACCTGTCGGACACCGCCGTGGGCGTGGCCAACCGCTGGATCCCTATCCGCCCCGGCACTGATATGGCGCTCGTGGCCGGCATGATCCAGTACCTGTTCAGCGCTGGCAAGCTGGACGAGCAGCTCATCCGCGACAAGTTCGTCGGCTTCTTCTCCGACAGCTTCGCCGACGATGTGAAAGCGGCCGAGCCCACAAGCACCGCCTTCATGGGGCTCGACAAGTCTGGCGCGCTCACCATCGATGAGGATATGTCCTATGAGGCCTACCTCGCTGGCACCGGCGCCTATGCGGGCACCGGCGAGAAGACCCCCGAGTGGGCCGCCGGCATCACCGGTGTTCCGGCCGATACCATCCGCGAGCTGGCCGACCTGTACATGGACGGCCCCACGGCCACCATTCAGGGCTGGGGTCCGCAGCGCCACTCCAACGGTGGCAACAACTCCCGCGCCATCGCGATGATCGCCGCCATCACCGGCAACGTGGGCATCTCCGGCGGCGGCACCGGCGCCCGCGAGGGCGTGGGCGGCGTTCCCTTCGCCACGCCCACGGCTATCCCGTGCTTCCCCGAGAAGAACACGGTGGGGGTGTGCGTTTCGTTCTTCGACTGGTATCAGGCCATCGAAGACTACACGGTCATGAACGACGCCACCTGGGGCATCCGCGCCATCGATGAGACCGGTGTCACCAGCTACGCCGAGGAGCCCGGCACCCTGAAGCTTAGGGCCCCCATCAAGTTCATTTGGAACTACGGATCCAATGTCATGATGGGCCAGCACGCCGACATCAACGACTCGCTCCGCATCTACAACCTGCCTGATGAAAAGGACTCCGGCGTGCGCATGATCGTCACCGTGGACCCGTGGATGACGCCGACGGCTATGGCCTCCGACATCATCCTGCCCGGCACCACGCCCTTCGAGGAGGACGATCTCACCACTGGCGGTACCGCTTGGACCGGCTTCATCTGCTGCGAGTCGAAGGCCATCGAGCCTCTGTTCGAGGCCAAACCCATCTACGAGATCTGCACCCTTCTGGCCGACGCGCTCGGCATCAAGGACGAGTTCACCGAGGGCAAGACCCAGCTCGACTGGATCGAGTGGTGCTACAACGAGGGGAAGGCGGCCGGCGACGACTTGCCCGACACCTTCGAGGAGTTCCGCGCCGCAGGCCTCATCAAGCAGACTGACGACCACACGCCGGCCATCGCCGCGCCGGAGGGCCCGCTCGCCACGCCCTCGGGCAAGTACGAGGTGTTCTCGAAGCAGGCCTACAACCTGTCGCGCCAGTGGGACCTCACCGGCGGCGGGTATGTGCCCGACGACGGCCGCGACCAGATCACGGGCCTGCCCATCTGGTACGAGAACTTCGAGGGATACGGCGACCCGCTGCGCGAGGAGTATCCCTTCCAGCTCATCGGCCATCATACCAAGACGCGCACCCACTCCTCCTACGGCAACGTGCCGTGGATGAGCTCGGTGGCCCCGCAGCAGTGCTGGATCAACGAGGGCGACGCCGCCACGCTCGGCATCAACCAGGACGACACCGTCATTGTGTCCACCGAGCGCGGCCGCTCTCAGATGACCGCTAAGGTGACGAACCGCATCATGCCCGGGGTGGTCAGCGTGCCCCAGGGCGCCTGGTACGACCCGGAGACCCGCGACGGCGCTACCATCGGCGACCCCAGCGTGCTCGATTTGGGCGGCTGCATCTCGGTGCTGACGTCCTCGCGCCCAACGCCGATTTCCAAGGGCAACGGCGTCCATTCCAACCTGTGCAAGATCGAGAAGGCCTAAAGAGGGGGATAGATCATGGAACAGTACGGATTTTTCGTCAACACCGACATCTGCACCGGCTGCAAGGCCTGCATGACCTCGTGCTTCGACCGCAACAACCTAGAGGTGCCGCAAAAGTTCCGCAAGGTGTACGAGTTCGGCGGCGGCGAGTGGAAGGCCGACGATGCCGGTGCCTTTACCGCCACGGCGTTCACCTACTACGTATCGATGACCTGCGGCCACTGCGAGAACCCGGCCTGCGTGGCCAACTGCCCCACCGGAGCCATGCAGAAGGATCCGGAAACGGGCATCGTCAACAACGACAAGGAGAAGTGCATCGGCTGCATGACCTGCGAGAAAAGCTGCCCTTATGGGCATCCCGTGCAGCTGGACGACGGCCTGTCCCACAAGTGCGTGCTCTGCTCGGACGAGAACCCGGAGGGCGTGCCGGATCCGACCTGCGCCAAGGCGTGCCCGGTGCGCGCGCTCGAGTTCGGCACCCTCGCGGAACTGCGGGAGCGTCATCCCGAGGGCGTGAGCGCCCTGGGCGAGCTGACCGATGAGACGGTCCCCGCTGTGGTGTTCGCGCCCCATCGCGACGCGGCCAAAGGCGGCGTGCTGCGCAACCCGCAGGAAGTGAGCCACGAGGCCTGAGCGCCAACGGCTTAAGAACGGGACACTAGCTTTACGGCGGCTGGTAGGGTATAACTCCTACCAGCCGCATCGGGCGTTAGGGAGGGTGCATGGAGAAGAAGGCGAGCCGGCCGCGCGCTGCCTGGAAGCAGGCGCGATAGAGCCATGACGATTTTTGGGCGACAGAGGAAGATCGGGCTGCGGACGAAGCTTATCGGGCTTCTCACGGTTGTTCTCGTGCTGATATCGGCGGTGTTCCTTGCGTTCACCTATGACGATCAATCGCGCCGCGCCGAGACCGATCTTCTGGAGAAGTCGCGGGTGCTCGTTACCGAGATGGATGCCATGTGGGATTTCATCTCGCTGAACCAGAACGTCATCAACTATACCTCCGACGGGGAGTACGACTACAAGGGACTGCATTGCGCCATTGCGGGGAAGTCGGTGGCGGCGCTGTTCTCCGAGAAGACGGATTACTCCATCCGCTTCACGAACTTGAACCCGCGCAACATCTACAATACCCCGGACGCCTACGAGGCCGCCGCCATCGAGACGTTTCTGGCGGATAAGGACACCGACGAGGTATGGGGCTACCAGACCGAGGGAGGCGATCAGGTTTTCCGCTATGTGCGGGCCATGGACGTCTCCAACGACTGCACCGAGTGCCATGGCCAGCCTGCCGGCGAGTTGGATGCGACCGGTTACCCGAAAGAGGGCTGGAGCGTGGGAGATGTGGCCGGAGCGGTGTCGGTGGTGGTGCCCGCAGATGGCGCCATGACCAACATGCGCGACGCCATCATCAGCAACATGATGTTCTTTCTTGCCGTGGTGGCGGCCATGGCGCTTCTCATCTACGTTGTCATCAGCCGACTCATTACCGAGCCCTTGACGGAGCTTCGAGCTTCTTTCTCCCGCGTAGCCGAGCCCGATGCGCACGCGACCGAGGGGGAAACGACCACTCCGAGGGTCTTTGGGCCAGCAGCCGTCGATGCGAATGAGCCCGCGCTCGTTCCAGGTTGCCTACGTGGCCTGCCGGCGCGAGGTTCCCTGGCCACGACCGACCGAGGCGTGCTGTACTCGTCCCGCGAGATAGACGACCTCATCGAGCAGTACCATTCCATGGCCCGGCGCTTGGAGGAGCTTTACGGAAGTCTGGAGTCGCAGGTGGCCGAGCGCACCGAGCAACTCTCCCGCGCTAATGCCGAGCTGGAGCGTCAACGTCGTCGAGCGGAGGAGATCAATGCCCAACTCGCCCGAGACAACCAGTACAAGTCCGATTTCCTTGCCATCGTTAGCCACGAGCTGCGCACGCCACTTACTTCCATTTTGGCTTTCGCCGAGCTCCTGGGCGAGTCCATCGGGCCCGGCCGGCCCGAGGCGCGCCGCCAGTTGGAGGAGATTGGCAAAAACGGTGCCATTTTGCTTGAGATGGTGGACAACGTGCTGGAGTGCGCCCGCATTCAGGCGGGCTCCGAGACGTTGAACCTGGAGCTGGTTGATCTGAACGACCTCGTGGGTATGGTAGAGTCGGCTATGGCGCCGGTGGCCGCCAAAAAGGGCGTAGCCTTTACCACCCGGGTCGACTTCGACGTGCCCCTCATCATGGGGGATTGGGAAAAGCTGCGTCGGGTGCTTGCGAATCTGACGAGCAATGCCGTGAAGTTCACCGATGCCGGCGGCGAGGTGGCTGTGCGCGTTTGCTGCGAGGCGGACGAGGATGACGCTCGCAAAGTGGTGATGCGCGTGACCGATACCGGCATCGGCATTCCGAAAGAGGCCCAGGAGCTTATCTTCGAGCGGTTCCGTCAGGAGAACATGTCCACGGTGCGCCGCTACGGCGGCAGCGGACTGGGGCTCTCGTTGGTGAAGGATCTGGTGGCCATGATGGGCGGCACCGTGGCTGTGGCAAGTGAGCCGGGGTGTGGCTCGACGTTCACCGTCGAATTGCCCGTAGAGGAGGAAGATCATGACTAAGGTGATGCTCGTCGACGACGACGCTTCTATGCAGGTGCTCATCGAGCAGATTGTACGCCGCGGCGGCTACGACTTCTGCTGTGCGGGCAACGGGGCCGACGGCCTGGAGATGCTGAGGGCCGAGCGCCCCGACTTCCTTATTCTTGATGTGATGCTGCCCGATATCAACGGTTTCGAAATCTGCGAGATCGTCCGAGGTGAGGGACGCGAGGTGCCGATCATGTTTCTCACGGCCAAGGGCGACATTGTCGACAAATCAATCGGCTTTAAGGCCGGTGCCGACGACTACCTTGTGAAGCCCTTCCAGCCTGAGGAGCTGCTTTTGCGGCTGAACGCGCATTTGCGCCGTCGAGAACGCGATCGCGAGCGCCAGCATGAGGGACGCGACCGCCGTCCCGAGGCGTTCTCGGTAGGGGATTTGGAGATACGCTTCGGGAAGTACGAGGTTCGAATGCGCGGAGAAGTCGTGGCGCTGTCCTCCCGGGAGATCGAGCTTTTAGAGCTGCTCGCCTCCGATCCGGGCGCCGTGTTCACCCGCGATCAGATCCTCGAGGCGCTTTGGGGAAGCAAGGAGGCTGCCGACCCCAACTCCATCACCGTCATGGTGCGTAAGATCCGCGAGAAGATAGAGGACGACCCTTCCAAACCACGCTACCTCGTCACTATCTGGCGCGTCGGGTACAAGTTGGCCGAGACGATATAGGCCGTTCTTCTATTGGGACTGATTTTCCTTTGAGGTTCGCCGAAACGATGGGGCAACTGCTGCAGCGGCATGGAGCCTTTCTTCCATGGAGGTTCCATGGATAATGCGTTTGTCGTTGCGCTTAAACTTCCGGCCGGTTTTCTCTTGAAGGGGTCTTCTCTTTGTAGTATTCTTCTCTGCTGTATCTCTGCGCCAGAATTGTGTTTCTATGCCCAAAATCAGGCGCAGACGCCAGAGAAAGGACTATCGCGTGGCTGATGCTGCAAAGAAGAATCCTGAGAACGAAACCGAAGAGATCGTCGTGACCGAGGACGTCGAGGAGATGGATGACCTGGATGACGACGACATGGACAACGCGGAACCTCCCGCGAACGCGACGAACGACACTGCTTCCGACAGCCTGACCGAGGACAAGATCGAGGCCGGCATCGACTCCGAAGAGGATCTGCTCGACGGCATTCCCGAGGAGGAGCTGAAGGCCACCGTTGAAGCGGCTGCTCTCCCCAAGGTCACTCCCCGTACCAAGGCCCGCGCCCGCAATCGCGCCAAGCGCAACGCCGATGCCGGCGTGACCATGCTCACGGGCGATCCGGTGCGCATGTATCTGAAGGAAATCGGCAAGGTGCCCCTGCTCACCGCTGCCGAGGAGATCGATCTGGCCATGAAGATCGAGGCCGGCGTGGCCGCCACCGAGGAGCTGGAGCGCGCCGAGGCCGACGGCGTGGAACTGGATCGCCGCGAGAAGCGTCGCCTCGGCCGCATCGAGCAGGTGGGCCTGGACGCCAAGCAGCAGCTCATCGAGGCCAATTTGCGCCTGGTGGTCTCCATTGCCAAGCGCTATGTGGGCCGCGGCATGCTGTTTCTGGATCTCATTCAGGAGGGCAATCTGGGCCTCATCCGCGCGGTGGAGAAGTTCGACTACACCAAGGGCTTCAAGTTCTCCACCTACGCCACCTGGTGGATTCGCCAGGCCATCACCCGCGCCATCGCCGACCAGGCCCGCACCATCCGCATTCCTGTGCACATGGTGGAGACCATCAACAAGCTCGTGCGCATCCAGCGCCAGCTTCTGCAGGAGCTCGGCCGCGAGCCAACCCCCGAAGAGATCGGCGAGGAGATGGGACTCACTGCCGAGCGCGTCCGCGAGATCCAGAAGATCTCCCAGGAGCCGGTGAGCCTTGAGACCCCCATCGGCGAGGAGGAGGACTCCCAGCTCGGCGACTTCATCGAGGACGATGCCGCCGTGGTGCCCCCCGATGCCGCCTCGTTCTCTATGCTGCAGGAGCAGCTGGCCAAGGTGCTGGAGGGCCTGGCCGAGCGCGAGCGCAAGGTTATCAGCCTCCGTTTCGGCCTGGAGGACGGTCATCCGCGCACGCTGGAGGAGGTGGGCCGCGAGTTCGGTGTCACCCGCGAGCGCATCCGCCAGATCGAGAGCAAGACGCTTGCGAAGCTGAGGCACCCCAGCCGGTCCAGCAAGCTTAAGGACTATCTGGAGGACTAGGAAACGATCCGACAGATCCGATGCCCGCGGCCTCGCTGCTGCGGGCATCTTCTTTTGCGGCAAAGATTTTTGGAAAAATGGTCACAAAGTCGAGTTTTGGGTTTCTGCGATGGCTTAAATTCGCATATCTTGCTTGTCTCGGCTTCTTCTGCAGACAAATTAGGGCATAAATGTCGCCGAATCGCCGAAAACGTTGATCCAGAAAACCCAAAACTCGATTTTGTGACCAGAAATTTCAAAACTATTGTAAGAGAGGCAGTGAAAGCCCTATGAACGAGGCCGTTTATGAGTTCTTCGCCACGTGCCTGCCGGGCGCCGAGAGGCTCCTGGCGGACGAGCTGCACGGACTCGGCGTGAAGAAGGTGCGTCCGCTGTCCGGCGGCGCATCGTTTTTCGGCGCGCCCGAAGACGCCCTGCGGGTGTGCCTGTGGTCGCGGCTCGCGGGGCGCGTTAATCTCACGGTAGGTCGCGTGGCGGCGCGGGACGCCGATGCCCTGTACGCCGGCGTGCGCGAACTTCCCTGGGAAACGGTGATCGCCGATGGTGCGAGTATCGCCGTGCGGGCGAGCGGTACCAACGCGGAGCTGCGCAACACCCAGTTCGTCGCCTTGAAGGTGAAGGATGCTATCTGTGATCGCCTGGCCGAGACTCGCGGCGCGCGGCCCGATGTGAAGCCCCAGCAGCCCGACGCTCTCGTTGAGGTGCGCCTTAGAGAGGAGAAGGCGAGCCTGTCTCTTGATCTGTCGGGCCGCTCCCTCACACGCCGGGCGTACCTTGGCGACGAGGCCGGGGAGGAGGCGCCCTCGGTGGTGTCGCAGGCGGCGACGCTGCTCGCGGCAGTTGGTGCGGCCGAGCTGTTTGCGGAGGGGACGACGTTTCTCGACCCCGTCGACGTCGACAGCATCCTCGCCCGCGAGGCAGCGGAGGTGCGCGAGGACCGGGCGCCGGGCCTCTTGCGCGAACGATGGGGGTTCACGGGCTGGACAGCGTTTCCCGATAAAGCCTGGGGCGACCTGTTGGACGAGGCGGACGAACGCTGCGAGGCGCGCATGGCGCTGCTTGCCACCGCGCCGGCGTGTCCCGATGCCCCTCGGCTCGTGGCCAGCGTCGCCTCGGTCTTTCGGGCCGACGACGATGCCGAGGCCGTGGCTGTCCGGGCTGCCTGCGTGGCCGCTTCCCGCGAGGCGCCGGCCGGCTCCCGTTTCGCCTTCGCCGGCTTCGAGGGCATGGCTGCGAAGTTCAAGGAGGAACCGACGGTGCGCCTCAAGCTGGGCCGCGGCCGTTCAGAGACGACAGTCGAGGTGTTCGATAGGCCGCCCCGGCGCCCCTCGGTTATCTCTGTGGCCAACCCCGCCGGTGGCGCCGACATTCCCGTTGAGGTGAACGACCCGGCGGCGGCCCAGTTCGCGAGTCGTTTGCGCAAGGTGGCCCGCGAGCGGCGCAAATGGGCGGCGCGCGAGGGGGTGGCCTGCTATCGTCTCTACGATGCCGATGTGCCTGAGTACGCCTGCGCCATCGACCTGTACGAGGGGGCGGCCGAGGCCGAGGGCGAGCTGTACGCCCATGTGGCCGAATACGCGCCGCCCAAATCCGTCGACCCTGAGCAGGCCCACGCACGTTTCGAGGACGTGCTCGCCCTGGTGCCCGTCGTGCTGGGCATTCCGCCGGAGCACGTGTTCTCCAAGTCCCGCCTGCGCGCGAAGGGCGGCGGGCAGTACCGCGACGCCGGCGGTCGCCGTTTTGTGACCCACACGAGCGAGGACGGCTTGATCTGCGAGATCGATTTGGGCGGCTATCTTGATACGGGCATCTTCCTCGATCACCGCGTAACCCGCGAGATGGTAGGGAAGATGGCCGCCGGCAAACGCTTCCTGAACCTGTTCGCCTATACGGGCGTGGCGACGCTGCATGCTGCGGCCGGCGGTGCGAAGGAGACGACGACGGTGGACTTGTCTCAGACGTACCTGGACTGGGCGGCCCGCAATCTTGCGGCCAACGGGTTCGCCTTCGAAGTTGTTGACAAGCCGAATCGAAGGGATCGAACGGACGGAGGTTCGGCGAGGGGTCGGCGGGGAGGGGCGGCCAACAAGCTCGTTCGCGCCGACGTCACTCGCTGGATCGCCGAAGCGCGCCGCCGCCATGAGCGCTACGACCTTATCTTCGTGGATCCCCCGACCTTCTCCAATTCGAAGGCCATGGGCCGACGCACCTGGGACGTGCAGCGCGACCATGTGGAGCTGCTCGTCGGCGTCTCGCGTCTGTTGGCCGACGGGGGAGTGGCGGTCTTCTCCTGCAACCTGCGAACCTTCAAGCCCGATCTCGAGGAGCTGGCGCGCTGCGGCGTGGAATTGGAGGACATTACCGCCCAGACCATTCCGCACGATTTCGAGCGAAACCTCCGCATCCACAAATGCTATCTGGTGCGCCGAAAATAATTTTCGCCTTCGAGGAAAATAGGGTCTTGCAAAGAGAAGCCCCTCCGTTATAATACTATCTTGCGCGTCAGGGCAAAGGTTCTGAAAGCGACATTCCTCGGTAGCTCAACGGCAGAGCATCCGGCTGTTAACCGGAGGGTTGTAGGTTCGAATCCTACCCGGGGAGCCAGAATTTTCGCGAGTCCGCTTCGGCGGGCTCGTTTCTTTTTCGGCAGCATTTGCGGGTTAGGGGCGCGGCACCGTCATCTCATCCGAATTGTGACCTCGCATTCTGGGTTTCTTTGCTATTATTAACCAATCCGACAAGCTGTTTTGTCGGCAACCGCAGAAGTGCGGGCGTGGCGGAATTGGCAGACGCGCCAGATTTAGGTTCTGGTGGGCAACCCCCGTGAAGGTTCAAGTCCTTTCGCCCGCACCATTCCCGTTCGAGTCCTGCCGGGACCGTGCGGCTGGGATGCGCGCCGAAGTATGGGCGCGCGCGAGAAAAGGAGAATCACCTTGGCAGTCCCCGCAGTATTCAGGAAGTACAACGAGATCAGCCTTATCAAGCGCATTCTCGTCGGCCTTGCCATCGGCATCGTCTTGGCGCTGCTCATTCCGAATGTGCAGCCTTGGACCGACATCATTACGCTTCTGGGCTCGCTGTTCGTCGGCGCGTTGAAGGCCGTCGCTCCCGTGCTCGTGTTCTTCCTGGTCATCAGCGCCCTTTGCAACGCCCAGGGTGCCGGTACCATGAAAACCGTCGTCGTGCTCTACGTCATCAGCACGCTGGTGGCGGCTATCGTGGCCCTCATCGGCAGCGAGATCTTCCCGACAACCCTCACGCTGGACACCTCTTCCATGGTTGAGCAGGCGGCCCCCGAGGGCATTGGGGAGGTGCTCACCACGCTGCTCATGAACATCGTGGCCAATCCGGTGGACGCGCTCATGAACGCCAACTACGTAGGCATCCTCGCCTGGGCCGTGGTGCTCGGCGTCGCCCTGCGCGCTGCCGGTGAGCGCACCAAGGAAGTGTTCACCGCCATCTCCGACGCCGTTTCCAAGGCGGTGCGCTGGGTCATCAATCTGGCTCCCTTCGGCATCCTCGGCCTGGTGTACGCCTCGGTCAGCACCTCGGGCCTGGAGATCTTCACCGAGTACGGCCATCTCATCTTGGTGCTCGTGGCCTGCATGCTCATCATCGCGCTGGTCACCAACCCTCTCATCGTGTGGATCTGCACCCGCAAGAACCCCTATCCGCTCGTCCTGCGCTGTCTGAAGGATTCCGGCCTCACCGCCTTCTTCACCCGCAGCTCTGCCGCCAACATACCGGTGAACATGGAGCTGTGCCGCAAGCTCGGCCTGAACAAGGACAACTACTCGGTGTCCATCCCGCTGGGCGCCACTATCAACATGGCCGGCGCGGCGGTCACCATCACGGTCATGACCATGGCCGCCTGCCAGACCATCGATCTGGCGGTCGACCCGGTGACGGCCGTCATCCTGTGCGTGCTGGCCGCCGTGTCCGCCTGCGGCGCGTCCGGCGTGGCCGGCGGGTCGCTTCTGCTCATCCCCATGTGCTGCGCGCTGTTCGGCATCAGCAACGATGTTGCCATGCAGGTTGTCGGCATCGGCTTCATCATCGGCGTTATCCAGGATTCCTGCGAGACGGGCCTGAACTCCTCTTCCGACGTGGTGTTCACGGCCACCGCCGAGTATCGGCAGCTCATCAAGGAGGGCAAGGAAGTGCACCTGGGCAAGGACTCCTTCGCCTACCACGAGCTCTCCTAACAAGCTGCGCGCACCGCGCATTCTGAATCACATTGCGGAAGGGAGCCTGCGGGCTCCCTTCTCGTTTGCCTTGCTTGTCTCCCACGGCCTGAGGCAGTGTCGACTTGCCGGAACGAGCATACCAGCAGGTCGGATTCGGCTGCGTTCGATGGCCCCGGCCAAGAGGGGTCTCAGTGGGATTGTCTCGCCTTCGCCTTGTCTTGCTCGGCGCGCGGCGCGGCAGTTTCCACGAGGTGGCGAGTGGTGAGAAGGCCGGCTGCCATAAGGAGGCCGAGAGCGCCAAAGGAAAGGCGCATGGCGTCGGCCTGCGCAGAGGCCTTCACGTCCACGAGCTTGTCGACCTGCGCGGCGTCGGCCCCCCAGGTTCTCGCCTCGTCGGAAAAGGCGCTGTCGCTCATGAGCGTCGAGGCGGTCTCCGCAGCGGGAGCCACATAGCTCTGGTCGATGCCCGCCGAGGCGGCCTGGGCCGCGAAGCCGCCCGCCATGGTGAGGAGAAGGAAGGTTCCGGCGAGCGCCGTGCCGAGGGCGAGCCCGATGCTGCGAGCGGCTCCCTGGATGCCGCCGGATTGCTCGGCCTCTTTGCGGGTCACAGCGCAGGCTACGGCATTGTTCGATTGGGAGTTGACGGCGCCCACGCCGAAGCCGCCGAGGGCCATTCCGGCGAACAGCGTTCCCGTCACGCCGTGCGCGTGGACGCCGAAGGCCATGAGCGCGCAAGCGATGGCGATGGCGATGAACCCCGTCCGGATGATGAGGCGCGAGGAAAGGTGCGGGGCGAGCTTGGGCAAAAAGGTTGCCAGAAGGAACATCGGGATGCCCGACAGGAGGGAGAGCATGCCGGTTTGTAGCGCCGTGAACCCGGTGACGAGCTGGAGGTACGGCGTGGCCAAGATGCCGACGGCGCCCATGTAGAAAAACGGCAGCGCGACGGCGGAGAGTCCCGCGCGCACCTTGGGGGAGGTGACGAACGCAGCGGGGATGAGGGGGTTGCCGCGACGTTGGGCGCGTCGCTCGGTGGGTACGAGCAGGCCGAGCAGCACGAGCCCGATGAGGATGGCGGGCAGGGTGGGGGGCAGTCCGCACAAGGTGAAGGGGCAGAGCTTCTGCGGATCGACGATGCCCCAGTCCGAGAGGTGCGCCACTCCGAACAGCGCGAGCCCCATGCCGAGAGCGGCCACGATGGTGCCGGCCACATCGAAGTGGCTGTGATTGCCGGAGAGGGGGGTGCGGGGAATGAGCCGCGTGCAGCACAGCACGAGCACGAAATAGATGGCCATGATGGCGAAGGTGAGGCGGAAGCCCGAAGAGTCCATAACGATGCCCAAGGCCAGAGGGGAGAGCGTCGAGAGCGCGGCCGCCCCGGCAATGGTGCCGAACGCGATGGCCCGCTGCCGCCCTTGGTAGAGCGCCGCGACCAGCCCGAGCACCGAGGGCGTGATAAGGCAGGCGCCAAGTCCCATGATGACGCGCCCGCCCCAGGTGAAGGCGAAGATGTTGGGGGAGAGCGCCGCCACCATCTCGCCCGCAACGGCCAGGGACAGCCCCATGGCCAGTGCGCGGTGCAGGCCGATGGTCACGCCGACGAGCCCTCCGGCTATCATGAACGCGCCGGCGATGAGCGAGAACAGCGTGGTGGCCATCTGGATATCGTCGAGGGTGGCGCCCAGCGTGCCCACGAGGCTTGCCGTCGCAAGGTTCATGGCCGCGCTGTCGCTTGAGGTGCCGATCTGCGCGAGGGCGAGAACGGCCAAGGGCGCATAGCTCGCCTTCGTGATTTCTGCCGGCCGCCGGGTGGTGGCGTTGGCGGTAATGGTCGTAGTTGCCATGATGCGCCTCTCAACTGTTTGCGGCGCCCCATGGCGCCGCCCCACTATCTTGTTGTCCCAGGGAAATTCTCTCCCAAATGCACGTCCATGCTGTCGTATTGCGCAGAATCTCGTACAATCGTTGCCATCTTGCCACGGTATTGTCGCCCTCAAAGGCTAGGCTCGCTCTACACTGGGAGCAGGGTCGTTCGCCCCGAGGGACCAAGCGGTGAGGAGGAGCTATGAACAGCAGGCAAGGAGCGCTCCTGCGGGCGCTGCTCGAAGCCAGCGACTACCGGACATCTGCCGATTACGCTCGCCGATTCGGCTGCTCGGATCGCACGATTCGCACCGACGTCAAGGCCCTCAACTCGTTTTTCGAGCACGAGGGACTCGCCACGCGGGTGGGCCGCCAGCGGGGGGCCGGGCTGCGCCTTGCGCTGGCTCCCGGCGAGGAGAACCGCCTCGTGCGCCTGCTCGAGGAGAGCGAAACGGAGATGCACCCGCGCTACGAGCGCCTGTGCCAGGAAATGATCGCGCTGACATGCTATCCCGGGCCCCATACCGCCGACAGCCTCGCGCGCCGCATGTTCCGCAACAAGCAGCAGATTCAGTCCGATTTGCGCTGGTGGCAGGGGATATTGAAAGTGAGCGGGCTCACGCTGTCCGTCGGCCGCCAGATCACCGTCGAGGGCCCCGAGTGGACCGTGCGGGGTTTCGTCATGTCCATGCTGTTCTCGTTCTCCTCGGCTGCGGTGCGCCGTCGCATCCTGCCCTCGCTGTTCGGATCGATCGAGCCCTACGACCGCCAGTTTCTGGAGCGCTGCATCGCCGAGATGCAGCGCGACCTCGGCTTCGAGTTCTCCAGCAACGCGCAATGGCAGTTCGGCGTGTACCTCTGCATTATGGTGACCCGCCTTCGCCTCGGCCATGGCCTGATGACGTGGCGCGGTGCCGACGGGTCCACGCCGTTCTTCGCCTACCTCAAGAAGCGGCTCGAGCGCCATTTCTCCCTGACGGTGAGCGATGCCGAGATGGGACTACTCAGCGACATGGCCCACTGCTGCACCTGGCAATGGAGTCTGGCCGCTATGAGCGCCTACGAGCCGAGCGAGCGCGCCCGCGCGTTCACCGACGACGTCGAAGAGGCCCTCAAGAAAGCGTTCGGCGCGCCCTTGCCCGAGGATGTACGCAAGCCCTTGGCCATTCTGTTCGAGAGCGGCCTGGCGCGACGCACCTGCGGGTTGGTGGCGGCGAATCCCAACGAGGAGTCGGTGAAGTACGAGGCCATGGACGGCGCCTGTCTTCTGTCCTCGGTGCTCTGCGAGGTGCCTTCGCTTGTCGAGGCCGACCTGTTCAGCCCGGACTACGCTCGCATTGTGCTCGTGCTGCTCGATTACCTCGACCAGGTCGGCGCGCTGCGCTGCTATCGGGTGGGTCTGGTGGTGAACTGCGGAATCGATCTGGCCCTTTGGGGCGCGCATCGCATCGAGAAGCTGACGAGCCGCCTTGAGGTGACCGATGTCCTGACGGAGAACGAGGTGCTCGCCGCCGCGAGCCGTCCCAACTCGACGCTGCTCGAGCGCTTCGACTTCCTCGTGTCCTTCGAGCCGATGGACGTCGATTTCCCCTGCGTGACGATCTCGCCGGGCGTCAGCCGCGCCGATATCGATCACATCATCGCCTCCGTGCCGCTTTGGCGACGGGGCCAGGAGGTTCACACGGCGTGGGAGCGGGGCGTACTGCCCGCCGGCCCCTCGCCCGAGAGCATGTTCGCCTCGCTGCACGCGCGCCTTACGGCCGACGGCCTTATCGACATGTCCCTCGAGCGCTTCGAATGGCTCGTCTGGACTCTGTCGGTGGTGAAGGATCGCACGCTCGTGTTCGCCTGGTGCGGGTCGGGCGTCTGCAAGACGGGCATCCGCATCTTCCGCCTGGAGGAGGGCGATCAGGCCGAGTGCGGCCAATGCACGATGGCCGCCGTTCTTGTGGGGGCGCCCGCCGAGCGGGGCGATCTCACGCCGCTCACGCAGGGTTTCAAGCGGCTGGTGGAAGACTATGCCGATACCTCGGATCTCGTCAGCGACGACGGATTTTTCGTCTGCTTCCCGGAGCCCGAATAGGGGACGAAAGGTCGGGGAAGCGAAGCTCGGGCAGGACGCGCGCGGCGCTAGGGGAGCAAAGCTCGACCAGCGTGCGAAGCCCGGACACAGCGCGAACAGCGCCGAGAATGCGAAAAAAGAAGGGAAGCCCGCGGGCCTCCCTTCTTTTTTCAGGCGACTGAGCCGTCGCTACTTCTCGTCGCGCTCGTAGAGGGTGTCGCCCTCCTTGATGGTGGCGAGCACGCAAATGTCGCGGATCTCGCGCGGATCGACGGCCAAGGGATTGCGGTCGAGCACCACGAGATCGGCCAGCTTTCCCGCCTCCAGGGTACCCTTGTCGGCCTCCTCGCCGTACTGGTAGGCGCCGTTGTAGGTGATGGCGCGCATGGCCTCGTACGGCGTCACCTTCTGGTCCTCGTCCAGCTGGACGCCGGCCTTGGTGATGCGGTTCACGGCGCACCAGGCGGCCTCCAGCAGGTTCGGGCGCAGCACCGGGGTGTCGGTGTGCAGGGTGAAGGGCAGCCCGGCCCGCTCGGCATCGCCGCAGGCGCTCACGCGGCCGCCGCGCACGGGACCCAAGTTCCGCAGGTGCGCGTCGCCCCAGTACCACACGTGCGAGGAGAAGATCGAGGGGATCATGCCGATTGCCGCCATCTTCTCATACTGGTCGGTGCGTGCCGTCTGGGCGTGGATCATCACCGGGCGCAGGGCCATCTTCTCGGGGTTGTCCGATGCGTCCCGCGCCGCCTCGTACACGCGCAGAAGCTGGTCGGCCGCCGCGTCGCCGTTGCAGTGGCACAGAAGCTGGTGGTTGGAGTCGATGGCCATCTTCGCGAAGGCGATGGCGTCCTCGTCGGTCATGGTGCTGTAGGCCACCCAGTCCTTTTCTCCGTCGGGGCCTTCCACGTAGGGCTCGGTCATCCAGGCGGTCAGCCCCTGGGGCGAGCCGTCGAGGAACATCTTCAGGCCGCCGAAGCGGAAGTGCCCGGTGTAGCTCTGGCTGTCGAACTCGGCGTTGTCCGCGAGCGTGGCCATCACGTCGCTGCCCCACATGGGATAGCTCACGATGTCCATCTTCAGCAGGCCGGCGCGGGCGAGGCCCACCAGCACCTTGGCCATGTCGGGCGCGGTGGCGCCGTCCTGGCAGGTGGTCACGCCGTGCTCCAGGTAGATGCGCTGCATGTCGGGAACCATGGCCGCGAAGTCCAGGCCCAAGCGGGGAGTGGTCACGGCGTAGAAGGGGTTCATGGCCGCCGGCTCCTCGGCGTAGCCGTCCAAGTCGCCGGTGCCGTTCATACGTCCGTAGCGGCCGCCCTCGGGGTCGGGGGTGGTGGGCGTGATGCCGGCCAGCTTCAACAGGCAGTCGTTGGCCACGCCCATGTGGTTGGACACGTGCGTGATGAGCACGGGGACGTCCTCGGACACGGCGTTCAGGATGGACTTGTCGGGGTGGCGCTGCTCGATGAGGTTGTTCTGGTCGTAGCCGTTGCCCATGATGACGCCGTCCGGGCCGATGTTGCGCTCGGCGGCGAACTTCTTCAGCGTCTCGGTGATCTCGGCGAAGGAGGTGCACTCGGACAGGTCGGCGTACAGGAGGTACTGCAGCGCGCCGGTGAAGTGGCTGTGCGGGTCGATGAGCCCGGGCAGCACGGCCGCGCCTCCCAGGTCGACCTCCTCGGCGCCCTCGGCGAGGCGGCGCGCCTCTTCCAAGGTGCCGACGTAGGCGATGCGGCCGTCGTCATCGACGAGGAGCGCGTCGGCGGTGTCGACGTCGTCAACCATGGTGACGAAGGTGGCATTGGAGAAAAGTCGTTTCATGAATTTCCTTTCAAACACGCGCGAGTTACATCTCGCGGTCGACGACCGGCTCGAAGGGCATCTCGTCGGCCGTCTCGGCCACGATGGTCTCCTCCTTGCCGTCCTCTTCCTTCTTGAAGATGGTGATCCAGCGGGTCGTGAACAGGCCGAGCAGGATCAGCACGCCGGACACCACGTACGAGGTGATGGTGGACTCGATGCGGGCGTCGGAGTTCAACTGCACGAGCTCGGTGCGCTGCTCGTCGGTCATGGGGATGTCGGCGATGGTCTGCTCGAACTGCTCGTCGCCCATGAGCGAGATGTTGCGCTCGGCCACGGCGGTGCGGACCTCGGGGGTGATGATGGGGCTGTCGGCCATGGCGTTGTCGATGTTGGCGGTGATGCCGAACAGCAGGACCGCGCCGATGGCGGCCACGCCGATGGCCTGGCCCACGTTGCGCATGGTGGTCTGGATGCCGCCGGACTGCGACGCGTCGCGCTCGTTGACGGCCAGGGCCACGATGTTGTTGGCCTGGGCGGAAACGATGCCGGCGCCGGCGCCTGCCACGGCCAGGCCCACCCACATGAGCCCGTTGACCTCAGAGCCGTGCAGCGAGAAGGCCATGGGGATGAACGCGCTGGCCATCACGATGTAGCCGACCTGGATGACGCGGCGCGGGTTGGCGTTGGGCATAAACTTCGGGATACCCAGCGAGAAGATGAAGGTGGGGATGCCCACGGCCAGCGCCATGACACCCATGAGCACCGGCGACCAGCCGGCCACGAGCTGCAGGTAGGGGGACAGAAGAATCGCCTGGACGCCCATGAAGAAGAAGGTGATGGCGCTTGCCACGAGGCCGGCGCGCACCTGCGGGGTCTTCAGGAACGACTGGGGCAGAAGGGCGATGCCGTTCTTCTGCTCGACGCGCTTCTCCACCGGCACCAGGATCACGAGCAGGATCAGGCCGAGGACGGCCATGGGCAGGGCCGGGGAGATGCCGAAGATGGTGAAGGGGCACTCGGCGAAGGGCTCGATGAGGCCCCAGGCGGAGATGCGGGAGAGGCCCACGAGGAACAGGAACAGGCCCGTGGCGGCGATGCCCGTGCCCAGCCCGTCGAACTTCAGCTTCTCAGCGGGCTTCTCGATGGCCGGCAGCTTGAAGGACAGAAGCAGCACCAGGGCGAAGTACACGGCCAGGGCGCCGAAGGTGATGCGGAAACCGCCGAACTGCATGACGATGCCCAAGAACAGCGGCAGGAAGGCCGACAGGCCCGAGGCCGCGCCGATGCAGCCGAAGGCCAGCACGCGGTTCTTGCCATGGTAGATGAACGGAATGAGGCCGAGCACCGAGGGGATCATGAAGCTGGCGCCGAAGCCGACAAGGATGCGGCCGCCCCAGATGAAGATCGTCATGTTCGGCGACAGCGCCATGACCAGCTCGCCGGCGGCGCACAGAGCCGCGCCGAGGCGGAAGTTGGTGCGCCAGCCGATGATGGTGCCCACGAGTCCTCCGGCCACCATGAAGGCGCCGGCCATGAGCGAGTACACCATGTTCGCCAGCTGAATGTCGGGAGTCGTCGCGCCGAGCACGTCGACCAGCTGCTGGTTGGCGAGGCCGAGCGCGCCATTGTCGCCCGACGTTCCCATCTGCGCCAGAATCAGCACGATAATGGGCAGCACGAGGAACTTCTCAACACCCCCCTCGGGATGCGTCGTTTTGCTCTTCGCCATTATGTCCTCCTTTAATCTTGGATGGAATGCCTATGCCGAAAAGGGTAGTCTCGCAAGCTCCCTCCGTAATTCGGCGGCGCTCATTGTAGGAAGACTGCTTCCTTTTCGATCGGGAAACGTTTTCCGTTGCAACGGAAATGTTCCATTTGGGAAAAGGGAACACGGGTTCCTATACTGCTTGTCGGTCAATTTCCGTGCGGCCCGCTGTCGCGGCAGCTCAAACCAGTGAAACGTTGCGAGCGGGCGCGCGGTCGCGAGTGAGCGCAACAAGAAGAAAGGAATGCTTCATGGCAAAGACCTCCAAGATCGCAAAGGCTCCCAAGTCCTTCAAGTCCTACGCGCTGAACAAGTGCCTTATCGGCTACGGTGTGGTGAACGGCATCATCAACGCGGCCATCTTCGCCGGCATCAACGCCGGCGCTCCCGATGCGATGTTCGGCATGCACGACATCGTGCACGACCTCGCCTTCACCGGCCTTCTCCTCGGTATGCTGCTGTTCGCCTGCGTCGTGCCGCTCACCCGCATGGATCTGCGCAAGGGCGTTTTCTCCCTGCCCGGTGCGGCGGGCGGTGCCTTTCCGCTCGTCTCCTCGTCCTACGCGGTCTCCATTCTCGGCGTGGGCGCGCTCGCCGCGGTGGTCATGACCGGTGCCGGCGCCCTTCTTTCCTTGGCATTGCCGGCCGCCGGCGCTACCGTGACCGGCATGATGTTCCTCAAGGGCCTGGTGTGCGCTTTGGGCGGCGCGGTCGCCGGCTGGTTCACCATCAGCTTCGTGGTGCGCGGCCAGCAGAAGGCCGACGAGGTGGCGGCCGCCATGGCCTCCAAGACTGCCGGGGCGGCGCTCTAGGATAGCTTGCTCGGTCCTGCGCTTGCGCCCGTCGAGATCGGTCTTGCGAAAGGCCGTTCCCGGCGGGCGCGCTTTGTTTCGAGCGAGGCGCGGGACTGCTTGTCGAAACAGGTCGGGAACGAATCGGTGGCCCGCCGATGGCAAGGTTGCCCCTAAGGTTCCTCCGTGCCCACCCTTCCGTAACGGCACTCCGGGTTTTCGCCGATGGCATCAGGGCGACGCCCATACTGAGAGGCGCCGGGCGACTTCGGCAAGTTGTGCCGGCAGACGAAGATCCCGATGAAAGGAATGCTCATGGCAAAGTCAATGGCTGGCTCGGCGCCCGCGGCGCCGACGCGGTCCGCTAAGCCGTTCAATTCATACTTACTGAATAAGTGCATCGTCGGTTACGGCATCATCAACGGCATCATCAATGCGGTCATTTTCTATCTTATGCACCTGTCCGAGCCCGAGCTCCTCTTCAGCGAGGCCGATATCTTCCATGACTTCGCGCTTACGGGGGTTCTGCTCGGCATTCTGCTGTTCGTCATCGTGGTGCCGCTCACCCGCATGGATCTGCGCAAGGGCGTTTTCTCCGGGCCGAATGTCGCCAATCTCGGCGGCGCGGCGTCTCTCGTGCCAGCAAGCTACGCTCCGGCGCTGCTCGTGGCAACGGTTGCCGCCACCGTCTCGCTGATGGGCGTCGGTGCTTTCGCCTGCGTGCTTCTGCCGCTGCCGCTTACCGTGACGGGTCTTATGCTGCTCAAGGGCCTTGTGTGCGCTTGCGCCGGTGCCGTCGCCGGGTACATCACGATCTGCTACGTCGTGCGCTCCGGCAAAAGCGAGGCCTAGGGGGCCGGTCTGCAGAGCCGCGGCGCCCTGCTTGGGACGGGCGGGGTCGGCAGAGTGCGGCGAATCGACGCCATAGGGAGACGCGGGATGTCCCGCGTCTCTTTTTTGTGTCATGGTCTCGGTGACGTGTAGCCACTGTGGGAGGGTTGTGGCATAATAGCGAACCGTGCGCTTCCGCGGCGGATTCCCGTGGCGGATCGCCGAGGAAGTGTTCGCGCGGGCGATAAGCCCGTACCGTGTCAGGAAACGATGGAGGAACTATTCGTGGAAACTAAGGTTGAGTCCCTGGAGGGCAACAAGGTCAAGGTCACCGTCACGGTGGATGCCGCCGATATCGACGGCCGCATCAAGAAAACCTACAAGGACTTCGCTCGCAAGTACAACTTCCCGGGATTCCGCAAGGGCAAGGCCCCGCGCCCGGTTATCGACAACGCGCTGGGCGCCGAGGCAGTCGTCGGCACCGTCACCGAGGAGCTGCTGAACGGCACGTGGACGGCCGCGATCGACGAGGCCAAGCTCGCCCCGGTGGGCGGCCCGGTCATGGAGACCAACGAGATCGTGAAGGCCGGCGAGCCCTACGAGTACTCCTTCACCATCGAGCTGCGCCCCGAGGTGGAGCTTACCAGCTACGAGCCCGTGGCCATCGAGATGCCCTTCGCCGAGGCCACCGATGCCGAGATCGACGAGCAGGTCGAGGCCATGGCCGAGCACTACACCGACTACGAGGACGCTTCCGCCGCCACCAAGATGAAGCCGGAGAACTACGCCGACCTCACCATGAAGGCCACCGACGCCGACGGCAACGAGATCGCCGCGCTCACGAGCGAGTCCCGTCTGTACGGCCCGGGTACCGGCATGTTATCCGAGGCCTTCGACGAGGAGATCCTTGGCATGAAGAAGGGCCAGACCAAAGAGTTCACGCTCGAGGTTCCCGAGGACGAGACGGCCGTGCTTCTGGCCGGGCAGGCCGGCAAGCCTGTCACCTTCGAGGTCACCTGCAACGTGGTGAAGAAGAAGGTCACGCCTGAGGTCACCGACGAGTGGGCCAAGGAGAAGATGGGCTTCGAGTCCGTCGAGGACATGCGCGAGCGCATCAAGGAGTCGCTGAATGCGCAGAAGGGCTCGCTGATGCCGCGCATCAAGGAGAACAACATCATGGTCGAGCTGCGCGACCGCGTCGAGGGCGATGTGCCCGAGTCCCTGGTCGAGCAGGCCGAGACGTCGCTGCTCCAGGACTTCTTCGGCCAGCTGCAGCAGGCCGGCATGACCTTCGACGCCTACCTGGCCAGCCAGAACATCACGCCCGACCAGTTCAAGGCCGACCTGAAGGCCCAGTCCGCCGACCAGGTGAAGGAAGAGCTGGCGCTCGAGGCCTGGGCGCGCCACAACAACATGGAGATCACCGATGCGGACGTCACTGCCGAGTTCGCCAAGACCGGCGTTGAGGATCCCGCGGCGCTGGAGCAGGAGTGGCGCGACGCCGGCCGTCTGCACCTCATCCGCACCGGTCTTTTGCGCCAGAAGGCCATCGAGGATCTCATGGAGAACGCGAATGTGACCGAGGTGGACTTCGCCGCCAAGGCTGCCGAGGAGAAGAAGGCCGCCAAGAAGCCGGCGAAGAAGAAGGCTGCCAAGAAGGACGAGGCCGAAGAGGCCGCCGAGTAGCTTCGAACAAGATGCGCTTTCGGAAGGGCGGGCTTATCCCGCCCTTCTTGTTGGGGGTCTCCCAAAAGCGGGCTACGGGGTACAGCTCAGTCGCTCAGACAGTCCTCGCTCGGCAGAACAGGACATTTAGTCCTGTTCTGTTCGCTGCGGAACTCGCTTGGTGAGCAGCACCCCGTATCCCTTTAAGCTCTTACATTCTTCGAAGTGTTCCTAACCTGAACACCCCGTGTCTCCATCCTGTCTTCCATGCTCCCGTATGGGCGTTTTGCATTCGGGCTTGCATTGCGAACGGATGTATAGCAATATGATCTTGAACTATGTGAAGGCCGCTGCGAGCGGCCCTATTTACGAAAGCGAGGTATCTATGGGCATCGAACGTATGCAGAGCGGCCTGGTCCGCCCGAGCAACGCCCTCATCCCCTACGTCATCGAGCAGTCGCCGCGTGGCGAGCGCAGCTACGACATCTACAGCCGCCTGCTCAACGACCGCATCATCTTCCTCGGCGAGCAGATCGACGACCACGTGGCCAACTCGGTCGTGGCCCAGCTTCTGCACCTGGAGGCCACCGATCCGGACAAGGACATCTCCCTGTACATCAACTCGCCCGGCGGCTCGGTCACGGCCGGCCTCGGCATCTTGGACACCATGAACTTCATCAAGTGCGACGTGTCCACCATCTGCATCGGCGAGTGCGCCTCCATGGCCGCGGTGCTCCTCTCCTCGGGCACCAAGGGCAAGCGCTTCGTGCTGCCGAACTCCATGGTGCTCATCCACCAGCCCTTGGGCGGCGCCCAGGGCCAGCAGACGGAAATCGCCATCGTGGCCGACTTCATGCTGAAGACGCGCAAGCGCCTGAACAAGATCCTGGCCGAGAACACCGGCCAGTCCATCGAGAAGATCCAGCTCGATACCGAGCGTGACAACTACATGACCGCGGAGGAGGCCAAGGAATACGGCCTCGTCGACGAGATCATCTACCATCACGGCGCCATGCCCGGAGAGAAGAAGAGCGAATAAATTCTCATGAACCACCGTCACGACAATTACGGCCCCACTGACACCAATTACTTCTGCGCCTTCTGCGGCAAGACCGGAGACCAGGTCAACGCCATGATCTCCGGCCCTAACGGCATCTATATCTGCGACGAGTGCATCTCGGTGTGCGCCGACGCCATGATGCGGGACATGGGCTACGCCATGGCCCAGGAGGTGGAGATGCTGGAGGACGACCCGCGCCGCATGGGCTGGATGAACCCGCCGGCTGCCCAGGTCGAGCGCCAGGCCAGTCCCGTGGTCGACAACGCTCCGTCGCCGGCCGAGGTGCTGGGGGATCTCCCAACGCCTCACGAGCTGTACGCGCGCCTCTCGGAGCACGTCGTCGGCCAGGAGGAGGCCAAGCGCGCCCTTTCCGTGGCCGTCTACAACCACTACAAGCGCATCTCCATGGGCGCCGCCGCCCAGGAGGGCGACGTGGAGCTGGCCAAGAGCAACATCATGCTCATCGGCCCCACGGGCTCGGGCAAGACGCTTCTGGCCCAAACGCTCGCCCGCACGTTGAAGGTGCCCTTCGCCATCGCGGACGCCACCACGCTCACCGAGGCGGGATACGTGGGCGAGGATGTGGAGAACATCCTGCTCAAGCTCATCACCGCGGCCGATTTCGAGGTGCCCCGGGCCGAGATCGGCATCATCTATATCGACGAGATCGACAAGATCGCCCGCAAGGCCGAGAACCTTTCCATCACCCGCGACGTGTCTGGCGAGGGCGTCCAGCAGGCGCTCCTCAAAATCGTCGAGGGCTGCGAGGCCTCCGTTCCGCCCCAGGGCGGCCGCAAGCACCCCCAGCAGGAGCTCATCCCCATCGACACGACGAACATCCTGTTCATCTTGGGCGGCGCCTTCGTGGGCCTGGCCGACATCGTGGCCCAGCGCGTGGGCACCACGTCCCTCGGCTTCGCCAGCGAGCTGCCCGCCTCCAAGAAGGAGTCCGAGGCCGAGCTTCTGAAGAAGGTGCTGCCGGAGGACTTGAACAAGTACGGCATGATCCCCGAGTTCGTGGGCCGCATTCCGGTTATCACCTCCTTGAACGAGCTGTCGGAGGAGGATCTCGTCCGCATCCTCGTGGAGCCGAAGAACGCGCTCGTCAAGCAGTACACCCGCATGTTCGAGTTCGAGGACTCGCGCCTCACCTTCGAGCCTGCAGCCCTTACCGCCATCGCTCACGAGGCGGTGGAGCACGGCACCGGCGCCCGCGGCCTGCGCTCCATCTGCGAGCGCGTGCTCATGGACGTCATGTACGATTTGCCGGAGCACAACGGAGCCACCACGGTCACGGTGCGCGCGAGCGACATCGCTGGCGAGACGCGACCGGAGATCGTCGAGGTCGCCGACGCCACCGCTCAGGTGGCCCTTTCTGCCTAGGGCAGCGGGCCTTCTGTGCGATAATCGCCCAAGGCAATCTGGCGGGCGGCCGCGTGCGTGCCGCCCGCCTTGTTTTATACCGAGCATTCAGGGAAAGCGAGGGTCAAGGCAATGTCCGAGGACAAGAGGAAGTCCACCGACTACGCCGCCATGGAGCGGCCCATCTTCGAGGCGTGGAAGGACGCCGGCTACTTCCAGCGCACGCCGGGCTTCGGCGAGCACGCGGGGGAGTCCTACACCATCGTCATCCCGCCTCCGAACATCACCGGCGTGCTGCACATGGGGCACGCGCTGAACGACACCATCCAGGACGCCTGCATCCGCCGCGCCCGCATGCGCGGTTTCCAAACCCGCTGGATCATCGGCACCGACCACGCCGGCATCTCCACCCAGACCAAGGTGGACAAGCGCCTGGCCGAGCAGGGCATCTCCCGTTTGGAAATCGGCCGCGAGGCGTTCATCGAGGAATGCTACAAGTGGCGCGAGGAGTACGGCACCACCATCGTGAACCAGATCAAGGGTATGGGCTGCTCCTGCGACTACTCCGACGAGCACTTCACGCTCGAGCCGGCCTACGTGCGCGCCGTGCGGAAGCTGTTCACCGACTGGTACCACGAGGACATCATCTACCGCGGCAAGCGCATCGTGAACTGGTGCCCGCACTGCACCACGGCCATCGCCGACGACGAGGCCGAGTACGTGGACGAGGCGGGGCATCTGTGGTATCTGCGCTACCCGCTCACCGAGCCGGTGTGTGGCCTGGAGTACCTGGTCGTCGCCACCACGCGCCCCGAGACGATGCTCGGCGACACCGGCGTGGCTGTCAATCCCAAGGACGAGCGCTTCGGCCACCTTGTGGGCAAGACGGTGAAGCTGCCGCTCGTGGACCGCGAGATCCCCATCTTCGCCGACTGGCACGTGGATACCGAGTTCGGCACGGGCTGCGTGAAGGTGACGCCGTCGCATGACCCCAACGACTGGGCCATGGGGGAGCGCGCCGGCCTTGAGCGCATCAACATCTTCGACGAGACGGCCCATGTCGTGGAAGGCTACGGGAAGTTCTCCGGCATGGACCGCGACGAGGCCCGCGAGGCCATCGTGGCCGCCTTCGAGGAGCTGGGCTTGCTCGATCACGTGGAGGACCACGATCACTCCGTCATGACCTGCTACCGCTGCCATACCAAGCTGGAGCCCTGGGAGTCTGAGCAGTGGTTCGTGGCCGTGGACGCCCTGAAGGAGCCGGCGGCCCGCGTGGTGGAGGACGGCTCCATCCAGTTCCATCCCGCGCGCTGGAAACAGGTGTACCTGGACTGGCTCGCGAACCTGAAGGACTGGTGCATCTCCCGCCAGCTGTGGTGGGGCCACCGCATCCCCATGTTCTACTGCGATACCTGCGGCTGGGAGGACGCCTCGGTGGAGGAGATTGAGGTCTGCCCAGTCTGCGGCGCGCCAGTGCGCCAGGACGAGGACGTGCTGGACACCTGGTTCTCCAGCCAGCTGTGGCCCTTTGCCACCATGGGCTGGACGGAGGAGGGCATGGACGCCCCGCAGATGCGCGACGCCTACCCGACCCAGGTGCTCTCCACGGCCCGCGACATCATGGGCCTGTGGGTGGCGCGCATGGTCATGGCCTCCATGTACTGCTGCGACGAGACCATTCCCTTCGACGACGTCATCATCCACCCGACGGTCATGGCCGCCGACGGCAAGCCCATGTCGAAGAGCCGCGGCAACGGCGTGGACCCTCTGCGCCTCATGGAGGACTACGGCGCCGACGGCATGCGCTTCGGCCTGCTCATGCAGGTGACCGGCGCCCAGGATCTGAAGTTCAACGAGGCGAAGCTGGAGAGCTCCCGCAACTTCGCGAACAAGGTGAAGAACGCGAGCCGCTTCGTGCTCATGAACCTTGAGGGGTATGAGCCCGGCTCTCCCGAGCCCACCACGCCGGCCGACCGCTGGATCTTCTCGCGGCTGGCCAAGATCGTCGCTGCGGTGGACGCGGCCTACGACAATTTCGAGTTCGGTGAGATCACCCGCGAGCTGTACAGCTTCGTGTGGAACGAGTTCTGCGACTGGTACATCGAGTTCTCGAAGGCGCGCTTGGGGGCCGATGCCGATCCGGCCGACCGCGCCGTGTGCCAGCGCAACCTCGTGTTCGTGCTGGGGCAGATCCTGCGCCTTCTGCACCCCATCATGCCGTTCGTGACCGAGCAGGTCTACGGCGAGATGCCCAAGGAGGATGATGCGGCGCCGATGCTCATCGTGGCCGCCTGGCCCGATGCGGGCGAGCTCGCCGCCTACGTGGACGAGGATGCCGAGCGGGCCATTGCCATGGTGTGCGAGGTGGTCGGTGCCGTGCGTTCCACCCGGGCGCGCTACGGCATCTCCCCGAAGACGGCGCTGCCCGTGGCCGTGAAGGTGGCCGACGAGGCCGACGCCGCGCTGCTTATTGCCCAGGAGCACCTGGTGCGCCAGCTCGCCAATGTGGAGGAGTTCGACGTGGCCGTGGAGGCTTCCAAGCCCGCCGAGTCCGCCGTGGTGCTGGGAAGCGGCCTGGAGGTGTACATCGTGCTGGCGGGGCATGTGGACTTCGCCGCCGAGCGCGCCCGCCTCGTGAAGGAGCGCGAGGGCGTGGCCAAGGATGCCGCCAAATTCGAGAAGAAGCTCTCCAACCCCGGCTTCCTGGCGAAGGCGGCCCCCGAGATCGTCGAGAAGGACCGCGCCAAGCTCGCCGACCTCACCGACAAGCTCGCCCGTCTGGACGCCCAGATCGCCGAGCTGGGGTAAGCTTTTTCAATTCCGCATTACTCGTGATTTGATCCGTAGGGGGCGACCTTGGTCGCCCCTTTTCAGTTTCGTGAATCTCCCTTTTTTGGGAGGGCGGCGCAAGCGCCGCCCCTACGGAGTTTTGCAACTTCGCGCGGTGAGAATGCGCTGCGACGCGACTGCGGTCAGCGCGGGGAGCGAAACGGGACATTCTCGCGTCATTTCTGCGGTTTGGCTCTGCCGGGAAGCGCTTCCGGTACTACCAGGCTGTCCTGGGTGTGAGGGAGCTTCCCGCTGGGGACGACTACGACCGGTTGCCCGAGAGCTTCGTCGTCTTCCTGTGCAGCCAGGATCCCTTCGGGTACGACCTGCCCGTCTACCACCTCGAGCGCCGATGCGACGAGGTCCCCGAATTGCGGCTCGGGGATGCCTCGCACTGGCTCGCGCTGAACGCCCGGGCATGGGAGGACGCGCCGGGCGGCGATCTGCTCGATCTGTTAAGATATGCCCAGACGGGCAAGGCCCTGGGATCGCTCTCGCGCAAGATAGAGGCGGCGGTCGGGCGGGCCAACGAGGATCGAGAGTGGGTGGACAAGGTGTGGTCGGTGAGCACGATCGTGGAGAACGCCGCGCGGCGCGAGCGCATAAACGGCCGCATAGCCTGCGAGGAGGCGCGCGAGGAAGGTCGCCAAGAAGGTCGCGAGGAGGGTTCCGCGCGATTCGCCGCCCTGGCATCCCGGCTCATAGAGGCCGGCCGTGTCGACGACCTTGCGCAAGCGGCGTCCGATCCCGCTCGTCGCGACGAGCTCTTCCGGGAATTGGGAGTCTGAAGTTGCTCATCCTCTAACAGCAACCAATGTGCTTTCGTCTCTCGCCCTCGGCGGAATATACGGTGCGTTCGTGCAGGTAGGGTTCACTTGCTTGCAGGTTTGCTATAATGGGCCGACACGTCATCAATTGCACTCGAATCAGAAGAGGTTGATATGAGCGAGCTTCTTGCCCAGCTGTGGACGCCGGAGATGCAGGCGGCCTTTACTGTCGTCTTGGTTCTGCTGGTCATTTTGTACGTGCTTTCCATCGTGTGGGTCGTGCGCGACGCCTATCTGCGCGGCACCGCCTGGTACATCTGGGCCGTGGTGGCGCTCGTGCCGGTGCTGGGCTTGGTGGCCTACTGCTTGCTGCGCCCTCCGCTGCTCCAGCTCGATCGCGACGAGCAGGAGCTGGAGATCGCGCTCAAACAGCGCCAGCTCATGAAGTACGGCGAATGCGCCAACTGCGGCTATCCCGTAGAGGCGGACTTTGTCCTGTGCCCGAACTGCCACACGCAACTGAAGAACCTCTGCATGCGCTGCAACCACGCGCTTGAGCCCTCTTGGACGGTCTGCCCTTACTGCGCCACACCCGTGGGCGCTCCTGCTCCGCATGCCACGCGTCAGCGTCGCCCCTCCGGCCAGGCGCGTCAGAGCCGCCCGGCCAGCCAGGGCTAGGCTTTTTTCAACAAGTTAGCCTAAAGGCAGAGCCGCCCCCGTGCGGCTCTGTTTTAATAGGGGAGCATCGGAATCCCGGTGCTTCGAAACGGAGTCGGGGTAGTCAACGCCCCGGCGGAAACCGCGCAGGCGCTCTGTGCGCGCCCGGCGCGAGGAAAGGAGTTCCATGAACATCGTACTGCCCGACGGATCCGTCAAGGAGCTGGAAGAGGGCGCCACCGTCGCCGACGTGGCCGCCTCCATCGGCGCGGGGCTCGCCCGCGCGGCGCTGGCCGGCATCGTCAACGACACCCCCGTCGACTTGGACGCCGTCGTCTCCGACGGCGATTCCGTGGCCATCGTCACCGCCAAGAGCGACGAGGGCCTCGAGCTCATGCGCCATTCCACGGCCCATCTTCTGGCCGCCGCCCTCACCGATATGTACCCCGGTGTGAAGTTCGGCGTCGGCCCGGCCATCGAGAACGGCTTCTACTACGACATCGAGCTGCCCGAGGGCGTGACCGTCTCGCCGGACGACTTCGCCGCCATTGAGGCCCGCATGGCCGAGATCGCCAAGTCCGGCGCCCCCATCGTCCGTCGCGAGGTCAGCCGCGACGAGGCGCGGGAGATCTTCGCCGACCAGCCGCTCAAGCTCGAGCTCATCGACGAGCTGCCCGAGGACGAGACCATCTCCATCTACCAGCTCGGCGACTTCACCGACCTGTGCCGCGGGCCGCACGTGCCCGACACCGGCAAGCTCGGCGCCTACAAGCTCACCAAGGTGGCCGGCGCCTACTGGAAGGGCGACTCGGACAACGAGATGCTCACCCGCATCTACGGCACGGCGTTCTTCAGCAAAAAGGAGCTGGAAGAGTACCTGCACAACCTGGAGGAGGCCGAGAAGCGCGACCACCGTAAGCTCGGGCGCGAGCTGGGCATCTACATGATGGAGCCCATGGCCGGCGTGGGCCTGCCGCTGTACCTCCCTAAGGGCGCGCGCGTCATCCGCACCCTGCAGGAGTGGCTGCGCCGCGATCTGTACGAGCGCGGCTACGAGGAGGTCATCACCCCGCACATCTACAACGCGGATGTGTGGAAGACCTCCGGCCATTACGGCTTCTACCACGAGAACATGTACTTCTTCCAGATCAACGAGGGTACCGATGAGGAGCCGCGCTACTCCGAGTACGGCGTGAAGCCCATGAACTGCCCGGGGCACGTGATCATCTACAAGAACGAGCTGCACTCCTACCGCGACCTGCCGCTGCGCTACTTCGAGTTCGGCACCGTGTACCGCCACGAGATGTCCGGCGTGGTCCACGGCCTGCTTCGCGCCCGCGGCTTCACCCAGGACGACGCCCACATCTTCTGCACCAAAGATCAGGTGGTCGATGAGGTGGTCGCCATCCTGGAGCTGGTCGACTACATCATGGGCACCTTCGGCTTCACCTACGAGGCCGAGATCTCCACGCGCCCGGACAAGTCCATCGGCACCGACGACATGTGGGAGCACGCCACCGAGTCGCTGAAGGAGGCCTGCGCGCGCCGGGGTCTCGCCTACGACATCAACGAGGGCGACGGCGCCTTCTACGGGCCGAAGATCGACATCAAGGTGAAGGACGCCATCGGGCGCACCTGGCAGTGCTCCACGGTGCAGATCGACTTCAACATGCCCATGCGCTTCGGGCTGACCTACCGCACCGAGGACAACACCGAGGAGACCCCCTGGATGCTGCACCGCGCCATCTTCGGCTCCATCGAGCGCTTCCTCGGCATCCTCATCGAGCACTATGCCGGCGCGCTGCCGCTGTGGCTGGCCCCGGTACAGGTGGCCGTCATCCCCATCGCCGACCGCCACAAGGAGGCGGCGGCCGAGTTCGCCGGCGAGCTTAAGGCCGTGGGCGGCCGCGTGGAGGTCATGGATCAGAACGAGCCCATGAAGGTGAAGATCGCGAAGGCCCAGAGCCAGAAGATCCCCTACATGATCGTCATGGGCGACAAGGAGGTCGAGGAGAAGCTCGTCAGCGTGCGCGAGCGCTCGGAGGGCGATTTGGGCCAGTGGGATCGCCAGAAGTTCATCGACGTGATCAGGGATGCCGCCATCTAGACCTATAGCCAGAAACTATAGGTAACACCGCGTCAAACGCAAGGCTCCGAGGGTACACTGCCCTCGGAGCTTTTTACGTTCCGAAGGAACGAGCGCGGGATCGAAGGGGCCGGATGTCGAAGGGGGCGGAAGGCCGGTGGCGAGAGGAGATGGGCATGAGGAGAACGTTTTCCACCTATGGCGCCAAGATGCGCCAGGCCAACCGGGAGGCGGTGGCGACCGTCGTCGCGCTGGCGGTCATCGTGGCCGTGTGGCTTGTGGGCGGTATCGGGCTTGCCGGCTGTGGCATCGAGGTGTTCTCGACGCCGCTGTGGATCATCGGGGGCACAATCGGTCCATGGATCGCGGCTATCGTCTGCGCCGTCGCGCTTGCCCGCTGCGTCTTCGCGGATTTCAACCTCGACGATGATGCCGAGGTTGTAGCCGGTGCAGCCACTGCCGGCGCAACGGACGCTGAAGGGGAGGAGGCCCGCCGTGGCTAGTCTCGCCTCCCTCATCCCGCTTATCCTCTTCCTCCTCGTTGCCCTGGCGGCGAGCATCGTCGTGCGTCGCCGTGCCGATGCGGCCGGGGGCGGCTTCGTCAACAGCTACTTCATCGGCAACCGTGCCCTTGGCGGCTTCGTGCTGGCCATGACCACCATCGCCACCTACGGATCGGTGAGCTCCTTCGTGGGCGGTCCCGGCCAGGCATGGCAGATCGGTTTCGGCTGGGTGTACATGGCGGTGGTACAGGTGACGGCGCTGGTGCTTCTGTACGGCATTTTCGGGAAGAAGATGGCGCTCATCTCCCGCAAGCTGGACGCCGTCACGGTGGTCGACGTGATTCGCGCCCGTTACGGGTCCAATGCGCTCGCAAACTTATCGGCGCTCGTCATCGTGCTGTTCTTCGCCGCCACCATGGTGGCCCAGTTCGTCGGCGGCGCGAAGCTCTTTGAGGCGGTGACCGGGTACTCCTACCTGGTGGGCCTGGCGCTGTTCGGGGTGGCGGTCATCCTGTTCACCACCATTGGCGGCTTTCGCGGCGTGGCCGTGACCGATGCCCTGTGCGGCATCATGATGCTCGTGGGCATCGTGGTGCTCGCCGGGGGCATTCTCACGGCCGGGGGCGGCTACGAGGCTATCATGACCTCCATCAAGGAGACCTCCCCGGAGATGCTTGAGCCCTTCGCCGGGGGCGCCATGCCGCCGTCTCTGTACTTTACGCAGTGGTTGCTCGTGGGCGTGTTCACCTTCGTGCTGCCCCAATCGGTGGTGCGCACCATGGGCTACAAGGACGTGAAGTCGCTGCACCGCGCCATGATCTGGGGCACCGTCATCATCGGCGCCATGATGATCGGCGTCACCTCGCTCGGCGTGCTTACAGCCGGTGTTCTTACGGAGGACCTCGCCGCCTACGGGGGCAGCGTGGACAACATCATCCCGACGGTCATCACGGCCTCGCTGCCGCCGGCGTTGGCGGGCATCGCCATCATAGGACCTGTGGCCGCGTCCATTTCCACGGTGTCATCGCTGCTCATCTCGTCGTCCTCGGCCATCATCAAGGACGTCTACCTGCACTGGTGCGACGACCGCGGGCACGCGCCCTCCCAGCGCTCCGTCGCCCTTTCCAGCCAGGCGGTGACGCTGGCGGTGGGCCTGCTCGTGTTCGTGCTCTCCATCGTGCCGCCAGACGTCATCTGGAAGATCAACATGTTCGCCTTCGGCGGCCTGGAGACGGCGTTTCTGTTCGTGCTTGTCTGCGGGTTGTTCTGGAAGCGGGCCAACGCCACGGGCGCTCTGCTCTCGCTCGCCGGCGGCACGTTGGCCTACTGCGCCGCCATGGCCGCGGGCTTCAAAGTGGCCGATTTGCACCAGATCGTCATCGGCGTGACGGCAGCCGGCGTCCTCATGGTGGTGGGAACGCTCGCTGGCAAGCAGAAAGAAGACGCCCGCATGGACGTCTTCTTCCCGACGGACTAGGGCCGCGGTCGGTCAACACGGCGCGCCCGGATCCTTTTCGGGATCCGGGCGCGCTTCTTTTATGAATGGGATTTCGACGCTCGGGCGTCTTTATACCGCCGAGGGAGCCTCTTCAATGGCCTCCTTGGCCTCCAGAAACTCTGAGGCGGACTGGGCGCAGTTGGCGCCGTCGGCCACGGCGGTGACCACCTGGCGCAGCTCCTTGGTGCGCACGTCGCCGGCGGCGAACACGCCGGGCATCGTGGTTCTGCCCATGGCGTCGGCGACGATATAGCCTCCGCCATCGGTTTCCAGGTCGCCCTCCAAAAAAGCGGTGTAGGGCCTCATGCCGATGGCGATGAACACGGCCGAGGCGGCAAGCACTCGCTCGTCGTCAGTCTTCACGTTGCGCAGCTTGAGTCCCGTCACGCGCCCGTTCTCGCCCGTGATGAACTCCTCGGCAACGCTGTCCCAGCAGAACTCGACGTTGCCGAGCTCGCGTAGGCGTTCATGGTAGATGGCCGTGGCCCGCAGCTTGTCGCGCCGGTGCACCAGGTACACCTTGCGGCAGATGCGCGCGAGGTAGATGACGTCGGCCGCCGCCGTGTTGCCGCCGCCCACGACCACCACGTCCTTGTCGCGATAGAAGTTGCCGTCGCAGGTGGCGCAATAGGATACGCCGCGGCCGCGCAGCTCATCCTCGCGGGGCAGCCCGAGCTGGCTGGCCACCGCGCCCGTGGCCACGATGACCGTGCGGGCGAAGTAGGTGTTGAAGGGTGTGACGAGCTTGTTGGGCTCGGCGGAGAAGTCCACGGAGGTGACGTCTTCCATGATGGCCTTCGCCCCGAAGGAGAGGGCCTGATCGTACATGTCCATGGATAGCTCGAAGCCGCTGGTGGATCGGGTGTAGCCGGGGTAGTTCTCCAAGTGCTCGGTTTGGGCGCACTGGCCGCCGGGGGAGAGGCGCTCGAATAGCGCGGTGGAGAGTCCGGCGCGGGCCGCGTACAGCGCCGCCGTGAGACCGGCTGGGCCCGCGCCGATGATGGCGAGGTCGTACACCTCCTGGCCCTCATCGGGCCCCACCGGCGCGCCCATGCGGTTGTCGGTAACTTGTTCAGTCATAGTTGTGGGTCTCCCTCGGGCGGGACCACGGGGTACCTTGATTCGCTCAAACAGTCCTCGATGGTATCGAAGGCGAGGCGATCTTGCGTACTCTGCAGCTTTGCGCCTTCGATGCCATCTGCGGAACTCGCTCGGTCAAGGCACCCCGTGTTTCCGCTGAACATTGCCTCTGTTGAAACTAGAGCATCGCGAGGATGTTCTGCTTGGGCTGGGCGCCGAGGCGCTCATTTTTGATCTGGCCGTTCTCGAAGACGATGAGGGTCGGCACGCTGGAGACCTGGTACTTGAAGGCCAGGTCCGGACTCTGATCGATGTCCACCTTGTAGACGGTCACCTGCCCCGCCTTCTCGGTCGCGATCTCGTCGATGACCGGCGCCACCATACGGCACGGGCCGCACCAGGTGGCGAAGAAGTCGACGAGCACCGGGGTCTTCGCCTCGAGCACCTTCGTCTGGAACTCGTCAGCCGTTTTGATTACCTCAGCCATGATATCCTCCTAAATGGATGTTCGTATAGCGCGGAATGGGCCGAACTCGCCTTGGCGCGCATCGGCTGGGATCCGCTTCCGCCTGGTATTCTAGCCAAAGGCGCTGCCGACGCGACGCCGCGTCAAGGGGCTGACACGAAACCGTGGCACAGACGGCAGATAATCTGCGGCTGAATCGCTCACGTCTTCAACAGTCTGTCATCGCCGCTCCCTGCATGCCGCTCACATTCGTTAAAATGCCTATAGTGGACTCGAATACCGCGCGCGTTCGCGCAGGGGAGAGAAAGGAAGCGTCATGGCGATCGATTTGGTCTCGCTGGCCCTCATATCTCTGGTGTCCGTCGCGTGCCCCATCATCGCCGGACTCATTCCGGGCAAGCCGATTCCCGAGACGGTGCTCCTTCTTCTGGCCGGGGCGCTGCTCGGCCCTCACGGGCTCGGTGCCATTCAGTCTACCGACGCCATCAACCTGCTGTCCGATTTGGGCCTCGCCTTCCTGTTCCTTCTCGCCGGCTACGAGATATCGCCGAAGAGCCTCACCGGCACGGAGGGGAAGCGCGGCGCCGTCACCTGGGCGGTCACCTTCGCCATCGCGTTCGTCGTCGTGGCCATTTGGCCGACGCTGTCGGCCTTCGAGCTGGACGGCCTGGCCGTGGTCATCGCGCTCACTACCACGGCCATGGGCACGCTTCTGCCCATTCTGCAGGAGCGAGGCATCCTGGGCACGCGGATGGGGAACGAGATCATCGCCTACGGCACCTGGGGTGAGCTGCTTCCCATCATCGCCATGGCGCTTCTGCTCTCGACCCGGGCCACCTGGCAGACTGTGGTCATCCTCCTCGCGTTCCTCGCTATCGCCGTGGCGGCCGCCGCCGTGCCGAAGATCGCCGAGCGCATCGGCGGCTACGTGCACCGGTTCATCGTTGCCAATGCCAACACCAACTCCCAGATGGTCATCCGCGCGGTGAACCTGCTGCTCATTGGGCTGACGGCCATCTCCGCGGTCTTCGATTTGGATATCGTGCTCGGCGCCTTCGCCGCCGGCTTCATCCTGCGCTATCTCATCCCCCAGGGCGACCAGACCATGGAGATGAAGCACAACGCCATTGCCTACGGCTTCCTCGTGCCGCTGTTCTTCGTGGTCTCCGGCGCGAAGGTGGACGTGCGGGCTATCGGTGCCGAGCCGGAGCTTTTGGGACTGTTCATCCTCCTTCTGCTGTTCGTGCGCGCGCTGCCCATCTTCGTAGGCCTCTCCACGGGACGCGAGTCGCGCACCATGGACGTGCGCGAGCGGCTCACCGTCGCCTTCTACTGCACGACGGCGCTTCCCATCATCGTGGCCGTCACCAGTGTGGCCGTCTCCGCCGAGGCCATGAGCCAGCAGACCGCCTCCGTGCTCGTGGCCGCCGGCGGCGTCACGGTGTTCCTCATGCCGCTGCTCGCCTCCGTCATGGCCCATTCGGTTAATGCCGATCTGGGCGAGGCACTGCATGAGATCCGCGAGCAGCCCCGCGCCGTGGCCCATATTCTGGCCGAGCACCGCCGTCGCGAGCGCGAGCTGCACCGCCAGCTGAAGGCGCGCCTGGCCGCAGCGGGTGCGCGCCATGCCGACACCTTCGACCTCACCGAGCGCTGCCCCGGGGGCGTCTGCACCATAGCCGACACCGAGGACGACGGCCATTAATCGTCTTTGATTTACCTTGGTTTCGGGGGCTTTTGTGGCGATCGATCTTTGACATAGTCCGTCGAGGACCGGACTATGTCAATTAACTCCTGCTTCTTATGAATGCCCATCTTCGCATAGAGCCGCTTGCAATGAGTTTGCACGGTGCCGGTGGATATGACTAAACTTTCGGCGATGGCAGGGACGGTGTTCCCTCTGGCGAGCAGTTCTAATACCTCGGCTTCACGCGCCGTGAGACGAAAACGAGCTGCTGTATTGGCGCACTGTTTCGCAAGCCTGTCCCAATAGGGGTTGCTGGAGGCGTCCCGAGAATTGGTTGAAACGATCAGGCAAGAATCGGAATCGGGGACATGGCTAAGGGCGATAAACTCTGCATTCGTGAATGCTGTCGTCTTCGAATCGAGATCGCCCCGTACTAAATAGAAAACGAGTGACGTGACGAACATGGCCGATAGAGCGATGACGAACCCATGCGATTGTCCGAAGAAGGCATAGGTCTTCAGTATCGAGCTGAAGCCATAACCGAGAAGCTGTATAACGTTGACAATGCCGAAATAGAATCCAAACATAAACAAAGGACTTACTCCATCTCTCTTGCACGTTTGGCAACACTGCACCATTCCTATGGATACCAGAAGAGAAAAGATTCCATACGCGATGCCGTAAGTGATCTGAGGGAGCGCTGTGGCGAATAGCGGAATGGCGGCAAATAGGCAGAGCAGGAACGGAAAGAGCGAGCGGAACACCTGTATGACATTGAAAGAGAAGGAGCGGCGCTGCCATAGCGCCATGATGGCCAAGGACGCTGCAAGCATTCCGAGCAGTGGCGCATAAGTCAATATTCCATTTAAGGTGCTATTGCTACTTGTAAACGCCGATCTTAAAACCGTGTACAGGAAGGCAAGTGAGCCGATGCACAAAGCGCTTTTCCATGACAAGACCATGACATTGAGATAGGTGCGCCGATGGTCGAGCGGGCGCTCGGCGTACATCGGCGCGCTCCAGTCCATCGAACGGTAGCAACGGGTCAAAGCGACGGCCGCAACAAGCAATATCACCGCACGCAGCCCCATCGTTTGGCTGCTGCTCGATATAAGGCCTAGCAAAGCAAAGAGCAGAACGGGAAGTCCGCGACCGACCAGTATGTCGGCGATGCACTGGTCGTCGTCCTCGCTGGCAAAGTATTGTTCCCACAATAGGTAGAGCAGGGGCGCGCCAATGTTGTTCGCTATCGTGCCCGCAACGTTTGCCTCAATGGGGATTTCGAATCCGCATTGCCGGAAGAGAACGATGGCCATGTTCGCATATATGAGACCGAGCGCCCCGAAGGCAACTGGACCCTTTGCGGATGCAGGAGCGAAGAAGCCTATGAACATGCATAGGATCCATGTCAAGCAGTAGGTCAAAGGACTTATAAGCTCCATGAGCAAATGGGGCAAACCGCTTTCAGCATTCGGAACAAAAGGATGCCATTCGGCCATAGAGTTGGCAGCAATGATGAGAGCAAAGCTGAAAGAAGCTTCGGTGATGTACTTGATGCGTTTCAACGGGATCCTCCTCTGAAGCTATCCTAGCACGAAAGGGATCAGCAAGAGATTGCGCAAAGTGTCTGAAAGACGTCACGAAGGGCAATATCCCATGTTTCATGAGACGCGATTTACCTCGAGGTATCCAATTTCATGGCCGGCTGCCCTCCTGTTTCGATTTAGCATGACCAACCAGTTCGGTGCTGTCGGATACGAGCAAATCGTTCGAGTGGCGCATCGGGAGATACCGCTTTGAGTCTCAAATCCCCTCCCTTCTCCTTTTATTGCCCTGAAGCGTGCTGTGCGCCGACGGCTCCGAACCTTGATCAAGGCCGGGCGCTCATTCACGATGCGGCGGCCGCAAGAGAGAGGAGATCGTTTGCTCGAAGATGTTTTGCCGGGAAAGTCAATGTGCGAATAGGAGGAGGATCAATGTCGTCAAAAAGTAGTACCAGCGTCAGCCGTCGCAGCTTCTTGCGTAGCGGAGCCACGGCGGCCGCATTGGCCGCGGCAGGTGCGGCCTTCGGCTGCGCGCCAAGTGGTTCAGAAAGCTTATCCGCGACGGGAGAAAAGGCAGATGTCGCCGATTTGAACGAGCATGTCGTCGAATCGGATACGGCGATCCTAGAAGGCCGGGGCCGTTGGCAGGGCGCTCCTTGCCCCAAGGGCTGCTCTCTCACGTGTTCTCCGTGCCAGTATGTGGTCGACAACGTCCCCGTGCGGGGGAAGGTCGTTGACTATTTTGAAGAGGATGACTGCAACCGCCAGCTGAGGAGCTGCCACGCTTACAAGGTCGCTCGAGAGTGGATATACAGCCCCAGCCGCATCAAGTATCCCATGAAGCGCAAGGGATGGCAGCCTGGCGGCGGAGAGAATTCGAACGGCCAGATGCGTGGCAAAGACGAATGGGAGCGCATCAGTTGGGATGAGGCGCTCGACCTCTGCGCCTCAGAGATTAAACGTATATATGAAACCTATGGTCCCACATGCACCATCAGCTTTATCAGCATGGGCGGCTCGATTCAGAATGTTCTGAACCTCATGGGTGGTTACGTGGAGATCAACGACACTATTTCCTGTGGAACATGGCAGGCGGATACGAGTTGGTGGGGCCTGCCCTTTTACGGAAACTACATGGGCGACGACCCCCAGGATTGGGTATATGCCGACTATTTCGTTCTCGCGTCCTCGGATCCCGTGTTTACCGCGAACGCCTCCGGCGCTTATCTGACGGTTGCGAAAGAAGCGGGAGCGAAATTCGTCTATGTGGGGCCTTGCTACAACCAGGGTGCTACTCAACTTGAAGCGCGGTGGATCCCGGTTCGTCCCGGAACTGATACAGCGTTTTGGAACGGTGTCGCCTACGAGATGGTGAAGCTGGACGAGAGCGCGGGCGATGTCATCGATTGGGAGTTCCTTGCCAAGTACACCAAGGGCTTCACGATGGACAACATGCCCGACGACGCCAAACTCCAGGAATGTTACCAAGGATATCTGTTGGGAGAGTACGACGACACGCCCAAAACAGCGGCGTGGGCCAGCCTCATTTGCGGTGCACCTGAGCAGGACATCAAGGACATGGCCGCGATCATGAGCAAGCAGAACAACGTAATTTTGGCGACGGGCACAGCTGCGGCGCGTTGCACCGGTGTGGAGAACTATCCCCAGGTGATCTATACCATCGGGCTCATGGGCGGCCATATGGGCAAGCAGGGCAATGCCGTGTTCTACAACCTGACAGCGATGAACTACGTCACTAAAGCCTACACTGGGGCACGCGGTCGCGCGGCGTCTTCGATTCAGAACCCCCTGAAGTTCGAGGCCGAGCCAGGAGTCAATCTCGCGGGCATCCCCTCGGTTGGGCGCAACTTGATCGCTGCGCCGCTGCATTGGCGCAACATGCTTGAGGGGAAGTACACCTCTTACGGTGCCCATTCCCAGCAGGAATCGCCGAATCCCTATAACAGTGGCGTTGAGCACGACATCAACGTCAAATTCATCTGGAACGGATGCCGCAACTTCCTCTCGATGAGCATCGATTTGTTCAACGCGGTGAAAGTGTACAGGAACTGTGAGTTCGTTCTCACCAACGCCATTTATGCGTCCACGGTCGCGCGATTCAGCGATATCGTGCTGCCGGTTCCTTCCAAATGGGAGGGCAGCTTCGACCATGCGGAGTATGCGTGGCCGAGCGGCACCGTCAATCGTTACTATGGCGTCGACTTCGTATCTGCCAACTATCCCGTGTGCGAGCCCATGTGGGAGTGCCACTCGGACGATTGGATATCCAGGGAGATAGGTGCGCGCCTGGGTTTCGATCCCGACGAGATTGTTGCAACGGATGCCATCCAGAGCTATTTCAATTGCATGGCCGGTGGTGTCGCGACAGATGAGGATGGGACCGAGCACACGCTGCTGACGATTACTCAAGACACCATCGATCGTCACGGCGTCGAACTAGAGCCCCAAGAGGGTGAGGTCGATTTCGAGGAATTCGTCGAGCACGGCGGTTACCAATATCCTCGCTCGAAGGACGATGCCTACGCGAAGCGCTATTGCTATCAGGACTTTATCGATGACCCCGCCGCGAATCCTCTTCCTTCGGCAAGTGGCCTGTGGGAGATTTATAGTCAGCTGAAAGCGGACAATTTCAATACGCCCGACTTCGTCGATCCTGAAACACCGATGAAGCCCTACCCCAACTACTACGAGCCTACGATAGGGTACGAAAAGACGTTCAGCGATTGGGACAAGCAGATCAAGGGCGATTATCCCTATCAGTTCTTCACTTTCCATCCGGCCCGTGGCAGCCACTCCGACAACTGGAGCCTTGTCGGCAAGGAGCTGTATCCCCACAGCCTTTACATCAATCCAGTCGATGCTCAGAAGGAGGGGTTGGAGGAAGGCGATACGGCTCGTATCTGGAATCCTGATGGCGGATGCATTTTGCGACGCGTCACGTTGATGGAGGGGGTCATGCCCGGTTGCCTGGGCCTGGCGGAGAGCGCTGGCAACCTCGATCTCGACGAGTCGGATCCGGAGCATTGGATCGACCGCGGCGGTTCTGCCAATGTCCTTACCCCTGCAGTTCGTAGCAATTACATGCCCGGATTGTCCGGCTACAACAACGGTATCGTCAATATTGAGAAGTACGAGGGAGAGCCCGTGCCGCCCGATTGCGAGCGCGATATCTTCCAGATTGAGGAACAGTAAGGAAAGGAGGGCTGGAAATGAGTCTGGGATTCTACTTTGATATGACGCGTTGCTCCGGATGCGCCGCGTGCCGCACGGCGTGTCAAGATCGTTTCGACCTCTTCGAGGTCGGGTTCGCTCCTCGCAGGGTGCATCGCTATCAAACGGGCACTTTTCCTTCGGTGGCCGGGTACGTCACAAGCGTTTCTTGCAACCATTGCGAGAAACCGGCATGTGTCGAAAATTGTCCGACGGGAGCTATGTTCAAGAACAAGGACGGCCTTGTGCTGCATGACGATGATGTGTGCATCAGCTGTCAAACGTGCCTGAACGTATGCCCCTATGGCGCACCTCAGTACATCGAGGCAGAAAACCTCGTTGTGAAGTGCGATACCTGCAACGCTCTGCGGGAAGGCGGATACTTGCCGGTGTGCGTGGACGCATGTCCCTATCGCGCATTAGAGTTCGGTGACTTGAATGAACTGCGTTTAGCCCATGGCGACGATTTGGTTCAGGAGGTGTCGGTGCTTCCCAGCGCTGACGTGACGGGACCCAATCTGCTGATTAAGTCGCGTGAAGCTGCCCTCGAGAGCGGTTATCGCGAGGTGACCTACTAATAGTCGCGGACGCGGGGCGTCTTTATGCCCCGCGTCTCTCTGTCGAGAGCGAGTTATTTGATGTTCGGTATGAGTGAGGCAGGAGGTGCCATGACGGAAGAAATGGACTCTTGCGAAAAGATACTATCTGCAAGGGCGTATCTCTATCTGCTGTTCCACAAGCTTTACGGTGGTGAGCCGACTGAAGAGTTGATGGAAGCGCTTGGCGGCTCTGATACTTCGGAGGCCTTGTGCATTTACGCCCAAGAGGACGAGACGATCGAAAAATGCCAGGGCTTTCTTGAGAGACTGTGTCGCGAGCTGGCAGATGATGAGAGGCGGCAACGCTTTCTCGGGCTATGCGGTGACGAGTACGTCGCAATCTTCTACGGGTTTCCGAAGGCGCTTGTGGTTCCGTCTGAGTCTTTCTATCGCTCTGGCGATCATTCCCTGCTTTCGGAAGTGACATTAGCCGTTCGGGACTTTTACCGTCGGTTCAATGTTCTTCCTGCGCGCTATCCGCGAACGCCGGATGACCATATTGCGCTAGAAATGGCCTTCATGTCGTGTCTTGCCCGAGATGCCATGGAGGCATTCGATAAGCGAGATTGGCGCGAGCTCGTGACGCTTCTGCAGGCGCAAGCGAAGTTCGCCGACGATCATCTGCTTGCATGGATCCCCTCATTTGCGGCAGAAGTGCGTAAAATGAGCGATCCTTGCCTTTACCCGCAGCTGATCAAGACTACTGAGGCATTTGTTTCGACGGACCGTCAGTGCTTGAACAACATCGCGCTCTGGCTTGCCGAGGAAGTGGCTCCGACGGATAGAGATGCGCCCTTGGGTGGCACGGATGGCAACGCAGCGGTCTCATCCCATGAAGATGGGACAGGGGCATTGGATCGCTTGGAGTCTTTGCGCTTGCCGCATCTGGAGGACAACGAGCTTGTGCCAACCACCGCATAAATAGCTGCAAGCATCATCTTAAAGAGAGGGACGGAATGGCCTCCGTCCCTCTCTTTGGTTCGGAGATGTTACGTCCCAAGTATTCTTATCTGCTAAAATGGGGCTCAAGCGAAAGGAGGATGTTTCGATGGAAACGGGTTTGCTCACAACAGATCAAATTCGCTCGTGGGTCATACCCTTGCTTGAGAAGTACGATATGTGCTCGGCAAGCCTGTTCGGGTCCTATGCTCGCGATGAAGCAGATGCGTCCTCCGACATCGACATCTTGCTCGTAGGGAACCCGGGTTTCAGGCCCCTCAATGTGTTTGGCGTGGCAGAGGATCTTCATCGGCTTTCGGGCAAAAAAGTCGATGTGTTCGAGCTCTCTGAACTCGATGCCGGCCCTTTCCGCGACGCTGTTCTGAGGGATGCGGTGCTCTTATGAAAACCGACCGCTATCGTCTGAAACGCATCGTAGCCGTCGGGGATCAGCTTCTCAACGTGATCTCCCTACGCGATCTAACTCCTGAAACGCTGCTCTCGGACATCCAAATGCAATGGATGGTGACAACGCCTCTCTACAACATCGGTGAACAGGCTAATTGCATCTCTCGCGAGTTTGCCGATGCCCATCCAGAGGTTCCGTTCGCGCAAATTGCCGGATTGCGTCATCGGCTTGTTCATGATTATGAAGGAATCAACTGGTCGATCATCTCCTCTGTTTTGTTCGATGAGCTGGAGACGTTTGTGGCTCAAGCGCGAGATCTTATTGCCGAGCTGGACGAGGGGGAGAGTGGTCCCCAGGAAGCTGATTTCGACGAAGACGTTACCAGCTAAATCGCGACATTGGCTGCTGGTTGCAATTTGACTGCCGAAGAGCTGTCGGGGCGTTACGCTGGAACGGGAAGGGCTGGCCCTTTCGGTCCCTTCTGCTACAATGCGAAGTTGCGCCTTTAAGGCGTTTTCTAACCCACACCGTTTCACGCAAAGGAAGCACCCATGCAGGAAACTGATATGAAAGAGAAGCTCCAGAAGATCATCGAGGCTTATGACGAGCTGCAGGCCAAGATGGGCGATCCGGCAGTGCTCGCCGATCAGAAGGAGTACAACCGGCTCGCCAAGGAATACGCCTCCCAAGGTCCGCTCGCCAAGAAGGCGGCCGAGTACGTCGCCGCCATGGACGACTTGGAGGCGGCTAAGGAGATGCTCTCCGACGCCGACATGAAGGAGTTCGCCCAGGAGGAGATCGCCTCCATCGAGGCCAAGCTGCCCCAGCTGGAGGAGGACATCAAGTTCATGCTCATCCCGGCCGACCCGGCCGACGAGAAGGACATCATCGTGGAGATCCGCGCGGCGGCCGGCGGCGACGAGGCCGCCATTTTTGCCGGCGACCTCTACAAGATGTACGAGCGCTTCGCCGCGGCCCAGGGCTGGAAGACCGAGACCATGGACGCCTCGCCGTCGGAGGCCGGCGGCTTCAAGGAGATCCAGTTCAAGGTGAAGGGCGATCATGTGTACTCGGTCATGAAGTTCGAGTCCGGCGTGCACCGCGTCCAGCGCGTGCCCAAGACCGAGTCCCAGGGGCGCATCCACACCTCCACGGCCACCGTGGCCGTGCTGCCGGAGGCCGACGAGGTGGAAGTGGAGATCAACGAGGGCGACCTGCGCATCGACGTGTACCGCGCTGGCGGCCCGGGTGGCCAGTGCGTGAACACGACCGACTCCGCCGTGCGCATCACGCACCTGCCCACGGGTCTCGTGGTGCAGTCCCAGGACCAAAAGTCGCAGCTGCAGAACAAGATCGCGGCCATGGCCGTGCTGCGCGCCCGCCTCTACGAGAAGATGCTCGCCGAGCAGCAGGCCGCCGAGGGCGCCGAGCGCCTGGCCCAGATCGGCTCCGGCGACCGCTCCGAGAAGATCCGCACTTACAACGGCCCGCAGGACCGCGTGACCGACCACCGCATCGGCTTCAACTCCACCTACAACGGGGTGCTTCTGGGCGACAACCTGGGGGATGTGATCACGGCTCTGCAGGCGGCCGACCGCGCGCAAAAGCTGGAAGCTGCTGTTTAGCCTCAACCTGACGGCGCGGCCAGGAGGCGACGGCACCGTGCTCAAACAGCATTCAATGGCAGGGCTTGCAAAGGGTTGCGGCTTTCACGGATGCCATTGAATGAACTGCGCGCGGCACCATCGCCTCCTGTCCGCGCCTGACTTCTACACTACTGAAAGGCCGTTAACCCGATGTCTGAATGGACGATAAAGAAAGCGCTGGAATGGACTGAAGGGTACCTGGCCGACAAAGGGGATGAGAATCCCCGGCTCTCGGCGCAGTGGCTGCTCTCCGAGGCCTGTGGGCTCTCGCGCACCCAGCTGTTCATCAATTTCGACCGGCCGCTCTCGGAGGACGAGCGGGGAGTGCTGCGCGGCTATGTGCGGCGGCGCGGCGCGGGTGAGCCCCTGCAGTACATCACCGGGGAAGTGGCCTTTCGGCACATCACCGTGAAGGTGCGCCCCGGCGTGCTCATCCCGCGGCCCGAGACCGAGGTGCTTGTGAGCGAAGTGCTTGCGGCGCTGCCGACGCCCGGCCCCCGCGACGTGGCGTGGAACCCCGAGGCCGCCGAGCAGGAGCGCGAGGCTGTCGCCGCCGTGAAGAAGGCCCTGGAGGAGGCGGGGGAATCTGCTTCCCTCTCCGTAGGGGGCGACCTCGGTCGCCCCTCGGCTGCGAATGACGACGACGCTGATGCGGCAGCCGAACCGAGTGGTGCTGCGGAGGACTCCTCCGTAGGGGGCGACCTTGGTCGCCCCTCGTCTGCAGGCATGGATGAGACTCGCAAAAGCCTTCTCGTGGCCGACCTGTGCACGGGATCCGGTTGCATCGCCTGCTCGCTGGCCTACGAGCACCCGGATGTGCGGGTCATCGCCACGGATGTCGCGCCGGAGGCGGTGGCGCTCGCCAAAGAAAACACCGAGGCCTTGGGGCTTGCCGACCGCGTGGCCGTGCTGCAGTGCTCGCTGGGCTCCGGCATCGGCGAGAAGCGCATGGGCACCTTCGACGCCGTGGTCTCCAACCCGCCCTACGTGCCCACCGCCGTTATGGCTGGCATTCCGCGCGAGGTGGCCGATTTCGAGCCGACGCTCGCCCTGGACGGGGGCGCCGACGGGCTCGATCTGTTCCGGCCGCTCGCCCAGTGGGCCGCTCGGGCCCTGAAGCCTGGCGGCGTGCTCGCCTGCGAGCTGTATGAGGGACACATGGATGCCGCCCGTGCCGTGGCCGAGCAAGCGGGATTCGTCGACGTGCATATCGTGGACGATCTGACGGGAAGACCCCGCGTACTGGTGGCGAAACGCTAGGAAGGATATTCTCTATGGCTCTGGAAAACCTGAGGGGGACGCTGGATGCGGCCCAGGCGGTGATGGAGGAGCGCCTCGGCACCTTCCGGCCGGAGGTGGGCCTCATCTTGGGCTCGGGACTTGGTCCTCTGGCCGAGCGCATCGCCGATCCTGTCTTCGTTCCCTTCGGCGAGGTGCCCGGCATGGGCGTCTCCACGGCCAACGGGCATGTGGGGCGCTTCGTGGCCGGCATGCTGGGCGGCAGGCGGGTGCTCGCCATGCAGGGGCGGCTCCATGGCTATGAGGGCTATACCGCCCAAGAGGTCGCCTTCCCCGTGTGGCTGATGGCGGCACTCGGCGCGGACATGCTCATCACTACCAATGCCGCCGGCGCCATCAACGAGGGCTACCGCGTCGGCGATTTCTGCATCATGACCGACCAGCTGAATTTCACGGGCCGCAACCCCATCACCGGTACCGAACCCGACGCCATGGCCCCGCGGTTCTTCTCGATGTTGGACGCTTACGACCCGGTCCTGCGCCAGCTGGCCCGGCAGACTGCCGAGGCGCTGGCCATTCCCGTGCAAGAGGGCGTGTATCTGGGGCTGCTCGGCCCCTCCTTCGAGACGCCGGCGGAGATTCAGATGTTCCGCTCTTGGGGCGCTGACACCGTGGCCATGTCGGTGTGCGAAGAGGTCATCGCGGCGCGCCACGTGGGGATGCGCGTGCTCGGCATCTCGCTCGTGAGCAACATGGCCTGCGGCGTTGAGGGCGCGAGCCCCTCCGACGAGGAGGTGCACGAGGTGGCCCAAACAAGAGAAGCCGACTTCTGCCGGCTTATTGAGGAGGTTCTTCTCAAGATATAGCGCGTTTCGCTCGTGAAAACTAGTGCGAAAGCCCTTCTGTAGTGGGCGACCTCGGTCGCCCCTCTGTCGCGAGATGATCGGCGCCAATGCGATAGCCTTTACGGCTTTCGAGCATTAGGGCTGACCAAGGTCAGCCCCTACGGGCTCACTGGCAGCGCGGCGCTCGCTAGTCCCGGGCGAGAGCGATGGTGCGCGCGTCGGCGGGGATGTTGGCGCCCCAGTAGAGGATGCCCTGCTCGGCCAGGTCGCGGCCGATGGCGGCGTAGCCCTCGGCCGCCTCGCGGTTGCCGGCGATTTCCTCCTCGGTCAGCGCCCGGCGCACCTTCGCCGGCACGCCCACCACAAGCGACCCTTCCGGCACCTGTGTGCCTTCGGTCACCAGAGCGCCGGCGGCCACCAGCGAGTTCGCGCCGATGTGCGCCCCGTTCATGACGACGGCTCCCATGCCCACGAGCACGTTGTCGCCGAGCGTGCAGCCGTGCACCACGGCCCCGTGCCCGATGGTCACGCCGCGGCCCACGATGCAGTCCTGGTTGTAATCGAGGTGCAGACAGCTGTTCTCCTGCACGTTGGAGCCCTCGCCCACGACGATGCGGCTGCCGTAGTCGCCGCGCAGCGTGGCATTGAACAGGATCGTGGCATCTTTGGCCACTTCCACATGGCCCACCAACGTGGCGTTGGGGGCGATGTGCGATTCGGGATGAACGGTGACCTGGCGGTAATCCATGGGATCTCCTTGCAACGTGTTCCAAAGCTTAGCCCCACACATTACCGCTCTTGAGAAACGAAGAAAACACCCAAACCGCGGGAACCGTTGCGAGGATTCACGGTTTGCTTTAGAAATGACGGTTAGCGTAGCTTGAAACTACGACACCCCTCATTTCTAAAGCAGATTTTCGGAAAACTGAAGCGAAAAACTACGCTAACTGTCATTTCTAAAGCACGCAGCGTGCGCCTCTAGACCTCGTGCACCGTGAAGGCGAGGGCGGCGGCGTCGGTGATGTCATCGAAAGCCCATCCTTTGGCCGAGCGGCTCGCGCTCGTCGGGTCGTGCAGCACGATGTGGGAGTCCTTGTCGATGTCGTCCAGCACCACCACTGAGGAGGCGGGCGCGAAAGTGCCGGGCTGCGTGACGACGAGCACGGGCACATTCGAGACGATGGCGTGGCGCAGCGTCCGGTCGTCTACGATCATGGGATCCACGGCGAGCCCGAACGCGGTGCCTCCCTGCTGCAGGAAGGCACCGATGGTGTCGACGCCAGCGGCAGTCAGATCGTGATCGGTGGCCCATTGAGCGAACTCGACGGGAGTGTAGGTGGTGTCGCCCGTGGCCGCCACGTAGGCCATGGCCAGGGCGACGGGGGCGGCCCCGGTGGAGGCGAGCGTGGCCTGCCCATAGGGCACGTCGGCCCAGGAGGTGTCACTTTGGTACAGCGAGGGCACGACGCCCTGCTCCCACTGGTCCGCGGCCGTGCTCTGGGCGGCGCCCGCATCGGCGGTGGCGTACGGCGAGTCGGCGGCCGCCGGCGCCGGCAGCAGCCACCAATAGGCCAAAAGCGCCACGAAGAGCAGTACCAAAGCGGCGGCTACGGCGTAAATTGCCAGACGCAGTCCTTGGTGGGCCCGCATCATGGGAACGAGTCCCTGGGCCTTCAGCTCGGAAAGCTGCGGATGGTTCGAGGCATAGGCGCGGAAAGCACGCCACGACGGCGTGAGCATCGGGTGCTCGGCGCGGTCGGTCAGCTCGAGGGTGACGGGATCGGGAACGAAGTTGCTCGCGGCCGCGGCGCGCGGATGCAGCGAGGCGGTGCGAACGGGGCGCGCTGCTTGCCCGTCATCCTGCGGCTGCGCGGCGCCCGGGGAGTTGCCCGCAAGGGAAGGGCGCGGGGAGCGGGGTTTCGGCTTCGCCGCGGAGACGCTCGGAGGGACGGTTCCGGTAGCCGACAGCTTGCGACGATGGACGGTAGCGGTGCTCATGGCCGTATCCTCTCCTGAATAGACGTTTCCCTTTCCCGACTAGTTTATGGAAGGCGCGGTCAGCAGGGATGACGGACCGTCAAACGTCATGGCGGCGCGGCCCATTTGTCACCGCCCGTGCCCGTTTCGTCAGATTCCCGTAGAAATATGAGCGAAAAGCCTTGCGATTGATCGCAGGAGTGCTAAACTCCCGAGCCAAGTTAATACCGATGAAATGCGTTGACGAGGAAAAGTAGGGGCGAACCCATCTGAAGAGAGCCTGCGGTTGGTGCGAGCAGGCGGTGGGCGACCCGAACAGCCACCTCTGAGCAGTTCGGTGCGAACGACCTTTCGGTTGACAGGCTTACCGCCGGGCCGAAGGGGGCAAGTAGCGTCGGACCGGCGACACCGTTATCTGTCGTAGAGCCTCCCTGTGCGCGTCGTCGCACGGCTGTCTCGTTTTCCGGCCCGGTGCATCTTGCAGCGGGTTTTTGTGTATTTGGAGACGCAGCGCGAGAGGAAGCGAGGCCTATGGAACTGAGGAGCGACCAGATCAAGCGAGGGGTGGCGCGCGCGCCGCACCGCAGCCTGCTCAAAGCGGACGGCATCACCGACGAGGAGATGGACCGCCCCTTCATCGCGGTGCTGAGTTCGCGCAACGACGTCATTCCCGGGCACACCCACTTGGACAAGATCGCCGAGGCCGTGAAGGCCGGCATCTATATGGCCGGTGGCGTCCCCTTCGAAATTTCCACCATCGGCGTGTGCGACGGTATCGCCATGAACCATGAGGGCATGCACTACTCGCTCGTATCGCGCGAGGTCATCGCCGATTCCGTGGAATGCGCCGTCATGGGGCACGCCTTCGATGGCCTGGTGTGCATCCCGAACTGCGACAAGATCGTTCCCGGCATGATCTTGGGCGCGCTGCGGGCGAACGTGCCGACGGTGTTCGTCTCCGGCGGCCCCATGCTTCCCGGCACGGGCCCGGACGGGGAGGGCTCCACCGATCTGAACACGCTCTTCGACGGGGCGGGGAAGGTGGCGGCCGGCACCATGACCGCAGACGAGCTGGCCGCCCTCGAGGACACGGCCTGCCCCACCTGCGGCAGCTGCTCGGGCATGTTCACGGCGAACTCCATGAACTGCCTGTGCGAGGCGCTCGGCATCGCGCTTCCGGGCAACGGCACCGTGCCGGCCGTCTACTCCGAGCGGATTCGTCTGGCCAAGCGCGCGGGCATGAAGGTGATGGAACTGCTCCGCGATAACGTGCGCATCAAGGACATTCTGAATGCGGCGGCCGTGCGCAACGCCATGGAATGCGACATGGCCTTCGGCGGCTCCACGAACACGGTGCTGCACCTGACGGCCATCGCGAACGCAGCGGGATGCCCCATCACCATGGCCGACTGGGACGCAGCCAGCGCGCGCACGCCGCACTTGGTGAAGCTCGCGCCCTCCGGCCCGCGCCCGCTCATCGACCTGTACCGTGCCGGCGGCGTGCCGGCGGTCATGGGGGAGCTGGGGCGGTTGGGGCTGCTGGACGAGAGCGCGCTCACCTGCATGGGGCCTCTGCCCGAGTACCTGGCGAGATGCTGCCCCCCGGGCGACGGCGAGGTGTGCCGCACGGGCGAGAACCCCTATTCCGCCCAGGGCGCCCTCAAGGTGCTCTACGGCAACCTGGCGCCCGACGGCTCGGTGGTGAAGAAGGCGGCGGTGGATCCGTCCATGTTATGCCACACCGGGCCGGCCCGCGTGTTCGATTCGGAAGAGACGGCCTGCGCGGCCATCAACGGCGGCGCGATCGTCCCGGGAGATGTGGTGGTCATCCGCTACGAGGGGCCGGCCGGAGGCCCGGGCATGCGCGAGATGCTCGCGCCCACCTCGGCCATCTGCGGCATGGGGCTTTCCACCTCGGTGGCCCTGATCACCGACGGGCGCTTCTCCGGCGCCACCAAGGGGCCGGCCGTGGGGCACGTGAGCCCCGAGGCGGCGGCCGGCGGCCCCATCGCCCTCATCTGCGAGGGCGATTCCGTCACCGTGGACATCGAGGGCGGCGCGCTGACGCTGAACGTGAGCGACGAGGAGCTCGCGCGCCGGCGCGCGGCGTGGGAGCCACCGGCGCCCAAGCACGATGCGGGCGTGTTGGCCAAGTACGCGAAACTGGTAACTTCTGCTGACAAGGGGGCGATCATCCTGTGAGCGATATCAACGACAGCACTGCAGCCGCAAGCGCGGCAACGCCGGCCGAGGGCAAGCCGACAACGCCGGTCCGGCGCAACGCCGCCACCCAAGGCGCGCCCCGGGGTGCGGGCTCGCGCACGGCCAAGCAGGGCCGCACCATGCTTGGCGCCGAGGCCGTCGTCGCCAGCCTCGAGGCCGAGGGGGTGACGACGGTGTTCGGCTACCCGGGCGGCCAGGCCATCAAGCTCTACGACGCGCTGTACGACTCCGACCAGATCACCCACGTGCTCGCCCGCCACGAGCAGGGGGCCGTGCACATGGCCGACGGCTACGCCCGCTCCACCGGGCGCGCCGGCGTGGCCATCGTCACCTCGGGGCCGGGCGCCACGAACACGGTGACCGGCATCGCCACGGCCTACATGGACTCCGTGCCCCTCGTCGTCATCACCGGCCAGGTGGGCCGGGGGGTCATCGGCACCGACTCGTTCCAAGAGTCCGACATCGTGGGCATCACGATGCCCGTGGTCAAGCACTCCTATCTGCTGCAATCCACCGACGAGCTCACCCGCACCATCCGCGAGGCCTTCCACATCGCCGTCACGGGGCGCCCAGGCCCCGTGCTTATCGACATCCCGAGCGACGTGGCTGGCGAGACCATGGTGTTCGAGTACCCGGATGCGGTGAACCTGCCCTCCTACAAGCCCACCTACCGCGGCAACGCCAAGCAGATTCGCGCCGCCTGCCGCCTTCTGGAAGAGGCGGAACAACCTCTGCTCTACGTCGGCGGCGGCGTCATTTCATCAGAGGCGACCGACGAGATTGTGGCCCTCATGGACAAGATGCGCATTCCCGCCGTCGTCACCCTCATGGGCAAGGGCGGCGTGCCCGCGAGCCATCCGCTGAATTTGGGGCCGGTGGGCATGCACGGGGCGAAGTACTCGAACATGGCCATGACCGAGGCCGGCCTCATCATCGCCGCCGGCGCGCGCTTTTCCGACCGGGTCACCGGGCGCGTCACCGAGTTCGCCCCCAACGCGAAGATCGTGCACATCGACATCGACCCGGCGGAGATCGGGAAGATCCGCGATGCCGATGTGCCCATTGTGGGCGACTTGAAGGGCATCATCGCCGGCATGCTCGAGGTGCTCGAGAAGGACGGCGCCACCCCGCGCGACGACCAGTGGATCGCCGATATCGACGCGTGGCGCGCCCGCTACCCGTTCTACCACCCGAACATGGCCGAGAACGAGGAGAGCGACGAGATCGTCCCCGAGCTCGTTATCGCCGAGCTGGGACGCCAGCTGGATCCGGCGGCCTCCATCGTCACCACCGAGGTGGGCCAGCACCAGATGTGGGCGCACCAGTTCCTGCCCCGGGAGTTCCCGCGCACCTTCCTCTCCTCAGGGGGTCTGGGCACCATGGGCTTCGGTTTCCCGGCCGCCATCGGAGCGGCGGTGGCGAACCCCGATGCCACGGTGGTCTGCATCGCCGGCGACGGGTCGTTCCAGATGAACTCCCAGGAAATGGCCACGGCCGCCATCAACGGCGTGCCCGTGAAGGTCATGATCCTGGACAACCGCTGCCTCGGCATGGTCCACCAATGGCAGAAGCTGTTCTACGACAAGCGCTATTCTCAGACGCTGCTTGCGCCCGTGCCCGACTTCGTGAAGCTGGCGGAGGCCTACGGCTGGGAGGGCGAGCGCGTGGAGGCGCCCGGCGAGGTCGCTGCTGCTATCGAGCGCATGCTGGCCGCAGCGGGGCCCTACCTTTTGGACGTGGCCATTTCTCCCGATCAGAACGTCTATCCCATGGTGGCGCCGGGGGCGGCCTTGGGCGACGTCATGGGGGCGATCGACGTGGCCGTGGGCGCCGTGCGCACCGATGTGCCCGCCGCCCCGGGTTCTCTGCGGGCCCGGGCGGCCGCGGCCGGCGCGGCGGCCGCCACCTCTCCCTGCGCCAAGCTGGACGCCCAGTTCGGCGGCCGCTGGGAGATAGACCCCGAGGACACGGGCGCCCGTTTGGGTCAGGACGGCTCCACCGTGGACGTGCGCCCCGAAGACTGGAAGACCCTGTTCCGCGACGGCGACGAAGAGAAGGGGGGCGCGCGATGAAGCACGTTCTGTCTGTCCTGGTTGAGAACCGCCCCGGCGTGCTGTCCCGTGTGACAGGCCTCATCTCCCGGCGCGGCTTCAACATCGAATCGCTGTCCGTGGGCCCCACCGAAGACCCCACCCTCTCGCGCGTCACCGCCATCGTGCTCGCCGACGACGTGGCCTACGAGCAAATCACCAAGCAGCTGCACAAGCTCATCAGCGTGCACAAGATCACCGACCTCACCGATGAGGGCGCCATCGAGCGCGAGCTGGTGCTGTTCAAGGTGAATGCCGCGCCCGAGCGCCGCAGTGAGATCATCGAGATCGCCAACATCTTCCGCGCGAAGATCGTGGACGTGGGCAAAAGCTCGCTCACCATCGAGGCCACCGGCGACGACGCGAAGCTTCGGGGCCTTGAGGATCTGCTGCGCGCCTACGGCATCAAGGAAACTGTCCGCACCGGCAAAGTAGCCCTCTCCCGCAGCTCGCGCGATTAGGAAATAGAAAAGGCAACAAGAGAAAGGAACCAAAACCCATGGCCGTCACCATCTACTACGAACAGGACTGCAACCCCGACATCATCAAGGACAAGAAGATCGCCATCATCGGCTACGGATCCCAGGGTCATGCCCACGCGCTGAACCTCAAGGACTCCGGCTGCGACGTGCGCGTGGGCCTGCGCGAGGGCTCGCGCTCCATCGAGGCCGCCGAGGAGGCCGGCCTGCGCGTCACCGACATGGCCACGGCCGCCGAGGAGGCCGACCTCATCATGGTGCTCGTGCCCGACGAGCTGCAGCCCGAGGTGTACGAGACCTACATCGCCCCGCACTTGAAGACCGGCGACACCCTCGCTTTCGCCCACGGCTTCAACGTCCACTACGGCTACATCACCCCGCCTGAGGACGTGAACGTCATTATGTGCGCGCCGAAGGGCCCCGGTCACATCGTGCGCCGCCAGTACACCGAGGGCTCCGGCGTGCCGGACCTCATCTGCGTGGCCCAGGATGCCACGGGCGACGCGTGGGATATCGCGCTGTCCTACGCCTGGGGCGTGGGCGGTGCGCGCGCCGGCGTCATCAAGGCCACCTTCGCCCAGGAGACCGAGGAGGACCTCTTCGGCGAGCAGGCCGTGCTCTGCGGCGGCCTGGTGGAGCTGGTGAAGGCCGGCTTCGAGACCTTGGTGGACGCGGGCTATCCGCCGGAGCTCGCCTACTTCGAGTGCTACCACGAGATGAAGATGATCGTCGACCTCATGTACGAGAGCGGCATCCACTTCATGAACTACTCCATCTCCAACACCGCCGAGTACGGCGAGTACTACGCGGGCCCGAAGGTCATCAACGAGCAGAGCCGCGAGGCCATGCGAGAGATTCTGGCCCGCATCCAGGACGGCACCTTCGCCGAGGAGTTCGTCGCCGACTGCAAGAACGGCCATGCGTGGCTCATCGAGCAGCGCGAGGCCATCAACAGCCACGAGATCGAAAAGACCGGCGAGCGCATCCGCGGCATGTTCAGCTGGATCCACGAGTAGGAAAAATCTCCCATAGTTGTTCCGTAGGGGCTGACCTCGGTCAGCCCTTTTTTGCGTAAGCTTCTGACCAGCGAAAACGAGCTTTGTCACGTAAAGGTGTGACAGGGAAATTTCTTCGCCACGTGACAAAATCACGAGTCTGCGTGATAGGCAGGAGGCTTGGAAGGGGGCATAGTGGGCGGCGTCGAAACGCAAAAAACGGTGAAGCGCGGCGCAAGGAGTGTCCCGGCCGGCTTCGAAGCAAAGAAGGAGATTACCCACTATGAAGATTCTCGGACTGGGCGTGCCTGAGCTCGTTATCATCCTCGTCGTCGTGCTGCTCATCTTCGGGCCGAAGAACCTCCCCAAACTCGGCGCCTCCCTCGGCAAGACCGTGAAGAGCCTGCGCGAGGGCATGGCCTTCGATAAGAAGGACGACGAAGAGGTCGAGGAGATCATCGAGATCGTCGAGGACGAGCCCGAGGTCGCCTACGCCACTGCCGGCGAGCCAGAGACCAAGGTGGTCAAGAAGGTCGTTCGCAAGAAGGCCGAGTAACATCCGTGAACCGTCCCTGCGCCCTCGGGTGCGGGGTTCGTTTCAACCCTCCCTCCCAAGAGAAGCGGCAGCTGCCAGATACGGCCAGCGCCGCTTCTCTTCGTTTTACCAGATGCGGTTCATTTCGTCGGATGTCCCCGTCGGTGAGAACCGATGCGCTTGGTTGCGATAGAATACACCGTTGTCAATGTGAGAGAGAAAGGGAGGTTCATGGCGACGATGACGCTTTCGCGTTTGCGCCAAGCGCGCTACGCCATCCTCGGTTTCGGTTGCAACCAGGCCTTTCTCTTCGCCATGCTGTATCTGGGCTCCTATAACGAGAGCAGCCAGCACGGGTTCCTCATCGATCGGGCCGACCTGCTCTGCGTGCTCCTCGTCATGGCCGCCACCTTCGCGCTCATGACCCGCGAGCGCCGGCGTCGGCATCTCATGGTCGTGGCCGAGGGTCTCGTTCGCTGCTACGCGCTGCCGTTGGTGGGAGCGCTGTACCTCATCGTTGCGCTGCACAGCCTTGCGCCCGGCATTCCGTGGCTCGCGCTTGCCGCCGTGGAGGGGCTGGCCGCCGGCGTTCCGCTCGCGCTGCTTCTATGTCGGTGGGGCCGGGTATTGGGGGAGGCTTCCATCGACCAGTCCGTGCCCGAGGTGTTCATCGGGAGCGCCCTGGGCGCGGCCGTCTGCTTCTTCGTCGTCGCCATTCCGGTAGAGGGCGCCTACATCCTGCTGTACGTGCTGCCCGTGGGAAGTGCCTGGGCCCTGCGTGCGCTCGGCGAGCCTGATGACCGCGACGCCGAGCCCGCGGCGGCCGACGATCCAACCGAGGAGGCCGCCAAGCTCTCCGGTCGCATTATCGCCGGCACGGTGGTCTACGGCCTGGCCACCGGTGCCGTGGAGGCCCTTGCCACCAGCGCCGAGGGGGGAGCCGCGTCATCGCTTTCCGTCACCTTCGTGCTCTTCGTGCTGTATTGCGCCGCTGCGCTGCAGCTCTACGGGGGTCGTCCGCTCTCGGTGGGCGTGCGCGCCGTGCTGCCCACGGGGCCCGATCAGGAGGTGGGGCCGCTCGGCGGCGCGTACCGGCTCGCCATCCTGCTCATGGTGGGCGGTTTCGTGGCGGTGCCGCTGCTGGAGAGCGTGAACGTCTCCGGCGTGGCCGTGGTGCTCGCCGGCTATCTGGGGGTCTTCTCGGTGCTCGTCTCGCTGTTCCTCATCATGGGCCGCATTGGCGGCGGGGACGCGGCGCGCTCCTTCGCCCGGGGCTTCGCGGCGCTGTTCGCGGGCGAGATCACCGGCGTGCTCGTCGGCGGCGTGCTCGGGGCGCTTCCCGGCGCCTTCGACGTGTCGGCGGCGCTCGTGGCCCTGGCCGGCGTGGCGGTGCTGTACGCGTATCTGTTCCTGTTCACTGACCGCGACATGGCAGCGCTCTCGGTGGTCATCGCCCAGAGCGACCGTTTCGAGGAGGCCTGCGAGCTTATCGCGCGGACGGCAAAGCTCTCGAAGCGCGAGGCGGAGATCTTGCCGCTCGCCCTGCGCGGCCGCACCGCCGAGCGCATCGCCGGCGAGTTCTTCATCTCGAAGAACACCGTCGACACGCACCTGCGCCGCATCTACGCCAAGTGCGGCGTGCACACCCGCCAGGAGCTCATCGACCTGGGCGAGCGCACGGAAGCGGAGTTGTAGCCCATGACCGCGCAATCCGGCTTCTCTTTCAACGACTTCGCCGCCGCGGGCCACGTGGCGGCCTCACCCGAGCACCAAGGAGCCCCCATGGAAGTGACCCTGTACTCCGACGGCTCGTCCCGGGGCAATCCCGGGCCGGGCGGCTACGGCACCATTCTGCGCTACACGGCGCCCTCGGGCGCGGTGCACGAGAAGGAGTTCTCCGCTGGCTTTTCCTGCACCACCAACAACCGCATGGAGCTGCTCGGCTGCATCGTGGGCCTGGAGGCTTTGAAGCGCCCCTGCACGGTGACGGTGTACTCGGATTCGCAGTACCTCGTGAACGCCTTCAACCAGAACTGGGTGGCCGGCTGGCTGAAGCGCGGCTGGAAGAACTCGCAGAAACAACCGGTGAAGAACGTCGATCTGTGGAAGCGCCTGCTCGCCGCCAAAGAGCCCCACACCGTGAAGTTCGTCTGGGTGAAGGGCCACGCCGGGCACGCCGAGAACGAGCGCTGCGACGAGCTCGCCACCACCGCCGCCGACAACCCCGCCTGCCATCAGCAAGACACTGGTTTTCGGGGGGATCTGTGAAGATGACCTTCTCGGGAGACTCTGTGTTTGGAAAGATGCAAAAGTAGTCTTTATGGATCGAGTCTCATTTCGCATCAAGGCATGTATAAAGCGCGAGGATTTGGAAAATGTGTTTAAATGGACGGTATTCTAAGATCCGGACAAACTGAAGAGCAAAAAAGCACATTTTCCAAATCTGAATGTTTAATATGCGGAGGATAGAATTACAGACTTCGAGAAAAGCCTGGTAGAGCGATTGCAAAAAATTAGCACTCGCATAATTGCATCGCCGTGATTTGGAAAATGTGTAATTTTGGAAAGAGCAATTTGGAAAATGTGCTTTTCTGGAGTCCGTTATCGTGGGAATCTTGTGCAAGCTCCAAAATAGCACATTTTCCAAATCGTGCAGAAAACAAAGAGTGGGACGTGCGTTCGGGTTTGCAAGCTAGCGAATCTGATTAGTAAGGGTTAGATGAGATCCGCGCAATAGCCGCGGGTTTGGATCTTGCGACGGCTTTTGGGGAACAGGTGGCGGTAGATGGCCATGAAGTAGCTGTCAGTCATGGAGGCCATGTAGTCCACCACGATCTGGTTCGGCTCGCCGGCCAGGTACTCCGCAGGCACGATGGACCGCGATGCCGCGGCGAGGCGCTGCACGTGGTGCTGGAAGATGGGACTTTCCCGGCGCTCTTCCAAAAGGTCGGAAAGCAGGCGCGCGTACATCTCCTCGAACATCTCCTCCACGAGGTTCTCGGCGTCGTCCACCATGCCCTCTTTCAAGTAGATGACCTCGTAGTTCTGCTTCTTCGCCAGTTTCAGGTCGCGGAAGACCTCCTCGCTCATGGCAATCTCCGGCTTGCCGTAGGAGTTGTTCACGATATCGACGGTGAGGTTGTTGATGATCTTCGCGTTGGTCACGCCGATCGCCTCGGAATCGAAGGGGGAAAGCGAATCGATGACCCCCATGGCGAGCGCGTCCTGGCGATCCTTGCCGATGTAGGCGATCATGTCGGCCACGCGCACGACGCAGCCCTCCAGCGTGGAGGGGCGCAGGGTCTTGATGGTGGACTCGTCGGCCGTGCAGGCCTCCACCAAGTTGTCCAGCTGCTCGAACGTGGTCGTCTCTCCCAGGCGCAGCACCTGCTGGGCGAACTCGCCGTTGTGGCAGAGCACCCCATCGAGCGTCTGTAGCGAGATGTTGCGACGGTACAGGTTGTCGAGCACCCGCACCGAGTGCACGTTGTGGTTGAAGGTGCGCCCGGTGCGCGCGCGGTAGCAGGCCGACAGAAAACGCTCGCCGGCGTGGCCGAAGGGGGTGTGGCCCGTGTCGTGGCCGAGCGCGATGGCCTCGATGAGGTCGCAATTCAGCCCGAGCAGGCTCCCGATGCCCCGAGCCACGCGGCTCACGAGCTGCACGTGCAGCCCGCGCCGCGAGATCTCGTCGTTCTCGGCGAAGGAGAACACCTGGGTCTTGTCGGCGTAACGGTTATAGGCGGGCAGGTTCAGCACCTTCTCGGTGTCGCGCACGAAGGCCGGGCGCGTGAGCGTGGCCCGGTCGTGGGCGAAGTCCTCGCGGCGCACCACGTCCGTATCATCGGTGCGGTAGGGGCTCACGCGGCCGGCAGCCCGATCGGCCCGAATGGCCTCTTCCACGTCGGGGCTCAGGGTAAGGTAGGGGACGTTGTTCTCTGCCATGGCTCGCTCGCTTTCGCTGGTCATTAGTTTTGCCGCTATTGTAGCTGCGGAACATCTGTTTGCACGTGGCGGTGCTATACTTTCCAGAAAACGACGAAGAGAAAGCGGGGGCCCGTGGCCGGCATCAGCGACGAGGATATCCAGAAAGTTCGCGACGCGAGCGATCTCGTGGCGGTCATCGGCGAGCGCACCCCCGTCAAGCAGAAGGGCCGCGACTTCTGGTGCTGCTGCCCGCTGCATCAGGAGAAGACCCCCTCGTTCAAGATCGACCCGGCGACACAGCTGTGGCACTGCTTCGGCTGCGGGGAGGGGGGCGATGTCTTCTCGTTCATCATGAAGACCGAGGATTTCAACTTCCCCGAAGCCGTGCGCTATCTGGCCGACCGCGCCCGCATCGACATCGCGGAGGATACGCGGGGCGGGGGCGTGTCGCGCTCGGTGAAGAGCCGTATGAAGGAGATCTGCGCGCGCACGGCCGAGTTCTACCACACCCAGCTCATGCGCGGGCGCGGCGAGGGGCCGGACGCCGCACGGAAGTACCTGGCCTCCCGCGGCTTCGGCGGCGAGGTGCCGAAGAAGTGGATGCTCGGCTACGCCCCCGGGCGCGGGGCGCTCGTCCGGCATCTTTCGGCCTTGGGCTTCAAACCCGACGAGATGATCCGCGCCAACGTGGCCCTCGACGGGCGCGGGGGCCCGGTGCGCGACCGCTTCTACGAACGCGTGATGTTCCCCATCTTCGACGCCCAGGGCGATTGCGTGGCCTTCGGCGGCCGCGTCATCGGCGCCGGCGAGCCGAAGTACCTGAACTCCCAGGAAACGCCGCTGTTCCACAAGTCCCAGGTGCTCTACGGGCTCGACCAGGCGAAGGCGCGCATGGCCTCTACCGGCTGCGCCATCGTAGTGGAAGGCTACACCGACGTCATTGCGCTGCACGAGGCGGGCGTCACCAACGTGGTGGCCACCCTGGGCACGGCGCTCACCATGCGGCACATCCGGGTGCTCGCCAAGCACGCGCCCAAGAAGATCGTCTACCTGTTCGACGGCGACGCGGCGGGTCAGAAGGCGGCCGACCGCGCCCTGGCCTTCATCGGCGAGAGCATCTCCGACAAGAACCGCAACTCCGTGGAGCTTCTGGCCGTCACCCTGCCGAGCAACCAGGATCCGGCCGAGTTCGTGCAGGCGGAGGGCGCGCAGGCTTTGGAGGCGGTGGTGGAAGGGGCGCTCCCGCTCATCGAGTTCGGCCTCGAACGGCGCCTCGACAGCTTCGACCTGGATACCGCCCCCGGCCGCGATCGCGCGCTGGACGCGTGCCTGGCGGTGCTCGCCCCCATCAAGGACACGCTGGTGGCGAAGGACTACGCCGTGCGCACCTGGTCGCGCCTGCGGGCCCACGGGCGCCTCGGCATCGAGGAGGCCGACGTGCTGGAGCGGCTGGCAGCCCTGGAGACGCCCCGCGGCGCCCCCGAGGAGGAGACCGGGCCCGAGGCCCCCGCGCCCCGACCTGTGCGCCGCGCGCTTTCCCAGGCCGAGCGCAACCGCCTGCGCTTCGAGCGGGAGTTTCTGGCGCTCGCTTGCCAGCATCCCCTTGTGGGGCTCGCCCATGCCGATGCGCTGGCCCAGGTGCAGTGGCACGAGGAGGTGCACCGCCTTCTGGCCGAGAGCGTGCTCGCGACCCTCTCCGAGAACCCGGGGGCCGCGCCGGCCGACATCGTCACGAAGGCGACGCTCGCCACGCCCCATGCCGCCCGCGTGCTCACCGCCGGGTCGTCCTACCCGTCGAGCACCCCGGAGGCCATCGGCGCCTACCTGGCCGAGGAGCTGGCCCTGGGCGATGCCGAGGAGGCCATCGGGGCGCTCACGGCCCAGATGAACGCCGGGGCCGACGCCGAGGAGGCCGAGCTGCTGCACGCGGCCGTTACCACCTTGCAGATGGACGTGGCCGCCCGTCGCGTCGCCCACCGAGCGCTGCCCGCCAGCTAGGGCACCCGCCGCGGCGCTCCATCTCCGCGTTTCACCCCTCCCCGTAGGGGGCGACCTTGGTCGCCCCTGTTTTGTCGCGCATGATCGTTCCGCTCGCCAGGGCCGACCAGGGTCGGCCCCTACGGAAAGGGAGCGCGATTGTTCCGCTCGCCAGGGCCGGCCAAGGTCGCCCCCTACGGAGGGAGCGCCGTCCGTCCGTAGATTTCGCGGGTCATCTGGACAGGAGGGGCCTCGCGCTTCACAATGTCCCAAGCAACTGATACGATCCCGGGCCATTTCAGAGCTGCCCGGGGTTGCCGCAGCGCATTGACACTTCACTATACAGAGTAAGGAATACCGTGCTTCCCATTGTTATTTCCCCCGATCCCATTCTCGCCACGGTCTGCGAGCCGTGCGAGCCCGGCGACAAGTCGCTTAAGCGTCTCTCCAAGCAGATGGCCCACGCCATGTACAAGAACTACGGTTGCGGCATCGCCGCCCCCCAGGTGGGCGTCACCAAGCGCCTGGTCGTCATCGACGTCGACTGGGACGGCGAGAAGGGGGAGAAGAACCCCATCGTGCTCGTGAACCCCGAGATCGTGGAATTGGCCGGCGAGCCGGAGGAGGGCGGCGAGGGCTGCCTTTCGTGCCCCGGCGTCACCGTGCCGGTGAAGCGCCAGCCGTGGGCCCGCGTCCAGTACTACGATTTGGACGGCGAGTTGTGGGAGATCGAGGGCGACGGCCTGCTCGGCCGCTGCCTGCAGCACGAGATCGACCACTTGAACGGCAAGACGCTCTTCGAGAGCTGCGATCCGGTGACCCGTATCGAGGCCCTGCGCGCCTACGAGGAGGCCAAGGCCGCCGGCGCCCGCCCGGGCGACACCGATATCGAGGTGAAGTAGCGTGCGCGTCGTCTTCATGGGAACGCCCCGCTTCGCGGCGGAAATCTTGGACGAGTTGGCGGAGTTCCACGAGATCGCGGCCGTCTACACGCGTCCCGACGCCGTGCGCGGCCGGGGAAAGGCGCTCGTACCCTCTCCGGTGAAGGAGGTGGCCGAGCGCCGCGGTTTTCCCGTGCGAACGCCGCGCACGCTGCGCGACGCCGCGGTGCTCTCGGAGCTCGCCGCGTTTGCGCCCGATGTCATCTGCGTGGCGGCCTACGGGGCGATTCTCCCCAAGGAGGTGCTCGACCTGCCGCCCTTCGGCTGCCTGAACGTGCACGGGTCCCTGCTTCCGCGCTGGCGCGGGGCGGCCCCCATCGAGCGGGCCATCCTCGCCGGCGACGAGGAGATCGGCGTGTGCATCATGGCCATGGAGGAGGGGCTCGACACCGGCGACTACTGCGTGTGCCGCTCGCTGCCCGCAGGTTCGCGCACAGCCGCCGAGCTCACCGAGGAGCTGGCAGCCCTGGGCGCCAGCGCGCTGCTCACGGCGCTGGCCCAGGCCGAGGGCGGCAACCTGCGCTGGGTGGCCCAGGACGAGGCGCTGGTCACCTACGCCGAGAAGATCGCCAAAGGCGAGCTGAACCTCGATCCTGCCGAGAGCGCCGTTGCGAACGATCGCCGCGTGCGTGCCTCGGGCGCCGCCCATCCCGCCCGGGCCGTCGTCGCCGGCCGGCCGCTGACGGTGCTGGCGGCCCGCGTGGCCGACGATGCTCCCGCCGACCGCCTGGGCTCCGGCGCGGCGGCCCTTATCGCGAACCGACTGCTTCTCGGCTGCGCCGAGGGGGTCTTGGAAGTAACCGAAGTAAAACCGGACGGCAAGCGCGCCATGGACGCGCGCTCGTTTGCCGCCGGCGTCCCCGCGCTGCGGGGCGAGGAAGGAACATGGTCCCGTGCATAACGATCATCGATCCCACAACCAGAGACGATCCTACGACCGAGCGAGCCAGGGCGATCGCAACGCCCAGGGCGGCGCGCGGCAGAACCGCGGGCCGCGCCCCGGCGGAAAGTCCGGCGACTTCCGCAAAGGGGGCAAGCCCGGCGGGTTCTGCAAAGACAGCAAGCCGGGTGGCTACCGCAAGGATGACCGGGGGCCTCGTGACGGGAAGCCGAGCGACTTCCGCAAAGGGGGCAAGCCCGGCGGGTTCCGCAAAGACGGGAAGCCGGGTAGCTTCCGCAAGGATGATCGCGGCCCCCGCGACGGGAAGCCCGGCGGCTACCGCAAGGACGGCAAGCCCGGCGGATTCCGCAAGGACGACCGGGGCCCGCGTGACGAGCAGCGATCCGGCGCCGACCGGAAGGACTTCCGTGCCCGCGATGGCAAGCCAACTGGTGGGAGCGCCCCCCGCAAGGATTTCAGCCCGCGCACAGGCCGCGGCCCTCGGCGCGATTCCCGCGAGGCGGGCCACCCGCGCGAGGTGTTCATCGACGGCAAGCTCATGGCGGCCCCCGACCAAGACGTCCCGCAGGATCGCGGCCCGCGCTTCGATGGGCCTCGCGACGGCGGCCGCGGAGGCGCGCCGCGCCGCGACCAGGTGCGCCGGCAGAAGGCCCACAAGGCCACGACGGCCCGCGAGCTTGCCCTGGCGGCCATCCACCAGCTGAGGGAGCGCGACGCGTTCGCCCAGGACATCATCGCCAAGACCATCGATATCTCGCCCCTGTCGCGGGAGGATCGGGCCTTCGCCACCCGGCTCGTGCTGGGCGTGGTCAGCACGCGCGGCACCCTGGAGGACATCATCACGGGCTGCATGGACTCGCCCGACGATGCGGCCCCGGCAGTGCGCGACGCGCTGTGCCTGTCGGCCTACGAGATCGTCTTTTTGCAGAAGAGCCCCCATGCCGCCGTCGATCAGGGCGTCGAGCTGGTGAAGTCGGTGGCGCCGCGCGCGGGCGGTCTCGCCAATGCGGTGCTGCGCCGCGTGGCGCGCGCCAAAGAGGCCTTCCCCTTCGGCGACCCGCGCACTGATATCGCCGCCTATGCGCGGCTGCACGGTTTCCCGGTGTGGCTCGCCAAGCGGCTCATCGCAGAGCTCGGGCCCGAGGGCGCCCGCGACTTCATGGTAGCCTCGAACGAGCCGGCTCCGGTCTACATCGCCGTCAACGCGCTGAAGGCCGCCACCGACGAGGAGGTCGTCTCGGTTCTCGCAGCGGCTCACGCTGAGCCTGAAGCCATGGCGCTGGGCGGCTGTGCCGTACCCGGCTGCTACAAAGTGGCGTCGGGCGTGCCCCTGCTCGATGGCCGTGTGCGCCGCATGATAAACCAGGGCTTGCTTCTCGTGTCCGACGCCACCTCCCAGGCAGTGGCGGATCTGGTGGTGGGAGATACGGCACCGGAGTCGTTCTTGGAGATCGGCGCCGGCCGCGCCACGAAGACCATCCTCGACCAGAGCATCGCCTACCGGCGATACGGCAAGCAGATCCCCGAGTACGTCACCGTTGACGTGCACGCCTTCAAGACCAAGCTGCTCCAAGAGCGCGCCGAGCAGTACGGGGCGCACGTGAGCGAGGCCATCATCGGCGACGCCACCGACTTGGACGCCCTGGTGGGCGAGCGCACTTTCGATCGCGTGTTCATCGACTCCCCGTGCACGGGGCTGGGCACGCTCCGGCGTCATGCGGACATCCGCTGGCGCCTGCGCCCCGAAACCATTGCCGAATCGGCCGAGCTGGACGCACGTCTCTTGGAATCGGCGGCATCCCATGTGGCTCCCGGCGGCATTCTGGCCTACGCCACCTGCACCGTCACCCACGAGGAGAACGCCGATGCCGTGGAGGCCTTCCTGGCCACCGAGGCCGGTGCCGCCTTCGAGGTGGTGCCCTGCCGAAACCCCGACCTCGACATCGAGCTGCCGTTCTTCTCCACCGTTTTAGAGCCCGGCGGCCCCGACGCCCACTTCCTCGCCCTTTTGCGTCGCAAAGCCTAAACTCTCGCTTCTCTTTCCCCGATAGAGCGAAATGGGAAATGGAAAATGTGACTATTTGGTCAGTTTTTCCATTTCCCATGGAGTGCTATTTCAAAAAAGCACATTTTCCAATTTTTGGAAAGCGTATATGGTTTGCACGATGATATTGTCAGTTGAGTAGAGAGCTCAGTGTCAGTAAAACACCAGTTCAGAAGCTTGATGCGTCTTGGTTGCTTCAAAGACGTTTGTATTGCCGAGTCTCATGTTTGGAAAATGTGATTATTTGGTCACGCGCTCTTGGAAAATGTGCTTTCCTGTACCTTCGTTTTTCTTGAAGGCCTTCAGCAGGCCAAAATAGCACAATTTCCAAATCCTGGGCCGCCCTCTTTGCATCGAGCAGAAATTGTCTTCGACAAAAAGATTTCTCCATTTCGTCTTCGCGTCTGGCGATGGCGAGGCTGCGGGAAAAACTATAGGCGCATCGCCGACTTTTTAACCGATTGGAAATGTTGACCGCTGAGATGCCAGTAAAATAGCGTGCTACAGTCATTTTCGAGAACCGATAAGGAGGTCGCAGGTCGTGGAGCCGAATATCAAAGAGGTGGCGGGGCGTATTCGCGCTCTGCGGGAGGACATGGACCTCACGTTGCAGGAGATGGCCGAGGCCACGGGCCGGTCGACGGCGGAGTACGCCGCACAAGAGTCCGGCGAGGAGGATCTCTCCTTCACCTTCCTGTACAAGTGCGCCGAGAAGTTCGGCGTCGACGTCATCGAGCTGCTCACCGGCGAGAACCCGCACCTGACGGGCTACTCGCTCACGCGCGAGGGCGCGGGCCTTTCCATCAAGCGCCGCGCTGGCTTCGAGTACCTGCACAAGGCGCCGCATTTCCGCCACAAGCTGGCCGAGCCCTTCGTGGTCACCGCTCCCTATTTGGAAGAGGAGCAGGACGTGCCCGTGCACCTGTCCCGTCACGAGGGCCAGGAGCTCGACTTCATCATCTCCGGTCAGATGCGATTCGCCTACGAGGACCACGAGGAGATCCTGAGTCCGGGCGATGTCGTCATGTACGACTCCGGTCGCGGCCATGGCATGATCGCCACGGGAGGGGAGCCCTGCGTGTTCCTCGCCATTGTGATGAAGCCCGAGGGGGAGAAGATTATCTAGGCGGCCCGACTCGCGGGCTTGCGACCGGCGCTACCGGGCCCGGCCGCGCGTCCGCGCATCCGGCGTCGCCGAACCCAAGGTAATCGTTCGTCCTATCAAGACTTCACCCGAGGATATCATCATGAGAAACATCAACTTGCGCTACGTGGACGAGGCCTACGACGAGAACGGTCTGCTCACGAAGTTCGACATCACCATGCCCGATAACTTCAACTTCGCCTACGACGTCGTGGACGACATCGCGATCAACGACCCCGAGCGCACGGCCATGGTCTGGTGCAACCCGGAAGGGGAGGAGCACACCTTCACCTTCGCCGACATGAAAACGTGGTCGGACAAGACGGCGAACTTCATGGCGGACTGCGGCATCGGCCGCGGCGACTTCGTCATGGTCATCCTGCGCCGCCACTACCAGTTCTGGTTCACGATGCTGGCCCTGGAGAAGCTGGGAGCGGTGGCGGTGCCGGCCACCTTCATGCTGAAGGAGCACGACCTCACCTATCGCCTGAACGGGGCTGACATCAAGGCCATCATCGCCACCTCGGCCGGGGACATCGCCGGCACCATCGACGCGGTGGTGAAGGAGTGCCCCAGCGTGGAGACGCTCATCCTCGTGAACCCCGCCGGCGCCGGGCTCACCCCGCGCGACGAGGACGGGAACTGGGTCGCTCCCGCCGGCGAGCTTGTCGGCGAGGCGCTCTCGGGCCCTGCGGGCATCTGCGCGGCCCCCGTCGCGCGCGAGGGCTGGCGCGACTTCAACAGCGAGGTGCGCGCGGCTTCGGCCGACTTCACCCGCCGCGAGACGGCCGGCGCCGATCCCATGCTCATGTACTTCTCCTCGGGCACCTCGGGCAATCCCAAGATGGTGCTCCACGATTCCGGCTACGCGCTGGCGCACCTCGTCACGGCCAAGCACTGGCACAACGTGAATCCCGAGGGGCTGCACTTCACCATCGCCGACACCGGCTGGGGCAAGGCGGTCTGGGGCAAGTTCTTCGGCCAGTGGCTCATGGAGGCCGCGGTGCTCACCTACGACTTCGACCGCTACGATCCGGCCGAGATCCTCTCCCTCGTCGGTCGCTACGGCGTGACGACGCTCTGCTGCCCGCCGACGATGTACCGCCTCATGACCGAGGTGGACGTGGACGCCTTCGACCTGTCCAGCTTGGAGTACTGCACCACGGCCGGCGAGGCGCTGAACCCCGATCTGTTCGACTTCTGGCGCGAGCACACCGGCCTTACCATCTACGAGGGCTTCGGCCAAACGGAAACCCCGCTCACCGTGGGCAATCTGACGAACTCCACGCCGCGCCCGGGCTCCATGGGCAAGCCGGTGCCGATGTACGTCATGAGGATCTTGCGCGACGACGGCACCGAGTGCGACACCGGCGAGACCGGCGAGATCTGCATCTCCATCGACCCGCATCCGGCCGGCATCATGATGGAGTACTACCGCAACGCCGAGAAGACCGCCGAGGCCATGCACGACGGCTGGTACCACACCGGCGACACGGCCTGGCGCGACGAGGAGGGCAACTACTGGTACGTGGGCCGCAACGACGACGTCATCAAGTCGAGCGGCTACCGCATCGGCCCCTTCGAGATCGAGTCGGTGATGCTCGAGCACGACGCCGTGCGCGAGGTGGCCGTCACCGGCGTGCCCGACCCGGTGCGCGGCTTCGCCGTGAAGGCGACGGTGGTGCTCGCCGACGGCTGGCAGGGAAGCGATGACCTCACCGCCGAGCTGCAGAAGTGGGTGAAGCGCCAGACAGCCCCCTACAAGTACCCACGCATCATCGAGTACGTCGACGAGCTGCCGCGCACCGTCAACGGCAAGATCCGCCGGGCCGCCATCCGCGAGCAGGACAAGACCCACCACGCCTCGCAGAAGACCCCCGAGGGGCTCATCTGATGACGGCAGATCAAGCTGCGAGGCTCCCGTTCCCGTTGGCGCCGGTCACGGTGGTGACGGGGCATTACGGAGTGGGGAAGACCAACTTCGCCCTCAACCTCGCCTTGGACGCCGCCGCGGCCGGGTACCGCGTGACACTCGCCGATATGGACGTCGTGAACCCGTACTTCCGCTCGAACGAGTATCGCGATCTTCTGGAAGAGGCCGGGGTGCGGCTCATCGCGCCGGTGTTCGGCCACGCGGGCACGAGCCTCGACGTCCCGTCGGTCACCGGGGAACTGGCCGTGGCTGCGGCGGAGGCCTATCGCGACGAGACGGGGCGTACGGTCGTCATCGTGGATGCCGGCGGCGACGATGTGGGCGCCACGGCGCTCGCGCGCTTCGCGCCGGCCCTCGCAGCGGGGCCTTATGCCATGCTCTACGTGGTGAACGCCTTCCGCAACCTCACGCAGGAACCTGCCGATGCGGTGGCGGTGCTGCGCGAGATCGAGGTCAAGAGCCATTTGGCGGCCACGGCCGTGGTGGGCAACTCCCACTTGCGGGGCGAGACTGCTTTGGGACACATCGTCGAAAGTGTCCCGTATACCCAGGCAGTGGCCTCGATGGCGGGCCTTCCCATTGCCTGCATTACCGCCCCCATTCAGGCCATTCAGCGGGAAAACACGGGGCCATGCGCCCTGGACGACATTCCCAATGGCTATGCTGTGAACGTGTACGTCAAGCCTCCCTGGTCCTAAGGGCGGCCCATTCAAGATGAGAGAGAGGCGCGGGCGGCGAGGCCCGCGCGCGAGTAAGCAAGGGAGGTTTCTATGGCGCGAGTCACTATCGACGATTTCTTCTGCAAGGGATGCGAGCTGTGCACCGACGTCTGCCCGGTGGGCATCCTCGAGCTCGATCCGGATGTCATCACGGCCAAGGGCTATCACCCGGCCCATTGCACCGACGAGGACAAGTGCACCGGTTGCGCCACCTGCGCGACCATGTGCCCCGATGTGGCCATCACGGTTGAAAGGTAGTTCAATGGCTGAGAAAGTACTCATGAAGGGCAACGAGGCCATGGCCGAGGCGGCCATGCGCGCCGGCTGCCGCTTCTTCTTCGGTTACCCCATCACGCCCCAGACCGAGGTGGCCGCCTATATGGCGAAGATGATGCCGAAGGTGGGGGGCACCTACCTTCAGGCGGAGTCCGAAGTGGCGGCCATCAACATGGTCTACGGCGCGTCGGCGGCCGGTGCCCGCGTGATGACCTCCTCGTCGTCCCCGGGAATCTCGCTGAAGAGCGAGGGCATCTCGTATATGGCCGGCGCCGATCTGCCCGGCGTCATCGTCAACGTGCAGCGCGGCGGCCCGGGTCTGGGCTCCATCCAGCCCTCCCAGGCCGACTACTGGCAGGCCACCAAGGCCACCGGCCACGGCGACTTCCACATCGTCGTGTACGCGCCCTCCACGGTGCAGGAGATGGCCGACTACGCCTTCAAGGCCTTCGACACGGCCGACAAGTACCGCGTGCCGGTCATGATCATGGCCGACGGCATGCTCGGCCAGATGATGGAGCCCGTGGTGCTGCCCGAGGCCCTCGCCTTAGAGGATCTGCCGGAGAAGCCCTGGGCCACCTGCGGCCACGGCCACAAACGTCCCCACAACGTGGCGAACTCGCTGTATCTGACCGCGTCCGATCTGGAGGACCTCGTTCGTGAGCGCTACGAGCGCTACGCCGTCATCGAAGAGACCGAGCAGGAGGCCGAAACCTACCTCACCGAGGATGCCGACATCGTGCTCGTGGCCTTCGGCGGTGCCGCCCGCGTGGCCCGCTCGGCGGTGAACGCCGCCCGCGAGCAGGGCATCAAGGCGGGGCTTGTGCGCCCCATCACGCTGTGGCCCTTCCCGACCCGCGCCATCGAGGCGGTCGTTCCCACGGCCAAGGCCTTCCTCGATGTGGAGATGAACATGGGTCAGATGGTGGAGGACGTCCGTCTGGCGGTGGCCGGCCGCGTGCCGGTGGAGTTCTACGGCCGCACCGGCGGCGTCATCCCGACCCCCGACGAGGTGCTGGCGGCCATTGTCGCTTTGAACGAGAAGGTAGGTGAGTAGCATGGCCGAGACGACTGAGAAGGAAATGAAGGTGGTCTTCGAGCGACCCCACTCCCTGTTGCCCGTGGTCACGAACTTCTGCCCCGGCTGCCCCCACGGCATCGTGGAGCGTCTGGTGTGCGAGGTCATGGACGAGCTGGACATCGAAGGCGAGACGATCGGCGTGGCGCCCGTGGGCTGCTCGGTCATCTCCTACGACTTCTTCGGCTGCGACATGATCGAGGCCGCCCACGGCCGGGCGCCCGCGGTGGCCACGGCGGTGAAGCGCGTGCACCCCGACAAGGTGGTCTTCGCCTACCAGGGCGATGGCGACTTGGCCTCCATCGGCATGGCCGAGACGGTCCATGCGGCCACCCGAGGCGAGAACATCACCATCATCTTCATCAACAACGCCATCTACGGCATGACCGGCGGCCAGATGGCCCCCACCTCGCTGCCGAACCAGGTGACCCAGACGAGCCCCTACGGGCGCGACGTGTCCACAGCCGGCAACCCCATCCGCGTGAGCGAGCTTCTGAACGCGCTGGACGGCCCGGCCTACATCGAGCGCGTCTGCGTCGATACGCCGAAGAACGTGCGCAAGGCCAAAAAGGCCATCAAGAAGGCCTTCCAGAACCAGATCGACGGCGTGGGCTACTCGTTCATCGAGGTGGTCTCCACCTGTCCCACCAACTGGGGCATGACGCCGCAGGACGCTTTCGAGTGGATGCGCGTGAACATGCTGCCGTACTACCCGCTCGGGGTGGTGCGCGATGTGACCGCCGACGGCTTCGCCAATGCTGCCGAGGCGGCGAGCGCCCGCAATGCCGCCTGCCCCATCGCCCATCCCGAGGCTGTGTCAGAAGGAGGCAACTAATGGGCAAGGATCTTACCTGTGTCGTCGCCGGCTTCGGCGGCCAAGGGTCGCTGTTCGCCGGCAAGGTCATCGCCACGGCCGGCCTCATCGAGGACCGCGAGGTGTCGTGGATGCCCTCCTACGGCCCCGAGATGCGCGGCGGCACCGCCAACTGCTCGGTGACGCTGTCCGATGAGCCCATCGGCAGCCCGCTGATCACGCGCCCGCGCGCACTCATCGCCCTGAACCAGCCCTCCTTTGACAAGTTCATCGACAACGTGGAAGAGGGCGGCATCGTGGTGGTTGACACGGCCATGGTGCCGAGCCTCACCGAGCCTGAGGGCGTGACGGTCATCGGCATTCCCGCGACGAAGATGTGCGAGGAGGCCGGCCTCAAAGGCCTCGGCAACATCGTGCTCATCGGTAAGCTCTGGGCCGAGACCGGCTTTTGTTCCGAGGAGGCGCTCGACGGCGCCATCGCAAAGGTGGCCGGCAAGAAGCCTGAGAAGCTGGAGCAGAACCGCCAAGCCATCAAACTCGGCATCAACGCCTGATTTTCTGGTAACGGCTAAGTAGGCGGAGGCGCGACGGGCTCTCCCGCGCGCAGGTTGCGCAGCGAACGGAACAGCCCAGTGGGCTGTTCCGCCGAGCGAGCCATTGCTTGAGCACGGGAGAGGCCGGCGCGCCTCCGCCGGACGGCACCTGCGCGCGGGGACACCCGACCGCCTCCAGCCCTCGGGGATTGAATAAGGCACCGTCCAGTCAGGGGCGGGACAAGATAGAAGGACGAACATGGAAGAAGAGAACCTGAAAGACTTGGGCGAGCGCCTGCAGGGCCTGCGCGAGGCCTGCGACGTGTCGCGCCACACTATGGCCGAGGAGCTCGGCGTCGATATCGACACCTACCGCGGCTGGGAGGAGACCGGCGAGGACATCCCCATCTCGGCCATCTACCACATGGCCCGCAAGTTCAACGTCGACCTCACCGAGATCCTCACGGGCACCGCGCCGAAGCTGGACACCTACCACTTGGTGCGTCGCGGCGAGACCGAGGAGGTCGAGCGTTTCCCCGGGTATCACTACGAGGACATGGCCAGCCGCTACGCCCGCAAGATCATGCAGCCGCTGCTGGTCATCTTGGATCCGTGCGACGAGCCGGCCGAGCTGGTGTGCCACGACGGCCAGGAGTTCAACTACGTGCTGGAAGGGTCGCTCATTCTCACCTTCGGGGATCGCGACATCCAGCTGAACGCCGGCGACAGCATCTATTTCAACCCCACCTACCCCCACGGCCAGCGCTGCAACGGCGACGTCCCCTGCAAGTTCATCACCATCATCGCTGAGTAGTACCATCTCATTTTTGGAAGAGTAGCGAAGCGACCCGGGGTGTTCCAACCGAGCGAGTTCCGCAGCGACTGGAAATGCCCAGTGGGCATTTCCACAAAGCGAGGACTGTTTGAGCGAACTGGAATACCGCGAGGCGCTTCGCGGACAAAGCGGAATCGCGCACAAAGCGAAATAGGAGAGCAGAGAGAAGCACCACTATGGATCATGTTCTGAAGAAGTACTGCCCGAGAATTGAGTTCGATTCCTACGAGGACTTCGCCGAGAACTTCACCATCGAGGTTCCCGAGGCCTTCAACTTCGGTTTCGACGTCGTCGACGAGTGGGCCGCCGTGGAGCCCGACAAGCGGGCGCTTCTGTGGACCAACGACGCCGGCGAGGAGCGTGTGTTCACGTTCACCGACATCAAGCGCCTGTCCAACCAGGCCGCCAACGCCTTTAAGGAGCTCGGCATCGGCAAGGGCGACGTGGTCATGTGCATCCTGCGCCGCCGCTGGGAGTACTGGGTGTGCGCCGTGGCCCTCTGCAAGTTGGGCGCCACCATCATCCCCGCGTCGCTGCAGCTCACGCGCAAGGACGTGGTCTACCGTGCCAACAGCGCCGACGTGAAGGCCATCGTCGCCGTGAACGACGAGTACGTCTGCACGCAGGTGGAAGAGGCCATGCCCGATTGCCCCACGGTGCGCGAGAAGTTCATCGTGGACGGCTCCCGCGAGGGCTGGGTCGATTTCGACGAGCTCATCGCCAGCTACCCCGATACCTTCGAGCGTCCGACCGGCGAGGCGGGCGTCACCTCCAAAGACATCATGCTCATGTACTTCACGAGCGGCACGACGGGCAACCCCAAGGCCGTGGAGCACAACTTCGCCCATCCGCTCGGCCACATCATAACGGCGAAGTACTGGCAGCAGGTGCAGGAGAACAAGCTGCACATGTCGGTGACCGACTCCGGTTGGGCCAAGTTCGGCTGGGGCAAGATCTACGGCCAGTGGATCGCCGGCGCCACCATCTTCGCCTACGACATGGACAAGTTCGTGCCCACCAAGCTTCTCCAGAAGATCCAGGACTACAGGCTCACCACCTTCTGCGCGCCGCCCACCATGTACCGCTTCATGCTGCAGGAGGATGTGGCCGCCTACGATCTGTCCAGCGTGGAGAACTTCGCCACGGCCGGCGAGCCGCTGAACGCGGAGGTGACCATTCAATGGGAGCGCCTCACCGGCAAGAAGATCCGCGAGGGCTTCGGCCAGACCGAGGGCCCGGTGCTTCTGGCCACCTTCCCGTGGATCGAGCCGAGGCCCGGCTCCATGGGCAAGCCGTCGCCCCTGCTCAACGTGAAGCTGCTCGACGACGACGGCCGCGAGGTCGATGACGGCGAGGAGGGCGCCATCTGCGTGACGGGCCTGAAAGAGGCCTACCCGCCGGGGTTGTTCGTGGGCTACTACGGCAACCCGGAGCGCACGGTGGAGGCCGTGGGAGGGGAGTATTACAACCTCCACGACATGGCTTGGCGCGATTCCGACGGCTATTGCTACTTCGTGGGTCGCAACGACGATGTCATCAAGTGCTCCGGCTACCGCATCGGCCCCTTCGAGGTGGAAAGTGCGCTGGTGGAGCATCCGGCCGTGGTGGAGTGCGCTGTTACGGCGGCGCCGGATCCCATCCGCGGCAAAGTGGTGAAGGCCACCGTCGTGCTCGCGAAGGGCTACGAGGGCACCGACGCGCTCACCCGCGAGCTGCAGGACCACGTGAAGAAGACCACGGCTCCCTACAAGTATCCGCGCATCATCGAGTACGTGGACGAGCTGCCCAAGACCATCGGCGGCAAGATCAAGCGCAAGCTCATCCGCCAGACCGACGGCATTCAGGAGTAGTTCCGTTCGCCCTGACGGGACGAACGGGAACGCCGACGCTGCGGCTCCGACAGGCACCTGGCGTTGCCCCTTGTTTTCACCTCGGCGCGTACCGAAGTACGCTTGGGTGAAAGGCGGGGCAATTCCAGGCACCTGTCGGAGCCTCGCTGATTTCCTTGGTCCAATTCCTCTCTCTTTTCTTCTCGATGGGCTAAAAACACCATTGGCGAGAATTTCGCGGTGATCGGCGTTGTCAATTGCAGCCAAGTTCAGGTATCATGCACATCGAAGCGAAACCCCAAGGGGCGATGGCGTCGCGCTTCGAATGGCGCCGCCCTTGCCCCTCGAGGTTCAGAGGTCAGCTGGGGAGGGCAGATCGCTCGCTTCGAAGGAAGGAGATGCCATAAGGGCATCTCGAGGATCCCCAACTGGAAGGAAGAGGCATGACAGAAGAAGAGAAAAAGGTGGACGGGCAGACTGCCGAGCCTGCCGCCCAGAAGAAAAAGAAGAAGTGGCCCATCGTCGTGGGCGTCGTCGTCGCTGTGCTCGTCGTGGCCGGCGCCGGCTTCTGGGTATGGCACGAGCAGCCGAGCTTCTGCAACGCCATCTGCCACACCCCGATGGACGCCTACCTGCCCACCTATGAGGCCGAGCCCGGCCAGGCCGCCACTGACGTGTGGGGCAACGAGGTCGCCAACGCCTCCGGCATGATGGCCGCTGTGCATCGCGCCCAGAACGGCACCACCTGCCTCGGTTGCCACGTGCCCACCCTGTCCGAGCAGATCGGCGAGGGCATGAGCTGGATCACCGGCAGCTACGAGGTTCTGAACACCCAGACCGGCCAGCAGGTCGTGCCCGAGAAGTCCCTGGAGGATCTCGTGGCCGCCCGCGGCATCGAGCCCGATCAGTTCTGCCTGAACGAGTCCTGCCACAACATGACTCGCGACGACCTGATCCAGGCCACCGCCGATCTGGAGCGCAACCCGCACGTGGCCCAGCACGGTGAGAACCAGTGCAGCGACTGCCACAAGGCGCATCGCGCTTCCGTGAACATGTGCTCGCAGTGCCACAACGACGCCCCCATCCCCGAGGGCTGGATCTCCGCTGCGGACAACACCGCGCTGGAGAAGGAGCTGGACAGCCTGAACAAGGCCTAAGCTTCTCGCCACGCAGAGCATCATGGGGAAGGCCGCCTTCGGGCGGCCTTCCCTTTTTGTCGGGGGTGCAATAGCGAAGTTACGATTACCCAACTCCTTAAGGTTAGCCGCCGCAACTCGCGGCGCCGAGTCTCACTATAGGTAGGACGATACGGCGCCCGCACGAGCGAGGCCGTGGTGAAAGGAGTTGGAACCCATGGAACTTGAGAAGTCCCAGACATGGAAGAACCTGGAGAGCGCGCTCTCCCAGGAGGCCGTGGCCTACTGCGAGTACACGTTCTACGGCCAGCAGGCCGCCAAGGACGGCTACAAGCAGATCTCCGACATCTTCAACGAGACCGCCGGCAACGAGCTGCACCACGCGAAGCTGCACTACAAGAAGATGCACGGCGGGAAGGTACCCGGCACGCTTGACAACCTGAAGGCCGCCGCCGCTAGCGAGGACGAGGAGGTCGGCATCTACACCGACTATGCCAAAACCGCCCGCGAGGAGGGCTTCGCCGATCTGGCCGACTTCTTCGAGGGCCTGGCCGCCATCGAGAAGAGCCACGAGAACCGCTACCAGCTGCTCATCGAGCGCATCGAGAACGACGAGGTGTTCCGCCGCAAGGAAGTGAAGGTGTGGGTGTGCACCGTGTGCGGCCACATCGAGATCGGCACCGAGCCCCCCGAGAAGTGCCCCGTCTGCGAGCACCCGCAGGGCTACTTCGAGATCAAGGCCGAGAACTTCTAAGTTCCGTTCGCCCTGACGGGACGAACGGCACTCCCGATGCTGTGGCTCCGACAGGCACCTGCCCTTCGCACTCAGCGCTTTCTCTCACGGCCCCAAGGCCGCTCGGCCGCGCTTCAAGCGAATTGCAGGCACCTGTCTGAGCCTCGCTGACTTCCTTGGGCGAACCTGTGGCCATCCCATTTTCGCCTTTTTAGAAAAAATTCAACACAACGCTTGCAACTCATCTTTCTGCGGTGTATGGTGCAACCGTCCTTTAAATGCGGTACAGAGAGGCCGACAAGGTAACCCCAATCAGCGCAGCGCCCGGAAAGCGGGAAGCAAGCGCAACGACGCAGGAAGCCTAGTCGCCAGACGGGCTTTTTCTTTTGCCCGCGCGGCGGCACGAAGCTCGCGGAAAACTCGGACGCGGGGCTTCGCGGACTCGTCTGTGCGCACTGACCTTACGAAGGGAGTGTGTATGAACGACGAGAGCATGGTCAAGTCGATCTGCATGGATGCAGACGACATCGAGCGAGCGGTGACGCGCATGGCGCACCAGATCCTCGAGGCCAACAAGGGCGCGGACAACCTCGCGCTCGTGGGCATCGTCACGCGAGGCGACCTTCTCGCGAAGATGCTCGTTCACAAGATCGAGGAGATCGAGGGGGTCAAGGTTCCCCTGGGCAAGCTGGACATTAGCTTCTATCGCGACGACTTCGCGACCCATATGTCCCCCGAGGTCCATTCCACCGACATCCCGTTTAGCATCGACGGCATGACCATCGTGCTCGTGGACGACGTGCTCTACACGGGCCGCACCATCCGCGCGGCGCTCGACGCCCTCATGGACATCGGCCGCCCCGCCGCCGTGGAGCTGGCGGTCCTCGTCGACCGCGGCCATCGCGAGCTGCCCATCCGCGCCGACTTCGTGGGCAAGAACGTCCCCTCGTCCTCCAGCGAGAACGTGCGTTTGTTCTTGGAGGAAGTCGACGGCGTCTCGGCCGTGGAGATTCTGGACATCGAGCCGGGCAAGCGCGCAGGCGCCGCGGCCCTGACGAAAAAGGAAGGTGAGTAGGTCCATGGCCTTCGATCACAAGCACCTCATCGACATCACGGAGTACTCCGCCGATGACATCATGACCATCCTGGAGACGGCCAAGACCTTCAAGCAGGTCAACGAGCGCCGCATCAAGAAGGTGCCGACGCTGAAGGGCTTCACCGTCGTGAACATGTTCAACGAGCCCTCCACCCGCACCCGCTCCTCCTTCGAGATCGCCGAGAAGCGCCTTTCCGCCGACTCTCTGAACTTCGGCGGTTCCTCCACGGCCACGGTGAAGGGCGAGAGCCTCGTGGACACCGTGAAGACGCTCTGCTCCTACAAGATCGACTGCATCGTGGTGCGCGACCGCTGGGCCGGCGTGCCCCGCAAGATCGCGGATGTGTCCGGCGTGTCGGTCATCGACGCCGGCGACGGCAAGCACCAGCATCCCACCCAGGCGCTGCTCGATCTGTACTCCATCTGGGAGGAGAAGGGCTCCTTCGACAACCTGCACGTGGGCGTGGTGGGCGACATCTCGCACTCCCGCGTGTGCGGCTCGCTCATTCCGGCCCTGAAGATCATGGGCTGCGAGGTGACGGTCATCGCACCGCCGACGCTGCTGCCCGCGCGCCCCGACATCCTGGGCGCCGACCATGTGACGAGCAACCTGAACGAGGCGCTGCCCGAGCTGGACGTGGTGTACATGCTGCGCATCCAGCGCGAGCGCTTCGAGGGCGCGCCGTATCCGAACCTGCGCGAGTACAACCTGCTCTACGGCCTCACCGAGGAGCGCGACCGTCTTTTGAAGCCCGACGCGTGCGTGTGCCACCCGGGCCCCATCAACCGCGGCGTGGAGCTGGACAGCTTCATGGCCGACCATCCCAAGCGCTCCATCATCCTCGACCAAGTTTACGCCGGCGTGCTCGTGCGCATGGCCGCCCTGTACCTGCTCCTAGGAGGTAGCAACGATGGCATTGATGCTTAAGAACGCCCGTCTGATCGACCCCCAGATCGGCCTGGACGAAGTGGCCGACATCCTCATCCGCGACGGCAAGATCGTGGAGGTGGGCCACGACCTCACCATGGAGAAGGGCGTCGAGCGCGACCTGTCTGGCAAGATCGTCACCCCCGGCCTGGTGGACATGCACGTGCACTTCCGCGATCCGGGCCAGGAGCAGAAGGAGGACATCGCCTCCGGCTCCCGTGCGGCGGCCCACGGCGGCTTCACCGCGGTGTGCACCATGCCGAACACGAGCCCGGTGGTCGACGACGCCGTGGCCGTGGAATATGTGAAGGCCCGTGCCGCGGCCGTGGGGAAGTGCCGCGTCGTGGTGGCCGGCGCCTGCTCCAAGGATCTGAAGGGCGAGGTGCTCTCCGACATGGGCGACATGTACGCCCACGGCGCGCCGGTGTTCACCGACGACGGCCATGGCATCCAGGACGCCGGCATGATGCGTCGCGTCATGGACTACGCCAACCAGTTCGACACCGTCATCATGGCCCACTGCCAGGATGACTCGCTGGTGGCCGACGGCCAGGTGAACGAGGGCGTAGCCTCGACGCGCCTAGGCATGGTGGGCTGGCCGGCCGAGGGCGAGGAGCTGGAAATCGCCCGCGACATCGCGCTCTGCCGCCTGACCGGGTGCCCTCTGCACATCCAGCACATCACCACCAAGCGCGGGCTCGATCTGGTGGCCGCCGCCAAGGCCGAGGGCCTGCCGGTGACCTGTGAGGTGACGCCGCACCACATGTTCCTCACCGAGGACGCCATCACCGCCGAGTACCAGACCGCGCTGAAGGTGAACCCTCCGCTGCGCACCGCCGAGGATGCCGCCGCGCTCATCGAGGGCCTCGCGAACGGCACCATCGACGCCATCGTCACCGATCATGCGCCCCACACCGACTGGGAGAAGGACCGCGAGTTCGAGCTGGCGCCCTTCGGCATGACCGGGCTTGAGACCTCGCTCTCCCTCGTGCTCACGCACCTCGTGCGCGCCGGCGTCATCGACTACGGCCGCATGATTCAGGCCATGGCCGTCGCTCCGCGCGAGATCCTGCGCCAGGAGCCGGTGAAGATCGAGGCCGGCAGCGTGGCCGACCTCACGGTCATCGACCCGGAGGCCGCCTGGACCGTGGAAGTGGGCGACTTCTACTCCAAGGCCAACAACTCCGGCTTCATCGGAGCCGAGCTTACGGGCCGCGCCACCGACGTCTACGTCGGCGGCTACGCCACCATGGAGGACGGCAAGATCGTCGAGTAGGCGACTGCCGACAACCAATGTCTTGCCTGGAAGGGGCCGTCTTCGGACGGTCCCTTCTCGTTTTCCCGCCTCAAGGGTGTTTTACGGGAAAGCGTCGGCTGGGCAACAGGCGAGGGGTAGACGCGGGAGTGGGGGAGCTCCTGCCTAGAATGAGGCTACGCCGGTTGTGGATGTTTCCCGAAGGACTTGCATAAAAGTAAGCCAGTGATAACATTTGGCGCCATAAGTTCGCTGAAACTAACTGATTGCTCAGCTTTAGGAAAGGATGTGCTCATGCCCCCGATTTCCCGCCGCACCTTCGCAGCCTTCCTCGCTACCGCTGCCTTGACCCCTGTGCTCGGCGGCTGCTCCTCTTCTGCCGGCTCCTCTGCGGAAGGGGAGGGCACCGCGACGACCGATGCCGGCGCTTCTAACGCCGATGCCGCCGCAAGCGCTGCCACCCGCACCGTGGACACCGACAAGGGCCCGGTGGAGATTCCGACCAACCCCCAGACCATCGTCAGCGACTACTACCTCGGCGAGTTCCTGGCCGTGGACGTGAAGCCGGTCATCGCGAGCCCCTATGCCTTGAACAACCCCTTCCTCGCCGGGCTGTGCGACGGCATTGAGGCGCTGAACACCACCTCGGCCGAGACCTCGCTCGAGATGATCGCCGAGAAGCAGCCGGATCTCATCGTCACCATCACCGAGGCCGACTACGACAAGTACGCCAAGATCGCGCCGACGGTCTACATCGCCGATGGCACGCGCTCCGACGAGGATCTGTTCCGCTACATCGCCGATTTGGTGGGCAAAAAGGATGCCGCCGAGGCGTACATCGCTGAGTTCAACGACAAGGTGGCCACGGTGAAGGACGAGATCGTGGGCATCGTGGGCGACCGCACCGTGTCCATCCTGGAGGTGTGGCCCCAGGAGATCTACACCATGGGCAGCCACTTCGCCCGTGGCGGCTCCATTCTTTACGATATGTGGGGGCTGAAGGCACCCGAGGCCATCCAGGGCCCCATGGTAGAGGGCGACGAGGCCTACAAGGTGATCTCCGTGGAGGCGCTGCCCGACTACGCCGGCGACTTCATCTGCTACGGCGTGCTGGACGGCGCGGACTCGGCCTATGTGGACGACTCGCAGCTGTGGAAGAACCTGCCCGCCGTCAAGGCCGGTCGCCTCATGCCCTACGAGCAGGTGGCCTTCATGCACCGCGACCCCATCACGCTCACCAACCAGCTCGAGGCCTTCACCGACTTCTTCCGTGCCCATGCGGATGCGGCGGCCTAGCAGGGACGCTTCGTGTCGCGCCTCAGGACATCGATCTTCCTGATCGGGGGAGTCGTCGCGGTCGCGCTGGCCGCGGGGCTCTCCCTGTTCTTCGGCAGCACCCCCATCCCGCCCGACCAGGTGCTGGGGGCGCTCTTCTCGCCGGACATGGCGAACCAGGAGCACGTGGCCATCCTGGAGCTGCGCGGGCCCCGTACGGTGGGCTGCATCCTCGTGGGGGCGGCCTTCGCCGTGGCCGGCGCCATCATGCAGGGCGTGACCCGCAACCCCTTGGCCGACTCGGGGCTTCTCGGCATCAACGCCGGGGCCGCCTTCGCGCTGGCGCTGTGCCTGGCGCTGCTGCCGGGTATGAGCTTCGCTGGGGTGGTGGGGTGCTCGTTTGTAGGCGCCGCCTTCGCCCTGGCCGTGGTCTTCGGGGCCGTGAGCTTCCGCCGGCGCAACGTGGATCCCGTCCTGCTGGTGCTGGCGGGCTGCGCCGTGGGGCTCTTCCTCACGGCGCTCGCCCAGGGCGTGGCCATCTTCTTCAACATCGGTTACTCGCTCACTTTCTGGACCGCCGGCGGCGTAGCCGGCATCCGCGCCGATACGCTAGCCATGACGGCGCCGTTCATATTGGCGGCGCTTGTGGCCTCTTGGGTGCTGGCGCGGCGCGTGACGGTGCTCTCGCTGGGCGAGGAGGCCGCCTCGGGGCTCGGCGTGAACGTGGGGAAATCCCGCACGCTGTGTCTGCTCGTGGTGCTCGTTCTGGCGGGGGCGGCCGTGGCCCTGGCCGGCCCGGTGGCCTTCGTGGGCCTCATGGTGCCGCACATGGTGCGCCGCTTCGTGGGATCGGACTACCGGGCCGTCATCCCCGCCTCCATGGTGGGCGGGGCGCTGTTCATGCTTCTGGCCGACGTGCTCGCCCGCACGCTCATGGCGCCGAGCGAAATTCCCATCGGCGTCATCTTCGCCATCGTCGGCGTGCCGTTCTTCATCTGGTGCGCGCGGAGGGAGGCGACCGGCCTTGACTGAGCGAAAGAAACGGCTGCGCACGGGCGCGGTGCTGGCGATCCTCGCCGTGTTGGCGCTTTTGGCCCTGTGGTGCGACATCAACGCCGGCTACCGCAGTATTTCCTTGGAAGAGCTGGGGCAGATCCTTTCCGGCACGGCGAGCCGGAGCCTCACCTACACGCTGGTGGACTTGCGGCTGCCCCGGGTGCTCACCTCGCTTCTGGTGGGCGTGGGACTGTCGCTTTCCGGGTGCCTTCTGCAGGGCGTCTCCCGCAACGACATGGCCGACCCGGGCGTGCTCGGCATCAATGCCGGCGCGGGGCTGCTCGTGGCCGCCTTCGTCGTCTTCGTGCCCGCGGGGCTTGTTCCCTCCGCTGTGGCCCTGCCCCTGCTCGCCTTCGCGGGCTCGGCGGCGGTGGCCTTCCTCGGCTGGAGGCTGTCGGTGGTGCGCGGCGCCTCCAGCCCGCGCCGGCTGCTGCTCATCGGCGTCGCTTTGGCCACGGGGCTTTCCAGCGCGACGTCGCTGCTCATGCTGCGCATGTCCGACGGCGACTACGCCTTCGTGCAGAACTGGATCGCCGGCAGCATCTGGGGTGCCAGTTGGGAGAATGTGGCCATCCTCGCCGTGGGGCTGGCACTGCTCACGGCCGGCGCCCTCTACGCCTCGCGCACACTGAACGTGCTGGGGCTCGGCGAGGCGGCGGCCATGGGACTCGGCGTGAACGTGCCTCGGGCCCGTGCTGCCCTCACCGCCGTGGCCGTGGGGGCCTCGGGGCTCGCTTGCGCCGTGGGCGGCGGCCTCACCTTCGTGGGGCTCGTGTGCCCGCACATGGCGCGGCGCCTCGTGGGGCCGAACTTCCGGGCGCTCGTGCCGGCGTGCGTGCTCGTGGGCGCCGTTCTCATGCTTCTGGCCGACATCATCTCACGCACGCTGCTTGCTCCCAACGAGATTCCCGTCGGCATCGTGGCGGCCGTCATCGGCGCGCCCTATTTCCTGTACCTTTTGGCGAGATCCTAGGAGAAGGTGACGCTTGTGAAGAAGCCGAACGCAGCGGATTTCCTCGATTCCTTCCGCGAAGGCGCTCCTGAAGCGCCTGAAGTCGTCGATGAGCCTCTGTTCTGCGAGACCTGCGACCGCACCTGCGAGAAATTCGCCGACGCGGCCCTGCGCGGCGAGGCCGTGTCGGTGGGCTACGGCGACCGCGTCATCATAGAGCCCATGGACGTGGCCGTGCCCGCCGGCGAGATCACCTCCATCATCGGGCCGAACGGCTGCGGGAAGTCCACGCTTTTGAAGGCGCTCTCGCGCACCATGCCCCTGCGCGGCGGCGCGGTGTACCTGGACGGACGCGCCATCGCCGAGATGCCCACGGCCGAGGTGGCCCGCCGGATGGCGCTGCTGCCCCAGTCGCCCCAGGCGCCGGCGGGGCTCACTGTGGGCGAGCTGGTGGCGCTGGGCCGCTATCCGCACCAGAAGGGCTTCGGGCGCCTGACCGACGACGATAAGCGCATCATCGACTGGGCCCTTTCCATCACGCATCTGGGCGACTTCGCCGCGCGCCCCATCGACGCCCTTTCCGGCGGCCAGCGCCAGCGCGCCTGGATCGCCATGGCGCTCGCCCAGGACACGGGCCTCATCCTTCTGGACGAGCCCACCACCTACCTGGACATGGCCCACCAACTGGAGGTGCTGGAGCTTCTGCAGACGCTCAACCGCGACCAGGGCAAGACCATCGCGCTCGTCATCCACGAGCTGAACCTGGCCGCCCGCTTCTCCGACTGGATGATCGCCCTGAAATCCGGCGCCATCCGCGGCGCGGGCACGCCGGCCGAGGTGATGACCCCGGCCCTCCTGCGCGAGGTCTTCGGCCTGGACGCCCTCATCGCCCCCGACCCCTGGACTGCACGCCCCAGCCTCGTGAGCTACCGCCTGGCAGGGGAGGAATAAACCGTTGGATGCTCTGGAGCTTCGGGCGAACTTTCCGGCGTGCTCTCTATGCGTGTCCTAGGCGAACGCGAGAACCTTCTTCTCCTCGGCGCATTGCACCAGGTAGAGGTTTATCAGGTTCTGGTAAGGGATGCCCGTGCGGGCGGCCTCTTCCTTGAAGTAGTCGATGGCTTCCACGTCGATGCGCATGGTGACGGGACGGCACAGCCTCTTCGCGTAGGGGTTGGGCTTAGAATTGGTGAAATCGTACTCAGCTCTCATGGCAATACCTCCAGTAAGCTCGTTCCTTTTTGCAGCTTACCGCCCGTCTTCGTTCTGTTCGCTTGAATTCAACGCGGCGCATACGAGGTCATAAGTCGAGGGAGACAGCTGTCCGAGCGGCTCGTCCCTCAAAAGCTTGTCGCGTCGTACCTCCACAAGGGGCTCGATTTGCGCCCAGGAGGGCCGACGAAGTCCGCAGGATTCCCAGTCGGAGATCTCGACGAAAGAGGACGGCTCATAGTTTGCTGACGCCGTTATCTTCGCGGTAATGACGCTCGCCTTCCCAGAGGCGTCCAAGATGACAACGGGCCGCACCTTGCCCACGCCCTCGTGGTCGGCGAACTCAACGTAGGCGAGCCAGATGTCGCGCGGTGCGGGATCACACGAGGTCATCGTAGAGCCCCTCGTCCTCGGGGGCGTCCATCCAGGCTGGAAGGACGGTGATGCCTGTGGCGGGATTCGGCCGCAGCGTCTCCCGGCCGCTCAGGGCGGGGGAGGGCTCAGGGCGCAGATCGAAGGGGAGGCCGCCCACCTCGACGGACTTGCGCATGAAGAGGTTGAAGGCCTCGCTCAGGGAGAGGCCCCATCGGTCGTAGACGCGCCGGGTCTGTCGCTTCAGCTCGTCGCTCGTGCGAAACTTGATCTCGGCATCCTTCGTTGCAGTTGGCATGGTGCACCTCCTTGTTGTGGCCCTAATGTTACCACAAAAGGGTATTCATCTGAAACAGCGGCAGTGGGCGATGCTTTACTGTCAGCATTGGCTCGCCACATATCCCGCCCGCGAAAAAATGCTGGTGGCGTCGCCAAGCTGTGCTAAACTTGCCGACATGCTGTTAACGAAGCGCACATATACGTACCTGGGGGGGGGTCTCTCCGCTAAGTCGGCCCGAGCCCTCGTTTAAGCTGGCATGCGCTATCGGCATTGTTGCCGCAGCGGTGTCTTTCTATTTTGCTGCCGTCGCCTTCGAGAAAGAATTCCCTGTTCTTGGTTGCCTCTTCTGGGGTATCACGGTTTGTGCGCTCTTGGCGCTTGAAATCGCGCTAATTTACCGCTTTGCCAAAAGCGGATCACGTTGGTTGTTTCTCTGGATAGTGTTCGGATGCGTTTTCAACAGCGCAGCCCCGTTTTGCTCGGTGTATGTTGGCGAGCGACTTGGCTCTCAGTTGATAGCAGGCGATTTGCCCTCCTATGTTCTGTCTTGCATGTATTCGTATACATGCATATTTGCATTTGTTTCCGTCGTCGCTAGGATGTCGAGGGAAAAGCGCTATCCGGCGCTTCGGCGCGGACGTCTCTTTTCGAGCGTCTTCCTCGCGCTTGTGTTTGCGGTTACGTACCTTGTTGACTTTTTTCTCCCAGCGTTGCCGGAGGTAGCGCAGTTCGCCGATCTCTTGTCGCAGATTTGCAAAGTCGCCGCATTCTCCAGTGTCTCGTTGGGGCTTGCCCAGGCCTTTGCGGACACGTCCCTTTTCAAGGCAGAAGAAGAAGGCGAGAGGAGGATGCCAGCAATGAAGCCTGAAGTTCAAATCGAAACCTCGATCAAAATCGCCGAATTGGGCGACTTCGGTGCTCCCGGGGTTCGAGTCGAAGAGGTAATTTGCATCGGCTCTAGCGACAACAGTGAACAGGATGCGAACGTTCGGGTCAAAGAGATCGTAGAAACATCGATAGAAAGGTAGGCAAGCATGTTCTGTCCGAAGTGCGGAAGTGAGATCGCGGAGGGGGCGGCCTTCTGCGGGAAGTGCGGGGCGCCGGTGGGCGCCCAGGTGGGCGGTGCGGCCCCGACCAAAAACGCGCAGGGCGCGGCAGGCGCTGCCGTCGGCGGGGCTCCGGCACCCAAGAAGAACGGCGCGAAGATAGGGGCCGTCGCGGCTGTTGTCGTGGTTTTGGTGGTGCTCGTCGCCGGGTTCGCGACGAACTGGTTTGGGCTTGCCGGCGTGCAGCCCAAGGAGGCGGTGGAGGTTCCCGCCTCGAGTCAGAATACGGAAGGCCAACAGGGCGCAGATGCGACTGTCCAAGGCGCGGCCGAGCAGCAGGGCGACGCAGCCGCCGGGGATGCCCAGGGCGGCTCCCAGGGTGCGGCCGGCGCCGCGGTGAAGTCGGCGGTGGAGGCCTACACGTGGGACGAGCTGTCGCAGATCTCGGCGGAGATCGGCGCGGCCGGCGACGAGGCGGCCGCCATCGAGGTGGCCAAAAAGTACAACCTGTGCACACCCGAGGGGAAGCTGGACGGCACCCAGGTGAAGTCGGTCACGCTGGCCGACGGCACCCAGACCACCGTGCAGATCGTCGGCTTCGCCCACGACGACAAGACCTCCGGCGGAAAGGCCGGCATCACGTTCATCTTCGGCGACTGCGTGGGTGAGGCGCCCATGAATCCGACTGACACCAACGCCGGCGGCTGGGAGGCCTCGCAGATGCGCGGCTACCTGAACTCTGACGTCATGACCCTGCTGCCTGAAGACCTGAAGTCTGCCATCGTGCCGGTGGACAAGCTCACCAACAACGTAGGCAAAACCCAGGATATTTCTGCCGTGACGGCTACCTCTGACTCGCTGTGGCTGTTTTCCCTTGCCGAGCTGGCTGGACCTATCTCTGCGGCTGAGCTGCTTGGAGGTAGCTACGGATGGGCCGCCGATATTTTCAACGCCGAGGGCTCCCGCTACCAGCTCTTCAGTGATACCGGCGTGATTTGGAATAATGAAAACTCCACACTTGTTAAAAACCTCCAAGGATCGCCAGACAGCTGGTGGGGGCGTTCTCCGTATCCGGACAGTTCGGGCGACTTCCAGTACGTGCTCTCCGATGGCGGCCCCTACGGCGGCTACGGCACTCACTACTCCTACGGTGTTGTTCCTGGCTTCTGCATATAAGCCAGCCAAACACCTAGATCCTCATACCCATGTGGCATGAGGGGGGGTGGAAGGGGCTTCCTAATGAGCAGCTCGTCACCGTCGAAGTGTCGGCATGCGGCGGTGTGTTTCGGGGAGAAAGGATTCGCATGGGATTTCTGGACAACGTGACTTCGGCGGTTAACCGGGGAACGGCGGCCGCGGGGCGCGGCGCCGACAAGATCAAATTGAATGCGCGCATCGGCGAGTTGAACCGCCAACGGCAGGGACTGGCCGCCCAGCTGGGGGCGAGCCTGTATGAGGCCACCCGCGGCGATGCCGCGCTCGTTTCCGGGCGCGAGGCGCTCTACGACGGCATCGCCCGCATCGACGCCGAGCGGGAGCAGTGCCAGCGGCAGATAGCCGCTATCGACGAGCAGGCTGCGGCCGCCGCGACGGCCGCAGCCGGGTTCACCTGCGCGGTGTGAGGGGCGCACATGACTGGCGCTGACCTGTTCTGCTCCGGCTGCGGCACGCCGGCAGAGAGGGCCCGGGCCCAGGCTGCCCCGGTGTCGTCCGCGCCCTCGGGCCCTGTGTGCGCCTCCTGCGGGGCGCCGCTCGGGGAGGGCGACCTGTTCTGCATGAGCTGCGGCGCAAAGGTGGTTCCCGCAACCATCGCTGATGCGGGGATCGGCGATGCCGAACTGGTCGAGAACGCCGGCATCGGCGAGTCCGAGCTGGCGGAGGTGGACGGTGGCGGCAACGGGGCCGTGACGCCTGGCGGCGAGGGCGCCCCGAGGGGAGAGGAGTAGCCATGTTCTGTCCCAAGTGCGGAAACCAGCTGCCCGATGGCAGCGCCTTCTGCGGCAAGTGCGGCGCCAAGCTGGGCACTTCCAAGGGCGTCACTCCTGCTGTGGGCGTTGCAGGCTCGGCGCCTTCCACACCCACTGCTCCCAATGCAGCCTCGTCGCGCTCGGCGGCGTCTGCCGTAGCATCCACCAAGATATCACCTCTGGCGATGGCGGCTGCGGTGCTTGCGGCCGTTGCCGTCGTCCTCTCGCTGCTGCCGTGGCTCGAAGTCGACCCCATGGTGTCGGCCGCCTCGGGCTACGCGGGCGGCTTCGCGTCCCTGCTGGGAGCTGATGAGGGCTCCTTCTCTTTTGACGAGTCCTACGCCGTGTGGGCGCTTCCCTCCTTCGCCGGGGCGTTCGGCGACTACGCCTCGCTCTACGGGACGCTAGGCGGTGAGGGCGCCGACTCGGCTTCGGCGTTGGTGGGCGGCGCGGCCTGGGGCTGCCTGCTGCTGTGGCTCGCGGGCGTTGTCCTCCTCGTGCTGGGCGCGGTCGGGCTCGCTAAGTCCGGCCGAAGGGGCGCTCTTGTGGCCGGGGGAATAGTCATGGCTGTCTGCGTCGCAGTGTTCTGCGGGCTGTCGGGGCTCCTCGACGGCATCGCCACGGCCACGGCGTTCCCCATGGCGTGTCTGGTGGTCTCCATCGCCGCTGCCGTGTGCGCCCTTGCGGCGAGGAAGGGTTAGGAGGTTCCCCCATGTTCTGTACCAAATGCGGCAACGAAATGCCAGATGGTTCCAAGTTCTGCACGAAGTGCGGGGCGCCGATGGGAAAAGAAGTGGCGTCGGGCGCACAGGCTGCGCGCGGCGCTTCTGAGGTTCCCGCGGAAAGCGCCGCCCCATCCGGGAGAGATGGCAAGGCCGCAGCCGTTTCGCCTTCGGTCCCTTCCAAGAAGAAGCGCACAGGTCTTGTCGTCGGCGTGGCCGTGGTGGCGCTGGCGGCGGTGGGCGTCGCGGTGGCGAACCCGTTCGCGGCGCCCGCCCCCGAGCCGAAATCGGCCCCCGTGGAGGCACCGGCGCCGGAGCCCGAGGCCGCGCCCGAGCCGGAGGCGTCCGCCGAGCCCGAGCCCGCGGCCCCGGCTCTTCCCGAGGCCTGGTTCGCGGGCTATGGGGGCGAAGGCTATTCCATCGTCGACGAAAACGGGACACTGACGCAGCTCTCCAACCCTGACGCCGTCCTCGAGACGCCTTTCTCCGACGGCTTCTCGCTGGGCTTTTGGGAGACGAGCGAGTACGACGCCGAGTGGGACCAGGTGCACGACGAACAGACCCACTACGCGCTCTTCGACAGTGCGGGCAACGCGAAGGTGGACCTCGACCCGCTTCTGACCGAGCTGGGCGTGACGGGCCGTTCGAGGTTCGGCGGCAGCAGCTGCGCCTACTCCGACGGGCGCCTGATCGTGCCCGTCCTTCCTCTCGAGGAGGGCCAAGAGGGCGTCTGCCTGGTGCTGGACGAGCGGGGAGAACTCGTGTTCACCTTCGGACGTGCCGCCGAGGGGCCCCTGTCGTCCTATCCGAGCGACGACGCCTACCACGACGGGGTGATCAACGTGCAGGCGGCCCCCTCGGACACCTACCTTCTGGATGTGGACGGCAATGTGCTCGTGTCGTGGAAGCAGGCGGGCGGCCAGCCCCTCTCCCTGGGCTACGGGTACTACCAGAAGGCCGACGACGATGGGAAGGTGTACGGCTACGACGGCACTCCGCTGTTCGACGCGGCCAGCGTGAACGGGGACGATGTCGTCGGGGGCCGTCTATACTACGAACAGCCCCGAGGATCGGGGATCGTGGCTGTGCAGGCCGAGCGCGAGAACCCCTACGGCGGCGCCAACAAGAACCTTGCGGGCCTATACTCGGTGGGTTCCGGGAAGTGGCTCGTGCCGCTCGGCGAGGAGCTGGACGCCTTCGGCGACGCCAACGACGGCATGCTGTGGGTTCGCACGGCCCAGACGGCGGGGGAGGGCGCCGATGCCGCCGGCGGGGCTGCGGCGGCGTCTGGCGGCGCAGCGGGTGGCGCCCATTCGGGCTCCGGCTCTCTGCGCTCGGCCATCATGGACGCCGAGGGCGACGTGGTCTTCGACGCCTCCATGGCCGATGCGACCCTCGGCATCCCCGAGGACTTCTGCGCCCAGTACCTGCACGACGGGTGGTGGGGCATTCGCAGCGACGGATCATCCGAGCCCTATGCCCTCATCTGCATCCAGGACGGCACGTTCCTCGGCGCCATCGATGCGCCGCCGAAGCTAGCTGCTGCCTACCCCAACTCGGGCACCTACCGGCTGTAGAGCTCGTAAGGGATGCGGTAGCCGCACAGCCGGAGTACGGGAGTCGTGCAGACGCGACGCCTGCTTCCTGCTAATTCTCCGCGAAGGGCCGCATGTAGCGGCCCTTCGTTTATAATCGGGGAAACGACATGAGGGAGAAAGGCCGCGGCATGACGGGCACCTACGAGAACGGTATCTATCGCGAGGGCGACGTGCGCCTGTCCGACCTTTCCGGCCGCCGCCGGCTGCCCATCGGGCGCGACGGGTTCGCCGCGGCGGTGCAGGAGTCGGTCATCATCGACAAATCGCTGCTCATCGCCGATGTGCTCGACAGCTCCGCCGCCGTCACCCTGTTCTGCCGCCCGCGCCGCTTCGGCAAGTCGCTGAACATGACCATGCTCAAGGCCTTCTTCGAGATCCCCCCGGCGAGCGACCCGAACGCCGAGGACGCGGCCTACCTCTTCGAGGGCCTTTCCATTTGGGACGCCGGCGGCGGCCGCTACCGCGAGTACCAGGGTGCCTATCCCGTCATATACATCAGCTTCAACCCGGTGAAGAAGCAGCGCTGGGAAGATGCTAAGAGTGCTCTGCGCCAATTGATCGTATGGGAATACATCCGCCATGGGTATCTGTCCGACAGCTCTGAGCTGAACGAACAAGAGCGCGCGTACTTCGATCGCGTTGCGGGATGGAAGGCAACGGACGGAGACATCGAGTCTTCTCTTATCAACCTCACTCGCTTGCTTTTCAAGCACCACGGGCGGCGCACCGTCGTCCTCATCGACGAGTACGATGCGCCGGTCATGGCGGCTCGGGACAACGGGTACTACGACGAGATGGTCTCGTTTCTCAAGGGCTGGCTCACGGCGGCCCTGAAGGACGGCGGCCAGGCCCTGGCGTTCGCGTGCCTCACGGGCGTGCAGCGCATCTCGAAGGAGTCCGTCTTCTCCGATTTGAACAACCTGGTGGTGAACACTTCCCTCAACACCAAGTACGACGAGCGCTACGGCTTCACGGAAGACGAGGTGCGCGCGCTCGCCAACTACCTGGGCCAGGCCGCCCACTTCCCCGAGATGCGCCAATGGTACGACGGCTACCGCTTCGGCTCGGTGGACGTGTACAACCCCTGGAGCGTGCTCAACTACTTCGACAACGATTGCGAGTGTGCGCCCTACTGGGGCAACACGTCTTCCAACGCCCCCATCGCGGCCATGGTGCGTGGGGGAGACGCGCGCCTGATGAGGAAGGTGTACGGGCTGCTTGAGACGGGCGGCTCCGTGGAGGCCGCGCTCGATCTGTCGGTGGTGTTCGGCGACTTGGACGCCAAGCCCGAGGCCCTGTGGTCCCTTCTGTACCTCGCCGGCTATCTGACCACTGACGATACGGAGCAGCCCAACTCCAAGGACGTCGTGCGGCGACTGCGCATCCCCAATTTGGAGATCGCGTCGCTGTACCGCAGCGAGATCATCGACCGTTTCGCGCAGATCGCCGGCGGTCGCGACTGCCTGATCGACTTGCACCGCGCGCTGGTCGACGGGGACGCCGATGCCTTCGCCGAGGAGCTGGAGGGCGTGCTGCTGAACTCGGCGAGCTTCTACGACCTGGCGAGCGAGAACAGCTACCACATGCTTTTGGTGGGGCTTTTGTTCGGGGTACCCGGCTACGGGAACCCTGTCTCGAACCGCGAGGCGGGGCGCGGTCGCTTCGACATCCGCCTCGTTCCCGAGCGGGCGGGACTGCCGACGGTCACCCTGGAGCTGAAGTTCGAGCGCGGGGCCGACACGGGGCGCCTGGAGGCGCTGGCCGCCGAGGCTCTGGCCCAGATAGAGGCGCGGGCCTACGATGCGGGCGCGACCGAGAGCGGTGCGGGCAGCCTGCGCTATGGCATCGCCTTCTCCGGGAAATCTCTGGCCGTTGCTGCCGATCGCAGGCCTTCATAGTCAGGACGCTTAGGAGTCCTCGCGGTGCCATTCGGCTGTCGTCTTCGGCCGCTTATTTTTGTGCAGATGCATATCTAGCACAGTGTCGTATGCTCAAAAACGACCTTTAACGGACGGTACGGAGAGACCGGCAAGGTGCGACCGAGAACTTCATCTTGTGTGCCCGAGGGCGCTCCCGACATTGGCGGGGGCGCCCTTTTTCGCGCAAGGGGAGGGTCGCGGAAAGGACGGAACCTTTGAGCAAGATTGCGGAAAAGATGCGGGCGGCCACCTCGAAGCCGGCGGGGGCGCCGGCGCTGCTCGTGCTGGAGGACGGCGCGGTGTTCGCCGGCACCTCCTGCGGCGCGCCCGGCGAGGCCGCAGGCGAGATATGCTTCAATACCTCCATGGAGGGCTACCTGGAAATCGTCACCGACCCCTCCTATGCGGGGCAGATCGTGGTGCTGACCTACCCGCAGGTGGGCAACTACGGCGTGAACGCCGACGACGCCCAGGCGGAGAGGCCGGCCCTGCGGGCGCTCGTGGTGCGCGACCTGTGCCCCACGCCCTCCAGCTGGCGCAGCCAGGAGAGCCTCGGCGATTATCTGGCGCGCGAGGGGGTCGTGGCCATCGAGGGCATCGACACCCGTGCGCTTGTGCGCCACATCCGCGACCATGGCGCCCAGCGGGCCGTCGTTTCCACCACGGACGCGGATGTCGCCTCGCTGCTCGAGAAGGTACGCCGAAGCCCGTCGCTAGTAGGCGTGAACCTGGCCGCCGACGTGTCCTGCGACGGCGCCTACTCCTACACCGCCGCGAACCTGCCCGCTTCCCATGGCTTCGCCCTGGCCGCCCCGGCCGAGCCCCGCTTCAAGGTGGTCGTCTACCACTGCGGCGTGAAGCGCTCCATCTTAGACGGTCTGGTGGCGAGTGGCTGCGAGCTCACCGTCGTGCCCTGGGACACGCTGGCAGAAGACGTGCTCGCCATGAGCCCCGACGGCGTGTTCCTCTCCAACGGCCCGGGCGACCCGGAGGCGGTGGAGGAGACCTACCGCCAGGCGGAGAAGCTGCTGGGGAAGGTGCCGCTGTTCGGCATCTGTCTGGGCCACCAGATGATGGCCAAGGCCGCGGGCGCGGAAATCGACAAGCTGAAGTTCGGCCATCACGGCGGCAACCACCCGGTGCAGAACCTGCTGACCGGCCGCGTGGAAGTGACGGCCCAGAACCACGGCTTCTGCCCGCGCTTCCAGAGCCTGGGCGCGCTGGTGCCCGAGCTCTCCGGAGGTGCGACCGAGCACGTGGAAGACCTGCGGGAATGGGGCCGGCGCGGTATCGCCCCCGTCGTGGCCAACGAGCGCTTCGGGCGCATCCGGCTCACCCACGTGAACCTCGACGACGGCACCGCCGAGGGCTTCGCCTTCCTCGACGTGCCGGCCTTCAGCGTGCAGTACCACCCGGAGGCGGCCCCCGGGCCCACCGACGCCCACTACCTGTTCACCGCCTTCGCGCGCCTCATGGAGGGCCGCGAGGACTACCTGGACATCGACATCGCGACCGACCGCCTGTCCGGTTGGAAGTTCGGAGCTGACACGGAAGGGGAGGTGGCGTAAATGCCCAAGCGCGAGGACATCAAGAGCATTCTCGTTATCGGGAGCGGCCCCATCGTCATCGGCCAGGCCTGCGAGTTCGACTACTCCGGCGCCCAGGCCTGCAAGGTGCTGCGAGAGGAGGGCTACCGGGTCATCCTCGTGAACTCGAACCCGGCCACCATCATGACCGACCCGGAGCTGGCCGACGCCACCTACGTGGAGCCCATCACGCCGGCCTTCGTGGAAAAGGTCATCGCGAAGGAGCGGCCCGATGCGTGCCTGCCCACCCTCGGCGGCCAGACGGGCCTGAACACGGCCGTGGAACTGGCCAAAGCCGGCGTGCTCGAACGCTATGGCGTGGAGCTCATCGGCTGCGATGTGGACGTCATCGAGCGCGGCGAGGACCGCAAACTCTTCAATGAGTGCATGGCCGACCTCGGCATCGAGGTCTCGCGGGCCGGCTACGCCTACTCCGTGGAAGACGCCCTGCGCATCGCCGGCGAGCTCGGGTTCCCCGTGGTGCTGCGCCCGTCGTTCACCATGGGCGGCGCCGGCGGCGGCATCGCGCGCGACGAGGACGAGCTTGTCCGCATCGTCTCCCAGGGTCTGGAGCTCTCGCCGGCCGGCGAGGTGCTCGTGGAGGAGTCCATCGAGGGCTGGAAGGAATACGAGATGGAGGTCATGCGCGATGCGGCCGGCAACGGCATCATTGTGTGCTCCATCGAGAACCTGGATTCCATGGGCGTGCACACCGGCGACTCCATCACCGTGGCCCCGGCCCAGACCTTGACCGACCTGGAATACCAGCGCATGCGCGCCGCGTCGCTCGCAGTACTCGAGCGCGTGGGCGTTGCCACGGGCGGCTCCAACGTGCAGTTCGCCGTGCACCCTGAGACGGGCCGCATGGTCATCATCGAGATGAACCCCCGCGTGTCGCGCTCCTCGGCCCTGGCGTCGAAGGCCACGGGATTTCCCATCGCGAAGGCGGCGGCGCGCCTGGCCGTGGGCTACACCTTGGACGAGATCGTGAATGACATGACCGGCACCACGCCGGCCTGCTTCGAGCCGACCATCGACTACTGCGTCGTGAAGGCCCCACGCTTCGCCTTCGAGAAGTTCCAAGGCGCCGATGACACGCTCACGACCCGTATGAAGGCCGTGGGCGAGGTCATGGCCGTCGGCCGCACTTTCGAGGAGTCCCTCGGCAAGGCCCTGCGTTCCCTGGAGACGGGCCGCGCCGGCTTCGGAGCCGACGGGAAGGGGGAGGAGACGGCGTTGACCGATGAGGAACTCTTCGCCGCGCTCTCGCGCCCCACGGCCGAGCGCATCTTCTTGGCGGCCGAGGCCCTGCGCCGCGGCATGAGCGCGGAAGAGCTGCACGAGCGCACGGCTATCGACATGTTCTTCTGCAATCGCATGGCCGACATGGTCGCCGTGCAGGAGGCCCTGCGCGGGTGCGCCCTGGAGGATATGGACGCCGAGGCCTTCCAAATAGCGAAGCGCTACGGGCTCTCCGACGCCGAGATCGCCGTGCTCACGGGCTCCGACGAGCGCACGGTGTGCGCCTGCCGCAAGATCCTCGGCGTGCGCCCGGCCTTCAAGACCGTGGACACCTGCGCGGCGGAGTTCCCCACGAAGACCGCCTACCACTACAAGACCTACGACGCCGACGAGTCGGAGGTGGCGCGCAAGGAGCGCCCGCGCGCCCTCATCCTGGGCGCCGGCCCCAACCGCATCGGTCAGGGCATTGAGTTCGACTACTGCTGCGTGCACGCCAGCTACGCGCTGGCCGACGCCGGGTACGAGACCATCATGGTGAACTGCAACCCCGAGACGGTCTCCACCGACTACGACACCTCCGACATGCTGTTCTTCGAGCCGCTCACCTACGAGGACGTCATGGATGTGGTGGACGCGACCGACCCCGACGGCGTGGTGGTCACCCTCGGTGGCCAGACGCCGCTGAAGCTGGCCCGCGCTTTGGAAGAGGCCGGAGTGCCCATCATGGGCACGAGCCCGGATGCCATCGATCTGGCCGAGGACCGCGACCGGTTCGCCGCGCTGCTCGACTCGCTCGACATCGCCTACCCGCGCTCGGCCATGGCCTCGGGGCTGGAAGAGGCCCGCTCTGCTGCCCGCGAGATCGGCTATCCCTTGCTCGTGCGCCCCAGCTACGTGCTCGGCGGCCGGGGCATGGGCATCGTCTACGACGACGCGGGACTCGCGCGCTACGTGGCCGAGGCGACCGCCGTTTCCCCGGACCACCCCGTGTATCTGGACAAGTTCCTGGAAGGCGCCGTGGAATGCGACCTGGACGCGCTCAGCGACGGCGAGGACGTGTACATCGGCGGCATCCTGGAGCACATCGAGATGGCCGGCATCCACTCGGGCGACTCGGCCTGCTGCCTGCCGCCCTTCTCGCTGTCGGCGAAGGTGCAGGACGAGATGGCGAGCGTCGCCCGCCGCATCGCGCTGGCCTTGGGCGTGTGCGGCCTCGTGAACATCCAGTTCGCCGTGAAGGACGGGGTCGTCTACGTCATCGAGGCCAACCCGCGGGCGAGCCGCACGGTGCCCTTCATCTCGAAGGCGACGGGCGTGCCCTTAGCGAAGCTCGCGAGCCGCATCATGGCGGGGGAGAAGCTGGCCGCGCTCGATCTTCCCGGGCACTTCGCCCAGCCGGGTCGCTACTTCGTGAAGGAGGCCGTCATGCCCTTCGGCCGCTTCCCGGGCGCCGACGCGCTCCTGGGGCCGGAAATGCGCTCCACCGGCGAGGTCATGGGCATCGCGGAGAGCTTCCCGGCGGCCTACATGAAGACCCAGATGGCCATCGACTACGCCCAGCCTCAGGGGGGCATGGCCTTCATCTCCGTGAACGACCAGGACAAGCGCGCCGTGGCCTTCATTGCTCGGGAGCTCGTGCGCCTCGGCTTCTCATTATTGGCCACCGAGGGCACCGCGGCCGTACTGCGCGCATCGGGCGTGCCCTGCGAGGTGACGGGCAAGATCCACGAGGGGGCAAGCTCGGTGGTGGACGCTATTGCTGCCGGCAAGATCTCGCTCATGATCAACACCCCGCTTGGCGTGGCCACCCGCGACGACGGCTACGAGCTGCGCCGCGCCGCCGTCCGCCACGGCATCACCTACGCCACCACCCTGGCCGCCGCCCAAGCCCTCATAGCCGGCATGCAAGCCGCCCGTGCCGGCGAGCTCGACGTCGCCCCCTTGCAGGAGCTGTAGAAAGCCACCTCCTCGTGTCATCCTGAGCGAGGGCTGGAGTCGAAGGATCTCTGTTGGCCGGAAGGCCCTTCGACTCACTTCCCTTGCTCTGGATGACGTGGGACTCTTCTCGCTTTCGGTTTTTAAAAGGCGAAAGGAGTCGTCGAAAGAGATCCCATACGGTGGTCGCACTTATGCTTTTAGCAGTGCGGCCAGTATTTTCTTTGCGGCCCCGCGTGAAAGTTTAGCCTGTCTTGTCTGATTGTAATAGTTTGCGATGCACCCATAGCAACAGGTTTCTTCTCCGCAACCGCAATGGCCGTCAACTACTTTATATGCCTCTTGAGCAAGCTCGACGACTCTATCACTGAGTTGACGCGCATGGCCAGCTCCTCCCGGGACGTCATCGTAAATAAGAAGGGAAATGCCATGTGTCTCGTTTTCGTACATGGTTCCGCCAAGCTCAGTCTCAGGTACTTCGAGAATCTTAGCAGCAGCTGTGAATAAAGCCCACATTACAGCTTCCCAGTCGTCGTTAATAAGGCTGGGTGCATCATCGATATCGAAGACCAGTTCAAGAACATCGCTTACGAAAGATGTACCAAGAGCGTCGTAGCGCATGATTATCGGGGTAATTCCGCTCTTCTTGCACCAGTAGCTGTGCTCAATGCTCTCAGCCCCAATGCCAGCACTGTTGCAGTAGCTGCAGACGTGGAAACCTGCTGATGGGTTGTTTAGAACGCAGAGTTGGCCATTTTCTGCGTATCTTTTCCTCACTGTTCCTCCAGGAAAATTGACGTTTGTGGTAATTGCCTCACTAGGCCAATGCTGGCTGAAGTGAACGGATGTGTGCCCTCGCGATCTTGGCTTTCTGAGGCCGACCCCCTTCTCGCTCTCTTCGCCAACGAAGCCGTATGACGGAATAAGCATCTTTTTGTTAAGCAGGAGTTCATTGTGGCATACAGGACACTCACCTTTATCGCTGTAGTTTTCTATCGGCCAGACGAAAGTTCCGCAAGTGGGGCATTTTCCGTATCGTCGGACTTGAAGCTCTTGGCCTTTGGGCTTCTTGACGCCTACGGATTTCCAAAGGGTTTTACCTGCAACGATTTCTGAGCCAGGCGCATATTCTCTGATAGCTTGGCGCATACCTCTGGAAAGAGATAGCCTGTTCTCTTCAACGGATTGTTGTATTACGGGAAGATGGAGTTCTACGAGGTCGGTCGGAAAACCATATTTTGGAAGGATGCCATTTTCCGCTAGGACAGCAATGGTTTTTTCCTTTTTAAGCGCGTCTCTGGATTTGAATAAGCTTGAGGTCAACCGATCATTGACGTCTATATTCTGCTCAATACCTTCTTGGATTCGTTCAAAGTCAGCATGCTTGAGGCTATGAGCAATCGGTAATCTACCTCCTTCTTTTCCATTGCGCCAATCAAGAGGGTTTACGAGCTTAGCGACCCATTTCCACCTCTCTACTCCGATCTCATTTGCGACTGAAAGATTTTGGGGAATGATTCGTGCGATCTGCGATCGTATGCTATTGGGCCGTGATGCGAGATATGTCTGCAATTCCTTGAGGCCGTTTGGTTCCGCACTGGAGAGATCCATGAAGTCATTGTAGTCGTGGGAAAAATCCTTATTCAAAACCTCATGAGCATAACGGAAAAATTCAGACATAGCGACAGCGAAGACATGGCGTACGGCGATGGCTGCGTTGTCCAGATAGCACATAGGAACTCTTGTTTCACCGGCGATTATCTTTGCAGGATCGTTGAAATGCGCAATGTCGTGAGGACGAAGGCGCGCAAACGTGATTGCGTATCCAGGTTTTCCCGCACGACGTCCAACCCGGCCGGCCCGTTGGGTGTAGTTTGCAGTAGTAGGAGGAATATTTCTCATAAAGACGGCTCGCAAGTCGCCAACGTCCACGCCTAGTTCAAAGGTTGTAGTGCAACTGAGCACATTCACGTTTCCTTTGATGAAGTCGGCTTGGATTTCCCTTGCCCTTTTGGACGACAGCTGTGCTGTGTGTTCCTGAATGTCGAGGGGGAGAGCATCTTCTTGATATACTGCTTTGTAGTAACGATCTTTGTTTCTTGCTTCGGTGAACGTCGTTTTTACCATCGACCCCTCGCATTTCGTCGTGGTGCAGACTCCGTTCGTGTAAAGATGAGTCTCGCATCCGCATGCGTCGCATCGATATATAATATCGTCGTTCGAGTGGGGGCAGATTGTCCAGATATCTTTATTGAGCCTGAATCTTTCCTTGGTTCCAACAAGGTAACCCTCGCCTCTGAAGAATCCATCCAGATATTGTGCCGTAAACAGAAAGATGTCCTGCAATATCTTCAGGGTGCCCTCTTGGGAAAGCGTGATACCATGCACCTTCTTTGCATATTTTCGAACAAATGCGCTGCGTTTGTTCTCGGTTGTGCTTATCGAAGTGCCTGCAAATTGAATGGTATCTTTAGGACTGGTGACGTTGTCTCCCCCTAGGATTACCAGATTGCCGCGTTTTTCATGATTGTTCCTTAGGCTTGACACACCCTCAGGAACCTCAATGGCGTTGCGTTCACGAAGCAGCTCTAGGCATACTTTAGTAAAGAGAATGTAATCTTCGGAAGTGAGCCAATTTAGGCCGTTTCCATTGAGGTAATTGACGCGTCGAGCAATAATTTCCTGCACTTTGGGATTCGAGAAACCTTCATTAAATTCCGTAGGCTCAATTCTTATGATGCCTAAACCTTCGAGGCTGTTGCGGGAGTCCTCGGCAGAGAGCTCATCCAAGACCCAAGCGGTGGCCTGATCTTTTTTGTTGGAATCGAAAAGGTTCGGATACCTTTTATTGGCGGTGCTTGCTATCCAGTTCACAACGGCACTTGGTTTGCAGCCCCCTTCGTCTGAAGATTTCGCTTCTACGGCCTCTCTGATTAGTTGGCGACGAGTGATGTTCCCGTAAGTTCTTTCCATCGCTGGCACAAAGAAAGCCGCATCTTGACGCTTGTCTGAAAAGCAAATGACACTTCCTGCTCTGCGCTCTTCATGAAGGTCGACAAACCAATCGTCATCATCAGTCGCTTCAATATCAAAAGGCGGGATCTCTCTGATGAGGTCGTAGCATACGACGCTACCTGCAGCCTCGGGAGAAACCCTCATTGGTTGAATTGCTATACGGGACTGATATCCGCAATGACGGCAACGAGCCGTCTCTTCGTCTGCCTGTTTGCTCTCTGTCTGATTTAGCGCAATAGGTACACGTTGGGTGTCTTTGTGTTCAAATCGGTGAAGGCCGCCTACGGCCTCGTGATGCAGCGAACCACATATCGGGCAGAGCCACTGAATTTCTTCGTCGGCATCACGTTCGGATTCATTTGCGAGCAAACGATAATAGGCTCTTGGAAGGAATTCGTCATCAGCATCCGTTCCTTCATGGCGAGGATTCAGCCATGCTGATGCAACGTTTTCTGCAGACTTTTCCGTCCCTAATATGTAGGCCTGCCCGCAATGACGACAGACTGATACCTCGTATATGGGCGTGGCATTTTCATCATCATATTTTTCCGCGACGGTTTTGTAAGAGATGAGCTTGCGTGTGTTCAGATTTAGAAATATGCCTTCAGGGGCTCTTAAGAACGAATGGAAACGGCTTGTCAAAATGGGAATATCTTTAGAACGCCGTGCGCAAGAGAGCACCTCGACCATAGATGTTAGAATTTCGGCGTCGCTTTCATCTCCCGGTAGACCAGATATTTCCAATTCTCCGATTTGTCTAATGTCGGTGAGGTCGATGAGGTGTTCGCACTGTCTTATGAGCTTTGAAGCCGACTCTTCTCCGAGTAGTACTTTTCCAAGATCTATGAGTGGATCATCGCCTCTCATCCTAGACAAGATATTCTCGGGTACGCCAGAGGATTTGAGTGTTTCAACGATACCTTGTGCGTCTACGGCGTCAAGATCGAAAAGAAGTTTACGAAGGTCAATCCATGTGGCTAATGGAAGCGCGCCCCACGGTTTTTCGTCCAAAGCATCCTGGGGACGGTCTATTTCCCCCGTCACTATGTCGAGATTGATCTCTTCATTGGAAAATGGTTCACCGAACAAGTCTTGGGCGAAGGAGGCAACCTTCGGCTTTTCTTCAGGTGACCCGATTGTTGCAGAAGTAGCATAACAATGGAGATGCGTAGGTTCGCTCGTTTCCGATTCAATTCGTGCTTTGAGACGGCGCAAGAGATACGCGATCTCGGTCCCAAGAGCTCCAGAGTAGACATGCGCCTCGTCGATCGCGATGTGACGCCAATTCCCTCCAAACGCTTTGCCGAACAGCGGAGCGTCTTCAGGTCGGAGAAGAAGATACTCGAGCATCGAATAATTTGTAAGCAAAATATTCGGCGGCTCTTTTCGTATCTTTTCGCGAGAGATGATCTCGTTAGGAAGTTTTGTTTGGCCAGGGTTTTCTTCTTTCCATTTCGTAAGAGCTTTTGACTCACGCTCTTCTGTGTCCCCGGTGTATCGCCCGAAAGTAATGTCAATACCCTTTAACAAAAGACGTAATCTTTTCAGCTGATCATTTGCCAGAGCATTCATAGGATAAAGAATCATTGCGCGCACGCCGTCGGAAGGGCCCCTTTTCTCGAACTCTTTTAGAATGTCATTGAGGATCGGAAGCAGAAAGCATTCGGTTTTACCCGATCCGGTACCAGTGGATACGACGTAATTGCGACCAGCTACAGCCTTTCTGATGGCTCTTACCTGATGAACGTATAAAGGACGATCGGGGTCGAAATTGTCCGCGTCGCCCCCACCAAGCTTCAACATGCTTTCGCAGAGGACGCCCTCGCCTACTAGTTCTGTCACGGTTTTATCTTTTCGATAGGGTGGAGCCGCTTCCAGAAATGGCCCCTTGGCAAGGTAACCAGGTTTGCGAAGGATTTCCTCAAGTTGACTCTGCAAATCGGCATCAGCGAAATGAATGGTAGTGGCTATGTACTCACGATACGATTCTTCTACCTTGCGCGCCGTTTCGATAGGGTTGAACTCTTCAGTCTGCGTCATGTAGGCCTACCTTTTCAGTGCGAATTCCGTGGCATATTCTCGTTGCGGGTTGCCGAACCAATCGCACGGCGATACCTCTACGATAATAGTTTTTTGCATATCCAAGAGCCTAACCACGCATTCGGGAAGAGCCAATTCCGTTGCTCCTGTTAGCGCAATAGCTTCGGCAATTGGCCTTCTACCCACTTTCTTTTTGAACTGGAAATTTACGTCGCAAGATGCTTTGCCTTCGAAGCGAAGTAGATGCTCTCCAGTACTAGTCACCAAAAGCCTCCAGTCAAGAATGCCGACTCCCTGTACGCAGTCGAGCAAAGAGGCATCGACCCATGCTGGTTTGCGATATCCTTGAGTCACGTCGTCGCCGTATGCCAATGAGAGCTTCAAAGGAAGGCTGGACGGCGAGGAGTTGCTTGACTGTCTAAATGAATCGATATGACCGAATAGATTGAACGTGTGTACACCAGGTTGCTTGAGCTCCTTATAGAAGATGGGTTCCGTATCGAGCATGACCATCGCTGCTCTGTTATACCTCCAACCCTTGGAGACGATCTTGAAATTGGCTGCACTTGGCCCCAGACTAAGAGCGTCCGCTAGGCAAATTGCATGAATCTTTGAAACGTGTGCAAGTTCGTCGGGAATCTGGATATCTATAGCCGCTAATGCTAACTTTGCTTCGGTCTTTTTGGCGCTTTCTCTTGAGTATATGCGAATATGCAAAAACTCATCCTTTAGAAGAGTCTTTGCGATGTACCTGTCCCAAGCGTTTATCGAATCAGTTCTCCCTTGTGCGTCCTCGACATCAATTGCAAGTACTGCTTGAAACGTGTACGTTGCGACTGCGATACCGAAGTCTAGATTGATCTCTGTCGGCCTGAAATCTTGGATGGGGATCGCTGAAAACTTGTATCTGAAAACCGTTTTACCGCCAGTTGATCTTTGCTTTGCCTCTATAATGCACTCTTCGATATGTCGATTGAACAAACTCGACTTCTGTGGATCGAGGACAACTCGCGCGGGACCCAGCTCGGCAGAGTTGTCCATTTGCGAAACGCGGCGCGGCATCGATATTCTCTGGCCGTCACAAATGCAAGCGATATCGAGGTCTTCGAGAGCGGACAATCCATCAATGGCCTCTATAGTTATGGACGGGAGAGCGCTGTTTGTGCCGATTTCGCTCGGGGCGTAACCATATAGATCAGTACCATTTGAGGTCTCCCCAATAATGCGTCTCCTATCGATTTTGGCCACATACCGTTCTTGCCATATCGCTACTTCTTCGCCGGTCGGTAGGCTTATAATTGAGCCAGATGAACCCGGTTCGACATCGTAGACGAAAACCTGGGTATCGTTCCATTCGCCAGTGGTTTCGTGCTCTGAGATCGCCGTCATGCCTTGGCCAGGCGCTAGTTTATAGCCTTCCTTGACGATGTAAGCAATGCGCCGTTTTTTAGAGATCCTCTCGTTTCGGCCGCGCAAGCGATAAATCCCCTTAGAATCCTTGATGAATTCGAAACAGCATGGCTTGCTTCTGGTGAATGTTTGACGAAGCGTGCCAGACTCTTCGAATTCTCCCGTTATGTCATTCTTCCTCATGAGCCTTAGTTCAACATCATATCGTGCTTGTGGATTCACGGCGATGCTGGTCGCTTCAAGTACGCATTTTCCGACACTGGCATCAAACGAAGAACTCTGCATTAGATTGCCATCAATATAGTAATCAATTCTTGCGCCGGCGAAATCAAGAGGGAACTGTTGACGGGGCCAACGCATAAACACAACACCTTCCGCAAGGCTTAATTGCAGGCTGGCCATGGGAAGGTAAATTAGCCGTCGCTTGCTACCTTGATTCTTGTACGAAGAGTGGTGTCTATGTTTTTCTGTCGGGGATGATATGTTGTCCTGGCACTTGCAGAGTGCTTCCATTGCGATTTCGGGAAGACCGAAGTTTGAAAGCATCGTGTAGCGACTCTTTATGCTTTCGTGTCTTTCGACTTCCTGTGCAGCTACGCGCATCGCAGCTTCAAATAGCGGCGCAATGGTTGAGTCTGGCGCTTTTCCTAGTATGTTTGCGACTGATTTTCTGGGGGCGAAGCGGCTTTCGGGATTCTTAAGTTCCCTAAGAATAGAGTGACCATCCATCTCGCCGCAAAACCCGTAGTCGCCTTTAGCAATCCCTCTTGCTAAAGGAAGAAGGGATCTATCCCAAAGGCTGGCCCATGAGTCAGCGGAGAGGCCACCGTGGAGGAGCGCGGTGTAAAAATAGTAATTTGTTTCTTCGTCTCGACCATAAAGAGGCATTCCTCGTCGTTCGATATGATCCACGAATATCTGCTTAAACGTGCTTTGAATATTAGTATCAAATCCGATTGATTATTGCGGCGTTTTCAGTCCGTGATTCCGCGAGCCATCGGTGCGCTTGTCC